>Ga0308396_1001310_pt1 | contig 13041 bp, 10 predicted proteins | sample Hotspr2SamplePe2_FD_202359 | JGI IMG/M metagenome (GOLD analysis project Ga0308396, IMG submission 202359) | Hot spring phototrophic mat microbial communities from Mushroom Spring, Yellowstone National Park, Wyoming, United States - 20050930_Pe2 ... | reverse complement strand
TGCGCGCGCTGCGCATCGGGCAGGGGGACCCGCTCGTGCTGTTCTCGAGCACGGTCGGCAACGTGCTCTGGGCGCTGCTCGTCGTCTCCGTGGTTCTGCCGATCTGGCGCGACCGGCAGCTCGCGCGACGCGAGGCGGCGGCGAAGGAGGCAAGGCCATGACGCTTCCGCAGACGGTGGACAGCCGGAACATCCGCGCGATCGCCTGGCTCGACATCCCGGGCGGCGGCCAGGTGCGCGTCGAGGGGCGGTACGCCTATGTCGGCCACATGAAGCCGCCGCACGGGACGACCATCATCGACGTCTCGGATGCGCGCAACCCGCGCGTCGTCTCGACCATCGATCTCGAGGGCGATCACTCGCACACCCACAAGGTGCGCGTCGCGGGCGACATCATGGTCACCACTGTCGAGCAGAACGACCGGCATGCGCTCAGGCGCGCGCGCCGGATCCCCGAGGTCGAGGCGCGGCTCCGCGCGACGCTGGGGCGGGAACCGACCGAGGCCGAGATCGCCGCCGAGCTGCCGGTGAAGCCCGAGCTGATGCCGAAGCTGCGCGCCTCGCTCACGGCTCCGCCCTAGGCCGAGGGCGGGTTCCGGGTATGGGACATCTCCGACCGCACGCGGCCGAGGCTGGTCGTGCACCACAAGACCGGCGGCGTCGGCGTGCACCGCTTTGATCTCGATGACCGTTACGCCTACATCTCGACGGAGATGGAGGGGTTCGTCGGCAACATCCTCGTCATCTACGACATGGCGGACCCGGCGCACCCGCGCGAGGTGTCGCGCTGGTGGATGCCCGGGCAGAACGTCGCCGCCGGCGAGACGCCGACCTGGCCGGGCCAGCAGCACCGCCTGCACCACGCGCTCAAGGATGGCGACATCCTCTACGCCGCCGTCTGGTACGCCGGGGTGCGGACGATCGACGTCTCCGACATCACCCGACCTGTGACCTTGGGCGAATACCGCTACCATCCGCCCTTTCCCGAGCCGACGCACACCTTCATGCGCATCCCCGGCCTGCTCAAGGGCCGGGCGGTGGCCGCGGCGGTGGACGAGGAGCACGAGCACACGCCGGGCCAGCTGCACGGCGGGCTGCGGCTGTTCGACGTGACCGACCCGTCGACCATCAAGCCGATCTCGATGTGGCACCTCACGGAGCGGGCGAGCCCCTATGTGACGACGGGGGATCGCTTCGGCGCGCACCAGTTCCAGGAGCGTATGCGTGACTTCTGCCTCTACACCGCCTGGTTCGGCGGCGGGCTGCGCGTGATCGACATCGCCGATCCGGAGCGCCCGACCGAGGTCGCCTGGTGGCTTCCCGAGCCGCCGCCGGGGCAGCGGAGCCCGCAGGCGAACGACGTCGACCTCGACGGCAACGGCCTGATCTACGTGATCGACCGCAACCGCGGCCTCTCCATCCTCGAACGCACGGCATGAGCGGCGGTGTGTTCCTCGCGGCCGGAGCGGTGAAGACAGCGGTGGAGTCGCTGCTTGCCTCCGGCGCCTGGATCGGCGAGCGCCCCCGTGTCCCGTTCGGCATGGTCGGCGCGCTGCGCGACCGGATCCTCGCGGGCGAAGAGTTCGACGCCACCGTGCTCTCGGCCGAGGCGATCGAACAGGTCGCCGAGCGCGGCTTTGTCGACCGGGCGAGCATTCGCCCGCTCGGCACGACGGGGATGGGCCTTGCAGTGCGCGAGGGGCTCGCGCTTCCCGCGATCGAGACCGAAGCGGGCCTCCTCGAAGCACTCGCGCGCGCCGCGCCGGCGTATCCGATCGCGTTCGGCGACCGCTGGGACAGCCCGGGCGGCGGCGTGCCGGGCGACGGCGCGATCATGATCGAGACGCTGCTTCGCCACCCGGACGTTCCGGCCGCCGTCGGCGTCCTGTGGGACCCGATCGCGGTCTCGATCTGCCGCGCCGCAGGGCCCGGATCGGAGGTGTGGCTCCGGATCGGCGGCAAGGCGACGCCCGTCTCCGGCACGCCGGTCGATGTGCACGCAACCGTGAGCGCGGTGACGGACGATCTCGTCATCCCCTTCGAGCAGAGCCGCGTTTCCTTCGGGCCGGCAGCGTCGGTCTCGATCGGCAGCCTTGACATCGTGCTTGGCAGCAAGCGGGTGCAAACCTTCAGCCCGGCCGCCTTCACTTCCCTCGGCATCGATCTCGCGCGGAAGAAGATGGTGGTCGTCAAGTCCTCAAATCATTTCGCCGCCGCCTTCGCGAAAGTCGCGGCGGACATCCACTACCTCGACAGTTTCGGCCCCTTCCCGCACGACCCGACGAAGGTGACGTACAGGCGGCTGCGCCGGCCGATCGCCCCGCTCGACCCCAACCCTTGGGCCTGAGGCGGCGCGGCGGCCGCAGGGAGGAACCACATGACCGTTCTCCGCATCGGCCTGATCCACATCTCGCAGGAGACGAACGACTTCAATCCGCAGCCGACCACGCTCGAAGACTACGCTGCTTTCGGCCTGTACGAAGGCGCGGAGGTGCTCGCCCGTGCCGGCTCGACCGGGCAGATCGCCGGCCATCTCGCCGCCGTCGCCGAGAGCGGCATGGCAGTCGAGACGGTGCCGATCATCCGCGCCCATGCCGTCGCCGGAGGCCGGATCGACCGCTCCGCGCACGCCTTCTTCCTCGACCGGATACGCTCTGGCCTCGCCGCCGCCGGCAGGCTCGACGGGCTTGCGCTGCAGCTTCACGGGGCCTGCGCCGCGGAGGGGGAGGACGATGTCGAGGGCGTCCAGGCCGCGCTGTGCCGCGAGCTCCTCGGGCGCTCGGTGCCGATCGTGCTCGCGCTCGACCACCACGCCAACGTGACGCGACGGATGGTCGACTCGGTCGATGCGATCGTCGGCCACAGGACGCAGCCGCATGACCAGTTCGACACGGGCCTGATCGGCACGCGGCTTCTGCTTCGGATCCTGAGCGAGCGGCTCGCGCCCCGCATGGCGATGCGCAAGATCCCGCTCGTGACGCACCAGGAGCAGTTCCTCACCGCGCGTGGCCCGATGAAGACGTGGTTCGACCGTGCCCGAACGCTGGAGGCGGACCCGCGCGTGCTTCAGACCGTTCCGTTTCCGATGCAGCCCCGGCTCGACGTCGAGGAGGGAGGCTGGACGGCCGTGGTCGTGACGGATGGCGACCAGGCGCTCGCCGAACGCCTCGCCGACGAGCTCGCCGATCTCGCCTGGTGCTTGCGCGACAACTTCCTCGTGCGCGAGGCGGTTGCCGTGGACGAGGCTGTGCGGATGGCGGACGCCGAGGCAGACGGGCTCGTCGTGCTGAGCGATACCGGCAACACCGTGTTCGGCGGCGCGGCCGGCGACAGCAACGTCATCCTCGAGGCGATGCTCCGCCTCCGCAGTCGCGGCCCTGCGCTCGTGCCGATGATCGCGCCCAAGGTCGTGGCGCGGCTGTTCGACGCGGGCGAGGGCGCGATCGTGACGCTGCCGGTCGGCGGCGAGACGGCGACGGCGTTCTTCGCGCCGATCGAGGTCACCGGCAGGGTGCGCCGCCTCGCCCACGGCAGGGTCGCCGTCTCCGGCTACCAGGATGGCGAGATCGACATGGGCCGGACGGCGGTGTTCGAGATCGGCCCGGTCACGCTGCTTGCGAGCGAGCTTCGCGGCGTGGGGGGCAACCTGCCGGAGGTCTACCGCGCCTTCGGCGTCGAGCCGGCCGAGGCGAAGATGGCGGTGCTCAAGATCGCCTCGAACTTCCAGTGCTTCGCGCCGATCACCCGCCGCGTCATCCGCGTCGACACGCGGGGGCCAGGGCAGTCGGACGTCTTCACGCTTCCCTGGAAACGGCTGCCGCGCCCGATCTACCCTCTCGAACGAATGTCCCGCCGTGACGAGCCGCGCACGCCCCCGGGCCTGCGCGGCGCCGCCTGAGCGGGCGCGGGGAGGCAACCGTCACAACAACGAACGGATGGAGGCAAGCATGTCGCATCTTCTGATCGATCGCCGGGGGCTGATGGGGCTGCGGCGCCGGCGATACCGGCGCTCGTGACCTCACGCGCGGTCGCGCAGACAGCGCAGCCCCGGGGTGCTGCGCGTCGCACTCCTCGCCGACATCGCCAACTACGACCCGCACCAGTTCTCCTTCATCAATGCGAGCCTGATCAAGAACCTCTACGACAGCCTGCTCGAGTACACGCCCGACGGCCGCGCCATCCCCTCCCTCGCCGAGGCCCGGGCGATCGCGCCCAACAGCCGGTCGGTGACGCTCACGCTGCGCAACGACGTTCGATTCCACAGCGGCAACAAGCTGGACGCGGCGGCGGTGGCCGCGAACCTCCGGAAGGCGGCCGATCCGCGGCTCGGCAAGAACGTCGATCCGACCATGTCGATCGTCGCGGACTGGACGGTGGTCGACCCGCGCACGATCCGGCTCGACTTCAAGCACCCGGTGCCCGACCGGCAGGTGACCGACCTCCTGCAGTTCATTTCGATCATCGACCCGGCCGGCATCGAGACGGTGGAGCAGACGCCGGCTGGCAGCGGACCGTACCGGCTTGCCGAGCGCATCGTCGGCCAGCGCATCCGCCTCGTCGCCAACCCGGACGACTGGCGCCGCGGCGAGCCCGTGATGCGCGAGGTGGTGTTCACGATCTTCTTGCAGGACGCGGCAGCGACCGCCGCGCTCGAATCTGGCGGCGTCGATGTGATCTACGGCGGCTCGTCGCGTTCCGCCGCGCGGCTCAAGCAGGCCGGCGATCCGGTGATCGACGGCCCGGGCCCCCTCGTGCAGGTGTTCCGGATCAACACGACGCGCGGCCCGTTCCGCAATGACACCTTCCGCCAGGCCTTCAACTACCTGATTGACCGCGAATGGATCCTGCGCGTCTGCTACGCGGGTATGGGAACGGTGGTGGCGCTGCCCTGGGCGCCGTCGAGCCCCGCGCACGACCCCTCCTACGCCCAAACCTACGCCTTCTCGATCGAGACGGGGCGCGAGCTTCTGCAGCGCTCGGGGCTGAGCCAAGCCGAGATGAGCAACTGGAAGCTCGTGGTCAACGCCGGCAGCCAGCCCGATGTGGCGATCAGCCAGCTGGTGCAGGCGACGCTGCGGCGCGTCGGCATCACGATCGAGCTCGAGATGAAGGAGGGCGCCGAGCTGACCGAGGCGATGCTGCGCGGCCGGTTCGACGCGATCTTCGGCGGCATCGGCAATGTGCAGAAGTTCCCCTCGCGCGTGACGACGAACAGCATCTACCGCACCTCCAACAACCCGATCCTCGGCGAGCCGCACCCCTTCCCGGCCTATGTCGCCGCGATCGAGCGCGTGAACACCACCCTCGGCTCGGGGCCGGAGGTGAAGGCGGCCTATGACCACCTGAACAAGGTGCTCGTCGCGTGTGCCTTCGGCATTCCGACCAACACCTACAACCCCGGCCTGATCGTCACCGCGAAGAACGTCTCCGGCTTCACGCTCGACATCGACAACATGCTGGTACTGCGGACGACGGTGCGGCGCTGAGGCCTGGCGCGGCGACAGGGCGGGGGACGGCAGCGGGACGTCGATGACGCCGCCCGTCCTGTCGATCCGTTCCCTGACCGTCACCTTCTTCGGCTCCGGCCAGCCGGTTCCTGCCGTGCGTGGCGTCGACCTCGACGTCGGCGAGGGCGAGGTGCTCGGCATCGTGGGCGAGTCCGGTTCGGGCAAGAGCGTGACCGCGCTCGCCGCTGCCGGCCTGTTGCCGGCGACGGCGCGGATCGCCGGATCGATCCTGCTCGCCGGAGAGGACGTCGTCGGCGCGGATGCATCGACGCTCAGGCGGCTGCGCGGGCGGGACATCGGCGTGGTGTTCCAGGACCCCTCGACCACGCTGAACCCGCTGCTCCAGGTCGGGCGCCAGATCACCGAGGGAGAGGTCGCGCACGGGCGTATCCGGCCGAGCGAGGCGGGTATGCGTGCCGTGTCGCTCCTGCGCGCCGTTGACATGGCCGATCCGGAGAATCGGGCGCGCCAGTATCCGCACCAGTTCTCGGGCGGGATGCGGCAGCGGGCGGTGATCGCGATGGCGATGGCGGGCAGGCCGAAGCTGATCATCGCCGACGAGCCGACGACGGCGCTCGACGTGACCGTGCAGGCCCAGGTGCTCGATCTGATTGCGCGGCGGCAGCGCGAGACCGGCGCGGCCGTGGTGCTGATCACGCATGATCTCGGCGTCGTCGCCGAGGTCGCGCATCGCGTCGCCGTGATGTACGCCGGCCGGATCGTCGAGACGGGGCCGGTGCGCGAGATCTTCGCCCGGCCCCTCCACCCCTACACCGCCGCCCTTTTGCGCAGCGCGCCGCGGATCGACGCAGGCGAGGGTCGGCTCGACCCGATCCCGGGCCAGCCGCCGACGCCATCCGAGCTCCCGCCCGGCTGCAGCTTCCGCCCCCGCTGCGCGATCGGCAGCGGGCGCGACCGCTGCGCCATGGAGGACCCGCCCCTGCGTGCCGTCGCCGTCGGGCACTGGTCGGCCTGCCATTTCGCCGACGAGGTGAGGCGGCCGGCAGCGCCCGCGCGCGCCTCAACAGATGTGATTGCCGTAGAGAACCGAGGGGATGCGCCGCCGCTGCTCGCCGTCGACGACCTCGCGGTGCACTTCCCGATCCGTGCCGGGCTGTTCCGCCGCGTCGTGCGCACGGTCCGGGCGGTCGATGGCGTGTCTCTGCGCATCGCTCCGGGCGAGACGCTCGGGCTCGTCGGCGAATCAGGCTGCGGCAAGACCACGACCGGCCGCGCCATCAGGGGCCTCGTCCGTGCGACCGGAGGCGCGATCAGCTTCGACGGACAGCGGATCGACGGGCTCGCACGCGGCGCGTTGCGCGCAGTGCGGCGGCAGATGCAGTACGTGTTCCAGGATCCCTTCTCCTCGCTCAACCCGATGCTGACGGTCGGCGAGGCGGTGGCAGAGCCGCTCAGGATCCACGGCCTCTACGACGCGATGGGCGGGGAGCGCTGGATCGCGACGCTGTTCGACATGGTCGGGCTGTCGATCAAGGTTGCGAACCGGCTGCCGCGCGAGTTCTCGGGCGGCCAGAAGCAGCGCATCGGCATCGCGCGTGCGCTCGCGCTCAGGCCGAAGCTCTTGATCCTCGACGAGCCGGTGGCCTCGCTCGACGTCTCCATCCAGGCGCAGATCGTCACCCTGCTCGAGGATCTCCAGCGCGAGCTCGGCCTCGCCTACCTGTTCATCGCGCACGACCTTTCGGTGGTGCGGCACGTGTCGCACCGCGTGGCCGTGATGTATCTCGGCCGGATCGTCGAGGAGGGGCCGAAGGATCAGCTCTACCGCACGCCCGTCCATCCCTACACCCAGGCGCTTCTGTCGGCCGTGCCGGCGGCCGACCCGGAGGCGGCGCAGATTCGGCGGCGGATCATCCTCGAGGGGGAGATCCCGAACCCTGCCGCGCCGCCTGCGGGCTGCCATTTCCATCCGCGCTGCTTCCGCGCCACCGACCGCTGCGCGACCGAGGCGCCGCGGCTCGAACCGCATCCGGGGCTTGCGAGCCGGCGCGCCTGCCACCACGCCGGCCCGCTTGCCGCCGACGCTGCCGTGCCACGCCGGCAGGCGACTGTGTGATGTCCGAAGCGCTCCGATCCGGCCTCCGCCTCGTCCGCCGCGCCCTGTCGCGGCCGGCGCCGGCGGTGTCGGTCGCCTATCTCATGTATCTCATGGTGCTCGCGTCAGCCGCGCTGCTCGCGCGCCCGCTCGAGCTCGATCCGCTCGAGGAGGATGTCGCCCGCATGCTCGAGGGGCCCTCCTGGGAGCACCCCTTCGGCACCGACGAGCTCGGCCGAGACATCCTCGCCCGCGCCATCTTCGGCGCCCGCACGTCGCTCACCACCGCCGCCGGAGCGGTATTGCTTGCTGCCGCGATCGGCGTGCCGATGGGCCTTGTCGCCGGGTTCTTCGGCGGCTTGCGGGATGCGGTGCTGATGCGCCTCGTCGATCTGTTGCTCGCGCTTCCCGGGATCATGCTCGCGCTCGCCCTGATCGCCGTGCTCGGGAGAAGCCAGGCGGCGGCGCTGGTCGCCGTTGGGCTCACGGGCGTGCCGACCTTCGCGCGCGTGGCCCGGGCCCAGGTCCTGTCGCTGCGCCGGCGCGAGGTCGTGCTCGCCGTCAAGGCGTTCGGCGCCTCTCCGGGCTACACGCTCGTGCGCACGGTGTTGCCGAACGCGTGGAGCCCGATCCTTGCGCAGATGATCGTGCTCTCCTCCGTCGCGATCCTGCTCGAGGCGGCGCTCGCCTTCCTCGGTGTCGGCATCCCGCCACCCACGCCGAGCTGGGGCGAGATGTTGCGCACGGGCAAAGAATATCTCTACGACTCGCTCACCTATGCCGTTCTGCCCGGGCTTGTGCTCACGCTCACCATCCTCGCCTTCGACACGATCGGCCGCGCCCTCTCCGCCGTGCTCGAGGGGCGCGATGCGCCGGCGGGCAGGCCCGCGGGAGCGGCGCTATGGTCGGCTTCGTCGTCCGCCGCCTGCTGCAGCTGCTCCCCGTCCTCCTCGGCGCCTCGGCGCTGATCTTCGCAATGATCTATGCTGTACCGGGAGGGCCGCTCGCCGTGCTTGTCAGGGAGAACGCGACCGAGGAGCAGATCGCTCTCGTGACGCCGAAGTTCGGGCTCGACCGCCCCGTGGTCGTGCAGTACCGCGATTGGCTCCTGCGCGCACTCGGCGGCGATCTCGGCCAATCGCTGCACAGCCGCGAGCCCGTTCTCAAGCTGATCGCCGAGCGCCTGCCGGCAACCCTGCAGCTCGCCGTCGCTGCCACGGCGATCGGCATCGCGCTTGGTATTCCGGTCGCGGTCGCAAGCGCGCTCGCACAGGGAACGTGGCTTGATCGGCTCCTGAGCGGCTGGAGCGCGCTTGCCCTCGGGGTGCCGACCTTCTGGGTCGGCATCCTCCTGATCCTGCTGTTTGCGGTCGAGCTCGGGCTTCTGCCTGCCGCCTCCGCCTACGTGCCGTTCTGGGAAGACACGTGGCAGGCTCTCCGCCACACGATCCTGCCGGCGCTCACCCTCGGCCTCTACGTCTCCGGCATCTCCGCGCGCTTCCTGCGCGGGTCGCTCGTGAGCGAGCTCGCGTCCGACTATGTGCGCACGGCGCGGTCGAAGGGCCTCACCGAGCGCGTGATCGTGCAGCGGCACGTGCTCCGCAACGCGATGCTGCCCTTCATCACCGTGGTCGGGATCGCGCTCGCGGGCTGCATCGGCGGCGCCGTCGTCACCGAGTCGGTGTTCACCTATCCCGGCCTCGGCCGCCTCGTGGTGCAGGCGATCGGCACCCGCGACTATCCGCTCGTGCAGGGCTCCATCCTCGTCATCCTGATCATCTATGTGCTGATCAACCTCGTCGTCGACCTCCTCTACGTCTACATCGACCCGCGGATCGAGTATGGCTGAGGCGCGATGACGAGCCCGCTCGATCTCGCGCCCGCACGGCTGTTCGATCTCTCCGGCCAGGTCGCGCTCGTGACCGGCTCGTCACGCGGCCTCGGCTGGGCGATGGCTCAGGCGCTCGCCGCGGCCGGCGCGCGCGTCGTTGTGAACGGGCGCGACGCGGATGCGCTCGAGGCAGCGCGCCGTCGCCTCGAGTGGGCCTCGCTCGCGGCGGAGGCCGTCGCCTGCGACGTGACCGACGGGGCGGCGGCGCGCGCGATGATCGCCGGCATCGCCGCGCGGCACGGGCGGCTCGACATTCTCGTCGCCAATGCCGCAACGACCGTCCGAAAGCCCGCGCTCGAGCTCGCGGACGAGGACTGGGCGCGGGTGGTGGAGGCGGATCTCTCCGTCCCCTTCCGGATGGCGCGCGAGGCAGGGCGGCTGATGGCCGAAGCGGGCCACGGGCGGATCGTCTTCACCGCCTCGATCAACGGCTTCGTGGTGCGTCCAGGAATGGCGGCCTGTGCAGCGGCGAAGACCGGCCTGTTCGGGCTCGTGCGCGCGCTTGCCGTCGAGCTCGCCGCGAGCGGCGTGACGGTGAACGCGATCGCCCCCGGATACTTCCTGACCGACGGCAACGCCGCGCTGCGCGCGGCCGATCCAGGCTTCGAGGCACGCATTGCCGCGCGCACGCCGCTCGGCCGCTGGGGCAAGCCCGAGGAACTCGCCGCCGCGATTCTGTTCCTCGCCTCCCGTGCGGCGAGCTACACGACAGGGAGCATCGTCACGGTCGATGGCGGACTTGCAGTCGCGATTTGAGGAGACTGAGAGCGGGGTCGTGATCGATGCGGCCCGGCTCGACGGCGCGGTGGCGGCGATGTTCCGCGCCGTGGGGTCGGCGCCCGCCGAAGCCGCGCTGATCGCGCGCCATCTCGTCGGCGCCGATCTTTGCGGACATCACTCGCACGGCGTCGGCCTCGTTGCCGGCTACATCGCCGCGGTCGCGCGCGGCGATCTCGTCCTGAACCGCCAGATCGAAACCGTCCGCGACCACGGAACGCTGCTCGTCTTCGACGGCGGCCGTGGCGCGGGCGCGGCGATGGGCCGCGCGGCGATGGAACGCGGCATCGCGCGGGCGAAGGCAGAGGGGCACGCTCTCGTCGCGCTGCGCGACAGCCGCCATCTCGGCCGCATCGGCGCCTGGGCCGAGCAGTGCGCCGCGGCGGGCCTCGTGTCGATCCACTTCGTCAACGTTCCGTCGCATGCGGCGGTCGCCGCCTTTGGCGGTACGGCGGCGCGGCTCGGCACCAACCCCTTCACTGCCGGGTTCCCGAGGGAAGGGGCGGCGCCGCTGATCGTCGATTTCGCCACAAGCCGCTGGGCGGTCGGCAAGGTTCAGGTCGCCCGCCGGAAGGGCGAGCGACTGCCGCCCGGAATTCTGCTCGACGCCGCCGGACGCGAGACCGACGACCCGGCCGCTCTGTACGGCCCTCCGCCCGGGGCGCTTTTGCCGTTCGGCGAGCATAAGGGCTTCGGCCTCGCGCTCGCCGTCGAGCTGCTCGCCGGCGCGATGACCGGCGGGCTGACGCAGGACGGCACGCCCTCCTCCGCCATCACCAACTCGATGTTCTCCATCACATCGCGCCGGAGGCGCTCGGCACGGGCTATCACCGCTGGGTCGAGGCGGCGTTGGCATGGGTGGCGTCGGAGCGCGGCGTTCGGCTTCCGGGGGAGCCGGAGGAGGAGGTGCGCGCGCGGCGGCTTCGCGAGGGCATCCCGCTTGATCGCATGACCTGGCAGGAGCTCGAGGCCGCGGCCTCCAGCCTCGGCCTCGCCGGTCCCTGGGCCGCTGTCGGCTGGCCGGGAGCGGCGGCCGGGGAGGGCAAGCACCACGTCTTGGCGCTCCGCGCGTCCGCCAGGCGAGCAGGAGCAAGAGCGCGCGCCGCGCGGGGCAGGGCGAGCAGGACGTCGCCCTCGGCAGCCTGCTCCAGCTGATAGCGCGCGTTCGGGCGTTCCTCTCCGCTCCTCGCCCCTCTAGCCTTGCCGTGCATGTTGACGCTCGAGGCTCTCCAGGAGGCGGCGGGGATCGTCCACGCCGCCATACCGCCCACGCCGCAATACGCCTGGCCCCTGCTCGCGCGGCGGCTCGACGCAGAGGTGTGGGTGAAGCACGAGAACCACACCCCGACGGGTGCCTTCAAGGTGCGCGTCAGGCTTGTCTACATGGCACGGCTCGCGGCGTCGCGGCGCGGCATCCCGGGCGTGGTGACCGCCACGCGCGGCAACCACGGCCAGAGCCTCGCCTATGCCGGGCGGAGGCACGGCATTGCGGTCACCATCGTCGTGCCGCATGGCACAGTCGCGAGAAGAATGCCGCGATGCAGGGCTTCGGGGCACGCCTCGTCGAGCACGGAGCGGACTTCGACGAAGCGCGCGCGCACGCCGCCGCGCTTGCCGAGGAGGCGGGCCTCGTCTTCGCGCCCTCCTTCGCTCCCGATCTCGTCGCCGGGGTTGCCTCTTACGCGCTCGAATTGTTCCGCGGCGCGCCTCCGCTCGACGCCGTGTATGTCCCGATCGGCCTTGGGTCTGGCATCTGCGGGCTGATCGCCGCGCGCGATGCGCTTGGCCTCGGCACCGAGATCGTCGGCGTGCAAAACACGGGCGCGAATGCCTATGCCCTCTCCTTCGCCGCGGGGCAGGTGGTGACGACGCCGCGTGCCGACACCCGCGCCGATGGCATGGCCTCGCGCCTGCCCGACCCGGATGCGTTCGCCATCATCCGCCGCGGCGCGGCCAGGATCGTCGAGGTGACGGATGAGCAGGTGGCCGAGGCGATCCGCGCCTACTGGACCGATACGCACAACCTTGCGGAAGGAGCGGGGGCGGCGCCGCTCGCGGCGGCAATGGCCGAGCGCGAGCGGATCGCGGGACGGCGGATCGGCCTGATCCTCTGCGGCGGCAACATCGACCTCACCCTGTTCCGTTCCTGGGTGCTCGGGGAGCGGGCATGATGCGGCCACAGCGGCGGTCCGGCTGCCTGCCCGGATCGGGGGCTGTAGGGCCGGCCGATGGCGGAGGGCGGGCAGGGCGGCTCCGGACCTGGCCCGGGGTTGCCCGGGACAGACGATGTTGCTTATGTGCCGGCGCGCGGAGGGATGGCCGAGTGGTCTAAGGCGCTCGCCTGGAGAGCGGGTACACCGGAAACGGTGTCGTGGGTTCGAATCCCACTCCCTCCGCCAGTCCATTCCAGCAACCCATTGATATCGTTCTGGCTTGCGGGAGGGATGCAAACCCTACCCCCGTTTCTACCCCCGGCCGTCGCTGCGCTTGGATGCGACGCTTTGAGCCGGTGCAGCCCCCCGTGCACCACCTCAGCCCGGCGCAGGGCAGCACAGGCACGGCAGGGGCGGCTAGGCTCAGGACCCATTAATCTCTTGCAGCGACGCGGTGTGGTGTGAGTCTGGGTTTGGCGGAGGTGCCGCAATGCCCAAGCCGCCGTTTCTGCTCACGACTGCCCAGATGCAGCGTCTGTCGCCGCATTTCCCGCGCTCGCGAGGCATCCCACGGGTGGATGACCGGCGCGTGCTGAGCGGGATCATCTATGTCATCCGCCACGGCTTGCAGTGGCGAGACGCACCGCCTGCCTACGGG
>Ga0308396_1001307_pt1 | contig 13059 bp, 9 predicted proteins | sample Hotspr2SamplePe2_FD_202359 | JGI IMG/M metagenome (GOLD analysis project Ga0308396, IMG submission 202359) | Hot spring phototrophic mat microbial communities from Mushroom Spring, Yellowstone National Park, Wyoming, United States - 20050930_Pe2 ... | reverse complement strand
AAAATTTGACTTTCTGCACCCTTTTCCCTTACAATCCAGAAAAAACCTGCAGGAGGTTCTTTCCTTGGAAAAAGAAGAGACCAGGAAAAAAGTTATGCTCGGTAACGAAGCCTTCGCCCGGGGTGCCTATGAGGGAGGGGTGGAGGTGGCTGCCGGATATCCCGGAACACCCAGCACCGAAATCCTGGAATTCCTGAGCCACTACCCTGAAGTTCATTCCCGCTGGTGTCCCAATGAGAAGGTGGCTTTTGAAGTGGCTGCCGGTGCGGCGGTGGGGGGTAAGCGGGGTCTGGCGACCATGAAACACGTGGGCTTGAATGTAGCCAGCGATGCTTTGATGACCCTCAACTACACCGGGGTGAACGCCGGGTTCGTGTGTATTGTAGCTGACGATCCAGGGATGCACTCTTCACAAAACGAGCAGGATTCTCGAAATTACGCGTTTTTCGCCAAGGTTCCCTGCTTAGAGCCTGCCGATAGTCGCGAAGCCCTGGAGTTTATGCGCCTGGCTTTTACCCTTTCGGAAGAGTTCGACACCCCGATTTTAGTCCGTTCCACCACCCGGGTTTCCCACAGTCGAGGAGTGGTGGAGATCGGTGAACGGAAAACGGTACCGGTGAAAGCGTACCAGAAGTGCGCTTCTAAACTGGTTATGATTCCGGCGTTTGCCCGAGAGCGGCGAAAAGTCCTGGAAGAGCGATTGATAAAGCTGAAAAGGTGGGTTGAAGAAACCCCGCTTAACCGGGTGGAACTGCGAGACCGATCTTTAGGGGTTATCACCGGAGGAGTGCTCTATAATTACCTGCGAGAAGTAGCACCTTCGGTTTCCACCTTCAAATTGGGAGTAGGATACCCTCTTCCGGTGGAAAAAATCCGGGCTTTCGCTCAAGAAGTGGAGCGAGTGCTGGTCCTTGAAGAGCTCGATCCCATCTGGGAAAGAGAGCTCAAAGCTCTGGGAATACCGGTCCAGGGAAGAGAGATATTTCCGGGAATCGGGGAAATCACCCCCGATGTGATCATCAACTGCCTGTTCCCGGAAAAAAAACGGGAATATCTGGAGATACGAGAACACCTCCTTCCCCGATTACCGGTCCTCTGTGCCGGGTGCCCCCATCGGGGGGTTTTCAAGGTGCTCAAAGACCTGAAAGCCACCGTCTGTGGTGATATTGGCTGTTACACTCTGGGAACCTTACCGCCACTCTCTGCTATGGATACCTGCCTGTGTATGGGGGCTTCGATTTCTGTGGCCGAAGGGATAAAGCTTGCCCATCCGGAACTTCCGGTGGTAGCGGTGCTCGGCGACTCCACCTTCGTTCACGCCGGCATTCCGCCCCTCATCGATGCGGTGTACAACAAAACTCCCATCGTGGTGCTCATCCTGGACAACGGTACCACTGCCATGACCGGTGGGCAGGACCATCCGGCCACCGGACGGACGCTTTCCGGAGAAGAAACCGTGCGCCTGGACTTCGTGGCCCTGGGGAAAGCCATTGGTATTCCCCGCGTGGAGAAAATTAATGCGTATCACCTTGACAAAATCCGATATATTTTACGAGAAGCCTTCCGAGATTCTCACCCCAGCCTCATCATAGTAGAGGCCCCCTGTCAACTCAAGAAGAGGGAGAAAAGCCATCCCATGGTGGTCGAAGATATGTTCTGTCTTCTGTGCGGTCTGTGCGCCAGTATCGGTTGTCCGGCCATCGAAAAGGGTGATACCATCCGCATCGCACCGGAACGCTGTGCGGGATGCCGGGTCTGCGCTACCATATGTCCCTTCCAGGCTATCGAGGAGGTGAAGACACCGTGAAAGGAAGCATGGTACTCTGTGGCGTGGGTGGCATGGGAATTCTCAAGGCCAGTGAAATCATCGCCGAGGTGATTCTTGAAAAAGGACTCCTGGTTTACCAGTCTGAAGTCCACGGGATGGCACAGCGGGGAGGGAGTGTGGTGACTCACCTGCGCTACGGAGAAGAAGTTTACTCACCGCTTTTAGCCCGAGGAGAAGCTGACTTCATGCTCGCCTTTGAGGAAATGGAAGCCCTGCGCTATCTCCCCTACCTGAAACCCCAGGGGGTGATTCTTCTCAACACCCTTCGTCTTCGCCCCCCCAGCACGAACTCTGCCCAGTATCCCCAGGACATCCCTGCTATACTCGAAAAAGCCGGTTTCCAGGTTATCACCGTTCCGGCAACGGAAATCAGTCTCCATCTACAAGATATCCGCTTCACCAACGTGGTACTCCTGGGAGCTTTCAGTAAAATATTCCCCGTTTCCGAAGAAGAACTCTGGGAACGAGCCATCACCAGGGCTTTCCAGGGGAAAAACCTGGAAGGGAATTTACGGGCTTTCCGGGAGGGACGCCGGTGAGAAAGGCTGTTCCTCTCCTTTCCGGAATTGCCCTGCTTCTCTGTCTGGGGACGGTATATTCCTATAGTGTCTTTCGAGGTCCCTTAGAAAAGACCCTGGAGATCGGTGCGGTTCAGAGCGGCTTACCGTACATGCTGGCACTCTTCTTCTATGCCCTCCTCATGCCCTTTGCCGGGCGGTTCATCGGAAAGTGGCCGCCTCAATGGATCGCTCTGACCGGAGGAAGTGTGATGGGGCTGGGCTGGATCCTGGCTGGTACCTTCCGTTCCTTTCCCTCCCTGGTGGTCTTCTATGGAATTCTGGGAGGCATCGGGGTAGGCATTGCCTACGGAGTGCCCCTGGCGGTATCGGCCCGCTGGTATCGAGAAAATCCCGGTCTGGCGGTGGGAACCACGGTGGTGGGATTCGGGCTCTCCCCTCTGGTAACCGCTCCTCTGGTCCGCAAACTGGTGGAACTCTCCGGACCATTCTTTGCCCTCCGGGTGATGGGGATTCTTTTTCTGATCCTCACCGCAGGCCTATCCCTCCTGCAGCGCTTTCCCAAGGACGCCTCCATCCCCCAAACCACCACTTCTTCCTCACCGCGGAAAACTGCCAGGCGCAAGGAATTCTGGCTACTCTGGTTTGCATTTTTTTGCGGCACATTTGTAGGACTCACCACCATCGGTATCACCGCTTCGGTAGCCCAAGAACTTGTGCGGCTTTCCTACACCACCGCCGCTTTTTCGGTGTCACTCTTTGCACTCTTTAACGGCCTCGGGAGACCGCTCTTCGGACACCTGGTAGACCGATGGGGTTTCGTCCGCGCGGCGCTCACTTCCTATGGCCTGATCCTTCTGGGTGCTCTCCTGTTTCTGAGCGCCCCCCAGAATCCCGTGGCCTACTTTGTCAGTTTTCCTCTTCTGTGGATGAACCTGGGGGCCTGGCTCTCCATAGCTCCTTCTGCTACTCTGAAATTTTTTGGGGTTGAGTCCTACGCCCAGAATTACGGGCTGCTCTTCACCGCCTACGGCGTTTCTGCCCTGCTGGGGACTTTCGTCTCCAGCTTTCTCCGGGAAACGACCGGAAGTTATGCGAGCATTTTCTTCTTTAACGCCGGCCTGGTCATCGTCGCTATCGGAGGAGTTCTTGCCGCCTTCAAACCCAAAAAGTTCACACGGGAGGAAAATCCATGACGGAGAACCGAAAAGCCTGGACTGTAGTTCTGGCCGGACTTGGGGTTAACCTCACCCTGGGTTTTCTCTACTCCTGGGGAGTGATTGCTTCAACCCTGGTCGATCGCCTGGGGTGGAGCGCCATCGAAACCCAGATTCCCTACATGGTAGCTTCAATCCTTTTCGCCCTCTCCATGATTCCAGGAGGACGTATTCAGGACCGTAAAGGTCCGCGTCTTCCCCTGTGGCTTTCAGGAATCCTGGCCGGTTCGGGGTTTTTTTTGGCTTCCCGTTCTCTCCATGTTCTGGGGTTAACCATATTCTTTGGAATATTTTTTGGCCTGGCCATGGGTTTCGGATACGCTGCCCCTACCCCGGCGGCGGTCAAATGGTTTCATCCCCAGCACCGGGGATTCGTCTCCGGTATAGTGGTGAGTGGCTACGGCCTGGCGCCCATTTACATCGCCCCCCTCTCCCATTTCCTCCTGAACCGCTACGAACTGACTGGGACGTTTCTCATCTTTAGCCTCCTCTTCACCGGGGCGCTTCTTTTGCTTTCCTTTTTCATCACCAACCCCCCTCCGCACGCCACATCCGTCGTTCTTCCCTTTGGAAAGCGCCTTATCGCCCCTTCCGGCCGGGATTACACCGTCACCGAGATGGTTCGCAGCCGCCACTTTCGTCTTCTGTGGCTCGTCTTTTTTCTGGGAACCTTCTCCGGGCTTCTGGTGATCGGCCAGATGTCCAAGATCGCTCAGGAGATCGCCGGCCTGGAACAGGGATTCCTTTCGGTGATGCTCTATGCGGTGGCCAATTTTTCCGGACGCCTGAGCTGGGGGTTCGTCTCCGACCGTCTGGGGCGAAGGAAGTCACTGTGGCTCGCCTTTGCCATCCAGGCGGTGATCTTCTTCCTCTTCGAGCAAATGACCCACCCGGTGCTTCTTTTAATAGCCAAGTCCGGGGTGGGGTTCACCTTCGGAGGGATGCTGGCCCTCTTTCCAGCCATCTGCGCCGACTATTTCGGACTTAAGAATCTAGGCCTCAATTATGGAATTCTCTTCACCGCCTGGGGAGTGGGCGGGGTGATCGGGCCGCTTTTCGGAGGATTAATCCGAGACCTCACCGGGGCACATACTCTGAGCTTTTTCCTCTCCGGATGCGCCAGCGTCCTGGGAATCATCCTGGTAATGCTTCTCAAATCCAGAGAATAAAGGGGGGCGAATCCATTGTCTTGGAAACGTTTTCCGGCGGTTTTCCTGTTTGCCGTGCTCCTCTTCCTTTCCTTGGGAAACACGGCTTTTCCCCAGACCCTGGGGGTATGGTTGGACGTGAAGAGTATCCCCACCACCCGGGAAGGGATTACGGCCCTGGTAGCGCAGCTCCATGAGGCCCGCTTCAACGCCATTTTCCTGGAGTCCTTCTATAATGGGAAGAGCATTTACCCTTCTCCGTTTCTGGCTTCCCTGGGTCTTTCTCCCCAAATGGAAACCTTCGCCCAGGCCCAGATCGACCCTCTGCAAATTTTTCTTACTGAAGCACACCGGCGGGGGATGAAAGTCCATGCCTGGCTCCACATGTTTTACATCAGCCGCAACGAGCCGGGCGAAATCCTCACCCGTTTCCCCCACTGGGCAGTCCTCAGTAAAGCGGGAAAGCCGGGGTACCAGAGCGGCACCAACTTCCTCTTCTGGCTCTGCCCCATGGAAGAAGAGGTGGAACAATTCTACCGGGGGCTCCTCGAAGAGCTGGCGGAACGCTATGACCTCGACGGCATCCAGTTTGATTACTTCCGCTTCCCCGAACCGACCCTGGCCGATACCTGTTACGCCGAAAAGCACCGCCGGGCCTTCCTGGAACAATACGGCGCCGATCCCATCACCATTGACCCTTTGAAAGACGGAGAACTTGCCCAGGCGTGGATCCGTTTCCGGAGTGGCATTCTCACCGAGCTGGCCCGGAATCTCACCACAAGCCTCAGGGAAAAACACCCCCGCCTGCAGCTTTCCTGTGCGGTGAAGCCCCTGGGTTTCCCCCTCATGCGGTATCCGGGTTCACTCCAGGACTGGCCCCGGTGGGCAGAAGAAGGACTCTTTGACTTTCTCGTTCCCATGACCTATAGTTCCCGTCCGGCCGAATTCGAGGGAATGCTTCTCTGGGCAAAGACCTTTGCCCCGGATATCCCCCTTCTGGCCGGAGTCTGGACCGTAAACCTGAGCACCGCCACCATCCTGGAAGAAATGGAAAGATCCCGGAAATACCCCTTAAAAGGGCTGGTATTCTTTGCCTATCCCTACCTTACTGCAGAAACCCTGCAAGCCATCGCGGCGTGGAAACCGGAAGAAACCCTCCAGCGCTCCATCCCGCCCGTTTCTTTCTACCGGGAAAACGCCCGAACCGTAAGCGCTCGCTTTACCCGGGAAAAGATTACGGTGGACGGAAAATTGACCGAAAAAACCTGGCAGGAAGCTCCTTTCGAAGGTTCCTTTACCCTTCTCACCGGGGGTACCAGTGAAAAGAAAAGCGAAGTGGCGGTGCGATACGACGAAAAAAACCTCTACCTTGCTTTGCGCTTCGAGCAATTTCCCCACAGAGAAAACCGTTTTCTCAAGCGCGACCAACCGGTTTTCTATGAGGATTCCGCCGAGGTCTACCTTGATCCTTTCGGTAACCAAGGCATCTTCTATCAACTGGCCGTCAACCGGAGTGGCGGTCTCTACGACTCCTTTTCCCTCACCGGTCCTTCCTGGAACGGCAACTGGACGGTGGGTACAAGCGAAGACGGAGACACTTTGACCGTGGAAATCGCCATTGCTTTTGTGGACCTCCAGAGGGAAAAACCGGCCGAAGGGGAAATCTGGGGAATCAACTTCTACCGGAATGAGCCGCAGGATAACTTTTTTAGCGCTTTCTCTCCGGTGCCGGGGGTCTATGCCGCTTCGACCCTCCTTGGAAAACTCCGGTTTGAAAAATAGCCCCGAAAAACACCTATGGGGAGCCACCTTTAGCGGGAAGGTGACTCCCCATAGATGCAAGGAGGGGATTTTCGCTATTCAGATGTCTCACTCACAACTTCCATGACATATTATAAGGGGCATTTTTATTTTGTCAATACCCCTCCCAAAAATTTTTTAAAAAATTTGCAATTTACTTCCCCATCTCTTCCTGAGCGTCTTTGAGGAGGCGAGAAAGCTCTTCCACGGTGAGGTCCATCTGGGTTTCGTTGTAGAGCTTTGTTTCCCCACCATGGTGAACAAAGTTCCGGTAATGGATGCGGAAAACACCGGGAGAAACCTCCCGGGCGTTGTCCACCACCTCCACCGAGTAGCGTTTATCATCATAGCCGAAGACTTCCCGGGCCCGGATGGTTTCTTTCTGGGAAAGCCACTGGAGATAACGGGGATAGAAGTCCCGGAAAGCCGAAACCACTTCCCCACCACCCTGCGGGGGTTTCTCCGGGGAGGGATGTTCTTCGGGAACCGGTGGCGAAGCAACCGCCGTCTCCTTTTCCGGAAGTGGTTCGCCAAGCGCTTCGAGCATCTGGCGGAGATGTGCTTCAATCTCTCCCGGGTTGAGTGTGCCCTCAAATTCAGAGGGCGCATAGACCGTCCCATCCGGAAGGCGACAGAGAATACGGTAATGAACCCGAAAAAGACCGGAAAGGTCGGGAGTGGCTCCCTCCAGAATCTCGGCAGAGCAGTTACTCTCTACTCCCCGGCTCCGGTTCCAAATTTCGAATTCCCGGGCCTGTTTTTCGAGATACCGCAGAAGGATTTCTCGATAGGCCAAAAGGATTTGCGAAGCTTCTCCGCCTTCTTGATTTTCCTCTACGTCTTTCGGGGGCGTCATTTTTTCCATTTCCATCGCCAGGTGCTGGATAGCCTCTTCAAACTCCGACAAAGTTCCCCGGGTGGTATCCTCGGCCACCAGGACTTCCTGGCCATTTTCTCCCCAGGTGAAGACCTGCCAGCCGACCTGATAACGGTCTTCTCCCATCGGCAACGCTTCGCCCACCCTGACCACAAAAGAGGATAAATCGGAAGATTGGGCGATGGTGGCTTCGATATACTGCTTGAGGAGTACCCGAAAAGTTTCCAACACTTCCGGGGTTTCTTCCCGGGTTTCCGGGATGGGAGAGGGTATCCTTTCTTCAGGAACCGGAGGTGCAACGCTACTCAAGCGGGATGCAGCTTCATTCAGGTTCTTCAGGTCTTCGGCCACACTCTCAAGGAGCATTTCTCTGATCCGAGCCTCTTCCTGTGCCAGGATCTCTCTCTGAAAACGGAGTTCCAGCCGGTGCATCCAGAAGTTATCGATCTGGGAACGGAGTTTTTTCTCCAGAGACGTTCCTACCAGATCCTCATTATAGCCGTAGTGGGCTAAAAGTTCTTTATACATGGTATTCTGCACCACATAGTATCCACTCCACCCGGCCACCGCTCCTTCGAAGGCGGTACTCACCGACTCCGGGCTTTGATCCTGTCGCTTCCAGTCCGCAAGACGCACGGAACGGTAGCTCTGGTAGATGGACTCATCGAATCTGGGGATGAAGACCTTGTCGCGGATCACCTCCAGACTCACCTTATAAGCCCGCACCGCGGTGAAAAAAATCTGCAGTGGCTCAGGAAGCAGGTGGGGGCGCAAAACGTCCACGAACCGCTCAAAGAGTTCCATCACCAGGGCCTCATCTTTGGCCTGGGCAAAAAGATGCAGGGCTTTTATCGTGAACGCTACCCGTTCCAGATTCACAAAGAGAGAGGGTGACTCCTTATAGAGCACTTCCAGGGTGTCTCTGGAAAGGCGGGTCCACGTCGCCAGTTCATCGATCAATTCCCCCCGGGACATCCCCAGAGCAACCGGTCCCCAGGCCCCGAGAGCAAAAACACAAAAGAATACCACTACGCCACACATTGCCGTTTTCATGGGTACACGCCCTTTCCGGGGTCCCGGGGAGAAAAAAGATTTTTTTCCAAAAAACCCATGGACACCATTTTTCGATTTTTCCTATAATACTTCAAAAAGAGAGGGGTTGTAAACAATGTGCCGGAAGTTACTTGTGCTTCCGGTCTTGCTAGTTATCGGCATTTCCTCCGGTGTTTTCGGAGAAGCTACGGAGTGGAAGACCCACACCATCACTAACCTCACCGTGGAGCTTCCGGAAGGGGTGGTTCCGGGTTTTTGGGGGAAATCCCTCCGATCTGGGAGGTTTCATCCGCCCCCTCTGGGAGGGAGAACCCCCGGAAGGAGAAGAGGTCTTCCGGAACGCCGATATCTTGGCGGTTCTTGGCGGGGAATATGCCGCCGGTCCGATCGAGGAATTGAAGCGGAGCGGAACCCCCTTCACCGAAGAACCCATCACCATCGGCGGCGTTACCACCTCCCTCTACCGGGCTGAAACCATGGGGAAAGAAGCCTCCATGGTTTTTCTGGAAGCACCAAAACTCGGCCTGGGGCTTTTCCTGGAGAGAAGTAGCACCGAAGCCCGAAAGATTCTGGAGAGCATCACCATCGGCGCCTTCCCTTACCCTCTTCGCAGACTCCTCGGACAGGAAGTGCTCGATTACCCCCAGGGGGTGGCCTGTGATCCGGAGGGGCGGGTGTATGTGGTAAACCGCAGTCGTCACCAGGTGGTGGTCTTTGGGGCGGACGGAGCGCTCCTTTTCACCTTTGGGGAAGAGGGGAGTGAACCGGGAAAACTCTTCTATCCTTCGGGGATTGCCCTTGACCCGGAGGGGTACCTCTACGTGACCGACGGCACGAACCGCATCCAGAAGTTCGACCGGAAGGGGAACTTCTTGGGGGTCTTTGGCGAGGCGGAATTCCGGCAACCGGAGGGCATTGCCGTCGACCGGGAAGGGAACGTCTACGTGGTGGAGGTGGAAGCTTCCCGGGTGACCAAGTTGAGTCGGGAGGGGAAAGTGCTTCTTTCTTTCGGCGAGGGGAAACTGGCGCTTCAGGATACGGTCTTTGCCGGTATCGCCATCGGAAGAAACGGCGAGGTGCTGGTGAGCGATCCGGGGAATAACCGTATCGCCGTTTTTGATCCTTCCGGGGAGCTCCTTCGGTCCATTGAGCGAGTCCCCCAGGTTCGGGGAATCTACCTGCAGAGCGATTTCCCAAAAGAGAGACCCTCTTTTACTCCAGCGGGGATCGCCGTGGACCACCAGGGCAATATCTTCGTGGCCGATAATAACTCCGGCTTTCTCCTCCATTTTGATGCCGAAGGGAACCTGAAAGAAACCTGGAGCACCCTCGAGGACCACCAGTTCCCCTTTCCGGTGAAGACCATCGGCAGTATAGCCGGGGTAGCCTTGTAGCTCCGGTATGGTCTATGCGGTTCGAAAAGTCACCCCCTATGCGCTCTTTGGCTTTGCCAATCCTTCCCCGGTTCCCTTTCTGGTGAGCGAAATCACGGCAGTGCCTCTGGAAACTCCCTCTCCCTCACCGGAAAATCTTGTTGCAGAGGAAACCCCACCGATTCCTTCTCTCCCCACCGGAAACCGCTCTTGCCGAGGAAGCATCACCGCCTCCTTCCCCTCCGGAGGAAACACCACAAGAACCACCGGCACCTGTTGCCACCCCTCTGGAAAGTCCTTTCCCTTCACCAGAAACCGTTCTTCCAGAAGAAACCCCGGCACCCCCGGAAACCGTGGTGGCCTCAATCCCCACCGCAGAAACCCTGAAAAACCTCTTTCCCACACCCACTCCCGCGGCAAGACCCCCGGAGTTTACCCTCCGCATCGAGCCGGAGCAGGCAGAGCTTGAAGCTGGAAGACCTTTGCGGTTTTCGGTAACCCTTTCTCCCCCACCACCGAATCCAGTTCGCTACGTTTGGAACTTTGGGGACGGAACCCAGCCCCTCACGAGCGATGATGCTACCGTGGAACACCGCTTCAAGCGGGCAGGGCAGTTTACCATCACCGTGAAGGCCTTCGACACCGTGACGAAAGAAATGCTGGCCATGGCGAAAATCCCCCTGGAACTCAAAAGCCCCGGCCCGGAACTCCTCACCCACCGGGAATATTACCCCGGTGGAGGGGTGAAGCTACAATACACCTATTACCTCGACAAACAAAGCCGCCGGGTGAAGCACGGCACCGAAACCGCCTTTTACGAGAACGGCCAGAAGAAGTTTGAAGGATCCTATGAGCACGGTAAAAAAGAAGGTGTGTGGGTCTCTTTCTACGAGAACGGCGTGGTGGGGCAGAGAGGTACCTACCGGGAAGGGCTCCGGGAGGGTATCTGGACCCTCTACTACCGGAACGGCGCCAAGGAATCCGAGGGACCGTACCGCCGGGACAAACGGGAGGGCAAATGGGTGAAGTGGCTCCCCGATGGCCGGAAGTTCGCCGAGATGGAGTACCACCAGGGGGAAATCGTTCCCCAGAGTTACCGGGAGTTCTAAAGGAGGGAAAACCATGAGAAAACTCCTGATAGTGCTCATCCTCGTCGGTGCAGGCTTTCTTGCGCTTCCCCGGAATCTCTGGGGGAGTACCTTTACCGACTGGCCGGAGCTCACCCTTGGGCCGGAAGAGGCCCTGGAAGTGACCTTCACGCTTCCCTGTGATGCATCTTCAGTGAAGGAAGACACCGTATGGGTGAGCGAAGATGAAAGCGGAGAAGCGCCGCTTGGGGTCCAGGTGGTCTTCCTCGACGAGGACCACCGGAAGCTCCGAGTTCTTCCTCCAGAAGGCGGGTGGCCGGCGGGGAGGACCTACTTCCTCTTTTTGGGAAGCGCTCTGCGCTCCCAGGAGGGGGTGCCGCTTGGAAAGCCGGTTCGGTTACCCTTCCGCGTCCTTGCCCCGGAAGGTACCGAACCTTCTGTAGCCGACGAACCCCCAACGCTTCATGTGGCCACCGGGCCCGGGGAGGTGCTCCAAGCGGCCGCACGGGCACTCGATGCCCTGGACTTTGTGGCGCTCCAGGAACTCCTGTCTTCGGACCTGCGGCAATCCTTAGAGGGTGATCCCGAGGTTTCCGAAGAAGAAGCCCGAAAGGTCGCCCAGGCGCTCCGTGAAGCCCGAAAGCTCGAGGTATCTTCCGATGAAGCCCGCTACGAGATGACCGTGGACGGGGTGACCTACCCCATCATCCTCAGAAAGGAGGGGGAGGAATGGAAAATCGAGCGCTTCTGATACTCGGTCTTTGGTCCTTGGTGTTCTTTCTCTCCAGGGTGGGCTGGGGGTACGACGATGCCATGGGAGAGACCCACCAGGCCATCAACCGCGCGGCCATCGAGCACTTCGAGGAAACTTTTTTCCGGGAAGACGGGGAGGACCCGTACCTCAGGTTGGCCTCCTTCAGCGAAGAACGCTGGAAGGGGATCGACTGGAGCCCGGCCGACGGCACCCGCAACCTCTCCCCGCGCATCGAAGTGGCGCGGGAGAAGACCATCCGGGAATGGATCATCGGGGGCGGCTTTTCCGCCGACGAACCCGAAGGCCCCATGGCTCTTCTCCACTTCTACGACCCGACGAATCCCGAACGACCCTACCTCACCGACCAGCAGTTTCTGGTGCGGCTGGTTCGCTTCCTTGGGGGAACCACCTTCGACAACCCGCAGCGGGATGCCGTCACCTGGGCTTTCCGAACCCGCCCTGAGGACACCGTTGAGTTCTTGGGGCTCTTCGACCAGGAGTACGGGTGGATACAGGCCAAAGAGTACCTGAAGAAAGCCATCGAGAGTAAGGACTCTGGGGACCTCTACGGCAAAGCCTGGCGGGCGGTAGGGGAAGTGATGCACCTTGTGGCGGATATGACCGTCCCGGCCCATGTGCGTAACGACAGCCATGCGGCCATCCTTGGGGACCCCGACCCCTACGAGCGCGGCACCTCCGGCGACCACCTCCGTGAAGCCCTGGAGTGGGGGCATCCGGCGAACCTCAGGTACTTCCGCTTCGATGCCGAAGTGCTCATGCGGGATGTGGCCTCCTACACCAATGCCAACTTCTTCTCCCAGGATACCATCCCCGGACGGTACGCTTCACCGTCCTTAGAGAAGCTCGAGGAAGGGAAGGACGGGTACCTGTACTCCACCACCACCGACGGGTACCGCTACCGGGCCCTGGCACCGAGGGGGTTCCTGGACCGGTGGTGGCGGCAGCAGCCCTCCGTCCTCTGGCGGGGGAAACCGTACGTCATGAACCCCCACACGATACGGGACCAGCAATCCATCCTCCTCCCTACCGCAGTCCGGGCCTGCGCCGGAGTGCTCTACGCTTTTCTCCCCCGCTTTGAGGTCAAAGCCTCGGTAGCGCCGGTTCCGGGGAAAGAGGGGGTTTTCGAGGTGGTGGGGGAAATCGCCCACCGTCCCAACTCCCAGTGGCAGGCAGATTTCAGGATCCGCAACGGGGCCTTCGTGGTGGTGAAGCGAGGGAAGGAGCACACCCGCATCCCGGTGAAGAATTTTCTGGGACAGGACTTGAATTCTTTCCATGTTGAGGTGGAGGCCGAAGAAAGCGATGAAATTTTCGTGGAATACGACTTTGGGGGGTACGTGATCCGTAGCCTTGAAGAAGACCCAAGCGGCACCTACCGGGGG
>Ga0308396_1001303_pt1 | contig 13108 bp, 9 predicted proteins | sample Hotspr2SamplePe2_FD_202359 | JGI IMG/M metagenome (GOLD analysis project Ga0308396, IMG submission 202359) | Hot spring phototrophic mat microbial communities from Mushroom Spring, Yellowstone National Park, Wyoming, United States - 20050930_Pe2 ... | reverse complement strand
ACCCTCTGGCCCACGATGGGATGGGTTCTGGTGACGGATTCTAACACACAAGGGTCTGCTTCCTCCGTTCTGCTCACGTTCCAGGCCGGTGAAAAGAGGAAATCCCAATAGGTGAATCCCCTCTCCTTGCAAGTCCACAATGTCCGGTTATCAGCCGCTTCTAAAATCCCATCAATGAATGTTCCTTTTCCTTTATGACACATTTGACTGATCTATACAGACTATTCTCCCATCACCCTGGCAGTTTGCCAACCTGATCTAGATTGGTCGCTAGAGTCTGACTGTAAGTTCCACAAAATGTGAGTTTTGAGATAATGTTTTGCTGAGGCAATATCCAAACACCCGCAACCGTGATTCCCGCGTTCGCTTTGAAAAACTATTAGCACTCAATCCCCTTGGCTCTTGACCTGACTCAGGGGATGTGTAACATGATTAGGGAATATAAGACATTTGGCTATGGCCCTATCGTCTAGTGGTCTAGGACGTAGCCCTCTCAAGGCTAAAACCGGGGTTCGAATCCCCGTAGGGTCACTGGTTCGTTGGAACGGGCGATGCCCTAGTTATAACCGTGGTTATAACCAGCGTCAGCTAACCAATTCCCTCCAGGCTCGTAAACGACCAAAGGCCCAAGGGAGCAGTTGACCCTCGGAGCACCGTCGACAGAACTTGCCTATCAGAACCGCCAGGTGGCGAGGGATTAGACGCCAGCCACCATAACAGCGCCAATGTCGCCAGAAGAGACGTTCTTCATTACACGATTGTTGCTCCAGCAAAAGACGACGAGGTGTCCGGCTATAACTTGCCGAACCGTGGTGCCAGACTACTGAGGCCGGTTCGTAGAGTATTTGACCACCTCGTTGCCGGAGACGTAAACCGAGGTCAACATCTTCGAAATAGGCTCCGAAAGAGATGGCCAGCCCGCCCGCGGCGCGTAAGGCGTCCCGGCGATAAAAGGCGGCACACCCCGAGGCTGAGGTAACAGGTCCAACCTGACGAAGTTGAAGAGGAAGTTGGGTGGACCAACGCAGACCATGCCCACGTTTCCACGCAAAGCCGCCGGGATCATACTCATCACCAGCGGAATCGATAAAAGCTTGGAAGATGGTAGTCAGTTTCTCCTGCCCAGGATGCTGCAAAATAAGAGGGGCGACAGCCACGACTTCGGGATCACGAAAATGCACTAGAGCGGCGTCCGCCCAACCTTTAGACACTTCGGTGTCGTCGTTGAGCAGTTCCACAACAGGGCTGTTCGCTGCTTCCATTCCGACACTTGCAGCGTAGCAAAACCCACGTCGACGTGGTAAGCGGAGCACACGCACCTGAGGAAAATCACGCAAGACCTGCTGCAGCGATTCCCTGGGCGAGGCATCATCAATCACGAGGATTTCCGTATCGTCCGGTGCATGCTCGGTCACACTTCGTAAACAGCGGTGTAACAGCACGCCTGCACGGTGGGTAGGAATGATCACGCTCAGAGCAAGCATAAGGTAGGGTAAGTGTTAGACTGATCCTTATTCACTCCTATCCGGAACAAGACCTTGGGCAGCGGCAATTTTGCGCAGGTAACGGCTGGCAAACGCGAGGCGTTGAGGTATGGAGGGAAGTCGCCCTTGTGAGATGTCCCGTACCAGATATCGCAATTGTTGGTAACAAGCGCTGTCCCGATGTCGGCGGCACAAATAGGCCCAGCCTGCCCGGTACAGCGCCTCGAACCAGACCAGTCTGTGCAAGCACCAGTTGGACCAACGTCCCCAGTGCTTACGAGCAAACTGCATCAAGGCGTGGCGTGTGATCAAGCGCAACGGAGCCGGTACCACGCGGGCATGGAGTGGCCAATGATGGGTCACAATGATCCGCGGTTCGTAGAGCACCTGCCACCCTGCGGCCTTGGCACGGTGACAGAAATCCACATCTTCATAGTATAGAAAAAACGATTCATCCAAGCCTCCCAACTGTTCGAAACAATCCCGACGTACCAGTAAACAACCTCCGGTTACCCAATCGACTTGTTGCCGCTGCTGTGTATTTAACATTTGGCATTTCCGCCAGGCACGCGGACGTAGCAAGCCTCGTAAAGTACTTCCCAGCGTTGGGAATCGACCGCATGAGCCTTGGAGGCTGCCATCCGGATTGCACAGTCGCAGCCCTACTACGCCCGCCCGCGGTTCCTCAACGGTCAACTGCTCAACTATGTCCATAACCGCATCCAGAAAACCCGCGGGAACAGTCACATCCGGATTCAACAACAAAAACCACTCATAGACAGCACCGTCCGTCCGCCAGATGCCCCAACGCCAGCGGTCGAGTTCTCGTACGCCTCGGTTGACACCGCCGGCAAATCCCAGATTCCGACTCTCATACCGTACCCGGATACCGCCGACTGTGTCGGTCCAACCGGTTCCACTACCACCATTGTCCACCACGACGACACGAATTCGGCCTCGGGACCAGGCAGAACAGTCCTGTAACTGCCGTAATAGCTGCCGAGTGTTCGCCCACTGATAGTAGTTCACGATAATGACAGAGACACCACAATATCCGACCCGCCGAGCCGATCGCTTGAGGCTGACGGTTGTTGCGGCAGAAGTAGTGTCCACCTCAGACGATACCAACGCCGGTACCGCTGTCTCCAATTCCACCGACGACGCTATTCCGCCGGGCGGGATGCCCCAGTCCATGCGTGCTCCTTCACTTTGGTCCCACCCGACCGATCCCACGGCCGGCGTAATCCGCTTCTTTGGGCCATGGTTCCTTATTTACCGAATCCTACGGCTTTTCTGCAAGCGGAATTGACGGGAACACCTTCTGAACTTTCCCAACTGGCGGGACCTCTCCAGGTCCAGCAACGGGACAGCCTGTCTTCAGGTCCAGCAACGGGACAGCCTGGCCGTTGTGCGAAGCCCAATAACAAAGGGAATGTGGAAACAGCCGCACCATTTCCCGGTGGTGTCAGGACTTGTGGAAATCCCAGGAATCTATGCGATTCGGGCTAAGGAGAATCTCTCCAGTCGGGTAACCATCGGAAGAAGATTCAGGATCGTTCGACCCTTCCCGTTGGGTCACTGATTGGCTTGTCTCGGGGAACGAGTGGAACGAAGATGATGGATAGCAAGGCCGAAACTGTGACGAGCCTGTCATGACTACTCCACCTGCAGGTGACCATGCTAAATCCCCAGCCCTTCCGGTGGTGAAGGATGGTTTGGAAGAACTGTTGCGCGTGGAAAGTCGCCAGCTGGGTTTTTCCCTCTGCGGGATTGCACCGGCCACGGAAGCGGACACCTATGCCTTTTACCAGCATTGGCTGAGTCAAGGATATGCGGGGGAGATGGAGTACCTACACCGTCGGGCGGAAGCGCGTCGTCATCCCCGCTCCATCCTCTCGGGTGTACGCTCCGTTATCATGCTGGCTATGGACTATGGCCCCCGTCCGCTACGCCGTTCCGTGCCACCTCCTCAGGCTGGCTCTTTTCCGGGTCGCATCGCCTTCTACGCGGCCACTCTGGATTACCATACGTTTCTCTGGCGAAGACTTAATCTGCTGGCCGATTGGTTGCGACGGCAAGTTCCGGGGTGCCGGGCTGTCGGGGTTTGTGATACGGCTCCGCTCCTGGAGCGGGACTTCGCCCGTCGGGCGGGTCTGGGGTGGATCGGGAAAAACACTCTGCTGATTCATCCCCGCCGTGGCAGTTTCTTGTTCCTGGCTGCCTTGCTGACCAACCTTTCCTTGCAGCCAGATCCACCCTTCCCCACGCAACATTGTGGCACGTGTACCGCCTGCTTGCAAGCCTGTCCCACCCAAGCTTTCCCCACTCCTTATGTCCTGGACGCTCGACGCTGTATCAGCTACCTGACCATCGAACATCGTTCTGCTATTCCAGAAACCCTAGCTCAGTCGGTCGGGGATTGGCTCTTTGGCTGCGATATTTGCCAGGAAGTCTGTCCCTGGAACCGTAAGCCGCAACTCAGTGATTCCCCACTGGTGCATCAGCCCGAATGGGAGTGGTGGGATCCGGTGGCGATTCTGCGTATGGACGAGGCGACTTTCCGCCAGCAGTTCCGTGGGACCTCTCTCTGGCGGGCCAAACGCCGGGGCTTGCGTCGCAATGCCGCCATCGTGCTGGGCAACTGTGGTGATACTTCGGTCTTGCCCCTGCTCCAAGAAGTCGCCCAGGATGCCGATCCCATCGTCCAGGCCGCCGCCCGTTGGGCCATCACTCGCATCAGCCAGCGGTTCCACGTCTCGATCTCGACTCCATCAGGCGGTGCGGCAATCCACTGATCGATTCTCCTTCCCAGTTCATGCTATCGAGGGACACGGAAGAAGTAATAGTCCTCGCGGAACAGGGGAACCCTCAGCGGGGCTCTGAAGGGGATTGTAGCTGACCGCCCTCGTCCTGGCGGAAAACGCTCAATCTGGTCTGAGCATTCAGACGCTTTCTATGGGAAATGGGCTTCTATGGGGGAAATGGCAGGCCTGTGCGCAGAGGAAATCAACCTGTTCACCGGATTGGTAGGGCTGTTAAAGACGTGGGGCACGAGATACGGCGCGGGGACTCGCAACCCGCACTAGTCTCGTGCCTGAGAGAAAGGAGTTTTGGTCGTTGGGAGCCGGGACTCGCAACCGGCTGGTAATAGCGTGTAGCAGCAAACGTGCCAAACACAGATCAGCATCTAGTCCCGACAGGCGAAATTTTTGTAATATGCTCTCCTCAAGGGAGTTAGCAATCGATATTTGCTCCCGGCCAAATCCAGAGCAAGTTGCGTAATCGACTCAAGCGGTGCAAAGACTATCCTGGACTGTTGCAACATGCAACAGGGCGTTGTGGAATTTCGCTGCTTTGGGGGAAAGATTGAGATCCCTGAATTCACAATTTTCGCACGAGGGGGTTCTGGATTTCATAGCCGTAGGACGTTGGAATTGTGGTCGCAGAGGTAGAAAACATGATTCCTGTGTTCAATAGTTTCACGCATGTCTTGTCCGCTTGTTTGGTTTTCTCGGAAGGGCTAACTCCCTGATTTTCTCGGAAGGGCAAACTCCCTCGTGATTTGGAAACCGCTACAGTTAGAAAAAGCCGAGACGTAATTACTGATGCACCGGTTTTATGGTCTGGCCGGATTGGGAGGGTGGGGTCCTCAAGATCAAGTGCGCGCTACTGGACTCGAACCAGTGACCTCCACAATGTCAATGTGGCACTCTAGCCAGCTGAGCTAAGCGCGCAAGCTAAACATATTGTTTATCGTCACGGCTTGCCTAGTCAAGAGTGTCTCTTCCTCGCAAAGAAGGGGATAGGAATGATGGAAGCTGCTGAGGGTGGAGGGGCATCTGACTGGATCACGCTTTCTTTTGCTTCCCCGAAAAAGGGATGATGGAAGCTGCTGAGAAGCGTTGTACGCAAGCCCGAAAAGGGTGTGATGGTTTGGCCACCTCCGGCAGGAATAATGATACCGTGGAGTGGACCTGTCACGGCGTCAGTGGGGTAGGTGGGATGAACCTGTAAGAATTATTGAGAATGAAGGGGGTAAATTATTTTTTACCCAGGCAGTACAGAACACCGCGATCGGTACCCACGCAGAGGCAATCGGGGCCGATGGCTGCCGAGGATGTAACTGGTGCGTCAAGCAGTAGTTCCTGAAGTTTCCTTCCTGTCTTCAAGTCCAGAACATAGAAATGGCCATCACGCGAGAGACAACCGACGTATACCCTATCCGCAGCAATGACCGGCGAAGCATCCACGTGTCCTTCTGTGGCGAAATCCCAGAGTCTTTTGCCAGTGGTAGCCTCCAAGGCGTAAACCTTGCGGTCGCGACTCCCAGCAACCACGATGTTCTGGGCGACGGCAGGCGAGGAATAGAAAGGCATCGCTCGACGCGGAGGTTCGAAAGCCCAGAGTTTGCTTTGTTTCGGAATGTCCGCAGCCACAATCTGGTGAGAAATCATGGTGACAAACAGATGATTGCCTACAACGGCGGGAGTCGAAACCGTTTCCCCACCCAAAGAGATGGTACCGACTTCTTTGCCTGCACGCAGATCCACGATGTGGACCACTCCGTCGCTGCAGCCGGTGGCAAAAGCGAAATGTTCATGAATCGGTGCCGCAGCGTTGATAGGTCCGTCCACGGATATGCTCCAGACTTTCTTTCCCTCACTGTTGAGGCAATAGAGACGGGAATCGTGGGCACCAAAAATGATATGATCGTTGTAAACGTTGGCGGCTGCGTGGATCTCTCCCTCGGCGGCAAATGTCCAACGGATCTTACCCGTGGCAACATCGAGGCAGTAAAAGTTACCCTCGAGGTCTCCAATCAGAATCTGACCCTTGTGGACGGTCGGGGAAGCCTTGATCGGTCCCAAGCGGCTTTTCCAGAGTAGCTTGCCCGTTGCAAGCTCCAAAGCATACACGTGTTTATCCAAGGAGGCGACAAAGACCTGTTGGCCGACGATCGCAGGGGCGCCTTCGATGGCATCGCCGGTACGGAATTGCCATCGCTCCTCCAGAGGATGGGGGAGCGTGCGGGGAACGGCGCCGGTCATCGCGGCATTGCCCCGAAAAAAACTCCAGTCGGCTCGCACAGAGAGTACCGATGAGAAGATGAGGGCAAGAAGGAGAGTGACGCGGTAAGCCGACCTCAGCGTGCCGATCACCAGGCTGCCTCGTAAACACGGAGCAGATCGGACTCGCTGACCGGACGGGGATTGAAACGTGCGGTCCATTGCTGGTGCGCCTCCTCCGCAAGCAAGGGTAAGATAGTTCGGCTGACACCACAGTCTCGCAAACGTTGGGGTAGCCCTGCCGTGTGGGTAAAGTGGAGGATGCGTTCGACGAGGATATCCGTGGCTTGTCGGTCACTGCGGCATTCGCAGCCCAGAAGGTCCGCATACAATGGTTCGATCCTCTCACCATTGAAACGGACTACATGGGGGAGCATTATGCCAATGGCCACTCCATGGGTAATACCGTAATGGGCGGTCAGCGGATTGGCACAGCTGTGACAGATACCCAGCATGCTGTTTTCGATGGCCATGCCAGCCAGGTGTGCTCCCAGGAGCATGTTCCAGCGTGCCGGTAGATGGTGTGGTTCTCGCAAAACGGTATCGAAATGCTTCGATAGATACTCCCAGGCAGTACGTGCCAACATCTGGGCGAAGGGATTGCGACGCGTACAGACGAATGACTCCACGGCGTGGGCGATGGCATCGATCCCGGTTGCTGCGGCGACATGGTGGGGTTGGGTCAGGGTCAGTTCGGGGTCGAGGAACACAATTCGGAAAGCTGCTTTGCGATCCCCGCAGGCCATCTTGAGGTGCGTCTTCTCGTCGGTGATCAGGGCGTAGCTTTGAGCTTCGCTCCCGGTTCCTGCGGTGGTCGGAACACCGATGGAAGGAAGCATGGGGCGGCTGGCTTTCCCATAGCCTTTGTAATCGCTGATGCGTCCCCCGTTGGTCAGCAGAAAGTTGATCCCTTTCGCGCAATCCATCGCGCTGCCACCTCCCACGGCAACGATGCAGTCGATCTGCTGGGAACGGGCGAAGTGCGTGCCGGCCTCCACCTCACGCTCGGTGGGATTTTCCTTGACATCGTCGAATACAGCCACTTCCACGCCCACTGCTTCGAGGATGGCCTGGGCACGCTGAGGGTGGCCGGCCTGTTCCAAACCCGGATCTGTGACCAGTAGCACGCGGTGGCTTCCTAACGTCCGGACCGCCTCACCCAGAAGTTGTAAAACCCCCGGTCCCGCGATCACACGGTTGAGAGGCTGGAAGTCAAATGGGAGGAGTTGGTCTGAGGGGTAGTCCGGCGGGGGAGGCGGCGCTGCTACAGCCACGCCGCTGCCTGCACTCATGACATGGGTCTCCAAGGATCGGTCGCTGGTGTATGTTTGTGGGCGTGAGGTCATACGTGAACCGGACCTTCAAACTGGAAGGCACGTGCACGGAAGAGGAAGTCCACGATATTCCCCTCGTGGGGCTGGAGCCAATTCAGCCTGATGGTAGGAATCGGGCCAATGTTCAAGCGATCAATGTGAGTGGCATCCAGCAGGGCACGCTGGAACTTGGGATCCTCCGTAATTGCGGTACATACCAGGGTGGGTCCGATTTTCTCCAGCATCTTGTCCTGGGGACATTGCACGACGGTGCAGAAGGGAAACATATATTCTTTCTTGGCCATAGCCACGTCAGGATTGTCACAGTGGATCACGGTGGGGCGGAGATAGTCACAACGCTCTTTCTTGACCAGGCGAGGACCGTAGCGGGGACCAGTGATGTCTGTGACTCCGGGTTCCTTGAGGGCGTTGTCGATGTCCGCATTGACAGCATCAGCTTGACCCGGGACGGTGAATGCAGCCAGCCCAGATCGCGGATCGTCGGGAGGCAGCGGTTCCACCGGACCAATACGGGCTGCGATCGCCTCCGCAATCGCACGCGTGTGACGTGAGGCCCAGATGCCCGAGCAATTGATGCAGCCTCGGCCACTGTTGACGTAAACGCTATCCACCATCAGATCAAGGTACTTTTCCCATTGATCGACTTTATCGTCGCCCAGGAGGATTTTACTGAAACCTGGGCCATGGGCTTGTACCCGTGGATTTCCCTTATACTGCTCGACTGTCGCACTACTGCCGAAGATCAGGCTGCGCTGGCAACTGTTGAGGACAGCGGCTCCGATGTCTCCCAAGCCGGGATAAATCGAGATGGCTTGCTTCGGAATCCCAGCGGCCGTAAAGGCAGCAAACATGCGATACGGCGTCCACGGCTCCTGGGGACCCGGTTTGAGGACCAGACCCACTTGGAGAGGAATTATGGGAAGCCACAGGGTATGCACACCCGGGGAATTGGAAGGTAACACCAGGCCCAAAACAGGGGATTGACACTGATAGCTGACAGGAACACCGCGGTGCTCTACACCAAAGCCCCGGCTGAGAATGTTGAGGTCTAGACCCCGTGTGAGAGCGTCCAGGATTTTGTCCATGTTCGTCAGGACAAAATGGTTCTTCTCCATGTTGAAACGGCACATGTGTTCAGGCAATCCGGTTGTTGCGGATTGCATACGCACGAATTGCTCCGGCGTTTGAGTGCCGTCGCCAATAGGTAATTCGGCTTTCAGGTAAAGATCGGCAGCTTTCTTGACCATGTGCAACAGATCGTAGATGGGGATTTGCCTCAGGACGTCCCGGGCACGCTGGGCATGACGCATGTCGCGTTCGACCATGGCGGCATTAGCCCGTCCCACTTCCGCCAGGACTTCCCCAGTCAGAAAATGGACGACTTTGTCGGTTTCCAGACTTTCGTAAGGTTCACCCCAGCGGAGCACGGGGATGCAGATCACGGCTAGGTCTCCTCAACAGGGAATCAAGGGTTGCCACAGGAAAATCACTCGCTTTTGTCAAAAATCCCCACAAATTTTATTTGGTAGAATCACCCTGGGTCTTATTAGTAGAGCCGAGCCGACCTGGGTGTATACTTCCGGAAAAATGCCCCATCGTTTTCTGTGTATCTGTATATGTTCTGCGTATCTGTGTATGAACCGGCTCTGCCTCAACGATGTTCCTACCGTAACGGCTCAAGAAAACGGTGGCGAGCAACAGCCGCAATGGGGCGGTACCTCTCAGGAGGGCTGACCTTACAGCCATTCCATGGAAATCCCCGGATCAGTAAACGCCGACTGTTGTTTGAGCCGCTATCTCATGGAACGGTCTGACACCACTGACGCCGTCCCAAGGGTATTTGAAGCTGGGAGGCTCGCGTTCTCCTTCGTCCCGTTCCGGGAAGCGTGGGACGAAGAACTCCTTGGTAAGGGTGGTCAGAAGAACGCGTCCCGACTGTCCGTAAGGTACCAGCTTGTTATAGTCTTTGAAATCAACCACTTCGACTACCGCACGGGGTTGTGGAGCATAATAAGTGATCTTGTATTTGTCTTGGGCGGTGGGCATGTCTGCAGCAGCAAGTCCCATTAGGGTATTGCCATAGGTAGGAGCAATGTAGATTTCCGGACCGAGGTATTCCTCGATCATGAACCGGATCCATTGCGAAGTCATTTCCGTACCACCGCAGAAGATGCCGGTTATGCCCATCTGTCGCAAGGTGGTACCCTGCTCCTCTAAACGCTTACAGAGGGCATCCAGGAGCTTCGGTGTGGTGAACATGCACCGGATGTTGTGGCCAGCGGTGAGGATAGTCATGGCCTGATCGATGCAGTGGTCCTGGTAGGCACGCAGGTGTTCCATCCAACCTTTTTTGATGAGTTTGACCACCCAACGCGGATCCAGGTCGATGCAGAAGCAGATGCCGCCGCGGTACTGGCACAGGTGCTCGACCGCCAAGCGCAGGCGACGCGGCCCTGAGGGACCCAGCATCAGCCAGTTGGCCCCCTTGGGGAAATACTTCTCAGGGAGGGTATCCGAGAACATTTCGTAGTCGATACGAAAGTCGTCGCAGACCACCCGGCTTTTGGGAATACCAGTCGTGCCGCCGGTTTCAAAGATGTACCAGGCCCGATCTTTCATTCCCTTGGGAATCCAGCGTTCGACCGGTCCACCCCGTAACCACTCGTCCTCGAAAAAGGGGAATTTTTTGATGTCTTCCCAGCCCTGAATATCCTTGAGGGGGTCGAAGTTGAAAGTTTTGGCCTTTTCCAGCCAGAAGGGAGTACCTGTGTCTGGAGAAAAGTGCCACCGAACGATTTCCCGAACATGGGCGTCGAGTTGGGCTTGGGCATTACGAATTCGTTCCTCTAGAGTAGAGCCAGTGACAGGGGCAGGTTTACCAGGTGTGTCAGGGAGCATGGTACTTCTCTCGCTCAATCAGAACAACGAGTTACGGAGGATTATGTAGCTACTGACCGTTCTCTGGCGATCAGATTCCGAGGAGAGCTGTCGCCCCATTCGGGTGTCTAGGGTCGTGCCATGCCGTTTCTCCCGTGAATCGTCGCCGTTCAGGTGGGACTCACAGTCATCATAGTGCCCGTGGATAGCAACGGGTCCAGGGGTTTCGGCGTAACTGGAGGAATGCAGGCTTCAGCCGCGCCGGGTCAATTTCCACACTTGATGGCGTAGAGGGATTTCTCGGTCATCACATAGAGCACACCGTTGGCCACCACCGGGGTGGAACGGATGTGGGTATCGAACTCGATCTTAGCGAGCAAGTATTTGTCACTTAGCTGTTTACGGACGGCAAGCATCGCTGCCCGGGCGGCTTTGCGATCCGTCATATTCTGCGCCGCTGCGACTTCGTCGTACACATCATGCTGTTTGAGATGACGGAAGATGAACAATTCTCCTTGATCGTTAGCCAGTAGGATTTTGCCATCTACATAGTAAGGGGAACCCCAAATAGAAGCTTTGGTATCAAAGCTCCAGTAGTGCTTGCCGGTGTTGGCATCCAGGCAGTGGAGAAAACCGGCGAGTTCCGAGATGTAAACAATGTCATCCACAACGCAAGCGGTGGACATGGTGCGTCCGAAGCGGAAGTCCCGCGGTGCCCACTTGCGATCATCAACCCCACCAAATCGCCAGAGTTCGTGGGAGTTAGGATTGGGTTTTTCGCCGATTTTTTCTTTACCTTCCGCATCTTTGGTACGGACTTCCAGGTACTTGGATATATCCCCGCGGCTGTCTTTCTTCGGGGCAATGCAGAAGAAGTTGGCGATACCGGTCGAATGTTCCGGGTCTTGACCAACACCGATGTAAATTCGGTTCTTGTAGACAACGGGCGTCCCAATGAAGTCGTTCCGGGTGCCAGTTCCACCCAGTTCATAGACAGCATCTTTCGGGTTGCAATCAAATTTCCAGAGCAACTCGCCGGTTTCAGGAACAAAACTGTAGAGCCAGCCATCACCCCCTGGAAAGATCACCTGTCGTGTACCGTCGATGTTGGCATAGACAGGGTTGGACCACTGCCCGTGCATGATGTTTTTGCCGGGAGCATTGCTCTTCCAGAGGAGCTTGCCGGTGTTCTTATCCAGAGCGATGAAACTGGGGGCTTCTGGAGAGGGGATGTTGATGTGTCCCTCATCAACTCCGTTGCCGGTGACGATGAAGAGGATATCGCCCACCAATAGAGGCGAACAGGCTGACATGTTATGCGGGAACACGTTCAATTCCTTGATCATATCGTATTCCCAGAGGATGTCAGCATCTGTGGGGGAGTTGTAATCGATCTGTTTTCCGGTTTTGGGATCGATTCCCCGCAAAGGCCGGCCTTGCATGCCGTTGGCCATCCCGTGCAGGTCGGCACACACCACAGTGCAACGATTAGAGACGTAATAGACACGATCCCCCTCAACGACGGGAGTCGAACATAGGCCCTCCTTGGGCCAATCGTTGACCTGACCGCTGGGGAGCTTATCGTGCACCGCCTGCCAGAGGAATTTGCCGGTTTGAGCGTCGAAGCACATCAGGATGCCTTTGTCCACCGGTTCACCGTTTTTGTCGGTATCGCGGGGGTTGCGGGGCGATTCATTGTTGGTCCCGACCAGCACGCGGCCGTTTGCAACAACTGGTCCTCCGTAAGCCCGGCTCCCTAGTTGCGCCTTCCAGAGCAGTCGTGGGCCTTCCGGATCAAAATGGTCCGGGACACCTTTGTCGCGCAGGTTGACCATGTTGCGGTGAATCGTACCACCGAACATGACATGATCACCGGGTCCGACATTGGCCGGCCTGAGGGGCTCATTGGGAACTGACGGCGAGTCTGCTTCTGTGTGCCCGACAGTGGACCGCACAATCGATCGCACTTCGGCGGCTGTCGGAGCCGCGTCCGAAGGGTTTGCTCCGATTCGGTAGAGCATTGTACCAGTCGCCAGGAAAATGGCGCCTATGAGGACGGACCGTCTGGTTCGGATAGACCAAAGCAAATGGGGCATCATAGTCTTCTCTCCAAAGAAATCCACTGGGCTTTTGGTGGGTTACTTGCAAATCGTGTGCTAGCAATGGTCCTGGATTACATAGAGATCGCGATTCATTCGCTAGTGATTCTATTCCGCTCAAAAGGGATGATTACTCCTCGTCAGTAGTGCTGTTGGGTGTGATTCGCACATTGTCAAAGTATATCTCCGAGCCCGGCAGCGGTGGACCATCGGCTTGAGGGGCGATATTAGAAACATACCCATAGAGG
>Ga0308396_1001301_pt1 | contig 13135 bp, 13 predicted proteins | sample Hotspr2SamplePe2_FD_202359 | JGI IMG/M metagenome (GOLD analysis project Ga0308396, IMG submission 202359) | Hot spring phototrophic mat microbial communities from Mushroom Spring, Yellowstone National Park, Wyoming, United States - 20050930_Pe2 ... | reverse complement strand
ATGCAGAGAAAGAGTCAACAAAGCCAGGAAGCTATAAAGATCTCAACAGTTCATGGGAAAATTCAAGAAATAGATCAGGGCAGGGATTTGATACTGGAAGATCTTCAAACCTCAGCGATGGCGGAACGCAGGATATCCCAACCCCAAAACCTAAAATTGAAAAGAGTGAATAATACTTAAAGAATGAGGGCTCTCCGTGGGAGAGCTCTTGCTAAAAAGAGGTGTATAAAATGCCTAAACATAACAAGATATCTACAAGTATATTTTTCTTAATTATTTATTTAACTTTCTCCTCCACCGTTTTTTCTGATATGGGAGCTATAAGTCTTGACTTAGCTAAAATAAGTGAGTATGCTCAGAAGGCTATAATAATGCATAATGGTCGTGAGGAGGTTCTCGTCCTTGGAACTGAATTCAAATCAGATAAATCTGTAGAAATATTAAGGTTTATTCCTTTGCCAACAGAACCAGAAGTAACCATTGCAGAAAATAACTCATTTGAAGAGCTTAATGGATTACTACAGAAAAGGCGTATATATTTCAAACAATATTCAAAAGGTGGGGGTTTTGATTTATCTCCTGTTGAAGTCAGACTGTCTCAGAAAATTGGTTCTCATGATGTAACAGTAGTAAAAGTAAATAATGCTGAAGATTTTAAAAACTGGGTAGAAAATTTCTTTAAACAAAAAAATGTCAATGAACTTATCTATAAACAGCTCGATAATGTAAATTTGATTGTTAACGATTATGTTAAAAGGGGTTTTATATATTTTGTTTTTGATGTGGTTGAGCTTAAAGAAGAAAAAGGATTAATAAATCCCCTTGTGATGAAATTTAAATCAGAAAGGCTATATTATCCTTTAAAGACATCAAACACAATAGGTGGACATGGTAGAATTGAGCTTATTTTTATAATACCTGGGTCATTTGGAGCAGATTTTGCAATAGAATTTGAAGCACAGCAAAAAAAACTTTCTCCAAAATATAGTAGTTATCTTGACGAATTAAGAGCAGTTTTTGGAGAAATATATCCCTATAGATTAGAACTAAGCTCATCAGTTAAAGTTTATCCAAAAGACCTTATAAATATATACAGAGATGCTATGAATTTTTTTGCTTTAAATGATGTAATTTATTTACAAATGTTAAGAGGTTATATGGAATACAGGTTTGACAATGATTTATGGCTCGATTTAAAAAAACTTCCACCACATAAGCTTGTGTATATTCCGATGAGCCCAATTGGGTATAATTTCGAAAAGGGTAAAAAAGATATCCTCGATTACTTTACTTTAGAAGAATTAAAAGATTATATTAGAGCCCATAAAGAAATTTTAGAACATATAGAGAAAAACGCAGTCGAATGAAAAGATACAAAATTGTTCCAATAAGTTTTTTTAGTCATGACTATGAGATACGGGATGGAAATAGGGCAATGAAATCAAAATTATTAAAGCTAATAAAACAAGGCTCTTTAGGAGTCAATTTACAATTAACTTATTAGATGGAAGAGAGATGATTTTGAGAAAAGAATTCGGACTTTTCATTGAGAGATATGCAATCTTAGAGAAAGAAGGCTCAGAAATAGGTTTTATAAAACGCAAGATATTTCACAGAAAAAGAGAATGTTTTTTAAATTACGAAATACCTTTAGAAATATTGGCTTTTATGGTATGGATAACAATAATGTTAAAATTGCAACCGGATCTTGATTATTTATTAATACCCAATTAAAAATTAGGGGGTGTAACTATGAAAAAGTTAGTTAACGTATTTTTAATGGTCTTAGTAATGTTCTTTTGTAATATAGCTATGGCAGATACAGACAACGATTTAAAAGTTGTATCACAGGGTATAAACAAGTTTAGTTTTGATTTATATAAAAAACTAAAAGATAAAGATAAAGAAAAAGAAAAAGATAAAAATAAAGAAGAGAATCTCTTTTATTCACCTGCTAGTATATCAATTGCTCTTGCAATGACCTATGCTGGAGCAAGGGGGAATACGGAAAAGCAGATGGCTAATGTATTAAACTTTACTCTTCCACAAGATCGTCTTCACTTAGCTTACTCTAAGCTAATTGAAAATTTAAAATCTAATAAGGATTATGAACTCAGTATTGTTAATGCTTTATGGTTGCAAAAGGATTATAAATATCTTCAGGAATTCTTAAATACAATGAAAAAGTACTACAAAGGCGGATTTAACGAAGTAGATTATAAAACAAATCCTGAAGGTGCACGAATAAAAATTAATGATTGGGTTTCAAGAGAAACAAAAGAAAAGATTAAAGATATATTAAATCCAGGAGATATAACAAGCCTTACAAGATTGGTGCTTACAAATGCTATTTATTTTAAAGGAAAGTGGCAAACAGAATTTGATAAGATGGCTACAAGAGATGAAGATTTTTATTTAATAAACGGGCAAAAAACTAAGGTTAAAATGATGTACCAAAAAAACACATTCAATTATTACGAAAACGACGATCTTCAATTATTGGAAATGCCTTATAAAGGTGACAAAGTTTCGATGGTTATAATTTTACCAAAAGCAGAGAAGTTTGAAACTGTTGAAAATATGATGGATGAAAAGAAATTGCAAGAGTGGTTGAAAAATGCTATGAAAACGAAAGTTAAAGTATATATTCCAAGATTTAAATTTACACAAAGATTTGATTTAAGTAAAGTTTTGTCTGATATGGGTATGGAAAATGCTTTTAGCCCTGGTGCTGCTGACTTTTCAGGAATTAATGGTCAAAAAAATGATCTTTATATAAGTAAAGTTATTCACAAAGCATTTGTAGAGGTGAATGAAGAGGGAACAGAAGCTGCAGCAGCTACTGCTGTAATATTAGACATAAAAGCATTAATTGAAGAACTCGTATTTAAAGCAGACCATCCTTTTATCTTTTTTATTCGTGATAAAGAGGCGGGCTCTATTTTGTTTATGGGAAGAGTTATGGACCCCAATAAGGAGTAGAATAATCTTTAAAAATAAACGCAGGAGGTAAATAGTCATGAAAAAATTAGTAGTTATATTTACCTTTTTTCCATTATTGAGTGGTATTGCTTTGGCAGAAGACGAAAATAAACAGTCAGAATCTACTAAAAAATGTGAAAAAGTGTGTGTACAATGGGAGGAAAGGAGATTCTGTCAGCCAGATCCAGTTTTTCCTGGTAAACAAATATGTGGAGTATATAAGACTTGTGTAAAGTATGAAGAAAAATGCAGTGAGGATAGATAAGGTAGAAGAGAAAAGTATAGTAACGTATTAGAGGAAGAAAGATTGAAAAGGTTAATAACTTCCATGACATTTATCATTGCTCTTTTCCTTTTATCCTGTTCATGGACAACGAGTTTTTATGTTGTAAACAAGTCCGAGATGCCAATAACGATAGCAGTTAAATACAGAAAAATTGAAAAACCAAAACAGCCTACTCCAACGCCAGAAGTTGAAAAAAGATGGGAGGAATTAGAAAAGAAGTCATGCTGGTATATTGGATTTAAGAAAGAAATCTATATATGTAAAGAAGGTGGTGAGTGCAGAACCCTTCAACCTGATGAATACAAATACGATAAAGAAAAATGTGAGTTTGAAGTTACTTTAGCACCGGGAGAATTAATAAAAGTAGCTGAAATGTGCTGTAGCTATACAGGTCCAGAGAAAAGATTTGCTGATAAACTTAATGTTGAAGAACTTAATATTAATACGCCCGGTGGTTTACTCAAATACGAGGGCTTTGAACTACTGAAGATATTTAAAAAGAAGGATAAGACTGAATATGTTTTGGAGTATCGTTAAATTTTAAAATAACTTACTAAGGAGGTTATTATGTTTGGACTGCCTGAATTAGGAGTGATAATTTATCTTGCTTCTTTTGCATTCTATTTATTAGCAATTATAAATTCGGCAAAAATAAAGGGGAAGAAAATTTTTTATCTCCTTTTATCTATTTTATCTTTGCCAGCTTTAATACTTCTAATTAAATTAGTTAATAACTTATTAATACAAAAAAATATTATTTCATCTTTAGAAGGGAGCGTTATTCTGTTCTTATTAAGTGCTATTGCAGTGCTTCTGATAGAAATAGTTATATATGTTTACATTAGAAGAATAAAACTTAAAACCACTTATAAGGAGGGTTAATTATGAAAGCTTTTAAATATATAATTATGTGGATTTTTTTACTTATGATACAACCAGCTATAGCCTTAGAAGATTCTAATAATCTAAATGAAGAGATCGTTAAGAACTTTACATATCATTTAAAGTATTCAAAACAAACAGTCACTTTGAAGAATGGAGAATATAAAACTCCATTAAGACCTGGTAATGAAGTAAAAAATTACCTCAGTGTAAAAATAGAAAAATACGGTATATTTAAACCTACATTATTACCACCATTTGCTATAATTATACTTTCCGAAAACTTTAGTGGAAGTGGTAATTTTTTAGAGATAACAGCCCTTGTGAATGAAAATGGCAAAATCATACAAACTAATTCAATTGAGATTGGAGATAGAGTCATAATAAAAGATTTAATATTTCAGCCAGGATTCGTTTCTTTTCGTGATAGGGAGAGAGACGCTATATATTTATCACTTCTTACCCACAAAGAAAACGACCCCTCTTGTTGCCCAACTAAACAAGAAATACTTTGCTTTACCTTAGTAAGAGATGAAAATAAAGAAATGAAATTATTAACCTGTGAAGAGGCAAATGAAAAATATCCTTTACCCATTGTAAAAAAGCCAGCCCTTTATTTTTATCCAAATAAAACTAAAAAAGTAGAAATAATTTTAAAACCAAAAGGGCAGATTATAAAGACCATTCCAGAATACAAAGACAAATGGTTAGTTATAGCTAATCCAAATGGGTTGATAGATAATAAATATCCGTATCTTTTCTACGAAGTAGCATTAGAAAATTCAGTTAATCTACCAAAAGATGGTTGGATAGTTAAAACCACAGACTTAGAAAATTGGTTCGATTCAAATCTTCCTAAGTTAGGACTTAATAAAAAAGAAATAAAAGACTTTAAAGAGTATTGGCTTGGTGAACTTAAAGGATATCCATATTACAAAATTGGATTATTAAGTAAAAAGTTTTTAAATGAAAACATACCTATAGAAATAAACCCAAAACCAGATAATTTTATTAGGGTTATCTTTTATTTTGAGGGAACTTACAATAATAGGGAAAAATTAACAGAGCCAACCATTAAAACACCTATAAGAAAAGGATTTACCGTAGCAGAATGGGGTGGTATTTTAGAGACTTCAGGTAAATCTGATGTGAAATTAATAAAATACTCATTTTTCCCTCAGGAAGAGGGTATATTACTCTTACGCTCCTTAAGCATTGAAAACCACAAAATCAAAATAAAAGTAAATACTAATGGTTGCACTGATAAAAATTCAATTAAAGCTGTTGTTAAAAAATCATCAAGGATAGACCCAAAAGTTCCAGATTATGAAATAACTTTTATAAGAGAAAAACCAGACAATTGTAAAGCTTTTCTACCAGATGGAGTAATTATTGAGTATGATTTAAAAAGAGATTTTAATATTCAGATGCCTTATACTTTAAAGGTCAACAATCCTATAATACCTTTTACTGAAGGTGATCCTTATTTTATTATAGAAAAAGTGGAAAAAACAGTTCAAAAAGTGCAAGAAGAGTCATTTAAAGGAGAGCAAGGAAAATTCATACTTGGTGCAATTCAAGAAATGATAACAGAGATAAGACGAGATATAAAAAATGCAACCATTTATGCTATACAGCAAGAAATAGAGAGATATAAAAAGAGAGGAGAAAAAGAAAAAGTAAAAAAATTAGAAAATGAACTAAAAGAGATTAAACAGATAAAAGATGAAGACTTCCAAATACCAGAAGACACTCAAGAGGATAAACCTAAAGCTGAAGATTTGTTTACCCTATCATTCGGTCCTATTTATCCCTGCAAAGTTATACAAACTGAAATTATTGCAGATAAAATAATTTCAATAGGAGATATTTTAAAAGTTAAGGGTATGACAAGATCAGGTCCCTTTTATCATATAGCAGGTATAAGAAAGGACATATTAAAAAAAGTGAAGGTAGGAAAAATAAATAGAGCAAGTTTATGTTTAGTTTACAAAAGGGAGTATTTTGGTTTTATAACTGATTATTATGTATATTTAGCCGATATAGAAGAATGAAAGCTTCTGGAGGTTAAATATGTTTAAAATATATAAAACTTTAATAGGATTTTTCTTAATATTTTTCTATTTCTCATCTGTAAATGCATTAGAAAAACCAGAAGTTTTTCTGTCAGAAGAAAACAGTAAAATGCTTTTAGATGAATTTTCTTTTGTTTCAGGAAATTTTACAGATTACTTAATAGTTTATTCACCCGAAAATAACGGAATTTACTTTATATGGGATATTACGAGTATATATGTAGAGTCAATTCCTTCAGAGACATTAAAAAAAGATAATAAGATTTTAGAAAAATTTTTATTTTATCTCAAAGGATTGAACTATACAAAAAAGAAATTTGATAATAATTTAAATGTAGATATAAGTAATGAACCTCAACATTCTAAGGACGGCAAATTAACTGCAAAAATCATTCCATATCAAGGGAAGAAAATTATAAGCTTAGTAAGAATATCGGATAATAAAGAACTTGCAAAACTTTTTATTTTTAAAAACAGAGAGTGGATAATTCTTACACCATCAGGCTATTATGATGCAAGCGATTTTGCAGGAAAATATCTGAATGTTAGAATTGGCGATAAAGTATATAAAATGGAAGATTTTGAAAAAGTATTCTACCGTCCAGAAATTGTTAAAGCAGATCTTGAAGGAAAATCTATATCAGAATTAAAGTTCCCAGATATAAAATTACCAGATATTAAAAATGAAACAAAATATAACATAATTGTAACAGAAGTTTTATCTGATTTTCCCTTTGAAAAAGCAGGAGGTAAAATTTGGGATATTATTTATTCTCTAAATGGTAAAATTTTTTATGAATCGAATAATAAAGATTTAGCAAAAGAATTCACTGAATATATAAAAAGCTTACCTGGAGGTTCCTATGAAATGACTCTTATTAGAGAGGGAAGAAAAATTACTACGACTATAAATCTTTCTGAGATATCATCTACTCCAAGGATGGGAATTATTTCTTCAGCTATTGAAAATAATCCTCAGTTTTATTTTAATAAAGCTTTAGACGCTTTAAAAATTGTGTCATCAAGAGAAGGCTTGAAAAACGTTGCACATTTATTTGAAATAGCAAAAGCATTATCTCCAGAATGGGCTGATGTTTATTATAACTTGGGATTAGTTTATGAGGAATTAACATATTATGATAAAGCTGCAGAGAATTTTTCTAAATATGTAAATTTTGTAAAAGATAAGTATTCTGTAGAAGCTAAAAATGTGACTTTTAGAATTGAGGAGAATAGAAAGAAATATAAGAAATTGGAGTATATAAAGAAAAGAATGGTAGAAGGTGAGTTAGTAGTTGAAAGCGGTGAACCTCCTTATCTTGTCCCACCAATATTTAAGTTAGATAAATTAAATAAAGTAGTAATGTTAAATCCTTACACTGACTATATGAAAAGGTTCAGAAAAGCAGGTTGGAAAGGAGAAGAGTTTCCTTGGGAGTTGCACGATGTGAACTCAAGTAAATTGCCTTTTTTCCCTGTAAAATTTGACGGTAAATATTTTGAAGTAAGATATTTTACTATTTGGCAGGCAGGTAATAAGTTTAATGTTCTATTAAATTTAACAAAAGGAGAATTAGACTTGAATTCTTTAAGAATTAAAACAATAAATCTATTACACCCCATATATGGACTATACAATAGCATTGAGGAAGCGATTAAGGAAGCAAGCGATAAAATATCTTCTTTTAATTTTGATGAAATTAACGATACAAGTACGAAGAAAGTTCATATAGGAATTAACGAGGTTTATAAAATATGGATTTCACCAGTGGTTTTTTATAGGATTAAATAGGAGGACAACTATGTTAAAAAATAAATATTTACATACTTTTTTGATGTCCTTAGGGTTCTTATATTCCTTATCTATTCCATCCTATGCTTATTGGGAAATAGACCAGTCTGAATTTAATAGCTTTTTATGTAGATATGAGCCAAGAGCTTGCAATGCTCCATCAAGAGTGGGCAGATTCGCAACTTTTCAAGAATGCGAAAATACTCGAAGGAGCACATTGCCAAATGATGTACACTGGCAGAATAAAACAAGATGTGTAGGTTATGATGAACAATCAAGCTCTTATACTCCATCTCAACAGCCTAATTTCCAACAACAGCAAGAAGAAGAATTAAGACAGCAACTAATATTACAACAACAAAAAGCTCAACAAGAAAAAGAAAGATACATAAAAGAATTAGAACAAAAACGAGCAGAAGAAGTTCAAAGATATAAATTACTATCAAATAATATGAAAATATCATCTCCACCTATACCACAATCTAAAAAAGAAGAATATAGAAAAATTTTAAAACAAGCAAACTGCATAGCTTACAACTCAATTCAAGCTGCAGAATTAGCATTAAAAGGAAATTTTGAAATATCTAAAAATATACTAACTAATTTAGAGATAATGACAGATAAAGCTAAAGCAGGATTTGACGATAAGACTTCAATTGATTGTCCTGGAAATATAGAATTTAATATTCCAGAGCCAAAAATGTCTATTGACCAAGATTCTGTTTATAAAAGTTATCAAGAAATAACTCAATCAGTATCAAATTTAATTCTTGAAATACAAGCAAATAATGAAGAATCAAAAATAATCCAAGACAAGAAGCAAAGATTTCAAAAGGAAATGGACCGCCTGAAAAATGAATTAAAAGATTTGCAAAAGAAAATTAAAACGACTAAGAATCCAGAGAAAAAAGGAGATTACGAACTTCTTGAAGCGGAAGCTAAAACTTTACTCCAACAAGCAGAACGAAATTATCAAATTGCCTTGAAAAACGAAGAGAGATTATCAAAAGAAAAGCTGGAAATTGAAAATAAATTAAATGATTTAGAAAAGGGATTAATAGGAAAGAAAGAAGAAATAAACAAATAATTTTACTATTAGATTGAAAAATTGGAGTTTAAAAAATGATTAGAAAACTTTTTACATTCCAAATTATATTTGTTGCTCTCTTGATATTTTCCTCAAAAGTTTTGGCACAAAGTGTTTGTGACGTAAGCATAACTGAACTGAAGGAAAAGCTTATTAATTTACAAAAAATCCGTGACGATGCAGAAAGAGGAATAATAGAAAACGATAAGCTTCTTATGAGGGCACAGGAAATTATACTGCTTGCAAGGGCAAAAGGAGATGTAAAAGCTGGTCAAATAGCTGAAGAAGCAGCAAGAAAGGCAGAAGAAACAAAGAATAAACATTTGAAAACCAAACAAAAAGCAGAAGAAGAAATTGTAAAGATAAAGGAATATATCCAATTAGCTGAAAAGAACAACTACACCAGTTTGAAAGATCTATGTGATTATTACAGAAAACAGGTTGAAATCCATAAAGGGGAATTTAAACTCCTTGTACAACAAGGGGAAGAGTTATATAAAAGACACGAGGAGATAATAAAAGAAGGTGAGAAGGCAAAACAAGAAGTGCGCGAATTCTTATTTGAATATGGAAGGGAAAATATTCTTACTCTAATACAAAGTATTAATATTGGGGTGGGAAAGCTAGGCAAAAGACTCCAAGAAATTGCTTTAACAACCAAAAATGAAGAGTTATACTTTAAAGGAGCTAATTTAAGAGGAATATCTGGGTTAAACGGATCAATTCTTGAACAAATTGCAGACAAATATGAAAAGTTAATACTTTTAGAAAAAACTGGAGACTGGTCAGCTGATACTATAAAAAAATGTTCAGAATACATACAGGTTTGGCAAGGCAAGCACGAAAATATTAACAAGTCTTTGGAGGAAATAGAAAATGAATTGAAAGAAATAGCGAAGCAAGAAGAAACACGAGAACTGCTTAGAGACTTAGTAATTGCAGAAATAGTGGAAAAAATTGAAAAATATCGTAGAAGTTATACAAAAATATTAAGTAAATCTGTTCCTATTATACAACAATTATCTTCGTTAATAGATACTTCTTACTATTTGGTAAAAGCATTTCTTTTAGAAAAAGAAGGATCAAAATATATTTTATTGACTGATAAGATGAAAGATAGATATGAAGAGATTAAGAGGAAATTTGATAGTGATTGGAAGAGGCTTAAAGAATGTGAGGAGTTATGTAAAAAAGTAGGGAGGAGTGATGTATGAATAAAATGACAATTTTTATTTGTATACTTTTTTTATTCTCAGTTTTACCATCCTATGCGTATTGGTAAATAGACCAGTCTGAATTTAATAACTGGTTGTGCCAAAGCAGTCATAAACATTACTCCCAATTTTGTAATGCACCTGCACGCTGAAGAGGTTAACAGAGACTATAAACTTACGGATGATTTATTTCGATCATATAAAGGATCAAAAAGACCAGTTAGATAAAGACATGAAAAAACTCATAGAGTATGAAAATTATTCTAAAAAACTCTCAGAAAAGGAGGAGAGTAATGAATAAAAAAATAACATATTCTGGATTACTACTTCTCTTTATAGCAATTTTAGTTTCACCATCTTTTTCACAAAGTATTGGCAGATCTTGTGATGGTTCACAGCTTAAAACTGACAGTGGTTGGGTTTATATACCCAAAGGACAGACAAGGGAAGTCATGATAGGCGGAGTAAGATATAGATGTGTTGGCTGTGGTAAATGTACTCCTATATCTCAACAAAACCCACCTGGCGGATACACTGGTAGTTATAGAAGCTCAGGAGATTGGAAAACTGACCTCATGCTGGGTTTGATGCAGAGTTTTATGCAAGGCTTCATGAAAGGATTACAACAGGGAGGAGCAAATCCTTTTGAACAAAACTCTGCAGGAACTCAATACGATAGAGAAGCTGAATTTAGACGCCTTAGAGAAGAGTGGCAAAATGGAATAAAAAAGCAAACTGAACAGATGCAAAAACAGTATGCCTTAATGAGGCAAAATGAATTTAAAGAGAAAAAACAAAGGTTACTAAGCAAACTAAAAGGTCCTAATTCATCATCTGAAAATCTTTCTTCTCTAAAAAGCCTTAAATGCAGTGCTTACTGGAGTATTGAGGCAGCAAAGTGGGCATCCTTAGGTGATGAGGAATCTCTAAAAAAGGCAAAAGAATATAGTCTGAATTCTGAAAAGGCAATGCAGGGGGATCTTTCAAACTGTCCTGATTTTCAACTGGAAGTGAATATTCCTGTTTCTGATGACACAAACATCTACAAAGAAGAGTTTCAACAGGAATTTCTTAAAGTTCTCACTCAGGAAGTAAATGATAGAGTGAATTCCTTGAATGATATCAAAAAGAAAAAGGACGAGCTGTTATATGAAGTAGCAAAGGCAGAAGATGAAGTCAAAAAAATTGAAGAGATCAAGAGTTCAGCTAAGAGTGAAGTGGAGAAGGAACAATACGATAAACTTCTTATAGAAGCACTTAAGGCACTTGAAATGGCTAAAAAAGAAGAGAAAAAAGTTGATGAAGAAATTTTAAGGCTTAATCAAGAGATAAAAGCAATTAACGAAATAACTCAAACCCTTTTTACTCCAAAAAAGGAGAACAAATAATGAAGAGATACGGTTTTTTTGTGTTAATAGTATTTGCATCTTATATTGGATTGTCATTTTCATATGGAGTTTCTTCAGAGGAAATTTCTAATGAAGCAAAACAATACTTTATAAAAGGAAAAAAATTGATAGAAACATCAGCCTCTCCGTCGGATTTTGTTCAGGCAGAAAAGGAGTTTGAAAAGGCTATTGAATTAGCTCCAAATTGGGCTGAGGCTTATTATAATCTCGCATTGATATCAGTAGAAATAGGAAAGCCTGTAAAGGCAATAAAAGCCTACAAGAGATATTTAGAAATTACAAAAAATCCAGCTGATAAAAGTGAGGTGCTTTCAGAGATTTCGAGACTTAAAAAGATAAGAGAAACAAAGAAAAGGATAGGACTTTCTGGTGTAAGCATTGTTGCAATGCAGGATGGTGTATATCTGATGAATGTGGTCCCAGGTTCAAAGCTCGCGAAAGCAGGCTTTATGAGCGGTGATAAGATAATTGAAGTTAACAAAAGAAGCACTGTTGGAATTACACTCGAAGATTTTTACAGATTAATAGATGCATCTTCCAAAGATTCAAAACATCTATCTAAAAGGAAAATGATTGAGAATCAAGTAGTAGCAACAACACAAAATCTAAATACTGTGAGAATTCAATATGCCAAAAGACAAGTTATTGAGAATCCAGTATTTATAACCATTATTAGAGGAGGTAACCAACAAGTTATTACAGCATCTCTCGATGTATTTAAAAGTTATGTGTATGAAATTGAAGAGGATGAATTTGACGACGAAGTTATTAAAAATACTATGCCCACATTGGTAGTCTTTTGGGCAGACTGGTGTTCTTTTTGTAAAAATTATATACCAGTAATTGAGGGAATAGCTGAAAAATATAAAGGCAAAGTGACGGTTTTTAGCATAACTTACGAAATTAACAAAAAGATTTCTGAAAAGTTCAAAATTATGGCATTCCCGACTACTATACTTTTTAAAGAAGGGAAGCAGGTAGAAGCTTTCATTGGATATAAGGATGAGGCTTATATAGTAAAGCTTTTAAATATTTAAAATATTAAAGAAGAATGTTTTCTAAGATATTATATAACCTCCTGAGTTTATCAACTTAATTTTGTAAGTTATTGAAAATATTGAATTTTATTTTTTGAAAATGTAAATTTTTGTACAACAGCAAAGGTAACTGTATGATTTTTTATCTTTTTATATTCTAAATTCTTCTTTGGCTGTTACATTGGCTGGTTCATTTACTTTCAATGCTTTAAATAAGGATTTCCCTACTTTGTCCATCTTGTTCTTTAAATAGTATTCCTTGCCATTTATGTTAAACCCTGTCAGTGTTATGCTCCTTAAAGCTTCTTTTATTCTTTCTGTTGATACATCTTTGTTTAATGCAGTCTCTAAGACCCTCATAAATAAAAAGG
>Ga0308396_1001296_pt1 | contig 13165 bp, 17 predicted proteins | sample Hotspr2SamplePe2_FD_202359 | JGI IMG/M metagenome (GOLD analysis project Ga0308396, IMG submission 202359) | Hot spring phototrophic mat microbial communities from Mushroom Spring, Yellowstone National Park, Wyoming, United States - 20050930_Pe2 ... | reverse complement strand
TGGGCGGTCAGCCGCACGGTCTGGCGGGCAAACTCTGCCGCCTTGCGTGTTAGCCCGTACATGTTCTCTGCCACCAGGTCAAGCCAGGGGCCAGATGCAAGCTCAAGGTAGCCCCCTTTGGTGATCTCCAGCCGGAGGGCCTCAAGGTCAGCCAGACCTACCGCCAGAGCTTCCAAAATGGTGCGCTGTACGCTGCCCGGCTCCCAGTCGGTAGTCGGGAACCCCTTGCTTTGCAGAATGGAAATCAGCGAAGCCAAAATCTGGTCGCGGGTGCGGGGTTGCAGCAGTTGTTCAAGCGTCGGCACGCAATACCTCCACCGTTACATCGCTGATACTCAGGATGAGCCGATAGGGTTCATCCGCAGTTTCCAGAGCCAGTTCAATTTGTATGCTTCGCAGCTGCGGAGAGGCCTCGATAATGGTTGCAACAGCCGATAAAATGCGCTCGTCTTTCTCGCACTCGGCAGCCACTAGAGTTTCAATTTCATAGCGCACCTCGTCTGTTAGCGTTTCTCCGATATATTGGCGTAAATCCAAACCGTAGGTAGGGTCGTAAAACAGGCCACCTAGCGGCGTGATAAGCCGCCGGGCGATAGCCTCGGCGAGATTGTCCTTCCCGGTTTTAATTGTCCAGGATAGGTCAGGTAGCGCGGACAGATCGGTTCCAAAATCGGCCATAGTTACCCTGAGTTGGTTTTGGGAGAGCCACTGATGATCGTGCCTGTTACCGTAGCAGAGCCCAGGGCCACCCCGCTCACCTGAATCTGATCGCCTACCCGAGCCACCGCCGGGCCGCCACCCGCCAACGCCACCACCGGGGCGTCTACCTCGATCCGGACGGGGTCATAGACCTGTGTTTTGCCAGCCTCATCGTCCAGGCGCACCTTGCGGCCTGCGACAGTCGTGATTTCCACGATGACCGTGCCGCCTGCTTCCCAGAGATACGCAACAGGTTTGGCCGGGTCGCTGCCCTCGAATCCCAGCAGCACGCGGCTACCCGCTCGCACTCTCACGTAGGCTCCGGGCAGAAAAACCCGGAGAGGCACCCGTACCAGCATCGGTAGGCGGGTATCGTCTGGCTCGAGGTCGAGCCGCATATCTCCGTGGTCGATCAACACCCTGGCCGGATAGAGCGCTAGGTAATCGATGCGGGACTCGCGGGTCAGGACCCGCAGAGAGCGTCTGAGGCGTTCAGTTTGCACACCACACCTCCGTGTGAAGCCGCTTTTCCACCCGATGCACTACCCGCTCGACCCTGCCCAGAAATCGCTCCTCGCCGTCGATGTAGCCTGTGAGGCTCACCCCCGGCAGCAGCTTGGGGGTGAGATTCAGGGTGTACCGCTGGGCCTCGGGATAGGCGCGGACGACCTCGAGCGGCCCCTGCGATGGGAACTCATCCACTCCGATCCAAACCTTCCCATTTGGCATAATCCGCCAGATTCGTCCCGTATCTACCAGCAGTGCCGCCAGTTGTTCGTGGGCGGGCGCGGCCCGGCGCACATAGCGGGTGAGTATGCCGGGCAAATCAATGCTTTCAATGGCTTCGCCCGCCTCGGTCAGCAGGGCGCGGGCTACGGTAGCCGCTGGGATACCCTCGTAGTAGCAGCCGGGCAGATTTTTAGCCATCCGGCCTGCGCCCATCACGCAGCGCATACGCCACCAACCCCGTGCACGCTGACCAAACACACAGGTCATTGTTAGCTGCTCGCCGTCCTGCCACTCGAGGGTGACCGATTCCCCTGCGGATGGCCCGGTATCGCGCCCCAGCAGCAGATCGGCTATCCCGCGCCCCACTCTGGGAATGCTGATGTAGGCATCGGCCACGGGGATGCTGTTAGCGGTCAATGAGCTCATGGGCGCACCCCCCGTTTAGACGGAGCCGTAATGTCGATCTCCTCAGGGATTCCCGAGCCGGAAATCGCAGGGGCCGATTGATCCACTTTCTTTGTCTTTGTAGTTTTCTTCTTCTCCTTCGGCTGCCACTCGCGCATGGAGAGGGTCACGGTGGTGCCATCTTTAGCCGTCCAGGGGGTTTGTTCGATGGCGAAAATATAGACCTGTTTGATGTTCCAGCGTTCCGCAGCGGGATGTACGAGGCTGACCGGCTGATAGGATTTTTGTTCACGTCTGGGACGGAACAAGTCATTGAGCCGTTTTAGTTTGGGGAGTTCCAATTCGTCCCAAATTTGAATCTCTGCCGTCAATTCGGCGTCGGCGTACCCCAGCACAGTACGCACGGCTCCATCAGCCCCGCTGATCTCCTGGGCGTCCTCGCGCAGGCCGCCAGGTTTGACCCGGAGTCTCACCGCCCCCTTGAGGTCGGCTTTGCCATTGGGGGCGACCACGAAGCGCTGGCTTCCGATCAAGGTCAGGCGATGCTCGAGTTCGATCATGCACCCTTCTCGCTAGCCGCCCGCTCGAGGGCTTCCAAAACAGCCTCTACAGCCACAGTGCGTAGCTCCTCAGCTATTTGTTTAGCGTCATTGCCGCTGTTGATGGCAATGGGGCCTATTGTGATGTTGATAGTTTTCTCGCTGGCTCTGGGCGCGGGAGCGATCAGAGGTGGCAAACCCGGAGTAGGTAGAGGTTGCGCGACCGAAACAGCAGGGGTACCGCTCAGAGCGAGGGTCGCTGCGATGGTCATCCCCGCTGCTGCCCGTTGCACCCGCCCCAGGGAGCCGCGCATACCTACCTCGAGGCCCGCCCCCATCATCTTCCCGAAATAGGCAAAGCGGCGGCTGGGAGAACGGATCTCCAGGGGACGGGCAAATCCCTGCTGGGTTTTATCCGCCAACTGAATCGCAGCGTTCTCCACCGGTTCGGAGCCATCCAGTAGCCCTCCGATCAGCCCCCGCACCACGTCCCGCACCCCCGGAGGGAGCAGGTCGATGGCCCGTCGCAGCAGCCCGCGCAGCAGGTTGGGGAGTTGTCCGAATACCTGCCCGATACGCTCCGGCAAGCTCGTAAACCAGTCGAGGAGTCCCTTGCCGGTTTGCTTGATTCCTTCCCAGGCTCGGTTCACCAAGTTGCGAAACCAGCTCACCTTGTTGTAGGCCAGCACCAGCGCGGCGCTGATTGCCGCTATACCACCGATGAGCCACCCGATAGGGCCCAACCCGATCAGCCAGGCCGCAGCCATGCGCGTTCCAGCAAGCAGCGCCTGCCCGGAGGCACGCAGAGCGGCGACCCCCAGTGTGGTCAGTGCGCCGATTTTGCCCCATAAAATAGGCAGCCCTATCGTAGCCGCTTGTATCAGGCTAAAGACCGCAACTGCACCCCAGCGCGCTATCGCCCCGGCACCGCCCAAAGTGACCAGGTTCAGCGCCCGCCAGACTGCTGCCAGGGCCGCTATTGTGCCAATGATTTTTACAGCGTTGACGTTAGCCCCGCTCATACTGGCCTGCGCACCGGTGAACGAACCCGCGAGGCGGCTCAGGCCGGAGATAATCGGCTCAACCGTGCGCCAAACATTAGCGAGCAAATCGAACCCGGAGCGCACGCCTGAGATAAAATCCGATACCGCCGCTTTTAATGTAGGCCAGGCAGCGCGAACGCGGTTGATTGCGGTGGTAGCGTGATTTACGAACGCCAGAATCACATCGCCCGCTCGTTTAGGTTCGGTGGCTGCCGCGAGCGGCCCGAAAGCCGTTTTGAACAAGCCCCCGATGCCCGCCGTGAGCCGCTCGCCAATGGTAGAGCCCGGTGGTTTATTGAAGTCGGTCAGGTCGGCCAGGTTGCTCAGCACCCGGCGGAACGGCTCAAGGGCCCCTCGCTCCTCGAGCCGGAATGCGATAGTTTGCGGCCTCGAGCGCAATGTGCTGATGAGGCCAAATATGGAGCGAGACTGAGCGGCCATGCCACCACCATAGCGAGTTTTCAGGCCGCGATAAATGGCCCCTAGCGCAGCTTCAGACGCGATCTGCCCTTTCTCGATCATCTGGCGCACGGTCGGGATGTCGGTGTTGAAAGATTCTGCCAAAATCTCAAACGCCGGAATCCCTCGATTGGTAAGCTGGTAGACATCCTGCGTCATCAACTTACCCGCCGAGCGGATTTGCCCGAACACGCTAATAAGATCGTTCAACCCGCTTGGCCCTAACGATAGAGATGATGCCGTATCACCCAGCGTGGTCAGCAGGGGTTGAATCTGCCGGGTGTTGAACCCCATTGCCAGCGCCGAACGCATCGCCTTGAGCACCTGTGGGGTTTCAAAGGGGGTTTGATCAGCAAACTGGATGGCCCAACTCAGTGCAGCTTTGGCCCGGATGGGCGAGCCCAGGATGGTTCCCAGGGCGATGCGCTGCTGCTCGATGAAGCCCACCTGGTCGATCACCGACTTGGCCGCGAAGCCGATGGTTCCAGCCACCAGCGCGTTCTTCAGGTTGAACACCGAATCGGCCACCCCGCGAAACGCCTGTTGTAGATTTCCCACACGCGATTGCAGCCCGCCGATGGCTCCTTGCACCTGCCCGACTGTGGCGATGGCCGCAGTAAGCCGAAACGCCGCACGCTCGGAGAGTCCGAACGAACGCTGCAGCGCTCTTTGTGCGGCCTCGCCGCTACCCGCGACTTTTTTCAGCGCGGCGTCGGTAGCTTTGAGAGCCTGACCCATGCGTCGGGCGGGAGCGGTCACCCGGTCGAGCAGGTCAAATGTCCATTGCAGGCGGGTCATTTTGGCGGGTTGAGCCGAGCAATTAAGTCGGCCGAGATGAGCAGCGCCCCGGCTAGCGCCTCAGGACTATCCTCACCGCGCTGATAGGCCAGCAGACAGCGGGCCGCCGTGGCTAGGTCTCGAGAGTGAATGGCCCGCTCATAGAGCGCTCTAGAGCGGGCGAAATTCAGCCTCCTCGGTGGCCCCGGCGAGGGCTACCAGCTTCTCGCCAAAAGGGGCCACCAGGCCGGGTTTTTTCTCCAGCAGTCGGGCTAGCTCAGCGGGCTCGGGGTAGACTGCCGAGTCCTGCAGCAGCGCCTCGAGGGCCTCGTAGCGCCGATCCTCCCGGCTGGAGAGGTTGAAGAAGCGCTTCATGGCCGCACGGGAAGGCGGACGCACCACCACGCTGGCCCCGGCGGCCTCAAGTAGGTAGACCTCGCCGTGCTCGGCCTTGAGTTTTTCGATCATCTTCGTGTCCAGCGGCATCTAGTCTCCTAGCTGAGCATTTTCTTCAAAGGTTTCTTGCCGCCGTACTCGATCCAGAGGATGTGCAGATCGAGTTTGACGGTCAGAGCGTCGGTTCCCTGGCTGTGGGATTCCTCCACCTTTTTGATGCGGCAGCCCCGCAGCTTGTCGGTCACGGTGGGTCGCCCCTCCTCGGCGTAGCTCACGGTGATGTCAAAAGATTTCTCCATATAGCCATTCCCCAAAGCATCCAGCAGTTCCTTCCACTCCTCGACGTAGGTAGTGAGGCTTCCTTCCGCCTTGAGGTCTCCCTTGGTGCGGCCTAACACCTGGCTGTGCGCCCCGCGCACCTCACCCGGCTCGAGGTCCTGGCTGTAGGAGACTTCCTTGTGCCCGTAGAATTTCTTCCCGTTCACGTCAGCCTCAATCGAGGCGTAGCTGTAGCGGTGTCCGTTGATCAGCGGATAATCCATTTAGTCCTCCTAGGCTGTGGCTACCTCTAGAGCGGGGTTGCTGAAGCCGATATCCACCTCGAGGTACTCCAAATACCCCAACGGACGCACCCGCACGGTGAGCGTGGTGCTACGGGTCGATAGCACGTTGGAGTCGCGCCTGAGGCTCACCTGCACCTCCGAGGCGTGGCCAGGAGATACCAGCCCGGCTAAAAGCTGCCCCTCAACGAAAGCCTCGATGGCCCTCGCGTCAGGCTCGTAGATATTGCCCGCGCCGTCCACCCGCACAGAGTCGTTCAGGTAGCGCAGCGCCGCGTTGCGGGCGATGCGGCAGGCCCGATCCATCACCCGGCGATTCTCGATGTATTGAAAATCGCTTCCGGCCGGGGCCTTGATGCGCCCTCGAGTGAAATAGAAGCCGTTACGCCCAATGATGGTGCGCATGGTGATAAAAAACTGCTCGTCCAGGCCGGGAGTCTTGAACTCGTCGCGGTACAGGCTAACCACGCCCTGCACCGGCCCGCTGAGCACGCGTCCCAGGTGCTCATGCACCGGAATGGCCGCCAGCCTGCCCGATGCGGGCCAGGCCACCGAGCGCTTCTGCACCTGCCCGCTAAGGGGGCTGGCCAGCTCGCAGTACCCCCCCGCGACCGCCACCCGCTTATCAGCGAAGGAGGTCCAAGCCGAGAGCAGGTTAGCGTCGGTGTCATCCGCGGCCTCGAGCAGAGCGAAGGCGAAGCGGTAGGCGGTCTCGGCGGCTTGCATTCTGGTAGCTACCCCTGCGGCAATGGTCGGGGTAGCCGCTCCGACCACGTGCACCCAGCCCCACTCGCGGGGGTCACCTAGCAGCACGTCTAATGAGGTGTTGAGGTCGCTCAGGGTATAGGCCGGAGCGGTGCAGGTAAACGAGTACAGATCGCCTTTGACGAAACTGGTGCCGGATGCGCCGTTGGCGAAAGTCAGGCTGAGCCCGGTGCCCGGCAGGGTGTAGGTGCCGGATACCGGCAAGGCGATCTCGGGGCTCCAGTTATCCCCCCCGTCCAGGGTGTACTGAAACGCCGCCGTACCCGCAGCCAGGTTAGTCCCGTCGCGGGTGATCTTGATCTGCACGCTGTAGGCATCCAGCGGGGCCCCGGCTACCGTCATGGTTCCGGTACCGCTGCCAGTTTTGGTCACGTTGCCCGCAGTCCCGGCCACCGAGGCGTTTGTGCGCACGGCATAGACCGGCGCGCCCGATAGGGCCAGATGCGTAGCTAAAGCCTCGGCCAGCGGGCCTCCCTGGAACACCTCCCGCACCTGTTTGAGGTTGGTCACAGCTACAATCTGGTTCACCGGCCCGGCGGTAGCCACGCCGATTTTGGCCGATACCCCATCGGTAGGCGGGGGCAGAATGCCCAGCGCACCATCCTGAATGGAGAACCATACATCAGGAAGCAAGGGTTGGGGCATTAGCGGATCACCTCGTTCTCAGCGGCCTTAATCGCGGCTTTATAGCCGCTCTCGGTAACCTCCTGGCCTCGAGGCCAGGCGTATTTGGCCTTCGCCGCTGCGAAGAGCCAGTCGGGGGTAGCGAACAGCGCTTGCCACTCCTCAACGGGACGCATTACGGGAGTCTCGTCTTTAGCTTTGTCTTCTTTTGCCATCAGGTACCTCCTGTCAGCTGATCAAGCCGCCGCACTCCTGGGCGATCTGCTCGAGAACGACAAACTGCTCGGCGCGGATCACCGGGGTGGTCACGGTAAAGGAAAATGCTACGGCCACTCCCAACTGATTCCAGCCTTCGGGCTCCCAGGTCAGCGTTTGTAGCTGCAACGATGTCCCCAGGCTGGCCGAGAGCGCAGTGATGACCTCGGCCAGTACCGTCTCCACCTGGGCGTAGCTATCCCCCCAGATCTGCATCTCAAGGGTGACCTCGCGCAGCGCCAGCACCCGCCCCGGTTGCGGTTGAGGGCGATCTGGAGGGGTAAAGCGCTCGCTCAGCGGGTAGAGCACGATGCGCGGAGGGCGGTCGTGCTGGCCTAGAAATTGCCGCCCCAGGTACAGCGGGGTGCTCGGGGGGAGCCGCGACACCAGATCGTTGTAAAGCTCGGTGATCATCGCGATAGATAGCGCTCAATGGCCTCGCTGAATGCGCGCTTCCAACGGGGAGATAGCTCCGGCTCGGGGACAAACGGGCGCGGTGGGAGACTGACCTGTTTGGTCTGCACCCACCCACCACGCCCGCTCTTACGCTTACTGGAGCCTCCGGCCAGCCGGAAACGAAGGTACTTGGCCCGCTTGGGGCGAATCGTTCCGCCGTACTGGTGGATGGCCGCATAGCGCACGTTGGTACCCACAACGAAGCCTCGGTCGTTGGCCTGGTAGGTAAAGCTCCGGCGCAGACGACCGGTGTCGGAGAGAGTCTGACCGCCCTCAAGGTCGGCGCGCAAGGACTTTTGCCAGGGCCTATCGTAGGGGTCGCGCTCCTGCTCGAACGAGGTGGCGATTTGCTCGAGCGCGGCCTCGGCCACATTGCGGGCCAGGCCCGTCCGCCACGCCGGGCGGCTCATTCGCTCCACCGTCAGGATGAGCCGATTGAGCCGGGCGAAATCACCCCGAATGCCCATCACCACCTCCGGGGGTTGGTCACGGCGTGGATGCCCTCGTTGGGAGCGGTGGGGCTGGCGTCCACAATGCCCACCGGAGTGACTACCCCTAGCGACACGTCCCGCAACCAGCGCAGCGCATCCTCGTAGCGCAATCGCACGTGCTCGTCGCTGCCCTCAGGAGCGAAGCCGCGCCCCGACAACAGGTCGTAGGCTGCAATGATGGCCACCGCCCGGCGCAGGTCGTAATCCCACGCCGCGAGCGGCAGCCGGTAGCGCGCCTGGAGGTAGCTATCCGCCACGCGGCTGGCGGCCTCGAGGGCCTGGTTCTGTTCGGCGCTGGATATGCCGTTCAGCGCAGGCGCGCGCAGGGCCAGCCGGTAGAGATCGGAGAGGGTAGCGTAAGCCATACTGCGGTCGTTTCAATCCTCACTCGAGCTTTTACCCGAGTGCAGCTTCAACCTGTTCTATCTCGCGTTTGGTCAAGCCCAGCTTGCGTAGATTGCTGAGGTTGGCCCGCACCGCCTCGAGGGTTGTAAGTCCGGCGGCCTCGAGTTTGGTGCGGGCGGGAAAGTCCTCCGGCAGAGGGGTTTCGGTCGCCTTTGAGGAGTCCTCCGGCAGAGGGGCTTGATCCGCTAATTCTTGACGTTCGCGCCAATGCCGCCGTAGTGCAGTGAGCCCCATCATTCCTCCTACTGAGTGATTAGCCGCACCACGCCGGCTTTGTCGCTGTTGGGCAAACGACCGTAACGATGGGCCACGTAGTAGATGTTTGTAGCCAGAATAGTAGAGTCGGCAAGAATATCGCGGTCGGTCTCAATAGTGGGAACGCGGTTGTACCACAGTGCCAGCGCGCCGCGCTTGATGAGGAGCGAGACGTATTTGACGGGGCTACCGGTGATAACGGGAACGCGATCAGAGACGATAAGGGGCAACCCTAGCACGCTGGGCAAACCCCCCCCCTGAGGGTCGGCAAACAACGGAAGTCCATTGGAATCCTTGACCTTGCGTAAATCCCTAGCAATCTTGGAATGCACCACAAACGCGGCTACATCATTGTTGTCATCGCCCCACTTATACAGCGCATCCACGATGGCATCATAGCTGATAGTAGCGGTGGAAGCGTCATGATCAATAGCCCCCATACCTCCCGTGCCAGGTGCCGCTGCTTTACTGATCAAAGCGCTATCGAATTTGCGCCGAGCGCCCTCGATGATCTGACGGCTGGCCTCAGCGTAGGGATCAGCATACATGGCGGCCATCTGCGCCCAAGTCGTCATTTCGACCGCTTTTCCTGCCCGCTGCACGGTGCTGGTCTCACTGGTCATCGTCAGCGTAGCCGGAGTCAGCGCAACCCCCTCGGCTACATCGTCAAACTCCCCGATTGAACCAAAAAGCGGGACTTTTAGCGTATCACCACCCCGAGCAGACTCCGGCAGTGTTGACGACTCAACTACCGCAGCGGAGCCGTAGAGCGCAATACGATTCGGCCATCCAGCGGCTACCGCATCGGCCAGGATTTCCGGAATTACCAGGTTGGAACGAGTAGTTGCAGGCATCTATGACCTCCTAATAGCCCAGCGCCTCTTTGCGCAGGCGACGGTACAGCTCTACGTTTTGCTGGTACAACTCCTGTTTTTCGCGAGCCGATAGCGTATTCCAGGAGAGATTTTTCTCTGCCGGCTCCTGGGAAGGCTCGGGGAGTATCCGAGGAGCCACCTGCAAAAATGCCTCAAGCGCTTCAACGCTTTGCTTCTCAGCCCAGGCCAGCATCGCCGGGGTGAGTTTGCCCTCCCGTTTGCCCTGCTCGAGCAGAGAGCGCTTACGCTCGTTCACGCGTTCGGCCTCCAGGGCGGCCAGGCGCTCCTGAACACGGGGCAGCTCCTCGGCGGCAGAGCGCCATGCCTGTACCACGGCCAGCGCCTCGTCGGCGCTGGTGCGCCCGGTGAGCGCGGTCAACTGCCGCTCGAGGCCAGCCAGCCGGGTAATCGCGGCCTCAGCCTCGGCCTCGATAGCGCCGTCTCTCAACCCTAACATCCGCAAGATTTTCTGCATGCTGTTCCTCCTTGCTACTAATGGTTGCATCCGCTTAGTGGCCGGTATGTTGGTGAGCGCCAGATTGATCAGCTCCACAATCCGGCCTTCTTTGTCGGTGTAAAACGCCGGGCTGAAGTAGCGATACTCGCGGGACGCGAGTAACGCCTGAGCCCGCTCAGTCCACTCCACGTTGATCGCCCATAGGCCATCCTCCCGCAGCTCGAGGTCGAACCAGCCCGCCGCTGGAACCGGGCCATTGCTCACGGGCTCGAGCGCCTGATGCTCATAGTCAATCGAGAGCCGGTTGCCGTACTCCTGCCAGCGCTTGAGCACGCTCGTCGCGGCCTCGGAGTCGAACAGGAACACGCCCTGGGTGGTCTCCACCTGGCCGAAGGGGAAAATACGAAACTCCCTAGGGGGGACACCCTGGGGTAGCTCGAGGGTCAGTTTGTGCCGTTGCATAGATTATCCCCAGGCTTGCGCCTGGGGCTCCTTGGGTAGAGTTTTCCTACTCTAGCGTTAGCTTAGCACAAAATGGAGCCTGCTCCAAGGGGCGTGGTATACTACAGGTACAACCCACCGGGGTGGGCCTGGGTTCCCGATACCTCGGTGCAGGACGCAGCGGTCTTCCAGGAGCCGGCTGCCAGCTATTTTGGGAAGCGCAAAAAGCCTTGTCGTTGCTTAATGCAAGCCCTAGAAAACCGCCCCCTTTTCGGTCATCTTCCGGGCCCACTCTTCCTGCTCGGGAGTGGGGCTGGAGTAGAGGAGCTTGCCGCCAAACCATTTGACAAAGCCCCTGGCAAGGTTGGCCCCATACCAAGAGTAAGCGTCACAACCGACCCTGCAGACAAGGTCAAGCGCCTTTTCCAGATGGGCCCTCCACCACTCCTCATCCCCCTTTTCCTCCAGTGGAAGGGCCAAAACCTCCACCTTCCCATCAGAGTAGCCCACGCGGAAGACCACGCCGTGGTAGTCCACGTAGGCGTATCCGGGCTCGTAGGTCATGGCCGACCTCCAGTCCATTCTAACACCTGGCGGAAGTGGTCCGGGTCGCCCTTAGAAATGCTGAGGGTGTCCGTAAGCAGATACTCTATCCCTACAGATACTAGCTCTGTAGCAATGATGGTACCCTTCAACGTGTAGAACTTCCCGGCGTAGGGCGTGACGAAGGGCGGCACTCCCAGGTACGCCATCTCTCCACGATACTCCGGCCCCATTACGTCACCTAAATCTACCAGCCGCCCTCCACTTCGGTGAAGCAGGTAGGCCCTGGTGCGCTCTATGAAGCCTTCTCTGCCCTCCAACCAGTGCCCCATCTCGTGAACAAAATCGCGAATGAGCCTAGAAGGGTTTTCCAAAACCCGCGATGACAGGTACACGGTTCCTAACCGGTAGTAGCTCCGCGCCTCCTTTTTATCCACTGCAATCCGAACTTTTCCCGTTTGCCCGGTCACCATATAAAACTCCCGCAGCGTGGCGGTTATTATCTCCCGGTAAGGCTTCAGGGCAGGCGACAAATCCACCTCAATGCCGGGCCCAGTGATAGCATCTCGTCGGTAAAAAAGCCTGCGCCCCCAGACTTCGGCCTGCTTCCAGTGGTCTATGCGCTCCAGGAGCGCCAGTTTTCGTGTGACGGCTTCTTTGATGGGTATCTGTCCCGCCTCAAGCAGCCGGTTCAGCTCGTCATACTCCTTCTTGAGCTCCTCCACCGCCTTCTGCGCCTTTTCCACCAGAGCCAGGTAGCTCTTCCTAATCTGCTCCGGGTCTCCGTAGGGGCGTCCCTTGAAGGCGGCGAGGAGTTCCAGGGGGTAGTCCTCAGGCTCGGGGCTCCATTCCCAGGATTCGGGGGCCGAGCCAAACCCGTTTTGGGGCGGAATCGCAGCGGGCTTGCCTATCGTGCGCCGGCTGGCCTCGGCCTCGGTGAGGGGTCTTACCCCACTGCGGCAGTTGAAGTGCAGGGGGGGCCAGTTGCTGGCCCACCATGGGTCATTGGCGCGCAGAACAGTGCCGTTCCGCGCCCGACATATCTCCGTGGTGCGGCTGTCCAGCACGGCGTCATACATGAGGTAGGGGTGGGTTTTCTGCACCTCGGGAACTTGGAGCTGGATCCAGCGCCCCGACTGGTAGGCCATCTGGACATTGGTGCGGAAAATCGTCTCCACCCGCTGGCCGTTTCTCCTCCCCCAGGCCGCCTCCAGCCGGGCGCGGATGCCATCGGCCCACTCGCGGTAGGGGGTGCCATCCTCAAGAGCCTTGGTCAAGGACTCCCACACCTCGGCCACCACGTCCAGAAGGGCCACCCCGCTCACCGTAAAGGCCTTACGCCGGGCTCGAGCGGTGAGGGCGTCCCATTCCTCCCGCGTAAGGGGCACCCTGGCCTGGAACCAGGCGATGGCCTCCTCGGGCCGGGTGGGGTCAGCGCTTACCCGCCACATCCCGCACTACCGCGTACCGCCCCGCTAGCTCCGAGAGGAGGAGAGCGGCCTCTACCAACCCCGCCAGCTCGGTTGGATCGGCCTCAGGAACGAGGTCTATGAGCCGCCGGCGTAGAGCCTCGTAGTCCCCAGCTTCCTCCACAACCTGGAGGACGGCGTCCAGCCGCTTGCGCAGGAGGGGCACGGCCGCCCCAATTGCCTCGTCCGCTACCCGGTCGGCGTAGAGCTGGCCCTGCACGAAGCCGCTGGAAGTGCGCACCTGGTCGCCCGAGGCCAGCCGAACCAGCCCAGCCTGCGAGGCCTGTAGGGGCACGTCGTAGCGCTCGAGCAGGGCCGATATATCTACCGGGGCTCCAGCCTGGGCCAAAGTCGCCACGGCCTGGGCTAGCCGGCTGAGGGTGTCGGCGTTTTGAGCGGTATCCTCGGGCAAATCGGTATTCCAGCGCGGCCAGGGAGCCAGCCGAGCGTCGCCATAGTTGAACTCGGCCCAATAGGCCAAAACCTGCTCGCGCATGGAGGTGGAGAGCCCCTCGGCGTCGG
>Ga0308396_1001290_pt1 | contig 13233 bp, 18 predicted proteins | sample Hotspr2SamplePe2_FD_202359 | JGI IMG/M metagenome (GOLD analysis project Ga0308396, IMG submission 202359) | Hot spring phototrophic mat microbial communities from Mushroom Spring, Yellowstone National Park, Wyoming, United States - 20050930_Pe2 ... | reverse complement strand
GCTCAGGAGCGGCGAAGTGCAGGTAGTAGGGGTTAGAACACGGGCGAGGAAGGGAGCGGAGGTCGAGATTTCAGCAATTTCGGCTCGTTGAAGAGCACTGAAACACACGATCGACGAATTGTTCGCTTTGTTCATCTTCGATTTCAGCAATTTCGGCTCGTTGAAGAGCACTGAAACGCCCAGCGCCGGGTCAACAAAATCATACAGACGGCGCAGATTTCAGCAATTTCGGCTCGTTGAAGAGCACTGAAACCGGGCGCGCTGCGCTGCCGTGGACGCCCGTTGCGTCATTTCAGCAATTTCGGCTCGTTGAAGAGCACTGAAACTCACGAGCCACCTGGCGGACATCCGCGCGCCAATCGATTTCAGCAATTTCGGCTCGTTGAAGAGCACTGAAACCTTCCGAGTTCGACGTCGAATAAGTCCTTTCCCTGCATTTCAGCAATTTCGGCTCGTTGAAGAGCACTGAAACCGTCCGGCGCGTACTTGACCGCGCGCAGATAGTTGATTTCAGCAATTTCGGCTCGTTGAAGAGCACTGAAACCTCGGTCTCCGCCGTCTGCACCCGCGCACCATCACTCATTTCAGCAATTTCGGCTCGTTGAAGAGCACTGAAACCGCTGAAGTTGAAGATTGAAGAAGGCGCAGAGATCGATTTCAGCAATTTCGGCTCGTTGAAGAGCACTGAAACCCGCGAACGTTGCCGACCTTCTCGCGTCCGCCGCGAAATTTCAGCAATTTCGGCTCGTTGAAGAGCACTGAAACGCTCGTCGAGTTGGATACTCGCATCGCCGCCGGTGCGATTTCAGCAATTTCGGCTCGTTGAAGAGCACTGAAACCCCTCAACCAGCCGCAGCCCGCCGAGCGCGGGGATGATTTCAGCAATTTCGGCTCGTTGAAGAGCACTGAAACCTGCGTTTTACCGGTGCCCTTCGCAGACCGGATCACAAATTTCAGCAATTTCGGCTCGTTGAAGAGCACTGAAACGTCTGAACTTGCTGCCGAAATCGCCGCGCGACTGCATTTCAGCAATTTCGGCTCGTTGAAGAGCACTGAAACTCTTGAATGTAGGCGTCGGCAAACCAAAACCCCGCGTTATTTCAGCAATTTCGGCTCGTTGAAGAGCACTGAAACGCAGCGCCAGTTCCGCAGCGTTGGTGCGCAGCATCAATTTCAGCAATTTCGGCTCGTTGAAGAGCACTGAAACACCCGCGCAACGCGGGCGGTGTGGGAGATTGATGAATTTCAGCAATTTCGGCTCGTTGAAGAGCACTGAAACTCCGCCGCATACGCGCCGACGAAGTTATCAAAAAAATTTCAGCAATTTCGGCTCGTTGAAGAGCACTGAAACGCGGTATTCTACCGCGTAGTCGCGCGTCTCGCGGTCGATTTCAGCAATTTCGGCTCGTTGAAGAGCACTGAAACGCGGTATTCTACCGCGTAGTCGCGCGTCTCGCGGTCGAATTTCAGCAATTTCGGCTCGTTGAAGAGCACTGAAACCGTGCAGCGGGGTGTCGCCCTCGCCCTTCCGCAGTCGCATTTCAGCAATTTCGGCTCGTTGAAGAGCACTGAAACGCGCTCCTAGCCCGTGCTTTCCCCGCCTTCTGCGCTCATTTCAGCAATTTCGGCTCGTTGAAGAGCACTGAAACATGCGCCGCGCCGAGGTCTTCCCGCCGCGCGGGACTTATTTCAGCAATTTCGGCTCGTTGAAGAGCACTGAAACTTCGTCGTTGTTTCAGTCGCTGTATCCGCGTCTCGAAATTTCAGCAATTTCGGCTCGTTGAAGAGCACTGAAACCGCCCGGATCACCGTCGCCTCACGGTCGCCGTCGGTCATTTCAGCAATTTCGGCTCGTTGAAGAGCACTGAAACGCCCAAACGTGGCTTGCAACGCCTTGACTGCCTCGCATTTCAGCAATTTCGGCTCGTTGAAGAGCACTGAAACACCAAATACGAGATCGTCAACGATCTGGACGGCTACGATTTCAGCAATTTCGGCTCGTTGAAGAGCACTGAAACCGGTATCCGAAGTTGTCGTAAAGTTCGCGGTATACTATTTCAGCAATTTCGGCTCGTTGAAGAGCACTGAAACTTGGTCAACGCACCGCTGATCCTTGCGGACGGCGCGGGTAATTTCAGCAATTTCGGCTCGTTGAAGAGCACTGAAACGGTGCGTGTGTATACGCACCGTTCCGGTCTCGGTCAATTTCAGCAATTTCGGCTCGTTGAAGAGCACTGAAACATTGAATATCGCCGAAATGTAGCGCACTGCTACGCTTATTTCAGCAATTTCGGCTCGTTGAAGAGCACTGAAACCTTTCCGCCAACAGTTTTAGCGCGTCGTCTTTCGACATTTCAGCAATTTCGGCTCGTTGAAGAGCACTGAAACTTCTTTGAAATCGGATTTGCTTCAACCGCAGGCGGGATTTCAGCAATTTCGGCTCGTTGAAGAGCACTGAAACCGTGCTGGCTTCTTTGATCATCTTCAGGTTGGGGTTAATTTCAGCAATTTCGGCTCGTTGAAGAGCACTGAAACCTGGGGGCTTCGGCGAGAGGAGCCCATCCCTCCTCCATTTCAGCAATTTCGGCTCGTTGAAGAGCACTGAAACCGCAATTGACCACCTCGTACTGCTGCCGTCGCCGGAAGATTTCAGCAATTTCGGCTCGTTGAAGAGCACTGAAACCGGCGCGATGCTGGTAGTTGCTGATTGGGGTTCAGATTTCAGCAATTTCGGCTCGTTGAAGAGCACTGAAACACCGTACGTCGTCACCCGCTTCTGCCAGTGCGACCAGGATTTCAGCAATTTCGGCTCGTTGAAGAGCACTGAAACTCGGCGCAGACGGCGTGGAGCGCAGTGCAGTCAACGATTTCAGCAATTTCGGCTCGTTGAAGAGCACTGAAACGTGGTAGTTGAGGACGCGACCGGCGGAACGACGCTGCATTTCAGCAATTTCGGCTCGTTGAAGAGCACTGAAACGCCGCACCATCTGAAAGTAGTACTCCCCCGCGCCCGCATTTCAGCAATTTCGGCTCGTTGAAGAGCACTGAAACCAGTTGCTCACTGAGGCGCGTAGTCGGCGAGTGGTTATTTCAGCAATTTCGGCTCGTTGAAGAGCACTGAAACCTACTACGACCTCGCCGACTTCACCACGTTCGCCCGTCGATTTCAGCAATTTCGGCTCGTTGAAGAGCACTGAAACACCGGAATGCGTCCGTTGCGTCTTCAATAGATGGGAAAATTTCAGCAATTTCGGCTCGTTGAAGAGCACTGAAACCCGGCGCCGTCACAACACCGCATCTTCTTTTATCTATATATTTCAGCAATTTCGGCTCGTTGAAGAGCACTGAAACTCGAGACGAGGAACGCTCCTGAGCCGGTGATGGAAATTTCAGCAATTTCGGCTCGTTGAAGAGCACTGAAACGTTGCGTTCAACGAGATCGACGAACTCTTCAGTAATATTTCAGCAATTTCGGCTCGTTGAAGAGCACTGAAACTTTGGCGGGATTTCGGTTGAGATTTCACTCTTGACAATTTCAGCAATTTCGGCTCGTTGAAGAGCACTGAAACCCAGCGCGGCGATCGGTCGCTCGTCGTCAACGATCAGATTTCAGCAATTTCGGCTCGTTGAAGAGCACTGAAACCAGAAGCTTCGCGGCGGAGTGGAGGTCGGTGTAGAATTTCAGCAATTTCGGCTCGTTGAAGAGCACTGAAACTATAGAAATAAAAGAGAATGATGTGTTGTGACGGCATTTCAGCAATTTCGGCTCGTTGAAGAGCACTGAAACGCCAGAACGGATGGGCGATCCACACCGCGGTTGCGATTTCAGCAATTTCGGCTCGTTGAAGAGCACTGAAACTTTTTGTAAAGATACTCATCACCCAATCCCGGCAGCATTTCAGCAATTTCGGCTCGTTGAAGAGCACTGAAACACAAATCCAGGCGCGGGCGGCGTCTCCCTCCTCTTTATTTCAGCAATTTCGGCTCGTTGAAGAGCACTGAAACGCGGATAATTACGCCCTCATCTGTCAGTTCCAGCGCGATTTCAGCAATTTCGGCTCGTTGAAGAGCACTGAAACGCCTTTTGACTTCGACCGGGCGCGTGGGGCACCTCACGATTTCAGCAATTTCGGCTCGTTGAAGAGCACTGAAACTTGGGCGCGAGTATCAACTCACGCTGGAGACCAAACCCAATTTCAGCAATTTCGGCTCGTTGAAGAGCACTGAAACTAGGATTGCCTTCCTTTCTCGTAGGGTGATTATTGATTTCAGCAATTTCGGCTCGTTGAAGAGCACTGAAACGTTGCGTCTGGCGTCAGCGGTGATGCGGGCGTTGGATTTCAGCAATTTCGGCTCGTTGAAGAGCACTGAAACTTCAAGTACCGATGTCGCTGGTGTTCTCGAACGCCAGATTTCAGCAATTTCGGCTCGTTGAAGAGCACTGAAACAGGTGCAGGCGGCGCTGGCGGTCATCTTCGGCTACGATTTCAGCAATTTCGGCTCGTTGAAGAGCACTGAAACCGGCAAACCAAAAACCTGCATTGGTTTGCCAAATTTCGATTTCAGCAATTTCGGCTCGTTGAAGAGCACTGAAACCGTTCGCGTGAGGAAACTATGCTCGTTGCAATCACCAAATTTCAGCAATTTCGGCTCGTTGAAGAGCACTGAAACCGTCGCGCTTTTCCTCTGTTGTCTTCGCATCGTCCGGATTTCAGCAATTTCGGCTCGTTGAAGAGCACTGAAACTCGGCGTGCGCTGGTCGCCGCGCGGTCTTGTCGGTTCGATTTCAGCAATTTCGGCTCGTTGAAGAGCACTGAAACTCATCCTCAACATTCAGCGTTTCTAAATCACTCACCGAATTTCAGCAATTTCGGCTCGTTGAAGAGCACTGAAACCCACTGGTCGCTAAAAGCTAACCAGCCTTTGGTGTTATTTCAGCAATTTCGGCTCGTTGAAGAGCACTGAAACTAGACAAGCGACTGCCCGTTGACGGTGTACAGTAGATTTCAGCAATTTCGGCTCGTTGAAGAGCACTGAAACACATTCATCAGATACTTTCTGCGCTACCACATCCCGATTTCAGCAATTTCGGCTCGTTGAAGAGCACTGAAACATCCACGTGCCTTCAGCAAGCGCCTCCAGCACCCGCGATTTCAGCAATTTCGGCTCGTTGAAGAGCACTGAAACCGTCAACTCTTTCCCTACATCGGCGGCAAATACACATTTCAGCAATTTCGGCTCGTTGAAGAGCACTGAAACGCCGGTCGATCACCTCGCCGAGAAGCAGCGTCTGCAACATTTCAGCAATTTCGGCTCGTTGAAGAGCACTGAAACATCTGTACGGACAGAACCAGCACGACGATTTCGGCGGCATTTCAGCAATTTCGGCTCGTTGAAGAGCACTGAAACTCGGCTTTCGGGTGGAACAGTTCGTATCCTTCTCCGTATAAATTTCAGCAATTTCGGCTCGTTGAAGAGCACTGAAACAGCGCTGGGTGGGCGAGACGCTCGACAAAAGCGTGCATTTCAGCAATTTCGGCTCGTTGAAGAGCACTGAAACCAGTTTTTACCGGACGCGCGGATATTGAAGATTACGGATTTCAGCAATTTCGGCTCGTTGAAGAGCACTGAAACCTCCAAAACGTCACATTGCGATAGGTTTTCATACGCATTTCAGCAATTTCGGCTCGTTGAAGAGCACTGAAACTAGCACACAAGTTCCTATCTGTCAAGGGCTTTCGGCGATTTCAGCAATTTCGGCTCGTTGAAGAGCACTGAAACGTCGGGGTCTGCATCGAGACGATCACCCTAATTCCCAATTTCAGCAATTTCGGCTCGTTGAAGAGCACTGAAACCACCGACGGCTCCCAGAGGTGCAGCAGTTCGGTTTCCGATTTCAGCAATTTCGGCTCGTTGAAGAGCACTGAAACGACGCGAAGCGCCCGACGGGGCGTATCTCGTTGAGCATTTCAGCAATTTCGGCTCGTTGAAGAGCACTGAAACACCACCCGCCGGGCTTGGTGAGCGACGGGTCTAACTTAATTTCAGCAATTTCGGCTCGTTGAAGAGCACTGAAACCGCTTCCGACGCACCGGAAGCGGACAAGGATGTTAATTTCAGCAATTTCGGCTCGTTGAAGAGCACTGAAACTCGCTGGTTCCGCCGCGCCGGACGCGCGCGAAACGCGGAATTTCAGCAATTTCGGCTCGTTGAAGAGCACTGAAACGGCGCGCCGTAAATAGTTCCGTCTGGAGTTGTGACATTTCAGCAATTTCGGCTCGTTGAAGAGCACTGAAACCCCAACGCGCGGCGCGCTGCCAGACCTCCGCATTGATTTCAGCAATTTCGGCTCGTTGAAGAGCACTGAAACCTTCCCGTCCTCGTAGTACGGCGTGAGGTTCAGCCGATTTCAGCAATTTCGGCTCGTTGAAGAGCACTGAAACCTGCTCACGCGCGACGCGGTGACGCAACCGCCTCCGATTTCAGCAATTTCGGCTCGTTGAAGAGCACTGAAACTCGTCAGAGGTCGAGAATTCGTAGTCTGCGGCAGTGAGATTTCAGCAATTTCGGCTCGTTGAAGAGCACTGAAACGCATATACCACGAGCGATCTCCGGTAATTGTCTCGGCATTTCAGCAATTTCGGCTCGTTGAAGAGCACTGAAACCTATATTTGGGTATTGGTCATCCGGTTCAATTTCGATTTCAGCAATTTCGGCTCGTTGAAGAGCACTGAAACCTACCGCAATTAGCGCGTTGTAGAGACCGGACATAATTTCAGCAATTTCGGCTCGTTGAAGAGCACTGAAACCGCTTGACGCGGGCGCTGCGGCGGCGCACAGTCTGAATTTCAGCAATTTCGGCTCGTTGAAGAGCACTGAAACCGTTTATGCCGCTCGACGCGCTGTTCTCGTTGCCGCGATTTCAGCAATTTCGGCTCGTTGAAGAGCACTGAAACACGGCGCAGACGGTGTGGAGCGCGGTGCAGTCAACGGATTTCAGCAATTTCGGCTCGTTGAAGAGCACTGAAACTTGCGCGAACGCGAGAACATCCGCGCCGTGTTCGTTCATTTCAGCAATTTCGGCTCGTTGAAGAGCACTGAAACCTTGATCTCGTAGCGCTCAGTGGGCGACAGTACGATTTCAGCAATTTCGGCTCGTTGAAGAGCACTGAAACTTCGGCAGCCAGCAGCGCGCGGGCTTGCGTGAGCGCGGATTTCAGCAATTTCGGCTCGTTGAAGAGCACTGAAACGATAGTTCCGCTCAACTACGAACTTCTGATCGGGTCATTTCAGCAATTTCGGCTCGTTGAAGAGCACTGAAACCGAAGGAATTCTTCTCCCCAATCCACAACGACCAGATTTCAGCAATTTCGGCTCGTTGAAGAGCACTGAAACTCGTTGCTCGTTCCGTATGCCCGCGCCGAACCGACAAGATTTCAGCAATTTCGGCTCGTTGAAGAGCACTGAAACACGCGCGAACAACGCCGAAATCCGGCTGGAACCGGAATTTCAGCAATTTCGGCTCGTTGAAGAGCACTGAAACGTCAATTGTCAAGAGGCAATTTCGGCGAATTTCCCGATTTCAGCAATTTCGGCTCGTTGAAGAGCACTGAAACCTCCAGCGCCAGCGACTGAAGACGCAGCGCTTTGTACAATTTCAGCAATTTCGGCTCGTTGAAGAGCACTGAAACGTTTGCAGACCAACAGCACCGACGACTTGCGGCGCATTTCAGCAATTTCGGCTCGTTGAAGAGCACTGAAACATTGCCCGCCGCACCAGACGCGCGATTACTTCAGGCGATTTCAGCAATTTCGGCTCGTTGAAGAGCACTGAAACCGAGTAATGCGCGGGCTTGGGTGAGCGCGGTCGTGACCAGATTTCAGCAATTTCGGCTCGTTGAAGAGCACTGAAACGGCGCGTCGCAAGCGTTGGGGAATACGGCAGTAAAATTTCAGCAATTTCGGCTCGTTGAAGAGCACTGAAACCGACGCGGCGCAAGTCGCGGCGACGGCGGTTGTGTATTTCAGCAATTTCGGCTCGTTGAAGAGCACTGAAACACCAACACCCCCGCGCCTCACACGCGCGGGGTTTCATTTCAGCAATTTCGGCTCGTTGAAGAGCACTGAAACACTCTAAACGTCAATATCGATTGCTATCGCATTGCTGCGATTTCAGCAATTTCGGCTCGTTGAAGAGCACTGAAACTTAGCGCAAGAAATTGAACAGAGTTCCGATTGAGCGCGATTTCAGCAATTTCGGCTCGTTGAAGAGCACTGAAACGTGGTACGCTTCTGTCACAATTTACTACCGCAACACGATTTCAGCAATTTCGGCTCGTTGAAGAGCACTGAAACAAGCGCTGCGCCGCGCCGTATGCGCCGCGCTCGTCGTCGAATTTCAGCAATTTCGGCTCGTTGAAGAGCACTGAAACCGCAAAGCGCAGTTGTGCAACGTAGTCCTCGATGTAAATTTCAGCAATTTCGGCTCGTTGAAGAGCACTGAAACGACCAGAAGTTCATAATTCAGCGGACGGATAATGTCTTTGATTTCAGCAATTTCGGCTCGTTGAAGAGCACTGAAACCGCAGAAGCAAAAGAACACTACGCATTCATCCTTCGCAAGATTTCAGCAATTTCGGCTCGTTGAAGAGCACTGAAACACGGTGAGTAAATGAAGACATCAACGTTTCTCAGAATATTTCAGCAATTTCGGCTCGTTGAAGAGCACTGAAACACAGACAAAACGCGCGAGTAGCACTTCGCGGCTTCCGATTTCAGCAATTTCGGCTCGTTGAAGAGCACTGAAACTCCCGACGAGTTCATCAAGCACGCGACGTGGCATCAATTTCAGCAATTTCGGCTCGTTGAAGAGCACTGAAACTCCAGTCCTCAGTTGCGCTGGGTCGTTGACTGGCTGGATTTCAGCAATTTCGGCTCGTTGAAGAGCACTGAAACTTAGGCGGATTGGTGCCGAACGGGCGAGAAGCGGCATTTCAGCAATTTCGGCTCGTTGAAGAGCACTGAAACCGACAATCCCGTACTCTTCGCGGTCGGAACTGCGGGATTTCAGCAATTTCGGCTCGTTGAAGAGCACTGAAACGTGGCGCAATCGGGTGGCGGGGGAGAACTCGATCATCGATTTCAGCAATTTCGGCTCGTTGAAGAGCACTGAAACACAGGATACGGCGTTGCGTCCAGTCGTCACGCGCCGATTTCAGCAATTTCGGCTCGTTGAAGAGCACTGAAACACCCGTCGATGGGCGGCGCCGAGGCGGTGTTCGCGTGAATTTCAGCAATTTCGGCTCGTTGAAGAGCACTGAAACCAACGTCGATGATGTCCGTCGCCAGTACGATCAGCAGATTTCAGCAATTTCGGCTCGTTGAAGAGCACTGAAACCCAAGGACAAGTAGGGTCTCCCCCCCCCGCCCCCCCATTTCAGCAATTTCGGCTCGTTGAAGAGCACTGAAACCGCCGCAGACGCCGACCGCTTCCTACGTCAACGAGATTTCAGCAATTTCGGCTCGTTGAAGAGCACTGAAACGTTTGACGTTCTCCATCAAACAGTGTGTGTACGCGCGCGATTTCAGCAATTTCGGCTCGTTGAAGAGCACTGAAACCCAGACTGGAACGGCGTAGACACGATTTAGAGGACGATTTCAGCAATTTCGGCTCGTTGAAGAGCACTGAAACTCTATCCGCTGCTGCTTCCCCTCGATGCCGACGCCAAATTTCAGCAATTTCGGCTCGTTGAAGAGCACTGAAACCCGCGCGGTTCGCAGAGACGGAACGCATCCGCCATCATTTCAGCAATTTCGGCTCGTTGAAGAGCACTGAAACCTGCGACATCAACACCGTCGTCGAGGAAGGATAGCCATTTCAGCAATTTCGGCTCGTTGAAGAGCACTGAAACGTCCCTTTTTGCGATTTTATCACGACAATATTCGGAATTTCAGCAATTTCGGCTCGTTGAAGAGCACTGAAACCCGGCGCGGAACAGCGCCAGCAGCGCGGGGTCTTCCGATTTCAGCAATTTCGGCTCGTTGAAGAGCACTGAAACCCCGCTGTCGGTTCATCAGCGTTGTCACAACACTCATTTCAGCAATTTCGGCTCGTTGAAGAGCACTGAAACGACGTTTATCCTTCTCACAATACTGACGAGAGCGCGCATTTCAGCAATTTCGGCTCGTTGAAGAGCACTGAAACTTCGGCGCGGGCGCGCTCTTGCACCTCGCGCTGTTCGATTTCAGCAATTTCGGCTCGTTGAAGAGCACTGAAACTCGTTCAGCAGCGCCGCTGATGCCGGTACGTCGATGAATTTCAGCAATTTCGGCTCGTTGAAGAGCACTGAAACGACGGAACGATCTACGGCGCGCCGGGCTTTATTTCATTTCAGCAATTTCGGCTCGTTGAAGAGCACTGAAACGCCGCATTCGCGTGAGGAAACGGCTATGCTCGTTGCAAATTTCAGCAATTTCGGCTCGTTGAAGAGCACTGAAACGGGCGATGTGGACGATTTCAATCCAACCGCTGGGTTTATTTCAGCAATTTCGGCTCGTTGAAGAGCACTGAAACTCGCTGCTGAAGCCCGGCGGGTGGCTGACACGCGACGATTTCAGCAATTTCGGCTCGTTGAAGAGCACTGAAACGTATCGCGGTTGACGAGAAGGATCACCCCCGTCTGCATTTCAGCAATTTCGGCTCGTTGAAGAGCACTGAAACTCGCTGTGCGTAACTGTGCAGTTCACGCGCGAGACTAATTTCAGCAATTTCGGCTCGTTGAAGAGCACTGAAACGTTCCTCAATCAGAATAACCCCGCTCGCCGTTTTCACATTTCAGCAATTTCGGCTCGTTGAAGAGCACTGAAACACCTAGAGGAGGCAACCACTATGGCAACCTATCGAGATTTCAGCAATTTCGGCTCGTTGAAGAGCACTGAAACAGATGCGCTTCAACCGCCGCGTCGGGATCGGTGTACATTTCAGCAATTTCGGCTCGTTGAAGAGCACTGAAACCGTTGAGCATCGTTTGTTCCAGCCAACGCTGCGCCTATTTCAGCAATTTCGGCTCGTTGAAGAGCACTGAAACGCGGATTGGGACGCGCAGAGAACGGTGCAGTTCGTGATTTCAGCAATTTCGGCTCGTTGAAGAGCACTGAAACGCAGACGCGCTGCGTCGTTGACGTTGAGCGTCTCGATTTCAGCAATTTCGGCTCGTTGAAGAGCACTGAAACGTCGGGCAAGGAGGACCGGCGGCGCGCCGGATCATGCGATTTCAGCAATTTCGGCTCGTTGAAGAGCACTGAAACTTGCGGGCCGTTCCGCCGCCAGAGGGATCTCCACAGGATTTCAGCAATTTCGGCTCGTTGAAGAGCACTGAAACGGCGGTCATGCCGCGCGCATGCGTCGTCGTCTGCGCATTTCAGCAATTTCGGCTCGTTGAAGAGCACTGAAACTCCATCTCAGCAAGTAGCGGTCTGCAAGGTTGCACAATTTCAGCAATTTCGGCTCGTTGAAGAGCACTGAAACCCCGCCGGATCGCGGTATCGACGCACCGGCAACTTAATTTCAGCAATTTCGGCTCGTTGAAGAGCACTGAAACCACCTGGTCGCACTGGCAGAAGCGTGTGACGACCTATTTCAGCAATTTCGGCTCGTTGAAGAGCACTGAAACCAGGGCGTAGGTGGCGAACCGGGAATCCCGGTTGGGATTTCAGCAATTTCGGCTCGTTGAAGAGCACTGAAACCGTCCTTTCCGAACCATTCCATACGGAACGATTTACATTTCAGCAATTTCGGCTCGTTGAAGAGCACTGAAACTCTGTGGGAGTATGAGTTTATTCCGGCCGGTCAGATTTCAGCAATTTCGGCTCGTTGAAGAGCACTGAAACGCGAACTGGACGCGCGTGTTGTGAGGGTGAGTGATGATTTCAGCAATTTCGGCTCGTTGAAGAGCACTGAAACGCCAGCAACTCGATAATGTCGGTGACGGAACTATACGATTTCAGCAATTTCGGCTCGTTGAAGAGCACTGAAACGCCAGCAACTCGATAATGTCGGTGACGGAACTATACGATTTCAGCAATTTCGGCTCGTTGAAGAGCACTGAAACTCCCTTTTCGCAACCGTTGGACAAGGTGACCTTCGATTTCAGCAATTTCGGCTCGTTGAAGAGCACTGAAACGCAGCGATCTGCACGAATGGACTGACGGTGTTGTTCCCCGATTTCAGCAATTTCGGCTCGTTGAAGAGCACTGAAACTAGACGAACTGCTGACAGACGAAGCGCGGGCGGCGGTGATTTCAGCAATTTCGGCTCGTTGAAGAGCACTGAAACTCCCGCTTGACCAACCCAGCTCCGGCGCGATCTGGGATTTCAGCAATTTCGGCTCGTTGAAGAGCACTGAAACTCAATGTCGATGCACTGCTCGCGGACTGGGCGGAAGATTTCAGCAATTTCGGCTCGTTGAAGAGCACTGAAACGATGTCTGCGTCGTCGGTGTCGTAATCGTAATCGCGCATTTCAGCAATTTCGGCTCGTTGAAGAGCACTGAAACCCCGGCCGCGCACCGTTGTCACAACACCTGTTCTTCATTTCAGCAATTTCGGCTCGTTGAAGAGCACTGAAACTCAACGACGAGCGACGGAAGCGGGGGAAAGATGAGATTTCAGCAATTTCGGCTCGTTGAAGAGCACTGAAACCGTCTACTACGCCAAGCGTTACCCTAGCACACAAGATTTCAGCAATTTCGGCTCGTTGAAGAGCACTGAAACTTCTGTGTGAGTGATTATCGATTACGTCTCTACTATACATTTCAGCAATTTCGGCTCGTTGAAGAGCACTGAAACTCCCCACCTACACGCCGACCAGCGCGCCGTTGCGGAACAATTTCAGCAATTTCGGCTCGTTGAAGAGCACTGAAACTCATTCCGTTGAACACCGCGATGTGGCGACTTGAAATTTCAGCAATTTCGGCTCGTTGAAGAGCACTGAAACTGGGAGATCACCACCAGGCGCGGTACGTTGGTCGCGTTCGATTTCAGCAATTTCGGCTCGTTGAAGAGCACTGAAACCTCGCCGAAAGGCGGGGGGGCAGCAAGGAGGAAAAATTTCAGCAATTTCGGCTCGTTGAAGAGCACTGAAACCGGTCATCCGGTCGGTCATCCGGTCATCCGGTCGGTATTTCAGCAATTTCGGCTCGTTGAAGAGCACTGAAACCGCCCAGCAACTGCGCC
>Ga0308396_1001276_pt1 | contig 13300 bp, 14 predicted proteins | sample Hotspr2SamplePe2_FD_202359 | JGI IMG/M metagenome (GOLD analysis project Ga0308396, IMG submission 202359) | Hot spring phototrophic mat microbial communities from Mushroom Spring, Yellowstone National Park, Wyoming, United States - 20050930_Pe2 ... | reverse complement strand
AGAGCTGGCAGCGGTCCCCACACCATCGCCGCGATCAGCATCAGGCCCATCACGGTCAGGGCGGCCGGCCAGTACTGCAGATTGTCCTTCTGCGCGAACCGCCCGAGCAGCGTATAGAGTGGGTAGAAGCCGACGATCGCCAGGACGAAGCCAGTGAGGACGATCGGCTTGCGGCCGATCGAGTCGGAGAGCCAACCCATGACGATATGCAGCACTGGCGCCACCAGCAGACCCGGCAGAAGGACCTTGTACGTCGTGATGAGATCGAGCTTCTGCGCGGTCTGCAGGAAGAAGAGCGCCCAGAAAATCGCGGTATACCAGGCCACCGCCTGACCGAACGAGACAGCACCCGCAATGAGTACCCGCCGCAAGTTCTCGCCCGTGAAGGTCACCTTCAAGGGATTCTGCACCACTGCACGCCGCGCCTTCAGTTCAGCGAACATCGGCGTCTCCTGGAGACGCAACCGCACGTAGAGCGAGATCAGGACGAGCACGAGCGAAAGCAGGAACGGTATGCGCCAGCCCCAGGCTCGAAACGCCTCCTCACCGAGCGCCGTCCGCACACCCAGCACCACGAAGAACGAGATGATCAGACCATAGATCGCTGCCGGGCTCAAAAGACCCGTGTACAGCCCACGCTTGCCGTCCGGCGCGTGCTCGGCCACGTAGGTCAGCGCACCTCCCCATTCACCACCGACGCTCAGTCCTTGGATCACGCGCAGCACGAAGACCAGGATCGGAGCGAGCACACCGATCGTCGCGTAGCTCGGGATCACGCCGATCAGTGCTGTGCCCAGGCCCATCCCGAGCAAGGTCAGGATGAAGACCCGCTTGCGCCCGATCTTGTCCCCGTACCAGCCGAAGATGATCGCCCCGAGTGGCCGGAACAGGAACCCGATGGTAAAGATGGCGATAGTATTCAGGAGCGCCGCGACCGGGTGGTCCTTGGCGAAGAAATGCGTCGCCAGAATCGCCGCCAAGCTCCCGAAAATGTAGAAGTCATACCACTCGATCGCCGACCCGACCGTCGAGGCGCCGATCACGAAGGCCAGATAGCGCCGATCGTTGTTGACCGCACGCATCGTGCCCTCTCCCTTCCCGAACACTCGACTCTATCTCCTCCTTGCCGACGTCTAACCCTATCACGCGTTCATCACAGCATTCCAACGAGTCACAGCGGCTGCACACATCAGTGATGCATCGAATTACTGTTTCGTTCGCTTCTCAGGACGCCGCTATGATACGCGGGTAACACTCTGCTGTCAACAGGTGACTCGTGAGTTGGCTCCATCTGGACGCCAACCAGGGCTCGAACCTGCTTTCGTTCTGTTGTTCAGCAGGAACAGTCGCAAATGCGCGGCCACAAGGCAAAGAGTGCGTTCATCGTCGGGCAGGGAGCCACGAGCGCCCACCCTCGCTGATCTTTCGTCGTTCCGAACCGTCCCCGTCCCATCGTCGCCCGCGATGACAAACGAACTCGTACCCTACCCGAACCTGGTTTCACAATGCCCATTATTTACAGTGCTCCGACTCTCTTCGTCCAGCACTCGAGCACGCTCGCGACGCTCCCGCGAACCCGGCGCCTACCCGATCCACTCCTGCCCTCACGACTGCTTATGCTGCCCGCACACGCGAGCCGTGCTTCGTGCTGCCCCACAGCGCTGTCCGATCGCCGTGCGGCCACCCACTCGAGTCGGTAACATTGCACGACACCACGTCGCGCACCCCGCCCACCTCGAGCGACGAGATCGAGCGCTGGCCGACCGGTTCCCCTCACGTTTTCCGCACTGCGCTCCCCCGTCCGGCACCTCGCTGGCTGCTGTGCCCTGCACCTCTGCACCCGTCACCATCGTCTTCCAGCGACTGTCTCAGCTCCCAGTTCCTCGCCGCAGACCGCCTGCTCGTCCCCGCGGTCGACCGCTGAAACAGCGGCAACGTGCTCCCGAGCGAAGCCTTGCACAGACCGAGCAGCCAGGTTTCGTCAGCGCCTGCTCGTTCAGCGTAGGCCGCGGGTGGTCCGATCTCCACTGGCAGCATCAGTCATTGCGGCCCGACCGCTTTGCAGCGACGACGATCCGCCTTCGCTCCGCGCACCCTGCTCGTGCAGGGTGATACGCACGCTGCTGTCGGCTCCGTTCGCGAAGTCGAATCCTGCGGCCTCTCCTCGGGCACCCTCGCGCTGTCGATCCCCTCAGCCGCGTGACCCCGGCACCCAGCGAGCCCGTACCACTCGTGGTACCACCCGGTCCCAACCAGCTGGTCGCGGTTGCGAGCCGCGTGCGCCAGCGGAGCCTCTTGCATTGCCCCTCTCGATGCATTAGAATATTCGCGTATGCGAATGAAGCTGCACTCGGAAGGAGACGAAAGACTTGAGCAGTGACGAACGCGAACGCCGGCGCGAGCTCTACCGTCTGCAAGCCATGCTCTGTCAGGTGCTCGCCGATCCGACGCGGATCGAACTGATCGAACTGCTCGGTGACGGCCCCAAGGCGGTCAAGGAACTGGCTCATGCGACCGGCCAGCGCCAGGCCAAGATCAGCCAACACCTGGCCGTCCTCCGCCAGCGCGGTCTGGTCCACGCGCAGCGGGTCGGCACCGAGATGCATTACTCGCTGGCCGATCCACGCATCCTCGAGGCCTGCCATCTGACCCGTGCCCTGCTCCTCGATCAGCTGCTGCGCCAGGGTGAACTGGCCGAATCGGTCCTGATGGAACGGAGGTGACACGCGTGCCCCTCTACGAATACCGCTGCCGAGTCTGTGGCTACCGATTCGAGAAGCTTGTCCGATTCTCCCAGGCCGATCAGCCGATCGCCTGCCCCAACTGCGGTACAAGCGAGACCGAGCGTCTGCTCTCCGCCTTCGCTGCTCGCACCAGTGAGGGTGCCTCGAGCGCGACCAGTTGCTCGACCGGAGGCGGCTGAGCCATCCGCTGGTGATGCGGGCCGTGGGCTCGCACGGCGAGCGGCTTTGAAGAGGAAAGACAACGACGCGCAGTGCGGAAAGGAGGAGTATCGATGTTCACTGGTCGCTACGGCTTCGGAGTCGATCTCGACCGCCCCTTCGATGAAGTCCTGCCTAAGGTTCAGGAAGCACTCAAGGAGCAAGGCTTCGGCGTCCTCACCACCATCGACGTCAAGGAGACGCTCAAGCAGAAACTCGGACTCGACATGGAGCAGTACGTCATTCTCGGTGCCTGTAACCCGCCCCTCGCGCACCGGGCGCTCGAAACCGAACGCGAGGTCGGTCTCTTGCTTCCCTGCAACGTGGTCGTCCGCGAGGTCGACGGCAAGACTCGTGTCGAGATCGCGGACACCAAGGCCATGCTCGGCATCGTCGGTAATCCCGCACTCGACGAACTGGCCAACGAGGCGCGCGCCCGTCTCGAGCGAGCCCTGCGCGCTCTCGAGGCGGCCTGAAAGGAGCACTGCGATGTTCTTCCAGCAGATTCTCCGTACCGATATCGGCTGCGCAGCCTACATCGTGGCGTCCACTGACGCCGGCCTGGCCGCAGTGATCGACCCCCGCATCGACATGGTCGATGAGATCCTCGACCTCCTCCAGCGGGAGGGACTCCAGCTCCGCTATATCATCGAAACGCACAATCACGCCGATCACGTTTCCGGGCATCATCAGCTCGCCGCTGCGACCGGCGCGACGATCGCCGTCTCCGCGCTCGCCGGGGTCACCTACCCGCACCAGCCGCTCCATGACGGTGACGAGCTGGAGTTGGGCGAGGTCGTCCTCCGCGCCATCCATACGCCTGGGCATCGTCCGGAACACATCGTCATCGCGGTGATCGACCGCTCCCGCAGCCGGGATCCGTGGCTCGTCCTCACCGGCGATACGCTCTTCGTCGGTGATATCGCTCGCCCCGATCTCGCCATCGACGGCCAGGAAGGTGCTGCCGCCCTCTTCGATTCGCTCCACCAGCGCCTCCTCCAGCTTCCCCCCGGTACGCTCGTCTTTCCTGGTCACGTCGCCGGCTCGTTGTGTGGGCGGGTCAACAACCGCATGACCGGAACCACGATCGGCTTCGAAGCGCGCAACAACCCGGCACTGCAGATCCTCGACCGTCAAACCTTCATCCGCTTCATGAACGAGAATCTCCCCGAGCGCCCGCCGAATCTCGCCCGCATCGTCGAGCTCAACCGCGCCGCCGAGCCACCGCGGATGGGAACGGCGACACCGCTGACTCCTGCTCGCGTTCGCGAACTCATCGAGCAGGGTGCCGTGGTCCTCGATGTCCGGTCACCTGCCTCCTTCGCCGCGAGCCACATCCCGGGTGCCATTTCTGTCGCCCTCGACGGCGGGCAGTTCCAGAATCGAGTCGGCCTCGTCGTTCCGCCCGACCGAGCCCTCGTTCTCGTCGTCGAGCGCGAAGAGGATGCACACCGTGCCGTCCAGATGCTCGCGGTCATCGGCTATGACCAGGTGGTCGGCTATCTCGCTGGCGGGATGGCCGCGTGGGAACGTGCCGGCTTTCCCTATCGCACGTTGCCTGTCCTCACCGTTCACGACCTTGCCCGCTGGCGCGAGGAGGACCCCACCCTGCAGATCGTCGACGTCCGCGAGCCGTCCGAGTGGGCTGAAGGACACATTCCGGGCGCTCGGCACATCCCGTTCTATCGTCTACCAGAGCGCTGGACCGAACTCGATCCCTCGCGCCCGATCGCGCTCGTGTGCGGTGCCGGAACCCGCAGCGCGCTGGCAGCGAGCCTGTTGCGCTCGCGCGATTTCCCGCGGGTCTACTCGGTCGAGGGCGGTATGGACGCCTGGCGCGCCGCTGGCCTCCCCACGACGCGGGGAGCCGCGGTCACGGCTTGACCGATCGGTCGCTCGCCCGGCTGGCCGGTCGATGCGCCAGCCGGGCACCTCGTTCCCTGGGCCGCTGGTACCGAGCGAGCCTTCTCGACCGACTCGAAAAGAGAATGCAGAGAAACGGAGAACGGAGGAACTAATGTTGACTCGACTTTTCGGCCCACGCGTTCCGGAACTCACCCCCCACGAGGCACACGAGCGCCTGCAGGCCGGGGCACTCCTCATCGACGTGCGCGAGCCGGACGAGTGGCGAGCCGCCCGCATTCCCGGCGCACGACTTATTCCCCTCGACGAGTTGCCCCAACGTGTCGGTGAACTGGACCCGAATCGGGAGATCATCCTCGTCTGCCGGAGCGGCAACCGCAGTGCCTCGGCCACGGCTTATCTGCAACGAGCCGGCTTTACCAAGGTCCGCAACCTCGCTGGCGGCCTCATCGCCTGGGCCCGGGCTGGTCTCCCTGTGGTGCGCTGAACGATCGTCGTGAACGGAGCGGGGCGCTTCCCGCTGCGCCTCGCTCCGTTCGTCTGCGATCCAGCGCGAGTGAGGAAGCTCGGCGCTCTCGCCGCCGAGACCCAAGCTGACTCACCGCTCGCTGGTCCCCGTTTTCCCTCCTCGCCGGCTTCGGACGGGACCAGGATTTCGATTCAAGGCGCGAGCGCACGCAGATCGACACGCTCGTCCGCGAGGAGCGCGCGATCGACTCGCGCCATCGCCTCCACCAGGCGCCGTGCTGGTCGCATCTCGCGCGGCCGCTTCACGATCACTGCCCCGCAAACACGCCCGTCTTTCAAGTAGAAGGCCGTGAAGGACGGAGCGTCCAGATCGCCACGCACGACGAGTTCATCCCATTCGATCGGGTAACCGTACTGCTGGATGGTCAGATCGTACTGATCCGACCAGAAAGACGGTATCGGCGCGTACGTCTCGGGACGCCCAGCGACTCCCTTGGCGACGCACGCACCTTGCGCCAACGCGTTGTCGAAGTGCTCGACCCGAATCGAGCGCTCGATCACCGGATGCCACCAGCGCGCCACGTCACCGGCGGCCCAGACGCCCGGGACACTCGCCGCGCAGGTCGCATCGACGACCACACCGTCCTCTATCGTCAGCTCGCCCCTGATCGCCGGCACGGCTGGCCGGACGCCGATCCCGACGATGACGGTCTCGGCGGGGAGGCTCGTGCCGTCGTCCAGGAGAACCCGCTCCACCCGCTCTCGCCCCTCCAATGCGATCACCTTCCGCCCCAGGTGGAGTTCCACACCAGCTCGCTCGTGCACCCGCGTGATCGCGGCTCCGATCGTCTCGCCGAGCGCTCGACCGAGCAGGACTGGCAACGTTTCGACCAGCGCAACCTGCTTCCCCAATGTCCGCGCGCTCGCCGCGACTTCGCACCCGATGAACCCGCCACCGATCACGACGACGCGCTGCGCGGACGACAGCGCCGCTCGCACCCCTCGTACGTCCTCGAGCGAGCGAAGAACGAAGACCCCCGGGAGTTCTGCCCCCGGTACCGGCAGCCGGTTCGGTACCGCCCCAGTTGCCAGCACCAACTGATCGAAGCCGATCTCCTTCGCTGCACGCGTGCGGGCTACCCGGCGCTCGAGATCGATCTCCTCGACCGGATCACCCAGCACCAGCTCGATCGAGCGTTCCTCGTAGAACGCGACCGGCCGGAAAAGTATCTCGCTCTCCGCTTTCTTCCCCAGGAGATACTGCTTGGAAAGTGGTGGTCGCTCGTACGGTGGCACCGACTCGGCGCCCACCACAGTGACCCGTCCCTGGTACCCCGCCTCGCGGATCGCACTCGCGAACCCGAAGGCTGCCGCTCCAGCTCCCACGACGAGGCAGTGCTCAACCATGGCAACCCCCTTCAGCGCACCGGATCAGCGCCCGAGCACCCGCTTCTTCCTCGTCGCGACCGTCGTCCCCCGGTCGACGACGCCAGCGGCCCCCGCATGCTCCGGGCCGACCGTGGCGTGGGAATTCAGCAGAGAGCGGCCACCGGAGCCGCTCGGCTGGTCGTCTCGATACAGCGATCCGCGAGACCGGTCGGCGAGAGCAGGCCCACGCCACCTGTCCCGGTCGCGACGTCACACGGGTATGATCTCCCTGCCCAACGGTGACACCTATTGCCGAGGAGCCTCTGCTCCTGGCCCATGACCACCCTGCCGGGAGATCCGTGCTTCGGCCTCAGCCTTCACCGACCGCGCGGCTGGCGTGAAACGTACACCATCCCGTCCCGTACGACCACCTCGTAGACCGGCAACGGTTTGGTCGCCGGGAGACTGGTGACTCGTCCGGTCGCCAACTCGAACCCCGAGCCATGCAAGGGACAATAGATCACGCCGTCCTCCAGATCCCCCTCGGCCAGTTCTGCCTCTTCATGCGTGCAGATGCCGTCGACCGCATAAAGCCGTTCCCCGAAGCGAACGAGCAATCGCGGCGCTCCGTCGACCTCGAAGCGCACGACCGTCGCCTCGGGCACCTCGGCCAGCGGCTTGACCGGCACGAAATCGCTCTCACTGGCTTGCTCCTGCACGGGAGCAGCGCCAGAGGCAGCTGGCTCTCTTTCCTCGGCAATGTCGGCCGCTCGACGCACCGCGACCCCAAGATCCCCTTGGAAACCGATGCGCTTGTGTGCCCCGTCACAGAACGGCTTCTTCGCCGAGCCGCCGCACCGGCAGAGCCAGATCTCTTCCCCTTCGTACGGGATCTGGTTTCCCTCGTGATCGACCAAGATGACGCGCCCTTGCACGTGATAGGGACCATTCTGCCGAACCGTGATCCGAACCTCGCTCACCGCTTACCCTCCGTGGCAATCGATCCCTATTGACCTTCAACGCAACTATAGCGTTGCAGAACGGTGCCGACGAGTCGAAGCCGTGAACTGCGAGGACGCGGTTGCCCGCGCGATGACCGCCCCTCGTCCGCATCGACGAATCCGGCCAGAGACGACGGTACTGGTTTCCGGTTACATCTCTGCCGCACCACGACCACTGATCGAACGAGCAGCGATCCAGCGAGCCGCATCCACCGCGCTCAATGTTGTCTCACAGCAGCACGCACTGCGAACCACTGGACTCGAGGGAGACGAAGTCTGGCACGGAATGCCTCGGATCGTGCACTCTTCCGGCAACATCGCCACCGGAACGCGGAAAGTCGCTAAACTTTCTAGACCCCTCGCACGTTCCGCAACGTTGGATGCCGACGACGATCGGACACTCGATCACGAATGCTCACTCATGGACCCACACGACGCTCGTCGTGCAGCGGCAGAAGCCAATCGAACCCAACGCCTGTCTCACCGTCGCCGTCCGGCACGATCACCCGAACTCCCGATGCCTGGTCAGTCATGAGTTCCCGGCACATCCCGCATGGTGGTACCACCTCACCCCATCGATGCACGGCGACGATCGTGTCGATTTCGGTATCGCCATCAGCCGCTGCCAGACCGATCGCCACCGCTTCAGCAGAGACCGATCGTCGCCTCCAGATGCACCGCACTGGACACCATTCTGGATCGTGTCCGCAGTGCACGACCGATCTGCTGCCAGCCCTGTTTGAAGCGCCATCCGATGATCTCGCGTGCCACCGTAGCGAGCAGACGATCGCTTTGCGTGCGTGTCATGACGCTGCTTTCCGTCCGCGCCGGTCAGTCGTTCGGTCGTGACAGCGAGCCGCAACGGAAAGGCACTCTTCAGCACGCCTGCCGTGCCGCGACGATGCTGCGTGGCGCGCGATCATCGCTGACTCACCGAAAGGCGCTTCGACATGTCGGACGTCTGTGGGATGAACGAGCTCGCCGCTCGAGTTGCACGCCCTTGACAGCACCCCCCTCCCCCTCGCACACTCGAGCGTTGTTGTAGTGGACGGGGGATGACCGATGAGCAGTCACCAGTCGAGCCGCGAACACTGGTTCGCGATACTGGAAAGCAGTGCCCGTCTCCGCTACGGCCCAGAACGCACCACAGCGATCACCGACGAACTGCGGGGCATGGCTGACGCGCTCGCTCGCCTGCTCGTCGAGCCACTCGACTTCGCGGATGAGCCACCCTTCGACCTGCTTCCCGAGAGGCAGGTGCGGGCATGAACCAACTCCTCCACCTCCCGCTGCGCGAAATTCCCGCCCGCATCCGGCAGCGCCAGCTCTCGGTGAGCGATTTGATCCAGGCCACGCTCCAACAGATCGAGCGCACCGAGCCCGATGTTCAGGCATGGGTCGAGATCGACCGCGATGGTGCCCTCCGCGAGGCCGAGCGACTCGACCGCTTGGCTGCTCGCGGCACGGTCCTGCCCTTGCACGGAGTCCCCGTCGGCCTCAAGGACGTGATCGACGTTGCTGGACTCCCAACTCGTGCTGGCTTCGCACCGCTCGCCGACCACCCCGCCCAGGCCGATGCTGCCATCGTTGCGCGGCTGCGCGAACTCGGTGCGGTCGTACTCGGCAAGACCCACACCACCCAACTCGCTTTCGCCGACCCCGCCCCTACCCGCAATCCGTGGGCACCTGACCGCACTCCGGGTGGTTCCAGCTCCGGATCAGCTGCTGCCGTCGCCGCCCGCCAGTCTCCGCTCACCGTTGGCACCCAGACCGCCGGCTCAGTCGTCCGCCCCGCCGCCTACTGTGGTGTCGTCGGTTTCAAACCGAGCCTCGACTGGTTCCCGCTCGATGGAGTCATTCCGCTGGCCTGGTCCCTCGATCACCTCGGGATCTTCACCCGCTCGGTCGAGGATGCAGCCTACGCCTATGTCGCTCTCTGCGCTCACCAGCGACTGGAAGTGCCGCTCGCCACCGAGCCACCGCGTCTTTTCCTGCTCGTCGATTTCCTCGAACTGGCCGAGCCAGAAGTCGCAGCGCATCTTCAGGACGTCGCTCGGCGCTTCCGCGAAGCCGGGGCCCGCATCGAGGAGCGTCGCCTGCCGGTTGATGTCCACCTGCTGTTGGCCGTCCATCACGTCATCATGCTGAGCGAAATGGGTGCCCTCCACCAGCAGATGCTCGAGCGTGTCCCCGACGCCTATGGCCCTCGGCTGCGCTCAGCGGTCGAAGTCGGTCAACTCGTCCCCGCCGGTGCACTCTTGCATGCTCGTCGACTCCGTCGACGGCTCAGCACGCTGCTCGACTCTTTCCTCTCCCAAGTCAATGCGGTCATACTTCCCACCGCCTCCGGTCCAGCCCCCGACCGTTCCACGACCGGCGATCGGCGCTTCCAGGCCGTCTGGACGCTTCTCGGCACTCCGGCGCTCTCCCTTCCCAGTGGTCTGACCCATGACGGCCTGCCGCTCGCTACCCAACTCGTCGCTCGCTTCGGCCACGATCGTCATCTCTTACACGTCGCCGCCTGGTGCGAGCGCATTTTGCCCAGCCTACCGCCACCGCCGCTCGCTTGAGGGAGGCTGACGGGAGTGGAGCACTCATGGGTATCCTCACTCGTCCGGAGATCCTGCGCCTCATCGAAGCCGGTGAAATCGTCATCGAGCCGTTCGATCCCGACCAGGTCGGCCCGGCCTCGATCGACCTTCACCTCGGCCGCGAGTTCCGCCTTTTCAAGCATGCCCGCGAGATCCTCCACGTGACCGAGGAAACCGATCACCGCGAGGTGACCGAATTGGTGACCGTGGAGGATCACCTGCTTCTCCTACCAGGCCAGGCTGTCCTCGGCATCACCGAAGAGCGACTCACCCTCCCGGACTATCTCTGCGGTTGGATCCAGGGTCGCAGCCGCTTTGCCCGCGTTGGTCTCATGGTCCACGTCACCGCTAATTTCATCCAGCCTGGTATGATCCGGACGCGCCAGGTGCTCGAAATGAACAACGCCGGCCCTATCCCGCTCGCCATTCGCCCCGGCATCCGCATCTGCCAGATCATTCTCGAGGAGTGCGTCGGCCGCGCTCGCTATGCGGGGCGCTTCCAGGGGCAGGAACATCCCTGACCGCCCCTCGTTCGGCCCCCTGCTCGCCTCGGCAGACCCCTCGAGCACCGCGCGGAGCAGTCCGCATGCCGGTGTCGCGAAGGAACGGCCGGGCGGCAGTGCGCTACCGGTCGGCTCTTCCTCACTGTCCCGGGCAGTTCGTCAGCGCACGATCGTGCGCCGCGTCTCGGAGAGCATCGCCTCCAGTTCCGCAGCACTGATCAGCGCGAGATCTCCCCGCACCGTCAATTTGAGCGCCGCCAGCGCGACGCCCGTGCGCAACCCGCGCTCCAGATCCCGCCCATCCAGATAGCCGTGCAGGAAGCCTGCCGCAAAGGCATCCCCGGCGCCGACCCGATCGATGACCGTCGCCCGAAGCGCCTCCGCCGTCACCCGCTCCCCCTCCCGCGTCACGGCCACCGCTCCCCCCTCGCCGAGCGTCAGCACCGTCACCTCAGCACCGAACCGTCCAGCGAGCCGCTCAGCGACCTCCAGCGCAGTCCCCTCCAGCCCCCACAGGGTCCGCGCATCGCCCTCCCCGCAAAACAAGACCGTTGCCCCCGCACAGAACGGCTCCAAAACGCGCGCGGCCTCGTCCGGCCCCCACAACCGGCTCCGGTAGTTCACGTCGAACGACACCGGCACCCCGGCTGCCCGTGCCCGTTCCATCAAGCGCTCGGCCACCGCCCGGCAACCCACGCTCAGCGCTGGGGTGATGCCCGTCAGGTGCAGCCAGCGGCCAACCGCCACGAAGTCGATTGGAAATGCCGCCGGATCGACCTGCGCAACTGCCGATCCAGCCCGATCGTAGAGCACCGCGGTCGGTCGTGGCGGCACACCCGTGTCCAGATAGTAGACCCCAACTCGCCCCCGCTCGACCCACTGAACCCAGCTGGTATCCACCCCGTGCCAGGCGAGCTCCCGCACGATCCGCTCCCCGAGCGGATTGCGCGGCAGGACCGAGGCCCAGGCTGTCCGGCGCCCCAACCGGGCCAGTGCCACGAGCACGTTCGCCTCCGCGCCACCGATCCCCACTTCGAGTCGTGTCGCCGTCTCCAAGCGCTCCCCGAGCGGAACGGCGAGCCGGATCATCGTTTCACCGAAGCTGACGACATCCCACTGCACCACGCTCTTCCTCACCGCTGCTCGCTCAGTTCAATCAGCGACTGGACCGTCCGGTGGGGCTGCTTGCCGAGCGCGTCCAGCGCGCTCCCTGTCCGGTCCACCCAGCAGACGCGAAAGCCATAGCGAAGCGCTCCAGCGACATCGAAGCCGTTCGCCGAGCAGAAGAGGATCCGCTCCGGCGGCACGACGAGGTGAGCAGGTGCCAGGGCATAGACTGCTGGCGACGGCTTGTAGCGCCGCACAGCATCGGCGCTCAACACCGCCTCGAACCACTCGCGCAGTTCGGCCATCCGTAAGAGCTGCTCGAGCATCATCGGACTGCCGTTGGACAGAACGGCCAACCGCAATCCCCGCTCGGCGAGCCGCTCCAGCGCCATTGCTGTTTCCGGGAAGGGATCCAGTTCCAACCACCCGTGCAGAAGATGCTCGCGCTCTTCGGGCAGAAGCTCCAGTTCCAGCTGTTCGCACGCTGCATCGAGTGCTTGAGCCGTTATCACCCAGAAATCCTCGTATTCTCCCAAGATCGTGCGCAGGAAACTGTGCTCCAGCTGCTTGGTTCGCCAACGGTCGAGCAGGGGGACATCACCGACGATGGCCCGCGCCCGCTCCGCTAGTCGTCCGAACCCGAATAACGTCCCGTACACATCGAAGACGACCGCCTCGATCGTTTCCTCGTTCACCCGCATCCCCCCACGGCATGGTGCTAGGCCGAATCGTAGGCGCTCCGCGCCAGCACGGCAACTGGCACGAAATGAGTGCCGCACACCGAGATGGACGACCGGTTGTGATGTCCTGATCCGCGGTTCATCGCCTTCCCGATCGCTCCTCACGACGACCCAACCAGCCGGCTCGTTGTACCCTGGAAGTGCTGGCTCGAGGAGGGGCAGCGTGTGGAAGCAGGTCCTCATCGTTTTTCTCGCCGTCGCCGTTTTCGTCGCCATGCTCCCGGTCCGAGAGGCAACCACTTCCCCCTTTGCCAGTCCTGCCTTCGAGCAGATCTGGTTGCGAGACCAGAACGACCTGCTCGACCTTTGGGGACAAGGTCCGCTCGCGTGGCGACTCGAGCCCTATGCCGATGCTCCGTCCGGTCGCCGCCTCGTCCAATACTTCGATCGTGGTCGCATGGAACTCACCAGCGAGGCTCGCTCGACCCGCACGCTGGTCACGCAAGGTCGACTCGCCTGGGAACTCACCACTGGTCAGATCGCCCTCGGCAGTGATCTCACTGCGCGCCGTCCGCCACCCGACATCTCGATCGACGGTGGTTCACCCGATCCGCGCGTACCGACCTATGCGGCGCTCGCCCGCCTCGTCGGTCAGCCTGCCACTGACCGAACTGGCTGGCCACAACCCATCGATCAGTGGCTCACCGCCGACGGCACGCTCCGCACAGCGACGCCGCCAGCACCAGTCCGCATGGGTCGTTTCGTCAACACCACACG
>Ga0308396_1001265_pt1 | contig 13358 bp, 11 predicted proteins | sample Hotspr2SamplePe2_FD_202359 | JGI IMG/M metagenome (GOLD analysis project Ga0308396, IMG submission 202359) | Hot spring phototrophic mat microbial communities from Mushroom Spring, Yellowstone National Park, Wyoming, United States - 20050930_Pe2 ... | reverse complement strand
CGCCGAAGTATTGAACATCTGTTTCACACCAGCGCCGCTTTCGGAAGAGGAGCTGCGCGCAGCCGCTGAATTGCGTGCGACAAAATACGCACACGACACATGGACGCGCCGCCGGTAGTAGTAGTAGGGGCGCATCGTGATGCGCCCTGTAAGATATAACCATGTCACAAATTGACCATCCACGCCGGCTGCAGGTCGGCGATCCAGCACCGAACATCACCCTGGCCCGGACCACCGGCGAGACGGTCACGCTCAGCGACCTTCTGTGCCAGGGGCCGATCTTGCTGGTGTTCCTGCGCCATTTTGGTTGAGTATTCTGTCGCTCGGAGCTGGCCAGGCTGGCCAAGCTGAATCCACAGATTGAAGCTGCCGGCGCACAGGTCGTCGTAGTGACGATGGGCAAGCCGGCGGAGACCGAACGCTTTTGCGGCGAGCGCGCGCCAGGGTTGCTCTGCTTCTGCGACCCAGAAGCGGCCTCATATCATGCGTTTGGTCTCACGCGCGGCACAAATGAACAACTCTTTGGACCGGCGGTGTGGCTAAAGGGGGTACAAGTGACCCTCGAGGGCAGGTTTGAAGGGCTGCCAATCGGCAAGCCAGTGGGCGATCCGTTTCAAATGCCGGGGGTGTTTGTGATCGCGCCGGACGGACGTGTGACGTTTGCCTATTACAGCCGGCACGCCGGCGACTACCCAGACGATGCGGCGATCCTGCGCGTAGTGGCCTCTTGACGGGCGCGGACGACGCCGGAAATGAAAAGGGCTGCCGAGTTAACAGCAGCCCTGCTCACATCCTCTGATCGCCAAAGGTGTTTAGTAGCCCTTGGGCGCGTTCTCCTTCAGCACCTCGTTAGCCTTTGCCACCGCTTCATCGAGGGCCGCTTTGATATCGCCTTCGCCCTTGATCGCGACGTTGGCGACTATCTCGCTCATCAACTTGCGCACTGGGTCATAGCCGGCCACGGGCGCTTCCACTGCGCCGAAGGCCACCATGTCATACAAGCGGATATAGGCTTCTGCTGCTTCTGGGAACTTCGCATAGCGCTCGTTCTTCTTCACCGCTTCAATCGCCGTCGGCGCAGCGCTCTTGCGGACCGCCATGTATCCAGAGGCGACGGCCCACTGAGCGATGTTCTCCGGCTCGGTGAACGCCTTCAGGAACAGCCAGGAAGCCAACTGCTGCTCCGGCGTGCCCTTGAAGACCGACCAGGACGCGCCGTAGATGTCCACAACGGGATTAGCTGAGTCCTTCTGCGGGAACATCACGTAGGTCCAGCGGAAGGGCTTCTCAGCCTTTGCGACAGCGTCAGCGTAGAACGGCAGGCCGGTGCTGCTGGCCATCACGAACAAGACCTTCTGAGCTGCGAAGCGGGTCTGCTCACCGGAGCTTTCGGCGCTCGGGATCTCCACTGCGCACTTGTTCTCGAACAGCCGCTTGAGCAGCGCGAGTGATTCCACGCCGGCCTCGCTGTTGAACACGTAGCTCTGCGCGTCTTCGCTCAGGATGCGACCGCCGTTGGCGAACACCAAGGCTGCGAAGTTGCTGATGTCATTTTGCCAAGCCAGCCCGTAGCGCTCATTGGCCGGGTCAGATGCTTTGCAAGCCAGCTCCTCGAATTCCGCGAGCGTCTTGGGTGGTTCATTGGCGCCCAGCTCCTTCAGCCAGTCCAAGTTGACGTAGAGCACGGCAGCCGAGCGGCTGGTCGGCCAGCCCAGCACCTCGCCGGGGAACTGCGGATTCTTGTCGCTCTCCAAGAAGAATGGGTAATAGTCATCAATCTCCGCCTGGCTAAGGCCATACTTGGCGCTCTGAATGTATGGCGAAAGGTCAATCACGTTGCCGTCCAAGCGGTAGAACGAGGCCTGGTTCTGATAAGCCTGGGCGATGTTGGGCGGCGTGCCACCCTGAATCGCTGCGTTGATCTTGTTGTAAAGGTCAGAGTATCTGCCATCAATCTTTTCAATCGTCACCTTGATGCCGAACTCGTTCTCGGCGTTGAACTTCTCGACGAAGGACTCGACGAACTTCTGCGCGTCACCGGAGTAGCGATGCCAGAACAGGATCTCCGTTGGCTGGTCTTTGCTCAGCGTGATCGCATCCACGCCACTGGCTGGCGCTTCCGTTGGTGCAGGGGCTTCGGTGGGCTGAGCGGTTGGCGCGGGCGCTTCAGTCGGCTGGGCCGTTGGCGCGGGCGCTTCGGTGGGCTGAGCCGGCGCAGTCGTCGGCGCCGGTGGCTCGGTGGGCTGTGGCGGTGTCTGTGCGGGGACGGCGCAGGCAGCCGCGAACACAGCAACGGTAGCCAGTGCAAAGATAGTTCTGCGGGTCATGTTCTTACCTCCTTTACGCAGTAAAGGGTAAGTAGTCGCAGTTAAGAATGATTTAAGGCTACTTAAAGTTTATACAAAGGAGGTCGCAGCGCTCGATGGCGTTAACCCTTTAATCCCGTAGTCGTGATCCCCTCAGTGAAGTAGCGCTGGGTAAATAAATAGAGAATCACTATTGGCAGCACCACCATCACAGCCACAGCCATGGCGAGCTGTGTCTGCGCGCCGCCATCGGTTTGGAGGAAACCGACAAGCCCGACCGATACTGTGCGCATGTTGGAGCTGGACGTGACGAGCTGAACCCAGCGAAATTCGTTCCAGGTCCAAATGAACTCCAACAGAGCCAAGGTGAAGATGGCTGGCTTAGCGAGCGGCACCATGATCATGACGAGATAGCGCAGATGACCTGCGCCGTCTATGCGTGCCGCATCGTACAGCTCGCGCGGCACTTGTAGAAAGAACTGCCGGATCAGAAAGATGCCGAAGGCATCGGCCAGAAAGGGCGCCACTATCGCCGGCACGGTGTTGTACCAGTTGAGATAGTTTTTATTCATCATCACCGCCCGCGGCACCAAAACCAGCTCTTCCGGGATGATGAAAGTGGCCAGCACCAAGATAAACAAGATGTTCTTGGCTGGGAATTGGAGCTGAGCGAACGCATAGGCTGCAAGCACCGACGTCACCACCGATGATGCGACGACAATGCCCGTGACAAGCAGCGTATTCAGCACATGACGGAAGAACATCGGCAGACTCGTGTCGCGGTCAATGCCGATCAAACGGATAGCCTCGACGAAGTTGTCGAAGCGGAGCGCAGAATCCCCAAGAGGCGGCCAGGGCCAGAACCGCAACGACATCACGTCGCCATAATCCTTGACGCTGGTAAGCAGCATCCACACGAACGGAACGACCGACGCCACTCCTACGATGATGAGCACCAAGTAGATCACAGCCCTGGCCCAATTTAGCGCACTGCGAGGCGCAAGCTGCTGACCAGCTTGGGAGTTGGGAGCGGCCGTTACGATTGCCATGGCCTAGTAATGCACGCGGTCGGCAGCGACGCGGTTTTGCACGATCGTCACCAACAGGATCACCAGCGACAGCATCAGGGCGAGCGCGCTCGCGTAGCCGGCGCGCTGGAACTCGTAGAACTGCCGATAAATCAGAATGCTGGCAGTTTGCGTACCGTTATCGCCCTGGGTCATTACCCAGATGTGATTGAACGCTTTCATCGTCCCGATAACGGTGATGAGGACGACGAAGAAGGTGGTCGGCGAAAGCAAGGGCCAGGTGATGTGTCTGAAGAGTTGCCAGCCGTTTGCGCCATCAATTCGAGCTGCCTCATACATTTCGCCTGGGATGTTGCCCAGGCCAGCGAGGAAGAGCGTCATGTTGTAGCCGACAAATACCCATGTGGTGTAGACCACCACGGAGACCATCGCCAGGCTTGGCCCGCGCAGCCAGTCTGGAAGGCTGATGCCGAAGCTGGTTGCTATTAGGGTGAATATCCCTTTGTCCTCCAGCAACCACCGCAGCGGACTCAAGCCCAGACTCTTCAACGCGCTGTTGATCAGGCCGATGTCTGGGCTATACAGCCGCGCCCACACAGCCGCAGTTGCCACAGTCGAAGTCACCCACGGCAGGAACATCACCACGCGAAACAGCGTCCGCCCGCGAATCTTCTGGAACAACAGATAGGCCAGCGTCAGCGCGATGCTAATTTGAATTGGCACGGCCAGCAGCGAGTACGTCAACGTCGCGCCAAGCGATGGCCAGAACTCTGAGCCAAACGTCAGCGCGCGGACGTAGTTGCCCAAGCCCAGGAACTCACGCGGTCCTAATCGCCAGTTATGCAGGCTGATATACACCCCGAAGCCAATCGGGAACACTGTGAAGGCAAGGAAGAGAACCAGCGCCGGCCCCAGCAGACCATACGCAAGTAGCGCTTCTCTAATCTGCGATTTTGAGCGGGACGAAGCAAATGGACCAGGGCGCATACGCTATGTAGCGTAACGATGTTCAGTTAACTATATGTTAATAAAGCGAGACGCCAGCACTGGTCGTCGTGCCGCAGGCGAGAAATCAACACCTCGCCGGTGGCACAACGGTCTGCGCGGCGTCGCAATCGCTTTGCTAGGATGCACGGGGGAGTGCGCCGTTTGAAGGTGCTGTAAGAAACGTGCACCGCGGAGACGCCGAGGACGCAGAGAGGCTTCAGCTTGTCTCTCCGCGCGCTCTGCGCCTCGGCAGTTAGGCGGTTAGATTGAAGAAACGTGCACCGCGGAGACACCGAGGGCGCAGAGATGCTTCGGCTTGTCTCTCAGCGCGCTCTGCGCCTCGGCGGTTAGATTGAAGAAACGTGCACCGCGGAGACGCCGAGGGTGCAGAGATGCTTCGGCTTGTCTCTCTGCGCACTCTGCGCCTCGGCAGTTAGATTGAAGAAACGTGCACCGCGGAGATACCGAGGGCGCAGAGATGCTTCAGCTTGTCTCTCCGCGCGCTCTGCGCCTCGGCGGTTAGTATTGAAGAAACGTGCACCGCGGAGACACCGAGGGCGCAGAGGGCTTCAGCTTGTCTCTCCGCGCACTCTGCGCCTCGGCGGTGAGATGCTAGTAAGCCAAGTCACCCCAAAATTTGAGCATTCCCTCACGGACTGTTCATCAAAACTGAGTTACAATACATGCCAAGTTGCCCTCAGTGGGCAAACCCGGCGTCGCTATCTTTTGTTCGGAGGTGATGTCGCAATGAGTAGTACGCAACGTTGCGCCGTGGCATCACCTCTAGCAATTCGCTAGAAGGCCACGGCGCACACCACAGCCCTCGCAGGATACGAGGGCTGTGGTGCTTTTCCTGGCTAGCGCTTCTTAAGCAGGGTCTCCCGCGCTGCCGCAGCCGCGCCGCGCAACCGCTCCACATCTTTGAAGTGCAGGCGCTTGGGCACTTGATGATTACTGGGCAATAGCTTTACCAGCTTCTCCAAATCCGCGAACGTAAATTCGCGTGGGCTGTAGGCCAGGCTCTCTGCAAGTTGGGCCATGGAGAGTGCCCAGGCCGTCTCGCGGCGCAGGGCATCGGCCTTGCTGTGGTAGGCGCGCTTGTCCCAGGCTTGCGCGCTCTTCTCCGCGTCCTCGTGCACGCGCCGCAGGGTCACGGCCAACACGGCGCACATGTCCTTGCACAGCGCGCTATCGTCCAAATGCTCGAAGAGGTGCTCGCGCACAATCTCGACGACGATGTTGAGGTTCTGGTTGCGCTCCTTGACAGACATAATAATATCCTACTGTGTAATACGCAATACATATTGTGTGGAGCATGCGCATCATTGATGCCGGAGTTCCGGGATGAGCAAGCGCGCGATATTCAAGTAGATCACGATGCCGGTGGCGTCCACGAGCGTGGTGATCAGCGGGGCAGAGACAACCGCTGGATCGATCTTGAAGCGCTGGGCCAGCATGGGGATCAGCGAGCCGATCAAGTTGGACCAGGTGCAGATCACCAGCAGCGAAAGGCCAACTACTAAAGATAGATAGAAGCCGCTGCCCCACAGCTCGGCGCGTAGGAAGGCGATTGCGCCCAGGCTGGCGCCCAACAGCAAGCCGGTGACCAGCTCGCGCCCAAGCACTCGAAGTGTGTCATTCGGTTTGATCTCCCGCAGCACCAGCCCGCGGATGATCATGGAGACGGTCTGTGAGCCGGTGTTTCCGCCGGCGTCGATCAGCAGTGGGATGAAGAACGTCAGCGCGACGACAGCGGCCAGCTCCTCCTCAAACGCCCGCAGGGCGCTGCCAGTGAGCGTCTCGGCCAGCAACAGCAACACCAGCCAGCCGATCCGCGAGCGCACAACCTGGAAGATCGACGTCTTGAAGTATGGCTTGTTCAATGCGCCCGGCTCAACTGCGCCAAGGCGATACACGTCCTCGGTCGTCTCCTCCTCGATCACGTCAACCACGTCGTCCACGGTGATGATGCCCAGCAGACGATTCTGCGCGTCCACAACCGGCAGGGCCAGGAAGTCGTATTTCTTCATGAGGTTGGCGACTTCCTCCTGGTCGGTTCCGACGGGCACGCTGATCACGTCGGGGTTCATGATGTCGCCGATCAACCGCGTTGGCGAAGCGACCAGCAACTGGCGCAGCGACACCACGCCCACCAGGCGGCGCTCGCGGTCCACGACAAAGAGATAGTAGGGCATCTCGTCGTCGGGGTTCCATTCGCGCAAGGCGTCAATCGCTTCCTGAGCAGTCATGCCGGGCCGCAGGGTGAGGAAGCTGGTGGTCATCAGGCCGCCAGCGCTCTCGTCGGGGTGGATGAGCAGCGGGCGCACGTCGTCGGCTTCCTCCATGTTGGCCAGGACGCGCTGTTGGCGCTCTTCGGGCAGCTCGCCAATCACGTCGGCTGCGTCGTCCGGCTCCATCTCGTCCAGGATGCGCGAGAGCGTCCGATCATCCACGCGCTCGGCGATGTCGGCCTGGTCTTCAACGTCTAGCTCGGCGACGATGTCGGCTGCTGTTTCTGGGTCCAGGCGGGGCAACAGTTCGGCCTGGTCTTCGATGTCCAGTTCGTCGAAAAGCTCGACTTGCTCGTCCTGCTTCAGTTGCTCGAGGATAGCAATTGTGTCTTGGACGCTGTTGCGGTCAAGTGCTTCGCGCACCCGCCTGAGGGCAAGGTCGATCTTGTCATGGGTCAACTCGGCCATGACCTACCTCCTGCTGACTGTTGACGCAGGGCTACGCCTGGCCGAGAGGCGTTTTACGGCATGTGTTCGCGCCGCGCTCTGCCAGACGTGGTCCAGCGTTTGTGAGTTGTAGAAGCGCTATCCGCGTTCATTTCGCCGGCGAGAGACGGAGGACGATGCCCGCGCGCTCAGGAACAGCCACGCTGCGCAAGCGACCGTCGCAAACGATGTATTCGGCTGGCTGACCCAGCGCTACGTCCACGCGCGCGCCTTCTGGTAGCGCGTCGCGCACTTCGATCTCCACCGTCGCAGCCGACCCGCAGTTTAGCACGACAATCAGCTTCTCTTCTTCCCAACCGCGCAGGTAGGCCACAATGCTGCCGGCAGCGAGCAGCACGCGAAACTCGCCATCGCGCAGCGCGCGGTGGCGCTTGCGCAGCGCGATACATTGCTTGAAGTAATTGCGCAGCTCGTGGTTCCAGCGCGATTCGTCCCAGTCGAAGGCGCGCCGGCAGTCCGGGTCTTTGCCGCCCGTCATGCCCACTTCGTCGCCGTAGTAGACAGACGGCGCGCCCGGAAAGGTCATCTGACACAGCGTCGCCAGCTTGAGCGCGCGCACGTCGCCGCTGGCGATCGAGAGGAAGCGTGCCGTGTCGTGGCTGCCCAACAGGTTCATCTGCACGTCGCGCACGCTGCGGTCATACATGCTCACAAGCTCTTGAAGCGCCTTGGCGAATGCCGGCGCATCCAGGACTGGCACAGGTGCGTAGCCTACGTTAGAGACCAGATGCGCTTCCATCTTCGATCCGATGAAGAAGCCGATGCATGCTTTGGTGAAAAGGTAGTTCATCACCGCGTCGAACTGATCGCCCTTGAGCCAGCGGTGCGCCGGATGCCAGATCTCGCCGACCAGGTAAGCATCGGGATTGACGGCCTTCACCCGCCGGCGGAACTCCCGCCAGAACTCATCGTCGTCTATCTCCCCTGGCACATCCAGCCGCCATCCGTCCGCGCCAAAGCGGATCCAGTGCTCGGCCACGCTGAAGATGAACTCGCGCACCGCCGGCGTGGACGTGTTCAGCTTGGGCAGCGCGGGGATGCCCCACCACGCTTCGTAATTTACCGGCTTGCCTTCGTAGGCGTGCAAGGGGAAGCCCTTGATGTAAAACCAGTCCAAATATGGCGAGGCCGCGCCGTTCTCCAGCGCATGGTTGAACTGATAAAAGCCGCGGCTGGCGTGGTTGAACACGCCGTCAATGATGACGCGCATATCGCGGCGGTGTGCCGCGTCGAGCAAAGCGCGAAAGGCCTCATCGCCGCCTAGGATGGGATCAACCCGATAGTAATCGTGGGTGTGATAGCGGTGGTTGGCCGTGGACTGGAAGATCGGGCACAGGTAAATGGCGCTGACGCCAAGGTCTTGGAGATAGTCCAGGTGCTCAGCGATCCCCAGCAGGTCACCCCCCTTAAACCCATAGTGGGTAGGAGGGTCTTCCCAGCGTTCCAGGTTGCTGGGTTTTGGGACGCGCGTGCTTTTGGCGAAGCGGTCGGGAAAGATTTGATAAAAGATGGCGTGCCGAACCCACTGTGGTGTCTCGATCATGGCGATAGTTAACCTGCGCGCAGGATGCTGTAGATGAAAGCGCTGGCTGCCGCGCCGAAGAGCGAGGCTAGGAAGTTCACCCAATCGTTGTTGAGCCAGGGCCAGCCGCGGATCAGCCGGTTGGGTGTGCCGTCGCGTTCAAAGGCTTTCTCCGTCTCCTTCCCTCGCTGATCGCTGTAGTACATGGCTTGCACGGTGGCGCCCAGGAAGCTGTCGAACAGCGCGCCGGCCAGGCCGGCCGCTGTCGCGCTGATTGCGATCGCCCCCGCCATGCTCAGCGTTTGTCCGCTGCTGGCGAGTGCCTGTTCAAGGGCGATGAACAGGACGTAGCAAAAGGCGATGAAGGCCGCGCCGCCCAGCGCCGCGCTGCTGCCCAGCAGGGTGACGCCGCCGCTGGTGCCGGGGACGACGCGCCGGCTCGGGCGCGTGATCAGACGGGGGCTGGTTGTGCTCAGCACGCCCAGCTCGGTGGCCCAGGTGTCGGCATTCACAGTGGCCAACGCGCCCACAATTGCCGCGTAAAGCGCGGGCTGGTCTTGCGCCAGCCAGCTCAGCACGGCCAGGCCAGCCGCTGCGCCGCCGTTGGCCAGGGCCTGGCCGAGGTCGCGCTGTCCGCCCTTGTCGAACTGCTCGGCCGCCAGGCGTTTGCGCGCGCTGTTGGCCTTGTAGTGGCTGAGCAGCGACGACGAGACGAAGAAGGCGATCAGCAGCAGGCCAGCCGTCAGCCCGCCGAACCCGAAGATCAGCGTGCCCGTGACGATCGCACCCAGCACGCCACTTCGTGAAAGCGCTCTGCGGTTGTAGGCCAGCCACCCGATCAGCGCGCTGATGATCAAGCCGCTGGCCAGGCGCACGATCAAAGGGGAAGCGAGAGTGGGCCACATGCGTGCGTGAATTAATCCGCTGCTCCCATCTGCGCCTGTCGCTCGCGCGTGCGGCGCTCGGCTTGCTCGCGCCGCCACTTGGCGATGGCTGCGTGGTTGCCGCTCAGCAGCACCTCGGGCACGCGCCAGCCGCGAAACTCCGCTGGCCGCGTGTAGTGGGGATATTCCAATAGTCCGGAGGCATGCGAGTCTTCTTCTGGCACGCCGGGCGGCAGCACCCCTGGCACCAGGCGGGATACCGCGTCAATGATCACCATCGCCGGCAGCTCGCCGCCGGTGAGCACGTAGTCGCCAATGCTGATCGCGTCGGTGCACAGGTGCTCGCGCACCCGCTCATCCACCCCCTCGTAGTGGCCGCAGATCAAAGCCAGGCGCGGGTGTTGAGCCAGCGCTTTGGCGACGGCCTGGGTGAACAGCCGGCCGCTCGGGCTCATCAGGATGACCGGCGTGGAAGCGAGCGCGTCGCCGAGCACGGATTCGACCGCTGCGAAGATCGGCTCCGGCTTCATCACCATGCCGCCGCCACCGCCATAGGCCATGTCGTCGGTGATCTTGTGCTTGCCGCTGGCGTAGTCCCGGATGTCGTGCAAGTGAATCTCGACCAGGCCAGCGTCCCTCGCCCGCTTGATGATGCTATGGTCGAAGGGGCCGGCGAACATAGCTGGGAAGAGGGTGAATACGTCGAAGCGCATGCTCGGCGCTTACTTCTTCTTTTGCCTGTCGGACTTCGGCTGGCTTGCTGCTTGTTCCATGCGCGCCAGCCGTTCTAGATAGTTCAAAGGATGGCTAATCGCAGCGGGGATGATGCGAATCTCCACACCAGGGGCGACCTCAATGCGCGCCAGATCTTCGTCGCGATTGAGATAGGTCAGCTTGCCGATGATGCCGCCGACGGTAACGATCTGTTCACCAGGCTTGAGTTCTTCCAAGATGCGTTCTTGCGTCTTGCGCGCGCGATTTTGAGGCACAACAACGACAACCCAGACCAGGAAGAAGACAAACGCGATAGTAATCGTTAAGACGACGACCGCGAGGGTTAAATCCATGTGCGGGATTATAGTAACCTGGACAGGTGGCTCGACCAATCGGGCGCGTTCACCGATAGGGGCATCTTCCATAGGCTGTGCTGCCAGCGAAGGCAAATCTATAGCGGGTGTGCGACGGCACTGCCGTCGCACACCCAAAGTTTTGCCCTTGGCTGTGAATGCACTCTACCAGTCGTGTGGGGTAGGGGTGAACGCAGTTAAGCGAGCCAGCAATGATGGTTTGTGCGCAGCGCTCAGACCGTCCCCAGCAATCCCTGGGGTCTGAAGCGCACCAGCAACAGCAGCGTTAGGCCGTAGATGAGATAGCGCGCGTCGGCCAGCGGGCGGAATAGCTCTGGCAGGACCGTAAGCGCCACTGCGCCGACCACCGCGCCGGCTGGATTGCCCATCCCGCCCAGGATCACCATCGTCAGCCCCAGGATGGACGTCGTGGCCGTGAACGTCTCGTTATTGATATACGAATACATGTGCGCGGTGAATGCGCCGCTCAAGCCGGCCACCAGCCCGCTGGCGATGAAAGCAAGCGCCTTGTAGCGGTTGGGCGCAACGCCAAAAGCGCGCGCGGCCACGTCGTCATCGCGCAACGCGCGCCAGGTGCGCCCCAGGTGTGATCGCATCAGCCGCTGCTGAAACAACGCGCTCATGATGAGCAGCGCCAGGGCCGACCAGTAGATTGGCGCGTTTTGGGTGATCGGCAGCCCGAAGAGCGACAACGGCGGGATATTGCTCAGGCCCAGCGGCCCGTTGGTCAGGTCCTCCCACGTCAGGATGATCTGGTTGATCACCTCGCCGACGCCGAGGGTGGCGAGGGCCACATACTGGCTGCGCAGTCGAAAGACCGGCCAGATCAGCAGTGTGCCCAGGCCGGCTGCCAGGACTGCGCCTAGGATCAAGGATAGCGCGACCGGCAGCCCGAGGCGCATCGTCAACAGGGCTGAGGCGTAGCCGCCGATGGCCAGGAAGCCGGCCTGGCCCAGCGAGATTTGCCCAGCGACGCCAGTGACCAGGGTGGTGCTCAGCGCCAGCATGCCGAACAGCCAGGCGCTGGTGAGGATCTGGAGCAAGTAGGGGTCGGTCGAAACAAAGGGCAGGAAGATAACCGCGGTCAGCGCGGCACGCACCAGACAGCCGGGGAGCTGCGCCGGCTGGCTATTCGGCACAAACGTGCCGGTCAGCGGCTCCGGCGGCAGGGTGCGTCGCGCGCCAAACAGGCCAGTGGGCCGGATCACCAAGGCGCCGATCAGGATGACGAAAGCGAACAGGTTCCGGTAGGTTGAGCCGAACAGCGCTACGCCGAAGGTCTCGATCAGCCCCAGTAATAGCCCACCTATCACAGCGCCTGGCACGTTCCCCAGCCCGCCCAGCAGGTTGGCGACGAACCCTTTGATCATCGCCCCATAACTCATCGTGGGATAGACCGAGGTGAAATACATGCCGATCAGCATGCCGCCGATCCCGCCCAGCACAGATGCGATGGCGAATGTAAGTGCGTTGATCGCGTCCACGTCTACGCCCATTTGCTGGGCCGCCTCGCGATCCTGGGCAGTGGCGCGCACAGCCCAGCCCAGGCGGGTGAAGCGCAGGAAGATGAAGAGCAGACCAGCCGCGGCGATTGTGATCGCTGCGATCAGCAGATCGAGCAGGCCGATGCTCACCCCGCCCAGCGCGATGCGCGTCGCCGGCAGTGGGCTGGGGAAGGACTGTGGGTTGGGTGAGAAGATGATCTGCACCAGTTGGTCGAGGGCGAAGCTGATGCCGATCGTGGCCAGCAGCGGCGCGATGCGCGCCCGATTCTGTAACTGGCGCAGACCGAACCGCTCTATCGCCAGGCCCAGCCCAGCGCAAACGACAGCGACGACCAGGAAGGTCGGCGGCAGCGACCACCCCAACCGCGTGATCGCCACCCAGCCCACATAGGCGCCGATCATGTACACCGAGCCGTGGGCGAAGTTGATCAGGTTAGCGACGCCGAAGATCAGAGCCAGACCAATTGCGATCAGCGCGTAGATGTTGCCGATCACCAGGCCGTTGATGAGCTGATCGCCCAGCGTGCGCAGCGCGAAGTCCGGCATTCTTAGAGTGGCAGCTCAGCGGCGCGGCGCAGCGCATACAAGTTGGCGTCCGGCACGTCCATGCGGGTGCCGCAGCCGGGCGCGAGGAGGAAGCGCCGGCCGCCCGTCGCGCGGATGGCTGCCTGTGCCTCGGCCACCACCTGGTCGGGCGTTCCCGATTGCAACGTGCCGAGCTCGTCTACGCCCCCGATCAGCGCGCGCTCGGTCAGGCGCTGGGCCTCGCCCACGGTGGGGTTGCCTTGGTAAAGGGTTGCCCAGTTGATGGCATGCACCGGATAATCCAGCGCGAGCTGGAAGTACACCTGCGGGCCGCAGATGTGAAGCAAGTTAAATGGTGCGCCTTGCACAGCTTGTAACACGCGTAGGTCGTAAGGCCGGCCAAACTCAGCGTATTCGGCCTCACTCAACACGCCCTGGCGGGCCAGCTTGACGATGGCGAAGAAGATGCCGCTCGCGCCGGCATCTACCGCTGCTGCGGCGTAGGCAGCCAGCACGTCGGCGATCACCCCCAGCGCGGCGTGCACGCCCTGGGGGTTCTCTTGAATCGCGCGCCGCAGCGCGTCGTACTGCGCCTGCGTCAGCGCGTCGGCGTCGTGGCGTGGCGGATGGGCCAGCAGAAAGCCCAGCACCGAGAGGGGCGAGAACACCGTCTGCACGAAGTGCGCCTCGCCAATGCCGGCCTTCACCCTTCGCACCAGGTCCAGGTGTTCGCCGAAGACGCCGCCGGTGGCGCTCACCGGCGCGATCTTCTCCA
>Ga0308396_1001251_pt1 | contig 13449 bp, 10 predicted proteins | sample Hotspr2SamplePe2_FD_202359 | JGI IMG/M metagenome (GOLD analysis project Ga0308396, IMG submission 202359) | Hot spring phototrophic mat microbial communities from Mushroom Spring, Yellowstone National Park, Wyoming, United States - 20050930_Pe2 ... | reverse complement strand
CAAAGCGCATCCACCCCGCCACCCAGGTCTTTCAAGCCCTGCGCATCGCCGTAAATGACGAGCTGGCGCAGTTGCAGAACGCGCTGCCGGCCCTGATTGACCTGCTGAAACCAGGCGGACGCATCGCCGTGATCGCGTTCCACTCCGCCGAAGACCGGATCGTCAAAGAGGCTTTTCGGCGCGCCTCGCGCGCACAGCCCGGTTTCGGCCAGGCTGAGCATGAACCGGCGCGCCTGCGCTTGCTGACGAAGACGCCGATCCGCCCAAGCGAAGCTGAGATCGCGCGCAACCCGCGCGCACGCAGCGCCCGGTTGCGGGTCGCCGAGCGCCTGGAGGTGACAACCTGATGAAAGCAGCCCGAAGACTGATTTCCTGGCTGCGCGCGCTGGCGACCGTTCAGCTCAGCGACCGCCAAGCCGGCTCGATGGCGCTGCTGAGCAGCGCCCTGTTGATCGCGCTCATCGTCGTGTGGTTCTCGTTGACGACGCGCACGGCGCTGCTCAACCAACAGATGGACGCGCTTGACCAACGGCTCGCCGAAGTGGTGAGCGAGACCAACCGAACCTGGGCCGAGATCAGCATGGTGACTGCATGGCCTGTGATGGAGAACCGCGCCAGGCGGCTGGGCTTCGGCCCCGCTGAGAAGGTCGAGTACCTGATAAGCAACGTTGACGGCGCCGAGGAGGCGGGACGCTGACCATGATCTCCACAAAACGAATGATCGCGTTGGTGGCCTGCATCGCGCTGGCGTTGGCGTTGGCCACGCTGCGCGCGTTTCAGGTGCAGATACTGGAAGGGCCAAAGTACGCTGCCGCCGCCAGAGAACAACAGGTGCAAACTAAGCTGGTGCTCGGACCGCGCGGGGCGATCTTCGACCGCGCCGGCCATTTGCTGGCGATCAGCCAACGGGCCTATATCGTGCGCGTGAACCCGCGCACCATCACCGACACGACGGCCGTCGCAGAGGCGCTTTCCCAATTATTGGGCCAGCCGGCTGAACAGGTGCACTGGCGGCTCGAGGGTATCCTGGCCGATCAGCGCGCGCTCACCCCGACGCTCAGCACCGTCATCGCTTACAACGTCTCTCCGCAAGCCGCCAGACAGCTCACCGAGACCTTGGCGGGACGAGACGGCCTGTTGCTCACCAAGACCTGGGCGCGCTGGTATCCGCAAGGGGCAACCGCCGGCCCCACCATCGGCTTCATCAACTTAGAGGACGCCGCCTACGGCGGCATCGAGGCGTACTACGATGAGCAGCTCAGGTCTTCGGTCGGCCTGCGCCGAGAGCGCAGCCGGCTCGATCTGCTCACCATCACCCCAACCCAGCAGGGGGCCGACCTGGTGCTGACGCTCGATCTACAGCTACAGCGCTACGCCGAACAACGCCTGGCCCGCGCCATCCAGGACACCGGCGCCGCGCAAGGCGTCATCATCATCATGGAGACCGCCAGCGGGGCGATCCTCGCCTCGGCGTCGTGGCCAGGCTACGACCCAAACCGCGCGCTGGAATTGGCCAACAGCGCCGACCAACGCCTGCTGCGCGACCCAGCCGTGAATGACGCCTACGAGCCTGGCTCCGTCCTCAAGCCGTTGACGATCGCGGCAGCCCTCGATGCCGGCCTGGTGACCACACAAACGATCCTGACCGACACCGGTCGCCTGATCGTCGGCAATAAGTTGATCCGCAACGCCGAAGGGGGCGCCCGTGGCCGCGTCACGCTCGAGGACATCCTGGCCCATTCGCTCAATGTGCCCACCGCGCAGATCGCGCTTGACCTGGGCGCAGAGATGTTCTATCGCTACTTCCGGCGATTTGGGTTTGGGCATTCCGTGGGCATAGACCTGGGCGGCGAAGCGATGGGGGTGATGCGCACGCCGATTGACCCGGCCTGGTCGCGCGCCGACCTGGCAACCAATAGCTACGGCCAGGGGCTTTCGGCGACGCCCTATCAGGTGATCAACGCCCTGAACGTCATCGCCAACGACGGCTTGTTGATGCAGCCATATCTCGTCCAGCAATGGCGCACAGCGGATGGGGAGGTCATCCGCAAGCAGCCCGTTGCGGTGGCGCAGGTGATCTCAAAAGAGACGGCGCGCGCGCTGCGCCAGCTCATGACCGCTGCGACGCGCCGAGCGGTGCCGGGCGCGTTCCCGCGCGGCTATGCCGTGGCCGGCAAAACCGGCACCGCGGATTGGTATTTGAACGGCAAGAAGCAAGACACCACCATCGTCACTTACGTCGGCTTCTTGCCAGCCGATCGGCCACAGATCACGATCCTGGTGAAGCTAGATCAACCGCGCACCTCGCGTTGGGCAGCGCACACGGCCGTGCCTGTCTTCCGCGACGTGGCGGAGTATGCTAGCCGCGCGTTAGGGATTCCGCCGGATAACCTGCGCAACCCTTGATTCAATTGCTATGTTGACACTTGCCGATGTCGTCGAAGGGGTCAGTGGCCAGCGCGTGGAATCACTCGCGCGCTACGCTGTCCGCAATGTGGTGATTGACTCGCGCCAGGCACTGCGCGACGACTTGTTCGTGGCCTTGCCCGGCGAGCACACCGACGGCCACGACTACGTCAGCCACGCCTTAGGGCGCGGGGCGCTCGCCGCGCTCGTCCACCACGATCGCCTCTCGCGCCTGGAGGGCGTCACAGCCGGCTGGCTGGACGCGCGCGCGCCCATCGAAGCGCCGTCAGAAGGGTGGATAACGCCGCTCCTCATCCGCGTGGACGATACGCTGGCCGCCCTACAGCGCCTCTCCGCCTTTTGGCGGTCGCGCTTCACGCTGCCCGTGATCGGCGTGACCGGCAGCGTGGGCAAGACGACCACCAAAGAGGTGGTCGCGCACATGCTGAGCGCGCGCTACGACGTGTTGAAGAGCGAGGGCAACTACAACAACGAGATCGGCGTCCCGCTCACCTTGCTCCGCCTGCGCCCAAACCACCAATGCGCCGTGATCGAGATGGGCATGCACGCGCTGGGAGAGATCGCTGCCTATTGTCAGTGGGCCAAGCCGCGCATCGGCGTGGTGACCATCGTCGCGCCGGTGCATCTCTCTCGCCTGGGCAGCATCGAGAACATCGCAAAGGCCAAATCAGAATTGCCGGCTGCGCTGCCGCCGGAGGAAGAAGGCGGGGTGGCGATCTTGAACTACGACGATGAGCGCGTGCGCGCGATGGCCGCCATCACGCGCGCCCGCCCCTTCACCTACGGTTTGAATCCACAGGCTGACCTTTGGGCAGAGGACATCGAGAGCTTCGGCCTGGATGGCATCGTGTTCACCCTGCGCTATGGGCGTGGCAGGTGGCTGGCCAAGCTGCCGCTGCTTGGCCGGCACAGCGTGCAGACGGCGCTGCGCGCGGTAGCCGTCGGCCTGGTGATGGGCATGGATATTGATGAAATCATCGAAAGCCTGCGCACCCCCGCAACACAGCTCCGCTTGGTGGTGACGAAAGGGCCATTTAACTCGTTAGTGCTGGACGACACCTACAACGCCAGCCCAGAGTCCACGCTGGCCGCGCTGAACTTGCTGGCCGAGATCAACGAAGGCCCGCGCATCGCCGTCCTCGGCGACATGCTGGAGCTGGGCGAGCTGGAACAGAAAGGTCACGACGAGGTCGGTTGTCGCGCCGGCATCGTGGCCCAGTATGTGATCGGCGTCGGCGAACGGGCCGCCTGGATCTGCCGCGCAGCGGTTGAGTGCGGCGCACCCCGCGAGCGGGTCTTTCACGTCATGACCAACGAGGAAGCGCTGGCTGTGTTGCGGCAAATCGTGCGCGAGCGATGCGTGATCCTGGTGAAAGGCTCACGCGGGATGCAAATGGAGGAGATCGTTGCCGGTCTGGCGAACGGCGAGTGACCGAGCTGGCCAGACAGGACAACATCATGACGAAAGGGCAAGACGATGCATACACCAACGCTGCCGGAGATGGGGGTTTGCTTGCTGATGGGGGGCGTGGCCTTTGTGATCGCCATGCTCACCGGCCAGCCGCTGATCCACTTGCTCAAGCGCTGGCGGATCGGCAAGCAGATACGGATCGACGGACCAGCCAGCCACATGGTGAAACAGGGCACGCCCACCATGGGCGGCATCCTGTTCATCGGCACGACCCTGTTGTTGATCCTGGGCATGTATCTCTACTCGCGGATCGGCGTGCGGGTGAACCCCAACTTCGCCGGCGTGGTGCTGGTGGGGCGCTCGCTGGCCGTGCCGCTCTTTGTGATGATCGCGTTCGCCGTGCTGGGCGCGGTTGACGACTACATGGGCGTGCGCGGCGTGCGGCGCGGTGAGGGCATGCGCGGGTGGAGCAAAGCGCTCTTCCAACTCATCATCGCCGTCGTCGCCGCGGTCATCCTGCATGCCGCGCCGGCCTTTGAGATCACCAGCAATGGCATCGTGCTGATACCTGATCGGCCCTTGTTCGGCATGAGCAAGATGGCCGTCCCCGGCCTGGCTCAGCCCATAGACTTGGGCATCTTTTGGCTGCCGATCGCCGTGTTCATCATCCACGGCAGCGCCAACGCGGTGAACTTCACCGACGGCCTGGACGGCCTGGGAGCGCTGATCAGCGGCGTGGCGTTCGTCGCGTATGGGGTGATCGCCTACCTACAGGGCCAAGTCTTCCTGACCATGTTGTGCATGGTGCTGGTCGGGGCGATGTTGGGCTTCCTTTGGTTTAACGTGCATCCAGCCCAGATGATGATGGGCGACCTGGGCAGCGAGGCGCTGGGCGCTGTGCTGGGCGTGGTGGCGCTGATGACCGGCCAATGGCTGCTGCTGCCGATCATCGCCATCATCCCGGTCGCCGAGGTGATCAGCGTCATCATCCAAGTCACCTACTTTAAATACACCAAGCGCAAGTACGGCGAAGGGCGACGGTTCTTCAAGATGTCGCCGTTGCACAACCACTTCGTCTTGCTCGGCTGGAGCGAACCGCAGATCGTGCAGCGCTTCTTTGTGATCGCGCTGTTCTTCGGCATGCTCGGCATCGGCCTGGCGACGTTCGGCAACCCAGCAGCACCGCAGTAAACGGAGGAAAGCTCGGCGATGGACTGGTCAACCCAACGGGTGGTGATTTTAGGAGGCGCACGGCAGGGCACGGCGCTGGCCCGTTACCTCGTCGCCCAAGGCGCGCAGGTGACGTTGAGCGACCTGAAAGCCGCGCATCAGCTTGACCTGCAACTGCTGGCCGGCCTGCCCGTGCGCTTCGTCCTGGGCGAACATCCGCTCAGCCTATTGGATGAATGCGACTTGCTCTGCCTGAGCGGCGGCGTGCCGACCGACCTGCCGATCGTGCAAGAGGCGCGCCGGCGCGGCATCCCGCTGAGCAACGACGCAGGACTCTTCCTGGACGCCTGCCCGGCGCCGGTGATCGGCATCACCGGCTCAGCCGGCAAGACCACCACCACCACCCTCGTCGGGGAGATGCTCAAAGCAGACGACCCGGGGCGCGCGGTCTGGGTCGGCGGCAACATCGGCAATCCGCTGATCAGCGACCTCGATCGCATTCAGCCCGGCGACCGCGTGGTGATGGAGCTTTCCTCATTTCAACTTGAGCTGATGAATCGCAGCCCGCACATCGCCTGCATCACCAACATCACCCCAAACCACCTGGACCGCCACGGCACGCTGGAGGCATACATCGCGGCCAAGCGGCGCATCCTGGACTTTCAATCGCCAGACGACTGGCGCGTGCTCTCAGCAGATAACTCGGTTACCGCCGCGCTGGGCGGCGAGGGGGCGAGCACCCTGTGGTTCAGCACGCGCGGGCGCCCCGCCGAGGACGGCGCGTGGTTGGACGAAGCCGGCAACCTGCGGGTGCGGCTCTCCCGCGCGTCGTCGCCCGAATTACACACCGCGGAGGGCGCTGTGATTTGCCATCGGCGCGAGGTGCTCTTGATGGGCGACCACAACATCGCCAACATCCTGGCGGCAGCCGCGATCTGCGCCATAGCCGGCGCCTCTGTGGATGCCATGCGCAGGGTCGCCACCACCTTTCGCGGGGTGCCCCACCGCTTGCAGTTGATCGCAGAACACGACGGCGTGCGCTGGTACGACGACTCGATCGCCACCGCGCCGGAGAGACTGGTCGCTGCGCTGAAATGCTTCGATCAGCCGGTCATCCTGCTGTGCGGCGGGCGCGACAAGCATCTGCCCTGGGAAGAAGCCGCGCGCGCGATGCTTGAGCGATGCAAAGCCATCATCTTGTTCGGCGAGATGGGGCCGCTGGTGGCCGAACATTTAACCCACCAGCGCGGCGCCGGCAGCGGCGCGCCCGCCCAATGGGTGATCGTGCCTGACCTGCGCACGGCAGTGCGCAAGGCACACCGCCTTGCGCAGCCCGGGGACGTGGTCTTGCTTTCGCCGGGTGGCACGAGCTACGACGCCTTCAAGGACTTCGCGGAACGCGGCGAGCGCTTCCGCGAATGGGTCAACGAGATCCTCAGCGCAGCTCAGGGAGGGACGCATGACCGCTAGATCAGCGAGGCGCGCGGCCTGGCGCGGCAACCAGGAGCGACCGACGGACTGGGTGCTGGTGATGGCCGTGCTGTTGCTGACGGCGCTCGGCCTGGTGATGGCCTACAGCACCACGTTCTTCTGGTCACAGGTGAGCGAAGGCAGCCCGCTGGCCATCTTCGGCAGGCAGGTGGGCTCCGCCGGCCTGGGGCTGCTCGCCTTCGCCTTATTTTGTCGGCTGGACTACGGCCTGTTTCGCCGCCTCGCGGTTGTGATCATGCTTGGTTGCTTGATCGCGCTCGTCGGCGTGATCCTCTTCGGCGACGAGGTCTTCGGGGCGCGGCGCACGCTGTTCAATGGCTCGGTGCAGCCCAGCGAGCTGGTCAAGCTGGGCGTGATCATCTACGCAGCGGCCTGGCTGGCCTCGCGCCGCGACCAGGTGCGCAGCATATTAAACGGCCTGTTGCCCTTCGGCGTGATCATCGGCAGCGTCTGCTTTTTGATCGTCATCCAGCCCGACCTGAGCACCGCTGCCGTGATCACGATCACCGCGCTGGCGATGTTCTTCATGGCCGGCGCGAGCTGGCAGCAGCTCGGGCTGGTCGTGTTGACCGCTGCCGGGGCCTTTGCCTTGTTGGTGGTCGCGCTCCCGTATGCCACCACGCGCCTCAACGAGTTCTTAAAGATTTGGCAGACGCCTGCCGAGATGAGCTACCACATCCGCCAATCGCTGATCACGCTGGGCAGCGGCGGGCTGTTCGGCAACGGCATCGGGGCAAGCGGCCAAAAGTTCGGCTACCTCCCCACCCCACACACCGACAGCGTGTTGGCCGTGCTGGGGGAAGAACTTGGGCTGGTCGGGTTGATCTGCGTGCTGGCGCTGTTCATCGTGTTCCTCTGGCGCGGCCTGCGCATCGCCCAGCACACCGATACCGCCTTCGGCGCGTTCATCGCCGTCGGCGTCGTCACTTGGGTCATCGCGCAACTACTGTTGAACCTGTTGGCGACGCTGGCGATCATCCCGTTCACCGGCATGCCGGTGCCGTTCTTGAGCGTAGGGGGATCATCGTTGTTTGCTCTGCTGACGGCCAGCGGGGTGGTCGTGAGCGTCGGGCGAGGCAGCCAACTGCTGCCCCCTGAGCGCGATTCGATAGGGGAAAACACCACAGAGGTGAAAGGAGGGAAACCCGTCCGTGCGCATCCTGCTCTCCGCCGGCGGAACAGCCGGACACGTTTTGCCCGCGCTTACCGTATTGCGAGCGCTGATGGCGAAGGCGCCTTCTTTAAGCGAACGACCTGGCAGCACTCCAGAGGAGATTCAAGCATTGTTCGTAGGCGAGGCCGATGGCATGGAACGTGAGCTGGTGACGCGCGCAGGGATTCCCTTTCAGGCGATCTGCGCCGGCGCGATGCACGGCGTGGGCGCGCGGCGCGCGCTGCGCGGCGCGTGGCGCACGCTGAGCGGCAGCGGGCAAGCGCTGCGCATCCTCCGCGCGTTCAAACCACACGTGGTGTTCATGACCGGCGGCTTCGTCGGCGTGCCGGTGGCGCTCGCGGCCTGGCTGCGGCGCGTGCCCAGCGTGGTCTATCTGCCGGACATCGAGCCGGGCTACGCGCTGCGGCTGATGGCGCATCTGGCCACCCGCGTGGCCGTCACCGCCGAGGACTCGGCGGCGTTCATCCCCAAGCGAAAGATGGTGATGACCGGCTACCCCGTGCGCGAGGCGTTCGCAAACCTCTCGCGCACATCGGCGCGCCGGCACTTTGGGCTTTCCGAGGCCGAGCGCGTGGTGCTGATCTACGGCGGCAGCAAGGGGGCGCGCAGCATCAACCGCGCTGTGTTGACAGCGTTGCCCGATCTGTTGGCCGCCGCCACGGTGATCCACGTCACCGGCAAGGCGGACTGGGCGGAGGTCAGCGCGGCGCGCGCCGGCCTGAGCGAAGCATTGCGCCGGCGCTACCTGGCTTTCGACTACCTGCACGATGAGATGGCGCTGGCGATGGCGGCGGCGGACTTGGCGGTGTGCCGAGCCGGGGCCAGCGTCCTGGGGGAGCTGCCCTATCTCGGCCTGCCCGCCATCCTTGTGCCCTACCCCTACGCTTGGCGCTACCAGCAAGTCAACGCCGACTACCTGGCGCGGCGCGGCGCGGCGGTCGTGCTGCGCGACGACCAACTTCTGGATGAGCGCGCAGGGCTGCGCCGCTGCGTGAACGACTTGCTGAATCACCCCGACCGCCTGGAAGCGATGCGGCGGGCGTCGCAGCAACTAGGACATCGCGATGGCGCAGCGCGCATCGCCGCGCTCCTGCTCGAAGTAAGCCATGGCCATGATCAACGCTGAGGTGTTCTTCCTGTTCTACATCGTCGTTTGGGGCTTCATCGGCACATCACGCGGCTGGGTGCGCGACGTGATCGTGACTTTCAGCATGATATTCGCCTTCTTTATTTACTCGGTGCCGCAGGTCACCGACCTGCTCAAGCCGCTGTGGGAACAAGAAGCATCCATTTGGCGCTTCTTCTGGCGAAGCCTGCCGTTCCTCATCATCACCGGCTTCGGCTACCTCAGCCCAATCGTTGCGCGGGGGCGCTTTTCTGAAGCAGCGCGCTTCGAGCGCGGGTTGCTTTCGTTCATCGTGGGTGCGTTCAACGGCTACCTGTTATTCAGCACGCTCGCCTATTGGGCCTTCCAGGCAGACGTGCTGACCGATGCACAATACAGCAACCTCTTCGCTGCCCCGCCCCAGGGTTGGGGAGAGTTCTTCTTCATCAAGAGCGCGGCGCCTGTGGTCTTCAGCGGGTCGCTGCTGCTCATTGTCCTCATCGGGATCTTCTTATTCGTGATCGTTGTATTGGTATGAGCTGGCTAGAGAAGCGATTTCACCTGATGGGCATTGGCGGCGCCGGCATGAGCGCGCTGGCCCGCCTGCTCCATGCACGCGGCGCGCGCGTCAGCGGCGATGACCGCGCCGATTCGCCCACGCTGCGCGCGCTGCGCGCAGAAGGCATCCCGGTCGCGCTCGGCCATGACCCCGCGCACCTGGCAGAGGTGGACATCCTCGTGCCCTCCTCAGCCATCCCGAAGGATGAACCTGAACTGCTGGCGGCCAAGGAGCGCGGCATCCCGGTCTGGCATCGGGGCGACTTGATCGCCGCGCTGGGCGAGGGCAAGACGGTGATCGCCGTGGCCGGCACGCATGGCAAGAGCACCACGACGGCCATGCTGGCGACGATCTTCGTCAACGCCGGCCTCGACCCCAGCTTTGTCATCGGCGCCACCCCCCAACCGCTGGGCGTCAACGCGCGCTGGGGGGGAGGCGAACTCTTTTTGGTTGAAGCCGACGAATACGACCGCACCTTCCTGCACTTCCGGCCCAGGGTCGCCGTGATCACCAACGTGGAATATGACCATCCGGACACCTACGCCGACCTCGACGCGATGTTCGAGGCGTTCGCCATGTTCGTGCGCAGCGTGCCCGAGGATGGCTTGGTGGTCGTGTGCGCCGACGACGCCGGCTGCGCCGAAGTGCTGCGCCGCGCCGGGCTGCCCGCAGATCAGGCGCGCCCGTTCCTCGCCGACTACGGCCTGAATCGCGGGCTGTGGCGGGCGTCGAACCTGCGCGCCAACGCGCTCGGCGGGACGGATTTCAGCTTTCACGGCTTCGGCATCAACGGCGAGGTGAGCGGCAGCGCCTCGCTGCGGGTGCCCGGCGAGCACAACGTGCTCAACGCGCTGGCCGCGCTGGCTGTGGCCGATGCCTGTGGCGTGCCGGCGAGCGAGGGGGTGCGCTCGCTGGGCGAATACCAAGGCGCAGGGCGGCGCTTCGAGCTGCGCGGCGAAGCGCGCGGCGTGCGCGTCTTCGACGACTACGCCCACCACCCCACCGAGATCAAAGCCACCTTGCGCGGCGCGCGGCAGCGCTACCCGCTGGGGAACATCTGGGCAATTTGGCAGCCACACACCTACAGCCGCACCGCAGCGCTGCTCGACCAGTTTGCCACGGCGTTCGATGAGGCCGATCAGGTGATCGTCCTGCCGGTGTATGCAGCCCGCGAGCGCAAGGAGGACCTGGGCTTCTCCGCCAACGCGCTCAACCCGATCGAGATCGCCCGCAAGATCCGCCATCGCAACGTGCGCAACGCGGCCTCGTTCGGCGATGCGCTGGGGATGTTGCTCTCGCAGGTCAAGGGCGGCGACGTGATCATCACGCTCAGCGCCGGCGATGGCAACCTGATTGGCGAGCGGCTATTGGAGATGTTGAACCGAACGTGATCGAAGCGATGGACATCCGAGAACTCCAGGCGCGCGCCAGGCGCAACGAACCGCTGGCCAAGCACACCACCGCGCGGATCGGCGGCCCAGCCGACCTGCTGATCGAGGTGCAGAGCGTGGAAGAGCTGGTCGCGGTGGCGCAGCGGGCCGACGAGATGGGGTTGCCCTATCTGGTGCTCGGCGGCGGGGCAAACGTCCTGGTCAGCGATGCCGGCGTGCGCGGCCTGGTCATCCTCAACCGCGCCAAGGAGGTGAAGTTCGAGGTGCGCGGGGTGAAGGCGCGCGTAGAGGCCAATGCCGGCGTGATGCTCGCCACGCTGGCGCGCGATTGCATCGAGCGCGGCCTGGCCGGCTTTGAATGGGCGATCAACGTGCCGGGCACGGTGGGCGGCGCAGTGGTGGGCAATGCCGGCGCCCACGGGATGGACATCGCCGCCAACCTGAACCTCGCCCGCGTGATGCGCCGCGGCTGCGCGCCGGAGTATTGGACGCCGCGCCAGCTTCAATTCGGCTACCGCACCAGTGCGCTCAAACGCTATGCGCCGGCCGACCGGCCGCTCGTGCTGAGCGCCACGTTCGACCTGAAGCTGGATTACCGGCCTAACCTGGAGCGCCGCGCCGGCGAGTTCATCGCCAAGCGCAAGGCCACCCAACCCGCCGGCGCTTCCATCGGCAGCATGTTCAAGAACCCGCCAGGGGACTACGCCGGTCGGCTGATCGAAGCCTGCGGCCTGAAGGGCAGGCGCATCGGCGGCGCGATGATCAGCGAGAAACACGCCAACTTCTTCGTCAACGTATCGGGCGACGCCCGCGCCGGCGACGTGAAAGCGTTGATTGACCTCGCCCATGCCGAAGTGCTCAAGCGGTTCGGCGTGAATCTGGAGCTGGAGATCGAGTTGCTGGGCGAGTGGCCCGCCGAAGCGCCGGATGGACGACTGAGAGCAGGAGGGATGACCTGATGGCGCAAGGCAAGCTCAAGGTCGCTGTGCTCTACGGCGGCCAATCCGGCGAGCACGAGGTGAGCCTGATGTCTGCTGAATCGGTGATGGCGCACCTGGACCGGCAAAAGTACAACCTCACGCCGGTGTTGATCAGCCGGCAGGGGGAGTGGAGCCTGCCGATGGAATCGCTGCGCCAATTCGACGTGGTCTTCCCAGTGTTACATGGGCCGATGGGTGAGGATGGCACGGTGCAGGGGCTGCTCACGCTGCTGGGCGTGCCGTTCGTCGGCGCCGGCGTGGTCGGCTCGGCCGTGGGCATGGACAAGGCGATCTTTAAGGACGTGATGCGCGCGCATCACCTGCCCGTGGTGGCCTATCGCGTCGTTCGTCACCGCGAGTGGGTGACGCAGCCCGAAGACGTGACGGCCAGCGTGATGGACGAGCTGGGTCTGCCGTGCTTCGTCAAGCCGGCCAACATGGGCAGCAGCGTGGGGATCAGCAAGGTGAAAACCATCTCCGAGTTCAGCGCCGCCATGGCCGAGGCGTTCACGTGGGATCGCAAGGTGCTCGTCGAGCGGGCCGTGCCGCACGCCAGGGAGCTGGAGGTGAGCGTGCTGGGCAACGACGAGTTGCAAGCCTCCGTCGTCGGCGAGATCGTGCCCAGCCGCGAGTTCTACGACTACGCGGCCAAGTATCTGGACAAAGGCGAGTCGGCCTCAGCATTGCACATCCCAGCGCCGATCTCCGCAGAAGTGGCCGAGCGCGTCCGCGCCCTGGCGCTGCGCGCAGCAGAAGTGACCGAGGCACGCGGCATGGCCCGCGTGGACTTCTTGATGAACGCCGAGAGCGGTGAGGTGTTCATCAATGAGATCAACACGATCCCCGGCTTCACCGACATCAGCATGTACCCCAAGCTGTGGGCGGCGAGCGGACTGGCCTACGAGGCCCTGCTCGACCGCTTGATCGGCCTGGCGTTGGAGGCACATCGGCATGGTTGACGAGATGGGGATGCGCTATCGCCCTAGGCGTGACCGCCGGCAGCCGCGGACGCGCTTCGAGGCCACCTCGCCGTCGCACGCTCGCGGCAGGAGGATCAGCAAGCGCGGCCTGATCTTCGGCCTGTCGCTGCTCGGCCTGATCGCAGCGCTGCGTTGGTATAGCGGCCCAGATTGGCGGATCGAAGGCGTCATCGTGCAGGGCAACGAGGGCATCCCCGCAGAGGCGGTCATCGCCGTCAGCAACCTGCAAGGCGAGCACTTTCACTTCGCCGACCTCGACGCAGCCGCGCGGGCCGTGGATGCGCTGCCCGGCGTGGAGGCGGCCGTGGTGGTCTGCCGCTGGGAAGGGCGCGCCACGTGCGCGATCACCGTCCGACCGGCGCAACCCCTGGCGCTCTGGCAAAGCCAATACGGCAACGTCTGGAACGACGAAGCAGGATACGTCCAGGTCGCCCACGAGAGCCTGTCGGCCCGCCTCGTCATCCAGGTTGAGGAAGGCCGGCCACCGCTCCCTGGCGCGCAGCTCGACCCGCGACTGCTGCGCGCGCTGCGCGAGCTGGCCGCCCTCCAACCCGAGGTCACGCGCTACGTGTATTCGCCTCGGTTTGGGCTGATGTGGGTGACCCCGCAGCGCTGGCGGGTGCGACTGGGCGACGCGCCCTATGACGGCGCAATGCAACGGAAACTGGGCCTCGCCCGCGCGCTCCAAGCGCAGCTCATGGCCCAGGGCAGGCGCATCAAGGCGCTGGACGTGCGCTTTCCAGAAGCGCCGTATTACGAGA
>Ga0308396_1001226_pt1 | contig 13655 bp, 9 predicted proteins | sample Hotspr2SamplePe2_FD_202359 | JGI IMG/M metagenome (GOLD analysis project Ga0308396, IMG submission 202359) | Hot spring phototrophic mat microbial communities from Mushroom Spring, Yellowstone National Park, Wyoming, United States - 20050930_Pe2 ... | reverse complement strand
CGCGCCAAGCGCATCATCACGGAAGAGGTAGAGAAGGCGGGTTGCCGGGTGGTAAAGGTGATTCTGTTCGGCAGCCGCGCACGGGGCGATGCCCGCGCCGACAGCGACTGGGATTTTCTCGTGGTGGTGGATAGAGAGTTACCCGTGTCTCAGTTGTGGGATATCGCAGATGACATCCGCCTGCGCTTTGCGCGAAGCGAGTTTTGGGGCGACGTGTTCATTCAGCCGCTGACTGTGGTGGAACAGCAGCAAACGGACACAGGCTGTCTGACGTATTATGCGCTTCGGGAGGGGATTGATTTGTGAACGAACATACGGTTCGTCAATGGCTTCGCAAATTGGATTTCGTTCGGCAGCGGCTACTGGAAAAGGGTTTCGATGCCGAAGGAGCAATTGAAAGCACGGAAACGGAGTAACGGAACATGCCCAAAACCGACATGCAAGTGAAGCTTTTGTTCCCCACTAAGGAGATTGCCGAGCAGTACTACCGCCAGCTCGTGTATGTGGCGTGCCGTACGTGCTACAGCGAGATGCGCCCCGAGCAAATTTGGGAGCGTATCCAGAGCGGCAAGGTGCGCGACGAGAAGATGGAACAACTCATCACGAAGGTGGTGGCATCGGGACACCACTCCACGATTGAGCATATCTGGTTCGCGTTCTCCATCTCCGGTGTGTCACGCACACTCAGTCACCAGCTGGTGCGCCACCGCATCGGTGTTGCGTTTGACCAGCAGTCGCAGCGCTATGTGCAGTTCAAGAACACGTCCGACATTTTCGTGGAACCCGACACCATTGCCGAAAACCCCGAGGCACACGCGGTGTTTGAGGAAGTACGTGCGAAGTGCGCGGAAGCCTACCAGAAACTGGTGGAACTCGGCATTCCTGCCGAAGACGCCCGGTTCCTGTTCCCGCAGGCGGTGACGACCAATCTCATCATGACCGTCAACCTGCGCGAGTTGATACACATCTGCGGATTGAGACTCTGCACGCTGGCGCAATGGGAGATACGCAGGCTGTTCAAGAAGGTACGCAAGGAGGTGATGGCGGTCAGTCCCTTCTTCGGGAGGATGCTGGTACCGCATTGCGTGCATGAAGGCTTCTGTAACGAGTTGAACAATCAAGACGGACACTGTCGTATCCGCCCGCCGTTGACGAAGGCGATAGAGATCTATGAGAAATGGCGTCGCGGAGAGCTGGTGGAAAAGGAGACTGTCAGTGTCGCAAAGGATGTGAACACCGATGGGTAAAGTTAAAGCATCATTGCTTTCACGCGAGCAGATTATCGAGTTACTGCGCACACACCTACCCGAGTGGCGCAGCAAGTATGGCTTGCAGCGAATAGCACTCTTCGGCTCGTTTGCGCGGGGGACGGCCACTCAGGGTAGCGATGTCGACCTATTGGTGGAGTTTTCGAGGCCGGTTGGGCTGGAGTTCATCGACGTGTGGAACGAGGTAGAGCGCCTGCTGGGACGCAAGGTAGACATGATCACCGTGGAAACTTTACGCCGTGGTCGCGCGAATCCGCGTAAGAAACACATTGCGGAAAGTATCGAGAGGGAAATGATATATGTCGACTAGCCGCCGAGATAAAGATTATCTGAGCGACGTTTTGGAAGCGATGGAACGGATTTGCCGGTATACCCAGGGGTTAAGCTATGAGCAATTTATGCAGGACACGCGGACGCAAGACGCTGTGATGCGCAATCTCGGAGTGATTGGCGAAGCGGTCAAACGACTGTCACCTGAACTGAGACGGGCACATCCTGAAATCCCATGGAGGGAGATGGCTGGAATGCGAGATAAATTGATACATCACTACTTCGGGGTCAATTATGACGTCGTTTGGTCGGTGGCTACTCAACAAATCTCTGATTTGAAATTGAGGCTCTCAGAAATCTTGAAAAGTATTGATGAGCCTGCAGGATGAACATCCTCTACCTCGCGGATAGCCGCAACATGTCGGAACTGCCCGACCAGAGCATCCATCTGGTGGTCACCTCTCCGCCCTACTGGCACATCAAGGACTACGGCTGCGAGGGGCAAATCGGCTACGGCCAGAGCCTGCACGAATACCTGATAGACCTCTCCCGCGTGTGGCGCGAATGTTACCGCGTGCTGCAGCCCGGACGGCGGCTGTGCATCAACATCGGCGATCAGTTCGCGCGGAGTGTGGTATACGGTCGCTATAAGGTAATACCCCTGCACGCCGAAATCATCGCGCAGTGTGAAACGACAGGCTTCGACTACATGGGCGCAATCATCTGGCAGAAGAAGACCACCATGAATACTACAGGCGGTGCAGTGGTGATGGGTTCCTTCCCCTACCCGCCCAACGGCATCGTGGAGCTGGATTACGAGTTCATCTTGCTTTTCCGCAAGCCCGGTGGGCGCAACCGAGTTGTGCCTGCGGACGTCAAGCAGGCATCTCAACTGACCCGCGACGAGTGGAAAGAGTATTTCAGCGGGCACTGGAACTTCGGCGGGGCGAGGCAGGTGGGACATGAGGCAATGTTCCCCGAAGAACTGCCCCGTCGCCTCATCCGCATGTTCACTTTCGTCGGCGAGACGGTGCTGGACCCGTTTGCGGGTAGCGGCACGACGCTGAAGGCGGCACTGCAGCTGGGGCGCCACGCGGCGGGCTACGAAATCCAGCGTGAGTTTGAGCCGCTCATCCGTGACAAGCTGGCGGACGTGGAACTCTCAGCGAGCGAACCACCGGTTCGTTTCGTTCACCGCGAACAGCCGTTACAGCCGGTAGAGCCGCCTGCAGGCTACGTACCCCGCGTTCAGGATGCCCGTCCTGTCGCCGATTTCAAGGAACGCAGAGAAACCGCCGTGAAGGTGACTGCGGTGGTGGACGAGCGCACCTTGCAGATAGAGGACGGCAGATTGGTGCGCCTGCTAGGGGTGGTGGTTCCGTCAGAGTGTCGACACGACGCCGTCGAGTATCTTCGGCGTTACGTGCTGGGCAAGCGGGTCGTCATTAAAAGCGAGGGAGAGCCTTTGGAGAGCGAACAGCCCCTCGCTGCTTATGTGTACCTGACGAACAGGCTGTTCATCAACCGCAAGATGATAGAGATGGGACTGGCACGCGCAGAACGTGAGCGACCTCATCGCTATCAACGCAGATTCATGCAGTGTGAGGCGAAACGATCCGGACGTCCAGCCAGAGTGGGCGTGCCGGATGCTGGCTGAGAGTGCGGCATCCGTTGGGTGAAGAACCCATGTACACTCCGCGAAGACGCAGAATCGGCTGCTGGACCGCTGTGGCAACGGTGGTGCTTGCCATTGTGGGGCTGATACGGTGGTGGACCGCCCCTATCGACATCCCGCGTCCCCAGCGTCCGCCCGAGCCCGCTGATAATCCCTACGATGTCTACCGTTCCCTGGCAGCGTATACCGCCCAAATCTTCCGAAACGACCCGATGCTTTCCTACGCAGAGCAGGAGCTGTTTCCCTCACGCTACAACTTGCGATTGGACCGTCCGGAGCTGACGGGCTACCTTCTGGGTCGGATGAGTCCTGTGCGCAGGGAATATCGCCGCTATTTGCGCAAACCGTGTGTAGTGATTATGGAGTATACCCCCGTCTGGCAGTTTCCCGAGCTGGCGGAGTTTCGCCGATGGGCGAGTATCGAAGCGCTGGACATCGCGCTGGCGGCACAGGAGGGAGATTACGCCCGGGCAGTGGAGAACTACCAGACGGTACAGTGTGGGCAAAGACGGCAAGGACGACGGAGGCTGGCTCATGGCGGAGCGGGTGCGGGGAGAGGGCGACATCTCCCTGTTGCCGTTTATGGGGCGCCCACGCGGCGCTGGTGGAGAGCCAGAAAAAGGCGAGCCGGTGTGGCTGAAGTAAAACCGGTCGGGAAACTACTGGCTAAAGCTGTAGGTGTTCACCTTCAGCCACCAGCCGATAATGGGCCAGAGACAACCTATCAGAAAGTCGCCCAGAATCAGCCCCAGGAAGAAAGCAAGTGCGCGGCGGTAGACGCGCAATCCTCCATACCGCAGCACGGTCACCTTCACCGCCCAGCTGATGAGCATCGGCAGCCATATCGTGTTCATTGTCCAGCTGCCGGAGATGGGCAAGCCGATAGGATGCAGAGGCCACCACGAAAAGCGCATCCGCAACGCCTGCAACCCCAACACCGTGCCCCATCCCACGCCAATAGCGGTTACTGCGGGGATATCGGTGTCGCGCGGGTTCTGCAGCCAGTTCGTCAGCCGGTTAAACGCCTCCCAGCCGAAGTAGCTCAGGTGCAGCGCCATCCTCTCTTCCACGCCGCGCGTATAGCCAAAGTGGTACAACGCCCAATAACCCGATAACAGCCCTCCCACTGATGCCACCACCAGCGCGAAGGCGATACTGCGTGCCGGGATTGCCTTGTGCTCGCCCATCTTGAACGCCTCCAGCTGTACGGGCATCGCCAGACTGCGGTAGGCGCGGTTGAAGCCGTAAAAGTAGGTCAGGATGGTCAAATCGCGGTCGGAGAAGAAGCGCGTGCCCAGAGCAGCGGTGAGAATGTAGTCGGGACCGCCGTTGTGCAAGTCGTGTGCAGGAGGTCCCAGTTCCGCCCTCATGCGCGTGCAGGCAATCGCAATGGCGAAGTAGATCACGAAGGCAACCACGCTGACCCACAACGTGAGCCCCGATACCCAGAAAAAGGCGACCAGAAACAGGAACCCCAGCACCAGCCCGACCAACGCCACTCGCGGGCTGAAAGGTTCATCCTTCCAATCCTTGGGGTCGTCGCGCCAGGCGGAACGCAGGAAATGCGCCAGGTGCTTGCGCGTTGCCCAAACTGCCAGCATCGCCACGCCCATGTAGCCGCCAAAGCACTGTTCGTTGATATAGGGAAAGTTCGGGCGGTCATAAGACCAGCCGAAGTACGCGCTGAGAATGCGTTGCGCCTTGAAAAAGAAATAGAAAAACCAGCTGGAGAAGAGCAGGTCAGCGGGCATCAGGAACCCCAGCCCGATGGCGAAGGGATAGAAAACGAGCCATGCCCGCAGCCGCCACCACGTGTATGGGTTGGTCAGGCCGGTATACCAGCCGGTCAACGCCTCTGTGTCGCGTATCAGGAACCAGTCGGGCAAATACTGCATGAACAGCGTTTCCCAGCGGTTGTACGGTGTGGCATGGCGGGTGGGATGCCCCAGCATAGGTATCAACACGTCCAGAAAGTCGACGCTGGTCAAGCTGGTGCCGATGGCAAGCATGGAATAGATAAGGAGTATCTCCGCCTGCGACAGCATCCATTGCGGACGCCATCGCCTCGCCAGCAGGTTGATGACGTTGGCGAATAGCGAAAAGGTGGTGGGATAGGGCCCCAGCGCCCACGTGTTCAGTGCGGGTCCCCCAGAGGACATCTCCATCTGTACGAGCCAGAAAGCGTTCACTGGCAGCAAAAGCAGTCCCATCAAAATGGCTCGCCAGGGGATATACGTTTTCACATCATCTCCTCACCAGATAGCGTCGAGCGTCCACCCTTCTATTCGCATCGCCAGTGCGCTCCCCTCTTCGGCAAACAAGCGTGGCTGATAGCCTCCCGCTCCCTGCGGGTAGATACGGCTGGTGAGGCAGGTGTGCCCGTTGGCATATACCTCCAGCACCGAGCGGTCGACAAACAGGCGCAGACGCAGAGGCTCCTTTTCCCTCAGGGAGAACGGCGCAGAACGTACGTCGCGCGTGACCTCCTCGTAACGACTGGAGTGGGTGCGGTCGACGACCAGCTGTTGCTCGGATTGTGAGAAGAAAACGGCAGTCATCTGCCCCTCATCGGCGACGTGGTAAAGGCGCACGCCGCACCGTGCGGCATCCTGGGGGCGAATCTCCAGCTGCAGTTCCCATCGGTCGCCGGACAACTCCTGCAGGGCAACCTCCTCTCCCGAACGCAGAGTCCGCGCCGAGAGGCTCATCGCGCCGCGGCGCAACCTGCGCACCTCCGGCACCGGTTCGAACAGCAGGCGGTTATCGCGCCCGAGGGTGGTCCATCGCGGCAGGGACTGTACCCCTGCCCAGCCGGCTTCCGCGCTCATGCGTTCGCTGCGGGTCTCCCACAGCCAGCCGAACAGGATGCGCCGCCCCCGTGCATCGCGAAAGCCCTGCGGTGCATAGAAGCATCCGCCCAAATCCATCTCGCCGCGGTACTCGGGCTGGAATTGGTGCTTGCGGAACGTGCCCACAAAGTAAATCACCCGCCCCAGCGGCACGGGCGATGTCCACAACACCCACTTCCTGCCCAGCTGGAAGAGGTTCGGGCACTCCCACATTTCGCCCGTCTCCTCCTTTTTGCCCACCAGCGCAGGCTCCAGATATTCCCAGCGGCGCAGCTCTCGCGAACGATACAAAAAGATGGTACCGCCCACATCCTTGATGCCCGACCCCACCACCGCATACCACCAGTCGCGGCTACGCCACACGTAGGGATCGCGAAAGCCCATCACCTCCACACCAGGCGGCGCGGCGATGACCGGGTTGTCCGGCGCCTTCGTCCACCGCACCATGTCCTTGCTGGTAGCGATGCACTGCACCTCCGGATGCACCCCTGTGTAGACGGCGGTTGGTGTACCCCCATCGTCCACCATGCATCCCGTCCACACGCCATCTTTGTCGTAGGGTTTGTCGGGGCGCAGGGCAATGGGCAGGTGCCTCCAGTTCACTAGGTTGAGGCTGACCGCATGTCCCCACACGATGTTTCGGGGCACTGCCGCCTCCGGGTTATGCTGATAGAACAGGTGATACTCCCCGCGAAAGTGGATCAAGCCGTTGGGGTCGTTCATCCACCCTTTGGGCGGCAGGAAGTGATATGCTGGTCGATGCTCCGCATCAGGGGTGTTTAGGGAGGTAGCCGAGTTCCCCATTCTGGTCTCCCGTCTTTAAGCCACCTGTCCTTGTCCACCAGTGCTACTACCCCCCACCGAAAACCGCGTGGACGTTCTCGAACTTCTGTCCCATTATACGTTCTGCTCGCGTTGACCGCGAATGCCTATCCATTATACAATGATAACACAAAAACGGAATGCATTCAAAAGCAGCGATGCCGAGAATCAACCCACCCAAATGGGATGACTTAGACTACATCCACAGGAGGGCAACGCCAATGCGATGGTTGATGTTCGCTGTTTGCACGATGTTGGTTTCCACAGCCGTATGCGCGCAGGAAGAGGTTCGCGGTGCAGTGGCCATCTACGATACCGTGTATGAGCGGGTGGATCCGGGCGCACCGTTCCAGGAGGCTCCCCGACAGCCGGAAAACTGGCAACCCCCTGCGCCATCGGCAGCGGAGCGAGCAGCCGGGTTCATCCCCTTCACCCGCGGCGAGCCGTTCGACATCAAACCGTGGAGCAAGCCAAAGCCGTCCGAGCGGCTCACCAACCTGCATACGAAAGTCGCTTTGGGGGAGACGACCTGCCTCTGGTTCGCTATCCACGCGCTGGAGCCGTTAAGGGAGGTGCGGATTCGCGTGGAGCCACAGCAGCCATCCACGAACACGCCTGTCGTGAAGACGTATTACGCGCACTTCTGGGCGCAGCGCACCGATTGGCGTGGAAGAACCTACTACATCACCCCGGAGCTGCTGCTGGAGATGCGCGACGGGCAGGCGCAGTTTCCCGTGGCGGGCGGCGTGCTGGAGTGGCGCACGTTGAATGTGCCAGAGGGTGAGAGCCGCCTGTTCTGGATAAACATCCACGTGCCTGCCAGCCTATCAGGCGAATATCGCTATGCCCTTGTGGTTCAGGCGAAGGGGAAAGCGGCGTTCAAGATACCGTTGAAGGTTTATGTCTATCCGTTCCGCTTGCACAAGCCTCCGGACAAACGCTGGCTGCTCTACGCCGATGCTTACTGGATAGGCAGACTGCCTGAGGAGAAACTGCTTGCGCTGCTCCAGCAGATGAGCGACTACGGCATCGATGGACTGACCGAGCTCCCCATTGGCAACATCGATCTGTCCGCCCTGACAGAGGGCAAGGTGCAATACGACCCCCAACCGCTGCTGCGCTGGCATCGGCTGATGCAGCAAGCCGGGTTGCGGGGACCACATACCATTGGCACGTTTACTGAGGACCAGGTTCCCGCCAAACTGGGCATTCAGGCGGATGTCAACCGCGAGTGGGACGAGCGCGTCCGCGAGGCGATGCGCCTGATTGCCCGCACAGTGGTGCAAACGCTTCGCCCCTACGGCATCGACTGGCTCTTCTACGGGTGGGATGAACCCGGACCAGAAACCGTCCGCGCGTTGGAGCAGTACCGCTCATGGCGCGAAGGCGGCGCACAAACGTATGTCACTTTCTACCAACGCGGCACCTACGACGCTGCTGGTCAATGGATGACCCATCCCTGCTTCGCAGTCGGGCTGGTGGCTTCGAAACAGGGGGCGGAGTGGGCATACGAACAGTGTCGTGCGCGCCAGCAACAGTTCTACTGGTATGGCAGCGGCTGCTATCTGGGGCAGGAGGGACGCCTGTTCGCGAACCGCTTCCTGACGGGATGGCTGTTCTGGAAGACCAGGGCAGACGGGCAGGTCTCATGGACTTTCGTGCGCCCGCACGAAGACCCCTTCAACGACTTCGACGGCTCGCGCCATAACAGCGTGGAGCCCAAAGACCAGTGCACCGTCTACCCGCACCTTTCCCGCCCGAACGACCCTGACAGCATTGTGGGCATCATCCCCACCATCCAGTGGGAAGCCATTCGCGAGGGCATTAACGACTATCGCTACCTGAGTACCCTGCGCAATACCATCGCTTACGCGCGGAAGGTGGCTTCGGGCAAGTCCACCCGCTGGGCGCAAGAGGTGTTGCGAGCGGCAGAGGACGCTGACCGCACCTTACAAATGCTGGAACAGGGCGTGCCGTGGCTTAACGAGGTTGGTAGGGCAGGGTTTACCAACGCGAACCTGCAGGAGCTTCGAGTGATAGCAGGTGGGCAAATCGAGCGGCTGGTGCGGCGGCTACGCGGCGAGCGTATGGCACCTTCAAAACGCCCGCAGGCGGTCACGCTGCAGGTGGAAGTCGTACCGCCAGTATCGCATCCAGTGACGGAAGCGCAGTTGCCCGTGCTAACCGTCCCACGCTGGAGCCAGCCGCCCGTGGTGGACGGCAAACTGGACGAACCGCAGTGGCGTGTGGCAGCGGTTGCCAGCCCATTTTGGGAGATGGATAGCAGCGTACCGATGCCCGAACGCATTGCAACGCGTGGACTGCTGGCGTACGGCGACAATGCCCTCTATATCGGCATGGTGTGTCGTGCGCCGTACCCCAACCGTCTGGTGGCAGACCAGCGGCAGAGGGACGCCTTCGGCATCTGGATGGACGAAAGCGTGGAGGTGTTTCTCGCTTCTCCAGATAGCCCTGAACGCTACGCACACTTTATCATCAACGCCCGCGGCACCCTCTATGACGAGCTGGGCTTCGATGTGGGCTGGAACACGGAAATTACTGTGGCAACCCGCACAGACGCCCAGGGCTGGACGGTGGAAATCGCCATCCCCTGGAAGTCGTTGCCGTTTGATGTCGACCTGAACGCAACCGACGAGCCGCTGCTGCGCCTGAATCTGGGGCGCAATCACCACCAGCGCGGTGAAGCGGGAGTGAGCCACTGGGCATGGTCGCCAGCCTTCGGCTGGTTCCACAACACGCAACGGTTCGGCGTGGTGATGCGGCAGCAGGGAAACATTCTGGTCACGAGCGTGACGCCTCCCTCTTACGTCGATGACCCCCCGATACAGTTGACCGTGCTGAACCTGAGCGAACGGGAGGAAGATGTGGAGGTCGGCGGGCGGCGCGTTACGGTTCCTGCGCGGGGCGAGGCGACGATTGAAGTCCCTTCCCCCAAAACTCCGGGCGACTACCAATACAGGCTGCAGGTTCGCTGGCGCGATGGCGAGGTAACCGTTCCAGTCACCTACTCCATCCCGCGCCCGATTCAGGTGGTGCAGCAGGTGGGGATAGTCAAAGACGGCGTCGGCAAGATACGGGTTGCCTTCGCCCTGCGCAAGCCAGAGGCGCATCGCGTGAAAGTTTCAGTGGCCGGGATACCATCTCTGCGCCGAACGCTCACTGCGGGTCGCGATTTCACCTTGAGGATGAATGACGTGCCGCAAGACCGACTGTCGGTACGCCTGTCGGTAGCGGGGTTCGAGAGTTGGTCGGAGGGGGCAGAGGTGCACCTGCTGCCGAAATAGGGTGCCATCACCCTCGTTCCCACAGCCGTGCCGAGCAACAGGCTGGGCGCCTGCCACTGAACCAAAAAACATAGCCCACAGTTTGAACCGTGGGCTACTCTTGCGCCTGCACCTTCGTACCTCACCAATATCACTTGCTGGCAGGCGGGCGCGCGGACTCCCCCTGCTTGGGCGCGGGCGCAAGCACCTCGACCTTGCCCTTCGTGACATCGATCTCGTTGCGGTAGGTGGCGTACGCCACGCGCTTCTCGACAGCAAACTTGCCCGTCACGCGCACCTTGTCGCCCTCTTTGACCGTTGCCTTGCCGTAGCTGAACACGCTGATGGTCTGCTTGCCCTCGCCGATTTTGAAGGTGTAGTAGGCGTTGCCCTTCTTGCTGACCTTCTCTTTCAGGTCTCGCACCACGCCCACCAGCACCACCTGTTTGCCGTCGTACTTCTTGCCGTCATTCAGTAACGCCTGAACGGTAACCTGCTCCTGCGCCAACGCTGTCGCGATGAACACCAGCGTGAAGATCTTCCACGCAAACCGCCGCATCTTCTTCACCTCTCTTCCGTTTTTCGGTTCACCCTCCAGCTGGAGAAGTAAGCACTATCTGCAGGGCGAAGCCCCCACCGAGCCGATGGAAAAGGCTCAGGTAGCCATATTGTAAAGTGCAGCGCATCGGCTGTCAAGACGCTTGACAGCGCCCTGCGCTCTGGGGCACACTATGGGTAGCAAACAGAGAGGGTGAAGTCTTTTCGTGTCTGAAGAACCGCTCATCAGCATTGTCATCCCGGCATACAACGAGGCGGACACCATCGTGCAGGCGATTGACCGGGTGCGCGCGGTGCCGCTGCAGAAGGAGATTATCGTGGTGGACGACGGCTCCACCGACGAAACGCCTCAACTGCTGGCACAACAGCCCGACGTCGTCGTGCTTCGTCATGCGCAGAATCTCGGCAAGGGCATGGCGATACGCACCGCCATCGCGCACGCGACGGGCAATATCATCATCATCCAGGACGCCGATTTAGAGTACGACCCCATGGACATTCCGCGCGTCATCGCCCCGATTGCCGAAGGCAAGGCGCAGGTGGTGTACGGCTCGCGCTTTTTGACCGCCAGACGTCCCAAGGGGATGCGCCTGCCCAACTGGCTCATCAACCGTCTGCTGGCGGCGATGGTGCGCTGGCTATACTGGCATCCCCTGACTGACGAAGCCACCTGCTACAAAGCCTTCCGCGCCGACCTGCTCAAGAGCGTGCCGCTCACCTGCCAGCGTTTCGAGTTCTGTCCTGAGGTCACGGCGAAGGTCATCCGCCGCGGGGTGAAAATCATGGAAGTGCCCATCTCCTACGAGGCGCGCACCACCCTACAGGGCAAGAAAATCCGCTGGTGGGACGGCGTGGAAGCCATCTGGACGCTGCTGAAGTGGCGGTGGAAGCGGTTCTGAGCGGACTCGTGCGCCCTCGCTCAACATAAACTTAACATTGGGGGGCAGGTGTGTCCCAGCGCTGGCACGAATCCTCTTCCCCAGAAATCGCTACACGAGGTGGAAGCAAGATGCGTTTGGTGCTCTCCCTGCTGCTCACACTGGGAACGTTTGGTATGCTCGTTGCCGCGCCCACGCGCATAGACCGTTTCATGCTGCAGGCTCCTGCGGGCGAACGGGCGGCGCGTATTGACCCCGAAGGCACCACCATCCTGCCCAACGGGCGGCTGCTGACCCCGCGCGGGAAGCAGATTCGCGTCGCTCCACACCCTTACGGCATGACGCTCAGCGCGGACGGCAGTGTGCTGGTCACGGTGAACGGTGGGGTGGCTCCGTTCTCCCTGACGGTGATACGTCGTCCCGATAGCGACAACCCGCAGGTGTCGCAGATACCGCCGTCGGTAAACACGGAAAAGGAGGTGCTGCCCGCCACATTTATCGGCGCGGCGGTAGACCCGGCGCGTGACCGTCTGTACGCCTCCGGAGGCAACGACGGCAGTGTCATCGTCTTTCGGCTGAGCACCGGAGAGCGCATGGAGCGGATTGACCTGAGCACCGAGGAGCATCCCGACGCTTTCACCACCGACATCGCGCTCTCTCCCGACGGTAGATGGTTGTATGTGCTGGATTTGGCGAACTACCGGCTGGTGGTCGTGGACCCCGGCGCGATGAAACCCATTGCCTCGGTGGGGGTAGGGCGTAATCCCTTTGCCCTTGTGCTCACGGCGGACGGCTCGCGTGCCTACGTGGCGAATATGGGCACGTTCCAGTACGCGCTGATCGAGACGCGCCCCGGCGACGACGCGCGCGGCATCCCGTTCCCGCCCTTCGGCTATCCGTCGCGGGAGGCACGAGAAGGCACTGTAGTGGATGGCAGGCGCGTTCCGGGGCTGGGTGACCCCAACGTGCCCGAAGCCTGTTCGGTGTGGGGGATAGACCTTTCCGACCCGACCCGCCCGCAGGTGGTGGTGAAGATAAAAACCGGCTTGCTGGTGGGCGAGTCCATCGGGGGCAGTGCGCCTGCTGCTCTGGCGGTATCCCGCGATACCGTCTTTGTCAGTAACTCGACCAACGACCTGGTGGAGGCGTACGACATCCGCACGCACCGCCGCAGGTGGCGCGCCTTGCTCACGCCAGCAGCCTTCCTGCGCCATCTGCGCGGGGTTGCGCCGTTTGGGCTGGCTCTGTCACCCGATGGCAGAAGGTTGTATGTGGCGGAGTCGGGCATCAACGCGGTGGGTGTACTCGACGCTCGCACGGGCAAACTGCTGGGGCATATTCCCGTCTGCTGGTATCCGTCGCGGGTGTGCGTCTCGCCGGACGGCAAGAAACTGTATGTGGCGAACGCCAAAGGCTTCGGGGCGGGACCGAATGGCGGCGCGAACTTTGTGCCGGGTCCGGAGGGGCGCAGCATTGGCAGGCTGATGAAGGGAACAGTGTCGCTGATGGACGTGCCCACCGAACGCGAGCTGCGTGACCTGACCCGCCGCGTGCTGGAGAACAACGGCTTTGTGCCCGTGAAAGTTACCCGACCGAAAGGGCATCCAGTGCCTGCCGTCGCGGGCGTGCCTTCCGACAGAATCCGTTATGTGGTGTTTATCGCGAAGGAGAACCGCACTTTCGACGAGGTGTTCGGTGACCTGCCCGGCGTCAACGGCGATCCCACGCTGGCGCGGTTCGGGGTAAACCGCAAGGTGGGCGAACACGAGGGCGTGAACGTCATGCCCAACCATCGCGCGCTGGCGCAACAGTTCGCCATCAGCGATAACTTCTATGTGGACAGCGACCACTCAGCAGATGGACACCGTTGGCTGGTGGGTGTATATCCTACCCACTGGGTGGAGACCATCACCTCCGCGGGCTACGGGGGTGGCGCGCAATTCCGCCGAAGCAAGGCACCTGGGCGGCTTGCGCTGTTCGAGTCCAATTCCTCACTCACCCCCGAAGAGTATCTGGAACACGGCTCGATGTGGGAACACCTTCACCGCAAC
>Ga0308396_1001214_pt1 | contig 13745 bp, 18 predicted proteins | sample Hotspr2SamplePe2_FD_202359 | JGI IMG/M metagenome (GOLD analysis project Ga0308396, IMG submission 202359) | Hot spring phototrophic mat microbial communities from Mushroom Spring, Yellowstone National Park, Wyoming, United States - 20050930_Pe2 ... | reverse complement strand
TTTATAATTTTTAAAAACTTCGCCAAATTTTTCACTTAAAAATTTTTCTTCTGATTTTATTGTTTTATAATATATGTATGAAAAACTTATTATTATGAAAGCCCATAGAATGAAATTTCTTAATGGTTCTTTTGATGTTATTTGAATCATTACTCCAAATATGTTTAAAAAAGTTCCGAAATAAAGAGGGTTTCTACATACTGCATAAGGACCATTTATTGAAAGTTCTTTGTTTTTTCTTATGCAAGAAGATGAGATTAGTCTTATCAACTCTCCAATTATTATAAATGGAATTCCAGCCAAAAAGAATTTATAACTATACGGTTTTGCAAAAATTATTATTATCAAAACTATTATTTTTGATAAAAATATTCTGTTTTTCATAATAAATTAGAGGATTGGATTAATAAGGTATTTTCTTTTCAATCTAATCTTCCAGCCAAAATCTCCTATCTTATCACAAATCACTTCTATTGCTTCTATCTCTTCTATATCTTCCAATAGCTTTTAAGTAAACCTTATAATATTCTATCAAAATTAAAAGCCCGTATATTTGAATATACGGGCTTCTTTTATGTAATTTTTTTGATTTAGAACTTGAAAGTAAGACCAAAGTCGTAAGCGTTTTCGCTTAATTTGGATTAAAGTGTTATTGATCCTGAAATTTCTTTTATTGTTTTTTCAAATGCGTGTTTATAGCCAAGATTTATTGCGACTTTTTCGCTCAGATTATAACCAATTCCAAATGTTATGTGGTTTTCAACTATAGCAGGAAATCCTATTATTCTGAAATACTTATATCCAAAGGTTGGCATATTTTTCCCTTGAACATTTGTAGCGCCCATAGGGTTAAAATTATTATGTATTCTTACAGTATTTTCTGCGTAATTATAACCGGCTCTTAAGCTAATTTTTTCAGTGGCTTTATAGTTTAAGCCGATAGAATAAACCCACTGATTTTTCCAGTCAAAATCTTTATATCCATCAGCATTTTCTCAATCGAGATATTTTATTTCAATTGCTGATGTTAGTTTATCTGTGGATTTATTAGAAACGCCAAAACCGTATTGAGCCGGGTTTTCAAGTTTAAGATTATCATAAGTAGAGTCCATATCAAAATCATAAACTCTTTTATGATCTACACTTTGAGATGTGACATAAATAAGACCAAAGTTTCATTTACCATATTCATAATTAACACCTAATCTTTCACCTATTGCATAATCGTGGGAAAGTCCAGCTCCAAAATCTGCTGCCTGGTAATCTATATCAATGCCAAGACCATAAGAAAAATTCCCATTTTTATAAGCCAAAGCTGGGACAAATTTCATAACTGAAATTTTTGTATTTGTAGCCATAGGATCCTGATTCCTATAATCAACACCCATACCGCTAAAACCATAAGCGCCTATACCAAAAACATAATTTTCATTTATTTTATGTGTTAGCCCTATTGCTGGAATTAAAAAACCTTCATCCTGGCTCTCTGCTTTTCAATTACCTACCCCGTTAGGTGGATTTGGAGAGACAACATTTGCTTTTACAGTTGGATCAAAGAAAGTTCCAGCAAAATCAAACTCATCTAAATTTAATTGAGTAAGCGTTGCCGGATTTGCAAATATTGAGCTTATTGAGTCCTGAGCTTTAGCTATTCCAACCCCTCCCATTGCTCTTGATGTCGGTCCAAAGCCTATCATATTGTCGCCGTTTATGGCATATGCTGTGTTTATAATCAGCATTGCCAGAAGATAAGTTATTGCTACTTTTTTCATTTTCCCTCCTTTTTATCTGTCTTTTCCATTAATCCTTCTTTAAGAAAGTCTAATTAAAAATATAAAGAAATAATTGAAAATTCGGAAGTAAAATCCCCCTGTTTCCCCCTTTATCAAAGGGGGAATAAAAGAGGGATTTGGATCTAATTCTGCTATAACTTCTATTGCTTCTATCTCATCTATATCTTCAAGTAAGTTTTCAGTGAACCAGATAATTGCTTTAAATAAAAAGAGTTGCTTTGCTTTGTCCTGCTTCCGCCACAAATTTAGCAACACCAGCGCTTTTCATATTAGGATAATTTATCATCTCTTCCCATTTATAGCCCATCAAATCCATAGACATCTGACATACATAGATTTCAATATTCCCCATATCGGAAGCAACCTTTACAAGATCTCCAAGTGTCTTTACGTTATTCTTTTTCATTATGTGTTTTATCATAACCGGCCCAACACCGAACATATTCATCTTTGAAAGTTTAAGCCCTTTAGTATTTTGAGGAAGCATTAATTCAAACGCTTTTGAGATGATATCCTTTGGAACTTTTTTATTTGGATCTTTTAAAAATGGTATAGCCCAGAAAGTAAAAAACATAATTACTTTTTCATACATAGCTGCTGCGCCTGTTGCTATTATAAAAGAGGCAAGAAGTTTATCTAAATCCCCGCTCATAACTACCATTGAGAGCTGGTCTTTTGGCATATTTGCCTTTATTACTTCTATCTCCGATTTTAACTCTTCAATTTTGTTTTCTAATTCTTTTATATCTGCCATTTTATCCTCCTATTATGCTAATTGTTTCTCTTTTTTTAAATTATAAAGATAAACTGCCAATGGTCTGAAGAATATATGTACCCATTTCGTAAAAGGAACAACTATTATTATCCAGGCGATCTCAACCGCTATGTTTATCTTATACAAAAGAGAAACTGTCTCAGATTCGCTTCCAAGAATTATATTGGAAATATGAGTAGTTAGCGTTGTTGTTCCAATTAAGAAAAGCATAACAACAAATAGCCAGTCTGTTGAGTGTGAAAATTTTGATGATTGAACTTTTTTTAACATTCTTCTTATCATCATTATAGCGCCGCCAGCAATTATCGCAAATCCAGCATAGAAAACAAGAAGTGTTTCTATGCTTGTAAAACTATACTGTTTTTTTAATGGCTCAAGAAGATGAAGATTTGAGATTATAAGAGTCAGAGTATATCCGCTCATTACAAGAAGATGAGCTATATATCTTGTCCAGTCAGTATCAGAACATCCAGTGAAGTTTTTTTGAGTAAGTCCGTGTATCAGTGTTTCTTTTATATTTGAAAAATCAAAAGAAACAAGGAATTTCTTTGCCTTTTCAAGAATGGTTTTTCTATACATCGTAAAGACATAAGTTATTATCGCAAGCGTTACATAAACAGGAAATGCCATCTCAATTTTTGCAGCAAGTTCCTGAAAATCTCCAGAGTAGTTTAAGAAAAATATAAGCGAGAAAGCGAAAGAAAGAATAACTAAAAGATTTTGAACCCAGGGAAATTTATAGAAAAATCTTGATATACCGGTTACATCATACTTTGAGATTAAATATCTTCTCAAGCTCATCATAAATTCGCCTGGATATGCTTGTCTTGGGCAGGTATCAGAGCACTCTCCGCAGTAATAACACATCCATGGTTCAAGAGATGCCTCTATCTCTTTTTCAGATCCTATTTGTGCGTATCTTATCATTTTTCTTGGAAAAGATGAATCTTCTTTTGATAGAGGACAAACCGCGGTGCAGTTTCCGCAATTAAAACAGGCTGATATATCAAAAGATCCGTATTCTTTTATTTCTTTTAAAAGTTTTGTGTTTACCTTCATTTTGACTCCTTATTTCGCTTTGTATTTCATATAACCTGTTTTTGCAGGTATATGTTCAGCTTTTCCATATTTAACAAGTCCAGTTAAACACCATAAAACTTCTTTTGAATCAATCCCATTTTCCTTAGCAATTTCAGAAATTTCCTTTTCAGTTGTTTTTATAGAATCAAGGACCTTTTTCATTTTTTCATTTGTTTTTTTATAATAATCCATAAGTTCTTTTGAAAGTGGCTTTTGCTGATTTAAAGTTTTTAATTGCTCCATTATTTTTTGATTTTTATCCATATTTTACTCCTTTGCAATTGCCTCAACCATAGCTTCAAACTGATCTAATCTCCATCCATTTACATTTATAGCTCTCGGTTCGCAAACTGCTACGCAGGCACCACAACCTTTACATAAAGCACTATTTACATAAGCAACTTTCTTTTTCTTTCCATTAACTTCTTTTTCAATCATTGTTAAAGCTCCTTCATAAGAGCATTCTTTTGGACATAGTCCGCATCCTGTGCATTTGTCTTCATCAACTACAGCGACAAATGGATCAAGTGGTATATCCGGTTCTGCTAAAAGCGAAGCAGATTTTGCTGCTGCTGTATTTGAAGATTGTATTGTTTCTATAATATCCATAGGCGCCTGAGCTGTTCCAGATATAAAGATTCCATTATTTGCAACTTCAACAGGCCTTAATTTAGGATGAACTTCCTGTAAGAAACCTTCGGCGCTTCTTGGAAGTTTCATATACTCTACAAGATCCGAGATATCGTTTGGAATTATACCTGTTACAAGAACAACCATATCGCTTTCTATTTCTAACTCCTCATTCCATGTTAAAACATCTTTTGTTTTTATCTTTATCTTATCTTTTTCAAACTCGACCGTAGGTTTTTCTTCAAGCGGTCTTCTAAAAAATATCACATCGTTTTTTGATGCATTTTTGTAGTATGATTCATGCTCCATTCCGTAAGTTTTTATATCGGTGTAAATATCAAAGACATCTAAATATGGGAATTTATTTTTAAGTTTGTTCATTTGATGCATTGCTACACTGCAACACACTCTTGAACAGTAATCATTTACTTTCCCATTCTTACCAGGTTTATCTATTCCGTCAATCTGTCTTGAACCAACACAGTTAATGAAGGTAACAGAGTTTATTTTTTTACCATTGTAAATAAAATTGGCACCTTGAGTTTTTTCAAGGACTTCTATAAATTCAGGCATAGTCAAAACAAATTTATTTAAGCCATAGCCGTACTCTTCTTCATAAGGTTTGTAATTATCAAACCCTGTGGCAATTATTATAGCTCCGACTTTTATTTTTTCAAAATTGCCGTCAGATTTTTTTATGTTTAACTGGAAGTTACCTACATATCCGCTTACAAATGTTATTTCCGCTTCGGTAAATACTTTTATTTTATCGTTGCTTAAAACCTTCTTTTTAAATTTTTCAACTATTTCAATCGCTTTTTCTCCTGTTGGATATACATCGCCAACTCTATTTAATCTTCCGCCTAAATCTTTTTCTTTTTCTATTAAATACACACCAAGTCCGTTTTCAGCGGCTGTAATTGCTGCTCTCATCCCTGACACTCCGCCGCCTATTATAGCTACAAAATGTATTGCTTCAACCCTTATAGAATTTAAAGGATCTTGCCTTTTTATCTTTTCAACCCCGGCTTTAATAAGGGCAATTGCTTTTAAAGTGGCGCCTTCTTTATCGTTTTTGTGAACCCAACTTACTTGTTCTCTAATATTTACATGTTCGTATAAAAATGGATTTAGTCCGGCTCTTTGAAGAGCTCCTCTAAAAGTAAGCTCATGAAGAGCTGGTGAACAAGCAGCTATAACAACCCTGTTTATTCCATTTTTTTGAATATCTTCGATTATCATGTCCTGCCCTGTGGATGAACACATAAATGCATATTCTCTTGCAATTGCGACATCAGGATATTTTGATAACTCTGCAGCAACTCTTTTTACATCAACTACATCTGATATATTTCCTCCACAGTGGCAAACATAGACAGCCACTTTAGGTTTTTGTCTATAATTTTCGTTGATAGTGTGTTTTTTTTCTGAAATTTTTTCACTCATTTTTACTCCCTATTTCCTTATTGATTTAATATAATTTACCGCTTCTATAGCGGCAGAGCCTGCTTCCACAACACTGTCAGGAATATCTTTGGGTCCTCTTGTAACACCGGCAACAAAAACACCTTCTATATTCGTCTTTGCAGGTGAGAATGTTGGATCTGGTGATTTTATAAAACCATAATCGTTAAGTTCTATATCAAGACCAAAGAATTCCTTTCTTGAAGGGACAAGCCCTTGAGATAGTATGACTATATCGTGTTTTACTTCTTGTGGCTTTGAAAAATCTTCTTGTCTGTCTATTCTAACTATTGGATTATGTTCTTCGTCTTCTGTTATTTTTGCAACTTTTGCTTTAACAAAATTTATTCCCATAGCTTTTGCTTGGTTGTAAAACTGTTCATATCCTTTTCCATAAGCTCTTATATCCATATAATAAATTGTTATTTCGGCAAGCGGAAGCATACCGGCTAAAAGCATTGCTTGCTTTATTGCATACATACAGCATACTCTTGAACAGTAAGGAATACCTATTGTTTCATCTCTTGATCCAGCGCATTGAACATAAGCAATAGAATCTGGAATTTTGCCATCGCTTGGCCTTAAAAATTTGCCATAAGGTCCATGTGGAGCAAGTAATCTCTCTGCTTGAAGCGATGAAATTACATTTGGAAGTTTTGTCCCATTGTATTCTTTTTTTGCATCCATGGGAGTAATTTCATAACCAGTTGCAATTACAACTGCATCAGTTTCAAATGTAATTTCTTGTGGTTTTTGGAGATAATCTATACAATCTTTTGGACATGCCCTTGCACAAGCACCACATCTTATGCATTTTGAATCATCAAGTACTGGAAATTGTGGTATTGCATTTGTAAATGGAATAGATATCGCTTTTTTTACGCCAAGTCCATATTCAAACTCGTCATCAACATAAACAGGACAGGCTTCTTCGCATTTTTTACAGGAAATACACTCGCTTTCTATAACATATCTTGGCTTTTTTATAACTTCTATGCTAAATCCTTTTTCTTTTTTTGTTATTTTCTTAACCTCGCTATAAGTTAAGATGTCTATTCTTGGATGATGAGAAGAGGCTGCCATCTTGGGAGTTGTTATACAGCTTGCGCAATCAAGAGTTGGAAAAACCTTGCTTAGAGATATCATCTTTCCGCCGATGCTAGGAGATTTCTCGACTATTAAAACATTTAACCCCTGATCGGCTATATCAAGCGCAGTTTGCATTCCTGCAATACCAGCTCCTATTACCACAACATCATATTTTTTATTTGACATTTGCCACCACCTTTTCCATATCTGAAATTTCTTTCAAAAATGCCTCTTTGCAAACAGTGCATATAGTTGTTAGTTTTAATCTATTTATATCAATACCTTTGTTTTTCATTATGTTATAGACATTTTGTATTCTTTTTGATAATCTTTCATACGCACCTTCATAAGGGCAATCAGATCCGCTTGACATTATTATTATTCCAGCTATTCCTTTTTCAAAAGCGTCAATATAAAATTTCTCAGGAAACATTACTGGATCTGGAACTCTTATTATATATGTATTAGAATCATAACTTAATCTTGCCTGCCCAACAGCATTTGCTCCGGGATATGAGCTATGATTGGTAGTAATTATCAAAATCTTTGGTTTTTTAGCCATTATAACTCCTACCTGTTAAAGTTTTTTTAATTGGAATAAAGAAATAAATTTATTTCTTTCTCAAAACATATAAACTATCATAGCCATCTCTTTCAACAAATCCTAAAAACTCATGACCTGTTTTTTTGCACCATGCTGGAATATCTTCTCTTGAGCCCTTATCTCCAGACTGTATTTCAAGCACTTCTCCTACCTTAACAGCCGCAATTCCTTTTTTTGCCTCAAGAAGCGGTCCAGGGCATGCCATTGCCCTTGCGTCTACTACTTTTGCTGGTTTTATTGAATTTAAGTCCATAACTCCTCCTTTTTTTATTTATTAAATCTTATTTCCGCGCAGTATAATTTTTTAACATAAGATATTAATTTTTTAATTTTATTGTCTGCTATCTCATAATAAACTTTATTTCCAATTTTATCGCTTATAAGAACCTTGCTTCTTTCAAGAAGGTTTAGATGTTGTGAAATATTTCCTTTTGTTGTCCCAATGCAATTCATTATTTCACTTACATTTTTTTTGCCATCAAGTAAAAAACATACTATCAATAACCTTGTTCTTGAAGAAAGAAGTGAAAAAATATCAGAGACAAACGCAGCAGATTTTAGATTTTCCTTGTTCATTCTCATATTTAGTAGTTTAGCAAATACTAAACTATTGTGTCAAGTTTGCGCATTGAATAATAATTTTTGTCCCTGAAGACAAACTGGATAGTTCAAAATTATCTCCCTAAAAATATTTAAATTATTCAAAATACTAAATCCCCCTTTTTTAAAGGGGGAGATAGGGGGATTTTGATTTGTTTTATTTTATCTTCAAAAAAACTTATGAGAGTAAAAGAAAATATTAAAATTGATAAGAGTTTATGCATAGATTTTGCGGACATTTTTTTGAGCTAACGATTATTACTTTACTTTAGGGACGTCGAATTTTGATCTAACATCGTTTGTATATAGAAGAGGTAAGAAAGTTTATTGCAACGCTTAATTTTATAAAATATATTTATGATTACATCAGATTATAAACCAATTCTAAAACGGGGAGTTGAGATACTCCCAGCAAAGGATAAAGAAAGGGAGTTAATTCTTTTAAAGGATAACGAGGGGATAACAAATCAAGTTCTTGTTATGCCTGTTGAGACAATAGCACTTATTCAGTTTTTTGATGGGCAGAACTCAATAAAAGATATTCAAAATCAAATTTTGAAACTTACAAATCATCTTGTATCAGAGTATGAGATAATTGAGTTTGTAAAACAACTTGAACAGGCAAATTTTCTTGAAAATGAAAAAGTAAATGAAATTAGAAGAAAAATATATGAAGAATTTAAAAACTCATCTATAAGAAAAGCAATTCATAAAGGGCTTTCATATCCGGAAAATATTCTTGAACTAAGTTCTTTTATGGCTAAATTTTTAAAAATAGAGGAGATAAAATTTCCAACTCAAACTATAATTGGCGCAATTTCCCCACACATAGATTTGATAAGAGGTGGTAATGTTTATGCAAAGACATATTCTGAGCTTCAAAAATCAGTTATTCCTGATATTGTTATTGCTTTTGGAGTTTCACATAAAGGAGGGGTGAGCCCTTTTATTTTTACTAAAAAAGAGTATGAAACGCCTTATGGTAACATACAAGTTGATAATGGTCTTTATATGAAATTTAAAGAAGTTCTTTGGTATGAACCAGATGAAGAAGAATTTTTTCACAAAGATGAACATTCTCTTGAATTTCAGGCGCTTTGGTTAAAGTATATATGGAGAGATAAAACACCAAAATGGCTGCCAATTCTTGTAACTGATTTTGAAAGATTTTGCAAAAAAAATCCTCCTTCAAAAATAGAATATATCGAAAAGTTTTTTAATTCAGCTAAGATTATTTTAAAAGAACTTTTAAATCAAAATAAAAAAGTTTTAATTCTCGCAGGTGTTGATTTTTCACATGTTGGACCAAGATTTGGCGATGATATTGAGATAACACCTGAGATTAAGAAAAAAATTGAGGAATATGATAAAAAAATTTTAAACCTTGCTTTAGAACTTAAAGCAGATGAGTTTTTCTTAAATGTAGCTGAAACTGAAAATGAGACAAATATCTGTGGACTTTCTGCAACATACTCAGCATTAAGGTTTATAAAATCAATTAATCCAAATGCAAAAGGAAAATTTCTTGATTACTCTCAGGCTGATGATCCTTTTGCTGGTTTTGTTTCATTTGCTTCGATGGTTTTCTAATGGATTTTAATTTCAAAAACAGAGATAAAATAAATTTTTTATTTTCAAAAAGAATTTCTTCTTTAAGCAATTTAAATGAAAATGTTTTTCTTTTAAATCAAAAACATACTGATGAGATTTATGTAATAAAAGAGAAAAAAGATACTGATATAAAACCTATTGCAGATTCAGTAATAACTAATATCAAAGGTATTGCTATTGGTGTTAAGACAGCAGATTGTGTCCCATCTCTTATATTTGATACGCAAAAATTAGTTGTTGCGGCAGTTCATAGCGGTTGGCGTGGAAGTGCTAAAAAAATTTTAATTAAAACAATTGAAAAGATGAAAGAAATTTATGATTCTAATTTAAATGATATCGTGTTTATGCTTGGTCCTTCTATATGTGGTAATTGTTATAATGTTGGTGAGGATGTTATAAGCGAGTTTAAGAAAATTTTAAGTTATGATTTTTACACAAAAAAAGAAAACAGATATTATGTAGATCTAAGAGAAATAAATAAAAATCTTCTTATTGAAAATGGGATTAAAAAGAATAATATCTTTATCCATCCTGATTGCACATACTGCAAAAATAATGAGTATCAATCATACAGATACCATAAAAATACAATTAATTTTCAGATAAGTTATATAAAACTTTTATGAGAATAGGCGTTCACAACTCAACAAATGGTGGAATATTAAATGTAATAAAAGAGATTAAGTTTTTAAAGACAAATGCAACTCAATTTTTTATTCACTCACCAAGAATCTGGGATATAAAAGAAATAGATGAAAATGAAAAAAAGATATTTAAAGATAGTATAAAAAGACTTGATATTTTTCCAGTTGTAGTTCATTCATCATATCTTATAAATCCTTTATCAAAAAATATTGAAACCGTTGAAAAATCAAAGAATCTTTTAGAGTCTGAACTTAAAAAATCAGCTGGTATTTCAGATTATTATGTTCTTCATATAAAAGAAAACAGAGATGAAACTCTTGATGAAAATATAAAAAAACTTATAAATTTTTTCAAAAAACTTAAATTAAACGATTCAATAAAAATTTTATTTGAAAACTCTGCTTGGGGGCTTACATCTGATATAAAAAATCTTTTTAAATTTTATAATTCATTAAAAGATTATTCGCCAGTTTATGGTTTATGTCTTGATACAGCGCATATTTATGAAGCCGGTTATGATATAAGAACTAAAGATGGTGTTGAAAGAATTCTCAAAGATTTGAAAGAAATCTCAAATCTTAAACTTATTCATTTAAATGATTCAAAGACAGAACTCTCATCTCATACTGATAGGCATTTTCATATTGGAAAAGGAAAGATAGGAATTGATGGTTTTAAGAATTTTTTTGAATTTAAAGAATTCAGAAAAATTCCTTTAATACTTGAAACGCCTAAAAAAGATCTTAAAGATGATTTAAAAAATTTAAGAATAGTTAATAAAATAATTGGAGGAAAATATGGGTGAGTTAATTGAAATCTCAGGGATTGTAACCGCGGTTTCTCTTTTAATTACTGCAATTTTAGGTTTTAATATTAAAAAGTTTGGTTTAAAAATTCATAAAATTTTTGCAATTTGCACAATCATTTTTGCTCTAATACATTTTATTTTACAGAAGATTTAAATAAGTCCGGATTTTCTGAAACTAAAATATCCTTTGTCTGAAACAATAAGATGGTCATATAAGATTATTTCAAGAGGTTTTAATGCATAAGTTAAAAAATCTGTTAGATTTTTGTCTTGTTCTGATGGTTTTAAAATCCCACTCGGGTGATTATGTACTATTACTATAGCATAAGATTTTCTTTTTAACGCCTCTTCTGCTATTTTTCTTGGATATACAGCAGTTCTATTTATTGTTCCCTCAAACGAAAATTCCTTTGATGGAAAATTATCTTCTTTTTGAACTTTAAAGCCGCTGTCTAAATATATTACAAGAAACTCTTCATCTTTTTTGTGCCCTATTTTTTCAATGCAGTATTCTGCAATTTTTTCTATTGATGTTGATTCTTCTTCAAGTGCTTTCTTTTTGTATAAAGAGTTTATTTCTTTTATGAGTTTTATTAAGACAATGAATTTATCTTTTATGTATTTAACTGATTTAAGATCATTTTCATCAGCATCCATAATATTTTTAATTGATCCAAATTTGTTTATCAGCTCTTTTGCTATTGGTTTTACATCTTTTTGCGGAATTACATAAGTTAGTAATAACTCAAGTATTTCATATTCTTGAAGAGATGATGAACCAATGGTTTTAAATCTTTCTCTTAATCTTTTTCTGTGGCCAAGATAATGTTTTATTTCTTTTTCTCTGTCCATAGAAATATTATATATAAACTTGGAATGAAATTTTAGTTTTCTTGCATTCTTGACATAACAAGTGTCTAAAATATTTTTGTCAATAGGTCCTATTTACTTGAATTTAATAGGAATTTTGGTAAAATATTTAAAATACTTGAAGGAGGTATTGATGAAGTTGTTAGCGTTAGTATTGTCATCTTTCATAGCCGTAAGCGGCTATAGTGAGATAAACTTCGATGGCACCTCTGATATCAATATAAAAAAGATATCATCTGAGATAGAGGTTCCATCTGTAAAAAATATTGAAAAGAAACCACCAAAGCCTCAAATCAAAGAATGGACGGTGATGGTATTTGTAAACGCAAAGAATAATCTTGAAAGTTATGGCTTAAAAGATGTAAATGAGATGGAAATGGTTGGATCAAGTGATAAAGTTAATGTGATTGTTGAACTTGGAAGGATAAGTGGATATTCTTCAGAAGATGGCAACTGGACAGGATGCAGAAGGTATTATATTCAAAAAGATAACGATACAAAAAAAATCACATCACCTATGCTTCTTGAGACCCCTAAATGCGATATGGGAAGTTGGGAGTATATGGTTGATTTTGTTAAATGGACAAAAGAGAGATATCCTGCAAAGAAGTATGTTTTAGTTGTGTGGAACCATGGAAGTGGCTGGAATAAGGGTGGAGATATTTCTTATTTATTAAACGAGAAAGGGATCTCATACGATGATGAGACAAGAAACCACATAACAACACCCCAGTTAAGGATGGCACTTGAGAAGATTGGTGGAGTAGATATACTTGCTATGGATGCCTGTTTGATGCAGATGATAGAGGTTGCATATGAGGTAAAGGATTGGACTCAGTATATTGTTGCATCTGAAGAGGTAGAGCCGGGAGATGGATACACATATAATACTTGGCTTGAGCCACTTGTGAAGAATCCAACTGCAGATGCAAGAACACTTTCAAAATATATGGTTGATTCTTATGGGGATTATTATCAATCAGAGAGAGATACAACACAGTCATCTATAGATGCGAAGGCACTTAAAGAACTTGCAAGAGTTAGTGATGATTTTATAAGTGCTTTAATTGCATCAAACGATGTAAATAATGCAAAAAATGCAAGAGCAAAAGCTCAGAAGTTCTACTATTCCTCAAATAAGGACTTCTATCATTTTGTGAAATTAATCACTGATAATACTCAGGTAAGCGATGTTAAATCTAAAGGGCAGGCACTTCTTGATCTTCTTAAGAATAAGGTTATAGTTCATAACAGAAGCGGATATCAGAATGCATATGGTCTTGCAGTATATGTGCCTACTTATTATACCACAAGTTATGATGAACTTATGTGGGCAAAAGAAACAAAATGGGATGACTTAATTAAGTGGATTAAATAAAAATAGTGTTATTTTTGTATAATTGTATGAAGGGGGAATTTTTTAATTCCCCCTTTTTTATTTATGGTCTATAAATCAAATAAACTTTTAGTAAGATATAAAGAGAAACTCATAATCTATCCAGATTTTGAGATAGGATATGGAGATTTTATATTAGTAAAAGGAAGTTCAGGGGCAGGGAAAAGCAGTCTTTTAAATATTCTTGGGCTAATAAAAAAAAAGATTATGAAGGGAGCATAAAGTTTTTTGATAGAGAGATAAAGGATTTAAATGATAAAGAAACTTCTAAGTATCTTTCTAAAAACATATGTTATATTTTACAAGAAGATGATTTGATAGAAGAGTTAAGTGTAGAAGAAAATATAGAGATTGGGAGTTTAGTTAAGTTATCTAAAGAT
>Ga0308396_1001210_pt1 | contig 13763 bp, 9 predicted proteins | sample Hotspr2SamplePe2_FD_202359 | JGI IMG/M metagenome (GOLD analysis project Ga0308396, IMG submission 202359) | Hot spring phototrophic mat microbial communities from Mushroom Spring, Yellowstone National Park, Wyoming, United States - 20050930_Pe2 ... | reverse complement strand
CCATACACCTTCGCCATCTTCTGCACCTCCGCTTCCAGCGTCTTGCGTAGCCACGGTGGCGCCAGTACTTCCACATCAGCGCCCCAGCCACGGATCCAAGGCAGCATCTCTTTCGGCTCAGCGATCTTTGCCCGCCATACCAGTGATCCGTCGGGTTGTGGCTCAGTGCGCTCGGAACGGTGCCAGCGGCTTTCCTGCACTCGTCGAGCTACACGCGAGCTGAACCGCAGCGTAACTTCCACCGGATCCTTCTCTGAAGTCCAGATGCCCCACGCATCGGCCAGATAGATGCGCGGGTCAAAGTCGTCAGGTATCCGATAGGCTTCAGTGGTTAGCTCGGCACGGCGAATGCGTTCGATCTTGAAAGTACGCATCTTCTCGACGCTCCATCCCCGCCCTTCCAGAAGGCGTGCCTTCCCGATGATGTGGGTCGTTTGTCCGATAGCATACGGTTCAATGAAGTACGGACTGAGCAGGTATTCCAGCACCTCCTCGCCGGTTTCAGGTTGATGCCAGATGCGCACTTTGCGCTCATTTGCCCAGGCTTCGGTTAGGCATTCCAGGACGCTGAGATATACCGGATCATCACGTCGCGCTGCGTCATCCATCACATCTGCCGCCTGCAACACGTGCTGGCTAAGACGCGCTGCCCAGCGTTCTATCGCGTGCCCCAATTTGCGCAGCGCAGCGGCTGCATGCCGATTCTGGCGATCCATACGGGTTGCCAGCAGGCGCGCCGCCAGGTGCACCGCCAGTGCCTCATGCAGGTTCAACCGCACGTTGATCAGGTCGGCGCGTCGGTCAATTTTGAGCCGTCCATCTGGTTCTTCATAAATATGCTTAGGTGCATCAGCGAGATTGCGTAATATGGTGGATCGGTCTACACCTAGACGACGCGCTAGTTCGGCCTGCGTCAACCCTTCAGGATGAGCAAGCAGTAACTGTTCGATTTGTAGGAGTCGTTCGGCTTTGTTCGCAGCTCGTTTCATATATATGTTCCTCCAAGCGAATGATACTCAGTGGCTCTGTTGATGACCAAGTGCCACACAGGGTATCCTGCTATGTCTGGAATTGTAGGGTACAGGTGTTGCATGTAACGCAACACTTTAATGAAATCACCCGATCTTTTTAACCTCACCTGACTATGCGAATGAACATTACGTGACCATTATAGCAATACAATGTGACATGTAACGTCACATCGCTGGTAGAGCATGAGGCAACAACGTCCACACACAGTCGAGGAGTACTCTCACTTCTTTCGTCTGTACCCACTTCCCTCCTCTGACGACGACCGCAGCAATTGCCAGAGTCGCCCAGGGACTTTTCATCCATTCATCACTATGCTGTTCCGTCTGTTCAGGTTATATAAACTCGCTGAAACTTTTTACCGGGATATACGTTTAAGATCGTGATGATCTAACCTGAGCACTCATTGCAATCGTTCCTCCCCTGCTTGCGGTACAGACATCTTCTGGTTTGAATATCTAAGGAGGAACGTATGGAAGGAGTGCTCCGATCACAGCGATTACTCGGTCTGGTGCTACTGGTGCTGCTTTCGTTCACTCTCGTGCCGGCAGTCCCAACTCCAGCCCAAACCAACAATCGTTTACCCGTCTTTCGCTTGACAAAACTATCGGTCAGTGACACCACGACCCAACAATTGGGAGGAGTACTCGAAGGGATCGGACGTGGCGCCCCCACAGGGCAAGACGAGTTTCGCGGCAGGAACCGTTTCTTTCGCCTGAATGAACAGAACCGGACGGTGCTTACGCAGTATGCAGCATCCGGTGGGTTCTTTGCCTACGACATTGACGGGCTAGGACGTGAAACGCCTGCCGGGTCAGTTAATGTCGAAACGGCAAAACGGTTGGCATGTCTCTTTTTGACCAACAACAATTTTGTCGGTCGCGATGGTGTGCTGGCCGGTAACGGTCAGAGCAATTACCCGGTACGGTTACAATCTGTACCAGGAGCCTGTGACTCGACGAAGGATTTTGGTCGTCCCACGCTCATTCGGGCGGCTCAGGCAACGGCCAGCGGAGCGGGGCTGGGGCAGGTTTCCGAGTCGGTTGTTGGAGTCGTGGTTGAAGTTCCGTTCGGCTTCGTTAATGGACAAAACTTCATTAACATCGGTGGCGCTGGTGGTCACCTCTCGCTGTTGTTTACGCATACCGATACACTTATTTCGCAGCAAGTTGGTAACGATTCGCTCGATGCCAATGTACCCGGTCTGGCTGCTGTTGCGATGCCCTTTTTCGGGCGGAGCCTGAATTATCTGGGAGAAGTGCCGGTACGCAATCTCAATACTGTGCGCAATCAGGTCCAACAAATGGTAGAACGTTCATATCCCGGCGCAACCGTTGATGTTCCGGCGCCACGTCTATCGTATGTCGTAGATGATGCGGCGGTTGAACAAACGGTACTGGAACCAGAGGCAGTGTTTGAAGACATTACTGTGACGCTGCCAAACGGTGATGTGATCGTCCTGCGTTCCTTCTCGTTGCCACTGGCCGAAAGCGGATCGGGTGGCTTTGGGCCGACGGTCGCTATTACCACACCGGCTAATGGCAGTCTCTTCAATACCGGTCAGCCGCTCAACCTGGCCGGTAACATCAGCGATGGTACTGCCCCTTATACGTATCAGTGGCTTCTCGATGATGAGACACCGTTGAGCGGAGTAGCGACGCTGAACGCAGCCGGTTCGGTCAGTCTTTCCGCAACGCTCCCGGCCAGTGTTCGTGAAACTTCACCGACGGTTGTTACTGTCATCTTACGGGTGACCGATAATGACGGTATTCAACGTGATGCTACGATCAGCTTGATCCCCGATTTTCGCTTTCTGTACATTCCGGTCGTGACGCGCAGCGGTACCAGCACTAGTGCGCTGCCTATGATCGATCTCGCCCAAACCAGCTATACCTTCGGTGTTGAAGGTAATTGGGACTATCCGCCGGCCGGTCCAGGCGGCTCCGATTTGCCTGGGGTTATCCCCGATGTTAACGGTTTTGGCAGCGGTATGATCGGGTACGGCTACACATCGCGCTTCTTCTGGTCGAATGCCAACGCCTGGGAAAAGGACTGGCGTGATTGCAGCCTGGGTGGCATTGATTGTACCACAGGGGTTGATCGTGCCGCCTTCGTGTACTACGCCGGGCACGGTGGGCCGGGTGGGATTTCGATGGCATCTAACAAAGATAGCACCTGGTTTGATGGGAGGAATGCCCGCTATCAGAATCTACGCTGGGTTGGCTTTGCTTCATGCCAGACACTGCGCGTCCAGGGGTATACCGCAGGAAACGAACCGATCCGACGCTGGTTTAACGCCTTCCAAGGCGCACACATGTTACTCGGTTTCAACAGTAATATGGCCGACATTGCGTTCGGTGGGCAATTGGTTGCCAATATGCGTATGCCGAGCTTCCCGATCATAGGCGATCTTCCTTGGGCACAGCTCACCATTGCTCAGGCCTGGGTCAAAACGGCATTCGATATGAATGCTGGCAAACCGGCGTATATATACGCACGCAGTTCAACGGTGAATCCGATTAACGATAAGCTGCCCAAGCCGGGTAGTGCATTCCCATCCCGTCCGACCCTGGTCACATCGTACCACTGGGTGTGGTGGGAGTTTTGATCGTTCCGCAATGCAATGGAGCAGGGTTGCACCGGTTGAAACCGGTGCTACGTCGCTGGTTTCGTTATTGAGCTGTTTGATGGCGACGCTGCATGTGGGTTGCACCGGTTGAAACCGGTGCTGCGTCGCTGGTTTCTGCGCGAGCCGCCAATCCGCAATGCAATGGAACAGGGTTGCACCGGTTGAAACCGGTGCTACGTCGCTGGTTTCGTTATTGAGCTGTTTGATGGCGACGCTGCATGTGGGTTGCACCGGTTTCAGTGCCGGTGCTACGCCGCTGGTTTCTGCGCGAGCCGCCAATCCGCAATGCAATGGAACAGGGTTGCACCGGTTGAAACCGGTGCTACGTCGCTGGTTTCTGCGCGAGCCGCCAATCCGCAATGCAATGGAACAGGGTTGCACCGGTTGAAACCGGTGCTACGCCGCTGGTTTTGTCTATGCTCGTCTCAGGAGGAGACCGGCGGGGCCGAGGTGGGAACCCGCCCCTTCCGCTCACCTCTGTTTCTACATCTGCAAGAGAGTACGGGCTTGACACGCATTTTGATATAGGGTATCATTTTGAAGCCGCGCATGCGGAATCTTTTTTGACTTCTTAATATAGATACATGGTATCAATATGAAACAAGCACTCTCTCGCCCTCACCCACTGCCTGTTACCGTGCTATCGGGGTTTCTCGGCAGTGGCAAGACGACACTACTCAACTACGTCCTGGCTAATCGGTCTGGTCTGCGGGTTGCTGTTATCGTCAACGATATGAGCGAGGTTAATATCGACGCTCACCTCATCCGCTCTGGCGAAGCAGCCCTCAGTCGCACCGAAGAGCAATTGGTTGAACTAACCAATGGCTGTATTTGCTGTACCCTCCGTGAAGACTTGCTGGTTGAAGTTGCTCGCCTAGCTCGTGAAGGTCGCTTCGATTACTTGTTGATCGAGTCTACCGGTATCGCCGAACCGCTCCCAATTGCTGAAACCTTTACCTTCCCCGGCTCCGATGGTACCTCGCTGAGCGACATAGCCCGTCTTGATACGATGGTCACTGTGGTCGATGCCTTCAATTTCCCGCGTGATCTATACTCGCTCGATGAGTTGCGCGACCGCGATCTGGCTGCTGGCGAAGAAGACGACCGCACTGTCGTTGATCTGTTAATCGATCAGGTTGAGTTTGCCGACGTTATTGTTCTCAACAAAGCCGATCTGGTAAGTGAGCACGATCTGGTGCGCCTGGAAGCACTGCTGCACAAACTTAACCCAGAAGCGCGCATCCTTCGCAGTGTGTTTGGACAAGTGCCGCTTGACCAGATTCTCAATACTGGTCTCTTCAGCTTCGAGCGCGCTGCTCAAATGCCTGGATGGTTGAAGGAACTGCGCGGTGAGCATACTCCCGAAACCGAAGAATACGGTATCAGAAGCTTTGTCTTTCGGGCACGCCGACCGTTTCATCCGCAGCGCTTGTGGGAGCTTCTGCACGAGGAATGGCCAGGTGTACTGCGCTCGAAGGGTATCTTTTGGCTGGCCACGCGCATGGAACAGTGTGGTATCTGGTCGCAAGCCGGTGCATCCTGCCGGATCGAACCGGGTGGCCGATGGTGGGCGGCAGTCGCAACACAGCCGGACGATCCTGCTGAAGCGGCGGCGCTCGCTGCGATCTGGGACGACCGGTGGGGAGATCGCCGCCAGGAATTGGTCTTTATCGGCCAGGACCTTGATGAGCCTGCATTACGAGCGCGCTTAGAACGATGTTTATTGACCGATGAAGAGATGGCCCTTGGCCCAGAAGAGTGGCAGACGTTCTCTGATCCGTTTGGTCGGTGGGAGATTGTCTCAATCATAGACGATGAGTGACGATCCATGCCTTGCTCAATCAGCATTGACAGGATCGCGTGCTTACGGCTATTATCAACGGCGTGTTTCGCAAGATATAACTATCGAAAGGGTCAACTAATATGAAAGTCGCTTACATCTTCGCTACTTCAGGACACACCGCTAGCTACAAGCTCGGTAAGATGATTCTGCCGCAATTGGAAGCCGGGAATCACGGTGCAATGGTCGTTGGGATGTTTTTCTTCGACGACAACACCTATCTGCTGCGAGCCGGTGACCCAATGGGCGAACGATTGGCAAAAGTTGCTGCCGAGCAAGGCATTCTCTTGATGATGTGCGATCAATGTGCTCTGGAACGGGGGTTGGCTGTCGGTGAGCCAGGCAATTGTCGAGTAACCGGTACCGTTGCCGGAGTACAGGTTGGTTGCTTCCCCGATCTTTACGCGGCACTGGCCGGTAATCCACCCGATCAGGTGATTACGCTCTAAGCGAGTGAATCGTTCTCTCGACATCTCGGTGAGGACGCCAGCCAACTGCTGTCAATAATCGGCCAGGCAGTATTCGAGTTCGGATGACTACCTGGGCATCTCGCCGGTCACCTGCCTCAAGGACGAGGCAGGGCTATCGGCAACGGCCCAGGGACAATAGTTTACCGTTTGAGATACATGCAATGATTGCACTGCAAAAACTCACCACGGAGCACACAGAGTACACAGAGCGTGGAAGGTTTATGAATAATAAGGATAATTTTTGGCCATTGGGTGCATGGAAGAAAAAATGTTCACAACCCTATGTTCAATGAAAGATAAAATCATCTTTAGTCTCTGCGATCTCCGTGGTCTCTGTGGTGGAAAGATCCCCTTTTTGCAGTGGAGTCATGCAATATCGAGGGAGGTTTTCGTATGTCTCGTCGCTGTGATCTAACCGGTCGTAAACCGTCTTTTGGTCATAACGTGTCGTTCTCAAAGCGACGCACGAAGCGGCGCTGGCTCCCAAACGTTCAGGAACGACGGATCTGGGTTCCTGAAGAACAACGCTTTGTTCGCCTGAAACTCTCAGCGGCTGCACTTCGCGAAATTGAGCGCAAGGGCTTGCTTAAGGCATTGCGCGACCGCGGTCTTACACTACGTGATGTTGAGCGTCGTTCACGTTCCTAGGGTACTACTGCTATGGATCTGGACTGGTTGATCGTTGGTGGCGGCATTCATGGTGTGCATCTAGCTCTCGTTCTACGGGAACGATGCCACGTTCCAGCCGACCGCCTGCGCATTATCGATCCGCACGAACGTCTGCTGGCACGTTGGGACACCTGTACCACTGTCTGTGGTATGCGTTTTTTGCGCTCTACCCTGGTTCATCACCTTGCCCCTGATCCATATGACCTGCTGCAATTTGCCCAAAAGACAGGTGCCGGATCGCACCATTTTCATGGACGCTATCAGCGTCCATCACTGGAAATCTTTCGAGCGCATGCCCAGTCACTGATTGAACGCTACCGGCTGCACGAGTACACGCTCCATGGTCGCGTCTGTGGTCTGCAACGGTGTAACCTGATCTGGCAGGTCGAAACAGATCAAGGTGTCCTCTCGACACGTAACGTCATTCTGGCGTTAAGCTGTACAGAGCAATTACGCTGGCCGCAGTGGGCGCAACTGTTACGGAACTCAGGGGCGGCGATTTATCACCTATATGAACCAGCGTTTTCGCGAGATCGGATCGGAGAGGGTCAGACGATTGCCATTATCGGTGGTGGAATCAGTGCCGCCCATCTTGCGCTCACGCTCAGCTCTGTTGCCCAGGTTACGCTTGTGATGCGACGACCAATCCAGATCGCACCGTTCGATAGCCCGCCGGGCTGGATGGGGCCGAAAGAGCTACGTCGTTTTCACGCTGAACCCGACCTGAACCGTCGGCGAGCGCTGATTACCGCTGCTCGCTTACCGGGGACAATGCCGGTCGAACTGGCACAGAGCCTGACAACCGCTGCCCAACAACACAAACTACGTCTTTTGATCGATGAAGTACATACTGCTACTTTTGCAGACGGTGTCATCACGCTACAACTCAACCATCACCGATTGACGGTGCAAACTGTCATCCTCGCTACCGGTTTTACCGCCGAACGTCCTGGGAAACCATGGCTCGACAACGTTATCGCTGCCAACAACCTCCCTGTGGCAGCCTGCGGTTACCCCGTGATCGGCCCTGATTTGCAATGGGCGCCAGGATTGTTCGTTACCGGTCCGCTAGCCGAATTGGAAATTGGTCCGGTCGCCCGCAATATCATTGGCGCCCGCCATGCCGGAGAGCGCCTTGTGCACCGGTACGTGAGTGGGTAGAGCGTTTCAAAGTTTTTTATTGCTCTTGCCATCAGTCAAGGTGATCTGAGCGTCTTCGTTACTCGGCCACTCTCACTCAGTCTGTTACTGACTGCTCTTATTGCTCTGATCATTCCATATCTGCCGGTATTATTCAATCTGCTTACCGGCAAACCGTCTCGTACCGGACGCCTGGTGTTTGGTCGAGGTGAAGAGGATTGAACAAGAAGGCGGGTTGCGAACCCGCCTGCCGTAGCTTGCAGAGAACGATAGAACACTCTTCCCCTAACCGGTAGTGCGTAAACCGGCAGCAATAGCATTCACCAGGTGCAATAGATCGATGAGAGTTGCTTCGGCTGCCGGATCACCGGCTGCTTTCTGAGCACGCCATTGCGCCAGGAGTTCGATCTGACGATGGTGAAGCGGCGCCAACCCGATTTGCCGTCGGGCGAGAGTCGCTGTGACTCGCGGTCGCCGTTGTTCGATGGGCATCCCGAAAATCGCCGTCAATGCTGCCTCAGTCCGCGCAAATTCAGCATCGATCAGTTCAAGGAATTGACGACGTATCGCGGTATCTTCAACCAGCCCGGCATAGGCATGCATGATGTCGCGGTTTGCCGTTTGTAGGCTAGTACCCACATTTGCCAACAGATAACGCAGGAGCGGCCAACGCCATTGCTCGGCCCGCAGCCGTTCCCACGTTTCCTGGTCTTCCTGCTGCAACGCGCACAACGCACTCCCAACCCCGTACCATCCCGGCAAATAGAAGCGTGCCTGATTCCAGCTAAATACCCACGGGATCGCTCGTAAATCAGCTAGCGTCGCCTGTCCGGTACGTCGTGTAGGCCGTGACCCAATCCGACTCTGTTCGATCACATCGATAGGTGTAGCTTGCCGGAAGAAGGTGATAAAGCCATCACGTTCGATCAGGTCGCGATAGGCTTCCCTGGCCTTCTGGGCCAGCCAGCCGATAACCGGTTCCAGGGGATGCAGTTCTTCCGAATGGTGTCGTTGGAGCAAGGTGTGCATCGTCGTCCCGGCCAGCAGGAGCTCCAAATTGTACGCAGCCGTGAGTCGATTAGCATACTTCTGCGAAATAACCTCGCCTTGCTCGGTGAGGCGTAAATCACCGCTGAGACTGCCCGACGGCAACATCGCAATAAAACGATTGGTTGGACCAGCACCACGACTGATCGTTCCACCACGGCCATGGAAAAAGCGGATGCGCACACCGCGTTCCTGACCTACCTTCACCATTGCACGCTGGGCCTGATACAACGCCCAATAGCTGGCTAAAATCCCACCATCCTTATTGCTATCGCTGTAGCCAATCATGACTTGCTGTACCAACTCACCGCCCTGGGCCTGTACGACCAGACTACGGCGGGTCACCGGGTGATCGAGAATGTCAGCGAGTATCTTGGGGCTATGCTCAAGGTCTTCAATAGTTTCAAACAAGGGTACCACCGGTAACCGGCAAACCAGACCTTCTGGCGTGGCATACGCCAGACCGGCTTCCCGTGCAAGCAAATAGACGACCAGCACATCGGTGACATCACGGGTCATGCTGATAATGAGTGGTCCCAATCCAGCCGTTCCATAGCGGGCAATGTGCGCAGCCAGTACTCGATAGCACTCGACAACGGATGCAGCCTCTTGGCCGAGCGGTGTATTGGGGTGGGCAAAGGGGCGCGGTGATGCAACCTCACGTTCGAGCAGATCACGCCGTCGCTCAGGATCGAACAGGTCATCGGAAGAGAGACCGGCAGCTTCCAACAGTTGCGCCAGAGCACGGTCGTGAAACTGACTGTTTTGCCGAATGTCCAGGGTTGCCAGATGAAAACCAAAGGTGTCAACCAGTTGCATCAGGGGTCGAATCTCAGCTTCGGCTAGCCGCTCGGCGCCAATTGCCCGGAGATGGTCGGCAAACTCGCGCAGGTCGTTGAGCAACTCACTTGCACAGCGGTATCGATCTGGCTCGTCTATCAGGCTGGCCGCCTCAGCCGGTTCATCATCAATTGGTAATCGTGCTCGCATGAGATTAAGTGCCTGACGCCACGGCTCATTCGGATTGCGCGCAATTGCCTGTACGCCACGCCCGCCCAGACCACTTGCCATACGCCGAATCTGGTCAGTAAGGCCGGGCGGTGTGGGCACGAGCATGTCAGAAATGCTGAGGTGACTGGCTGCCTGTCGTAACCGCCGACGTAACAACCGCAACGCTTGCAGACGCATTTCACGCAAGGTTTGAGCGGTAATCTCGGCGGTTACTAACGGGTGCCCATCCCGATCCCCACCAACCCAAGAGCCAAAGCGAAGGCGCGGCCAGGTATCGCGCAGGAGAGCAGGATCGAACCCCGCTCCCTGCCAGGCATAGCGCAATTGATTATCAAGCACCGGCAATACATCAGGGAAGACGTTGACCAAATAGTGCAAGACATTACGAACTTCAGCCGGTACACCTGGTTTACTTAAAAAAACGTCGCCGGTGCGCCACAGGCGTTCGAGCAGATTCTCAATATCGGCCTTGATTTCGGCTTGCTCGGCTGGTGACCACCGTTGACTCTCGCGTCGCACTAGCAATAGATATAACTCACGGTAGTGCGCGAGCACCGTTGCCCGTTTCGCTTCAGTCGGATGAGCGGTTAATACCGGCTCAACATGAATATGAGGTAGAGCGGCTGCAATCTCTTCGGCAGTGATACCGGCAAACTGAAGTTTTTGGATCGCGTCACGCCAACGTCCCGACTCAGGCCGTATAGTTGGATCACGATCGGCGATGCGACGCTGCTGCACAGCCGCATTTTCCTCGGCGATATTGAGCAACTGGAAAGCGATGATCATCGCCTGCGCCAGCTCGCGAGTCGGAACGGAATTGTGGCGTTCAGTCCCATCAAGCCAGGGAAGTGCTTGCGCTACGTTCCCAGCACCGACATCGTGCAATACCTGCGCAAAGCAATCAAGCAAGAAGGAAAAATCTTGATCAGCCTTTTCTTGATCAAGTGGGCGCATGGGCATAGGGGTTAACCTTTCACTACGCTATCTGATTTGCAATCATACCATAAAGGGGAGAGAGTGAGAGGGTGAGAACGGATGCCGCAGAGGAGCGAGTGGAGAGGAAAGAGAGGGCGGGCCGCAATGTGGGCCGGTGCAGCAGATGAGTTGACACCGGATCGTATCATTGCGATAATCCTGATAGAGGGATCAGGCAATATATCCGAATTCACGGCATCGTCGATGTCCGCGCAGAAGGGTGACCTGTCTGCGCAGTGCTTGACTTTTGTCGAAGATACCTCTTCAGCTTCGCCTGCGGCCATCAGGTCTGATTGAGCGTTGATTGACAAGCGTAGGCTGGCTGTAAAGAACCTCTTGACAGGGTATGTGCCAGGGAGTACAATTTTAGTAGTTCGGAATTGAACAACTATGGTAGAAACGAACCTTTTAGAACAACTTACGGCGCTGGGGCTTACCGAGTATGAAGCGCGAGTCTATCTGGCATTGCTGACCGATCACCCCGCAACCGGGTATCAGATCAGCAAATTAGCCGGTATACCGCGGTCGATGGTGTACGAAGCACTAGGACGGTTAGAGGCGCGGGGGGCAGTGCTGAAATCGGTTGAAGAGAAGGCAACGCTCTATCAGCCTATTTCACCGGCGATCTTGCTCGACCGTTACGAACGGGAGGCTCGCGAGCGGGCTGCGGTGTTGCGCAATCAACTGATGCCCCTCTTTCGCCATGAAGAGAGTGATCGCCTCTGGAACTTTAGCGGTCGGAAAGAGGCATTGGCTGCGGCACGCGAGTTGATCGATAGTGCTACCCGTGAGCTGATGCTGGTGCTGACCGATGCCGATGTCGAGGCGCTTTATCAGCCGTTGGCTGCGGCGCATGAACGCGGAGTAGCGTTGGGTGTCATTCTCACCGGTGAGGCCCCCTTCTCGTTTGGGCAGGTTGTGCGCCATCCCAAGCGTGAGACCGAGTTGCACGGCATGGTAGAGACCTTAATTGTAGTTGCCGATGAACGCGAATTTCTGATCGCCTCTGGCCATCTGGCAACGACCGCAACCGTGACCACAAACCGCAATATGGTCTTAATTGCCCGTCAGTTCATCTGGATGGAACTGTTCGCGCAGCGTATCTTTGCCCGGTTGGGTGATGATTTGCTTGCCCGACTCGATCCCGAAGACCGACAGGTATTGCACTCATAACCGGTCACTCACCCAGCGCCGAAGAGGAGGCATTGACATGACGACACTTTCGCAGGCTGCTCCCTGGCGACAACTGTCGCAATGGTTTCACGATGAGATTCTCGAACCGCTGTTCGTGGTGCTCACGCTGATCGGGATCGTCGTTGGTATCTGGCTGGAGGGAGCCGGTGCACCTGATTCCCTGACTCTGCTTGTTCATCTTGCGACCTATTTTTTTGGCGCATTTTACGCAGTACGGGCAATTATCGAGGCGTTACGTCACTGGTCAATTGAAGTCGATCTGCTGATGGTACTGGCGGCGTTAGGGGCTGCCTATCTGGGTGATTTTACCGAAGGCGCGATTTTACTCTTTCTCTTCTCGTTGAGTAATGTGTTGCAGGCGTATGCGCTGCGTCGTACCGAACAAGCGATCACCTCATTGATGGCACTGCGACCCGATACGGTACGGGTGCGCCGTCATGGTCACGAGCTTGATCTGGCCGTTGAGCATGTCCAGGTTGGGGATATTGTGATCCTTCGTCCAGGCGATCGGGTACCACTTGACGGCGTGATCGAACGCGGTGTAGGCACGTTTGATGAATCGGCGCTGACCGGTGAGTCGATGCCGGTGCAGAAGGGACCGGGTATGACGGTGCTGGCCGGAACGCTCAACCAGACCGGTGCGCTTGAGGTGCGCGTTACGAAGCCGGCCAGTGAGAGCACGCTGGCGCACGTGATTGCGATGGTGAGTGAGGCGCAGGCGCGTAAAGCGCGCACGCAGAGTTTTCTTGAGCGGTTCGAGCAGCGATATGCAATCGGGGTAATCGTAGCGGTTGTGTTGTTCATTCTGATCGTCCCTCTGAGTGGAATGTCATTTACCGACACCTTCTACCGGGGGATGGTACTCCTGACCGTTGCCTCACCGTGCGCACTGGTTATCAGCGTACCGACAGCGTTGCTGAGTGCAATTGCTTCAGGTGCGCGACGTGGCGTGCTCTTCAAAGGGGGCGTTCATCTAGAAGAGTTGAGTCGGGTGCGTGTGATCGCTTTCGATAAGACGGGAACGCTGACCTTTGGTAAACCGGTGGTATCCGATCTGGTTCCGATGACAGGGGTGAGCGAGCATGAATTAATCGCCACAGTTGCCCGTGCTGAGCAGCCCTCAGAACATCCGATTGCGCGGGCTATTTTGCGCGCCGCTGAAGATCGGTCAATCAGTGTTGTTTCGCCAGAGCAATTTTCTGCGGTAACCGGTATGGGTGTGCGGGCAACGTGGAATGGGACTGAGACGCTGGTTGGCTCGCCCCGCCTGTTTGCAGAGAACGGGATTACGATCCCAACGGAGCTGCAAGCGCGGGCTGATGTGTTGATGAAGCAGGGACGGGGAAGTGTGTTATTGGTGTGGCGGGGTGGCCGTTGGCTGGGGCTAGTCGCTGTGATGGATCGCGAACGGCCAGACGCTGCGCAGCAGATTGCTGCCCTGCGGGCAGCCGGTATCGAACGCATTGTCATGTTGACCGGTGATAATGCGCTGGTAGCTGAGGCAATGGCACAGCGGTTGGGGGTCGATGAGGTGTACGCCGAGTTGTTACCCGCCGACAAATTGCATCTGGTTGAGCAATTACGGCAACGCTACGGTGGTGTGGCAATGGTCGGCGATGGGGTTAATGACGCACCGGCACTGGCGGCAGCAACGGTTGGCATTGCGATGGGCGCTGCCGGTACCGATGCTGCACTGGAAACAGCCGATCTGGTCTTGATGCGAGATGATCTTGGCGCTATCGTGTATGCGTTGCGGTTG
>Ga0308396_1001205_pt1 | contig 13816 bp, 13 predicted proteins | sample Hotspr2SamplePe2_FD_202359 | JGI IMG/M metagenome (GOLD analysis project Ga0308396, IMG submission 202359) | Hot spring phototrophic mat microbial communities from Mushroom Spring, Yellowstone National Park, Wyoming, United States - 20050930_Pe2 ... | reverse complement strand
TCTAATTTTAAAACCTCTTTCCAGATCAAGAGTTGAAAATTCAGCTACTGCAAAATTTTCTGGTTTAGTCTTCCTTCCAAACTCTTCTACAATTTTATCAAGATATAAAGTATACAAAGCGTTTATATTTACAGTTACAGTTGACATTTTACTTTGTAGCTTGTTTGTCAATGTTGTTACTGCAAAATAAACAAAGCTTTATTGTTAGATACACTGCAAGCAATGTCAAACAGTATGCATCGTATATTTTGAAAAGGTTGTTTGATAGAGATGTTGAATTTATGGATTTCGAGAATAATAAAACAAGACTTGATAGAATTATATTCCTATCTGGTCAACCATCTATAATTGGTTCATACAGTGAATTGTTAGCCAGAGGTTTACCTAAACCATTTTGTGTTGTTTTTGATGAAAAAATAATGGATAGATATGAGCAACCGTTTTTAGGTCAGTTTCATGCTTCAGGTTTTGAACAACCTTTAATAAAATTATACCTTGCTGCTAGAGATAACTCACTAATAAACTTATCTGATAACAATACAAATGTAGCAGGTTATACGAACTTTCAGATTGAGATTGTAGCTCACATAACTAGATTGCCCTATCAAATGGATTTGGCTTTGCATTATAGTACACAGGCTCAGATGATTGAAAGTCAAACAACCATAACAAATCTATTTACAGTTGGTAGATATCACCTAATCAAAATTCCTTATATAATATATCTACCTAGAGAATTATTCGTTGCTACAGAAAATAACGATTTACTTGGTAGCATTGATTTATACAATACACTCAGAGATGATACAGAAACAGTAAAGGTTTATCCTGTTTCTGGACAAACTAATCAAGTTGGATTAGTTATAAATATGCATGCTTACGTTAGAATAGATGCTGCATCATGGACACAGAACATAATTGTTGATAGTCAGGAACAGACTTTTAGAAGTGATTGGTCTGTATATGTTGATATACCCTACATTAAATTTGTTGATTTGATAACTTACATTCCAATTAGAGGTGTAATTGTTAAGATATTTATCAAGAATGATGTAACTGCAGAACCTTTATTGGTCCCTACTAGTATTGATGATTTGACATTGTTTCATATACAAGAGATTAATATTGATACATTCTATGCTAGAGATACATTCGTAATTGATATACCTACAGACATAAACTTAAGTGATACAAAAAAGATAGAAGTTATAAACTTTAGCAATCAGATAACAGATCCAGGCACTAACTTTATAGGAGGTATGTTAATTAAGAAATTGGAATATACATTAGATAGTAATAATGGACGTATACAGGTTTTGAACGAAGTATATCCAGGTAAAGTTAGGGTTTATTACTGGCGTTAGTTCCTCGCAAATGTATTTCTTTTTTTACAAACATAGGTCTCAATTTTTCTCTCAAATAATCCAAATAAGCAAATGCTTTTTCAAAAATCACCACAGACAAATATGTGCAAAGCAGCGTAATTATATTCAGGCCAAGTATGTATACTGTAATTTGACAAATTCTTTACATGTTCCTGTCTGGACAGGGCTCGTCAGGGTGGGTAATTAGATTCGAATCTGCAATACATTGATCTTTTGAGATAAACTTTTACAATTACACTAAATTTTTTATCATGAAGCAAACAGACAAAATACAAAAATTTATTCATGATTTTCGTCTGCAAATTGATTATGAGCGCAAACTAATTACAGTAGATAAACACTTTTTAAATTTATCTGATAAGATATATGCTCCAGTATTTAAGTATCATGATGTAGATTATGCTCTTAGGTTTATAGCTAATGTTGTATTGCATCAAGATAAGTTGGATACACATCAATCAAAAGAACTACCTTTGGAGGTTATTAATGTGGCCAATAAGTTAAAAAATTTCAAAGTTTATGTTGCTAACTCAAAAAAGAATTATTGTGTTTCAATTTATCATAAAGGTAGAGAATATCAAACATTAACTGATGTTAAAGTTGTATGGCTCTGGTGTTTATATGATTTAATAGTTTACTTGACTAATGCAAAAAGTCATCTAAATTTATATGTATGTCAGACAGAAGACAGGAAGAGTTGATAAAAATGCTTAGAATGTATACTCATTTACTACATTTGAATAGACCAACAATTCAAATTCATAAACAGGATAATCTAGATACATTGATAAAATTACAAATGCAGTTATTCAAGAAAATGAAGAAATAATCTAAATTTTTTTATATGCACACACTATACAGGTTACTAGACGATTATTTCACGATTAGATTTAGTGATAACAAAATTATTTTGAGATATCAGATTAGTTACAACATTAATAGAATATTAACCAGCATTGAATATGTAATACGTAGGCACCTATATAAAATACCTAATCATTTTCAAAAATATTTCATACACGTAACATTAAACTGTTTGAATTTAAAAAGTAACATACAATTTGACTTTGCAAGAAAAGAAGTAGTTATAATAACAAAACAAAAAAATGTAAAAGCGTTAGAAGAATTTTTAACTACCTACAAATACAAGTTTCTAAATACATATGGTTTCAAAAGTTCTATGTTAACAATGATATTTCCTCTGTTTATAGAGAATCAAATTAATGCAGAAACTATACTGTGGTATGTTTTGCTAATGACACATCCTATCAATCAATTTTAAAAACTAATGTTGCAGTTATAGAAAAAACAATACAAAAAAAGTAAAATAAGTTTTTACGACATTAATAGATCTACTATCAAAGCAGCAGCGAACCAATTTCCTACATCATCGTATTCATCTTTAGTTACATTAAGTTTTTTGATTTTGTCTAGTTGCTTTTTATCTAGTTTGCTAATAATGGGAGGTATGTTTCTAATAATATCGCTAGTTGCTAGAGGATGTTTGCTCACAATAGAACTAATTATATTAGTTAAATCTTTTCTATCATCATTGTTAATATAATCCATAACTTTTAGGTATTCCAATTTGTTATACATTTCCTGAGCAAATATCTTATTCTTCACTTTTGCATACAATATAGCATAAACGAAAGACATCACTAATCTTGTTCTATCATAGTTATCGTTTATGTTCAGTTTTATCTTAGGTTCTGTTTTTGTTGCAGGTTGTTCTTCGCTAGATTCTTTGGCTAGTATAGAATCGTATACTTTCAATTTGTATATGTTGTATGATATTAAATCTAGTAAGGAATTTTCTGCATTAGGATCAAACAATTTATAGATACCAAAAATACTCTTTGGTCTCAATAATCTGAATGCAACTCTATCTTTAACAAGTTTGCGTAACAAATACGTATTTGTTATGGGTATGTCAATCTTTTCAGTGAAGCCTGTCGTACTTATAGTCATCTGAGCAACATTCACATTCATTAATGATAGTCTATACAATCTACCTAGGATTAAGTTTATAGCAAAAACTATGTCCTGTATAAGTTTATCAAAACGTGTTTCCTTATTTGTTTTGATTTTGATTGTTATTTGTTCATTCTTGAGATTTATTGTTGCAAAACTTAACTGTTTTTCAATGTCATCTAGATTGATTTTTTGTTCGTTTTCGATGTTTAATGAGAATGACGGAGTCGTAAGTTTTGTTACATTACTAAAAAAGTGATAGTAGATTGAAGATAGTAATATATCATTTGCATTACCTATTCTAGACATTTTTACTCCTCCCTATTTCTATTTTGTAAAATTTCTACAAGTAAATCATTGAAGTCAGATTGTGATGCAACATCTCCCTCCGGAGCATAATCTACTACATTAACATTACCTTCCCTATCTATTATAACAGTTAGGTTGACAGATGGTATATACACAGCATACTCATTATCATTTTTCTTATAAATGGTGTATTCACATTTGTTTGCCTCTGTTGGAACAACGGAAGTTACTTCAAATCTTTTTTCATTCAAATCAACTTTGATTACAGGAGATATGAATAGTGATGATATGAATATGCTATCATTTGTTGCGTATATGTTTATGAATTGATTGTTTGGTGTAAATGTTCCAGCAATCATAAGACTATCATCATTACTGTTATCGATCTCTATTTGAGTATCATCTTCTGTTTCGGCTTGTTCTTCTTCTGATTCAAGAGTTTCACTTTCAGATTCAAAATCAAATTTATCATCAAAGTTGAAGTCAGCTAAGTTGTCTAGATCATCTAGATCTGTTTCCTCTGTATTATTGGGTGTTTCATCTTCCATGTATAGATCACTTAAATCCAATACTTCAACATCATTTTCTTCTTTAGTTTCTTCATCCTCTTGTTCATCCATAAAATCAAAATCAAAATCGTCTAAATTATCTACTTCCTCATTATTTATTGCATCTTCTTCATTTTCATCTTCTACTTCCTCATCGTTATCATCCTCATCTATATCTATCACAATATCCTCTTCCTCATTGTTTATCACTTCTTCTTCTTCAACATCAACTTCAACATTATCAGGTTCATATTGTTCTTCATCCTGTGGTAAATCAGGTTCATTAATTACCTCATCTTGTTTAATCAATTCATCTTCCTGTATATCTTTAGATTCATCAAAATTTTGAAAATTGTCCTGTGAAAGATACTCTTTTTCGTCCATCAAAGAAAATTTAGCTATGTTTAAGTGGATAGTTTTGCAAACCTGTTTAGCTTTCATGAATAAGATTAATATAGCCAAATGATTGTATTTTTGTCAAGAGTTTCTAAATACAACTATACTAAATTTTTGTATATGTTTCGGTTATCTACTCTAGATGCAAAAAATATAGTCGATGCTATCGATTCAAGGTTTGAGAAAATTACTGTCTTTTTGGATATTGATAATTTATTCTTTGATCTCTACTATGATAGCATATATGCTGATATTAACGATTTTCTTGGCCAATTAAGAAAGTCTGCTCAGGAAGTGTTGTATTCTCTATTTAACTTCCAACAGTATCTAGTTCAAGAATCACAGAAAAATAATTTAAAGTATCCAACCATCATTTTATACACTAATTTTTCTGCTCCAAATAAAATACTTAAAATAATGCCAAAATATAAGCAGCATAGACAAATACTCAAAACATTACCGTCTACACAATTAATCAAATTTCTCAAAGCTAAATATGGTGAGTTTAATGTTAATGAGATAAAATCTGTAGCAAAGAGATACTTCTACAAACTGATACAAAACATAATAAACAATAATTTTCGAAATACAGTTTTTGTTATAAGTAGGAATATGGATAGTGATTACATACCATATCTTATACTAAAAACATATATGAAAAATACGAATGCTTACTTCATTGTTAGTTGGGATAAAGATTACATACAATTGTTAGCCTACAATAACTTATTCATATATCGCAGGCGCAATATAAAAGTTGAGAATGAATTGATAGGAGATTACATAAAGGTTGATTACAAAATACTAACAGGCAAAAATTTAGACGTTAAACTGAAGCATCCTTTATTGCATCCTATATATCTAGCATTAGCAGGAGATAGTAGTGATAATATACCTTCATTAAGAAAGAGATTAAACATTAAGAAAGTTGAAGATATCTTAAATAATTATGCAGATGATTTGATTAAAGCTATGCAGAAAGAAAGTATTGATGATGTCATGCAAATATTATCTAATATTTTCAAAAAATCTGTTGATGAACCAATTATGCAACAATTGAAAACAAATCTAATTGTAACAACGTTCTTTGCACAAGATAGTTTATATGATCAGATTGATAAAAGTTTTGTATTAAATCAATTAAAATTTCTAAACTCATATCATGAAAATTTAACTAGAGATAAACTTGATGAAATTATAGCTCAGAATTTGATTTAGTTTTTTTATGTAAGGAATGTGAATAGATTTCTGCTTACAGTTCTAGTAAAGTATGGTGTAAGCATTTTCGGTGAAAGTTGTTGCAGATTATCCAATTTCATTTGTGGTCTACCCTTGTATATTCTCTGAAATCTGAAATAATAGTTACCATCAAAACGATACAGACTATGAAAATTTCTCTCTTTAATGAAATCATAATAGAGTGCATACACAGAACCCTGATTTATCAGCAGCGGTATCAAACCTGAATGTCTTTCAAAATACAATATATAAACAATCATAGGCTGTTTAACATATAAATCCAGTAGATAAACATAGCCTGTTTCTGCTATCTTCCAATTACCAGGTGGATAATCTCTTTCTCCTTTGAATTTAAGTTCAGTAAATGGAACAACGTAATGTGTTATTATCATCATTCTGTCTTCATGCAAACTTTTTGGCCAGTGTCTACATACTAATACTCTGTATAATGCTTGTCTATCATCAAAATAGAATGTTTTACCCAACGAAAGAAACCTATTTGCAAGCAACGGATTAGGTAAAGCCATATACAAATCAATTAGTAATCCTTTCTGTGGATGATAGTTTAGTTTAATAGTGTAAAAGCTACGAAACAAAGGTATGTATAGTTTTTTGTTATTGAAATTAAATCTTATGTTTAGATGCCTATGTTCTTCCATACTTTCAGCTGCTTTACAATATGACTTTTATTGTGGATGCAAAAGCATACAGTCCATTTGTAAAAGATCGTATCAAAAATCTTGAAGTTGAGTATGATGAATTGTATGTTGACACAAATAGTATAACTTACAACTTTAGAGTTGACAGTTATTATAGTGATAGTTCTGCTCCAGTTTTATTTATTAACAGAACAATTGATCTCAAAGTGATAACCAAAAAAGTAAATACTTTCAATAGATTGCTTACTGATATAGAGAATGAAGCTTTTAGTTCCTATATTTGGAATTATCAAAATACAATACTAGGTCTTGGTAGAAGAATTTCAGATCGTATTGCTTACACAGACTTTGATATAGAGCATACGAACTCTTATCCGTCAATCAAATTAAGATTTCAACTGGATAGATCATTATTACCTATTGTTGATGTTCGCACTATATACGCTTCACAACGTTTATCAGTTTCAGATATTATGAACAAAACTATTAATAAATTTAACGAATTGATAAGTAGTTTTGCTATCTCAAAGATAAAATTTCTGTCGCATCCTTTTAATGATGTTGAAGCAAGCTACTTTACAAAAAGTTATAGAAATGATTTAGTGCTCACATTGTATGATATACTAAACCTCTATGTTCAAGACTATAAGCCTGTAGATTTATCTCTGTTATCTTATATTGCTCAACAAGAGAATGAATTAACTTTATATCTAATTCCGCTTACTGTTGATAATATAAATCCTAATTCAGATTTTCCTGTTTTAACAAATATATTTGTTGATCAAAACATTTATCTTACAGAGAATGAATACAGTTTTAAGAAATATGATGATGTGATCGAAATACTCAAGAGTAACGCTTCGCAGCATACTAAACACAAAGCCATCGCTATTTTTAATCACAATTTACAACAACCAGATACAAATACACAAAGAAGAACAGATGTTGTAGATAGTGATGGAAATTATTTGTCTGCAATGGAAAATATCTCCAATGAATCTAGTAGTGTGTTTGATTATAAACAGATAACAGAATCACTACTAAAACTCAATACTTTTGTAACAAGAAACTCAAAACTAATTAAGTTTAACAATGATGATGTAATTATGGTTTATAATGACCGATATAGCAGTGAGCTAGACCTAGATTTTGATTTTCCATTTTTATGTAGATACAGTGAATTTTATTTACGACCTACGTCCAATTCTACAATTATTAGGATAGCTAATTTGGTTATTCCATTTAATCTAACAATAGGTTTAGTAAATATATTGGATGTTGATCTAACTCCATCTACAAATAATACAATCACACCTCAATCATCTAGCAATAATCTTTATAAACGAGTAGAACAGGGATTAGAACAAAGATTGAATGAGTATATGCAAGCAAATAATCTGCAAGAAAAAAGAGTCATCAAATACTATAGGGTTCTACCAAATGATTTGGATAACATTACTCTAATAGTTAATGTGTTAGAGAGAAGTCTTGTGTTAGCACATCAGTTAGATAAACCAGATGAAAAGCAAATGTATACCAGAAGAGCAGAACAATTGCTAAATGAGAATAAAAGCAGTATTGCACCCATTATAAATATTACACCAACTAACTTTTCCAATCTTATCAAGAATTCACATAGCACACTATCTGATTTGTTGAGAAAAGATTATTATCATTTTGGTACACCTGAACAAGTTTCTATTATTTTCACATCGCTAGGCAATCTTGGTAATATCAATCAGCAATTATATAACCTAATAAACGTAATTAAAGATGGATCAGGATCAGAACAAAACATATTAGAAATGTTAAATCAGTTTGCTACAAACGTTAACAATATTTTACGACTTTTTACTTATCTACCAGATAACAATAAGCAAATTCTACGAAATATTATAGATGATGTCCTAACAAATTTAAACTATCTGCTAGGATTGATTGACAAAATTATAACAACAGATACCACAAGATCTATGATAATAAATCAAATTGAGAGCATTATGTATAGTATACAGCAAAAAACGAGTTTTGTTTAGTATTATTGTTCAAGCATTGTTATGTCAATACAAATACCTAGATCTGCATACTCTATTGTTGAGTATAATGTGATATGATCTTGTATGAGATATTTGTCTTCATTAAACAAAACAATTAGTATTCTCTTGTCTTTTATATTGTTGTTGTAATTTTTTTGAATGATTTTATCATCGGTTGATATATAGAAAGCTACAATTTTGTTTTCATATTCTAATATTCCTTTGTCAAATATTAGTTGATCGTTATTGATTAATACATCTAGTTTTAATGAGCAAGGGTAGTTATTGTTTACAATGCCAAGTATATCATTCAGTATATATGTTAATTCATCAATGATTTTACATTTATTGTTTACATTATTTAATGTCTCAAACTTACAAGCAAACGATAGATTTTTGCTTACAACTACTTTGATATTTGCTCTGCAATAATCACTTATTAGATTTTTGTTTAATATAATCTTGTCATCATATAAAATACCTTCAATGTAATTTTTGTAAACTATTGGTTTCCCTTGTTCTGTTACAATAGTAAAATTTTTTACATCACTAGGTAAATCAATTAATGGATCTTTGATTTGAATAAATTGTGAGTTGCTTAATACATAGGCATATATATTCATACAAAAAAATTTAGTTTAGTTGCTAAACTATTAGGCTAGCACATGCTTCCAATCAATGTTTCTGCTAGCAGGAACTTCAAACAATTGTTTCACCTTTTCCTTAAACTTTTCAACTAATAGTTCTTGTTTTTGTTGAATAGTTACTTTATCAGAATTTAGTTTTAGGTAGTATATGTATGTCTCTTTTGTTTGCGAGAATCTATATACTCTGGCTATTGCTTGATGCAGATCTACATCTCTAAAGGGTAAGTCTGCATACATAACTATCCTACCTTCTGTTAAAGTAAAGCCAAATGATAAAGATGAATATGTTGCTATCAGTATTGTTCCTGGCTGCTGCTTGAATATTTGAATTGATTTTTTACGTTCTTTCAAAGATTGTTCTCCTGTAACAGTTACAATATTCCTAATACCATGTTTCTCAAGAGTTTGTTTTATGGCTTCCAATGTGTATTTGTAGTTCGTGAATATTATTATTCTTTCCTGCTTGGAAACTAAATCTTTTATGAGCTTAATATTCTTTTCATATAACTCCATCACTAACTCTATTAATCTTTGTTTATATATACTACTTAATTCTTTAGTGAAACAAATCAATTTACCCATAAATAGTTGCGACATTGCTTTGTTAAATTGTTCAGCTAAAGTATGTTCGTTTCTACTTTGCAGAAAATCATAGATTTGTTTGCGAGCGTAAACTAAATCTCTTGTTAATTTAATTTGATTTTGTTTGGTGTTTTCCCTAATCATTTTTACATAATCACTAATTTGATTATCTGTATCAACTTGTTCTATTTTTGATAGCACATCAATTAGGTTTTGTTTATAGGTGTTGTAGTTTTGATTTACTTGTTGCAGACAACCTGATGATTGATCTCTGGCTTGCTCAATAATACCATCAACTATGTATTTATCAATATTATCTACATTTGTTTCTATAACTATTTCATGTTTTGGTGGTAAGGATAGACTGCTACTAATTTGACTTCTTGTTACTCTGATCATACTTAAACTAAGTCTATGCTTTATCAAATCTATAGCATATGTAGCATAAGCTGAATTATAGGCTTTAATGAAATAAGGGTAAGCATACATATCAAATAAAGGATCCAACAATAAAAATGCTCCTGATAGTTCAGCATATCTACCTTTGACTGGAGTTCCAGATAACAATAATACATCATTAATGTTGTTAGCAATGACAAATTTGTATAGAGATTGCATTGTCTGTGTATCAGCATATCTTATGACTTGAGCCTCATCTAGGATAAGGAAAATTCTCTCAACATTATAGTTCCACGGAACATGTAGTTTTGAAACATTATTAAAGTTTGTTATGATTGCAATATGATTATGGTTTGGTTGATCTAAAGGAAAAGCGCAAACCTGTTCTCTTGGCATGTTGGTTAATTTCTCAAATTCATCTAGCCAATTTAATATAAGTGTTTTGGGACAAACAACAATAACTTTTGTTCCATAGGCCAGTGATGTATATAGAGATGTTAGTGTTTTACCTATACCAACATCAAAAGCCAAATAATAACCTCTTAGTTTGAGGTTATCCTTATATTCACCGTAATGCTGAACAAATTTATTTTGATGTGGCATTAACTCAACTTTGAAGATTTGTTTCACCTTATCTAAATGTTTTGGTGTATCTGGTTTATGATCAAACAATATATGATGTAATACAGTATTCTCAATTAGTTCACGAGCAATTTTTAGTTGATTGTTGGATATTAGTGATAGAACAATCTCAACTGTAAAAAAGCGATGAAATTTGTAGTATGTTTTGCTTCCTACACTTACATCATTGATAATCATTTTTAAAAAATTTTTATCCTGTTCACTAACATAATCTAGCAAATTCAAATCTGTTAGATAGAAGTTTTTGCTTTCAATAATTTGCATAAACATAAATCGCTGAGATATTATCGTCAAAACAACAAACATAAATAATAGGCAAAACTATTTACAAAAACTACTCGTAGTATGTATTTATATTCTTGCTCTCTAATTAGGTTAAGAATTGTACTAGCTATTAAATTATTTTCTATACCTACAGAATGATAATTATGAATTTCGAGATTACTGGTTTCTATATCTATAGTAATACGTTTTTTGTAATACATAAGTAGTATTGTTAAATTTTGAGGGTAATTGGTTTTCAGTGTGTTTGGAAATGATATGAATGGTAATATAGGAATATCTATATTTGGACAAAATTTGCTCAACATTATGTAAACGATAAATTTGGAGTAATCAACATTTTCTATTTTGTTACAATTAGCTAGTAGATCTAGCAGAGTATCTTCAAAATTGTTGCTGTAGCCAAAACCATTAAACCATACGTCTACATAGGCTGAATTATAGTGTATAAATTTGATAAGTCTATTTATCGTTTCGTAAGTAGATTTAATGATCATAACAGAAAATTTAGATCAGTTTTCATCACATGAGTAGCGTTATGTAACTCAATATTGGAGCACCAAAATCTCTGACATAACTATTTATCAAAGCAACATTCGCAAATAAGTTTGCAAGTATGACATTCTGTATTGGTATTACTAATGAAGGTGATAATCTTAACTTAGAATTTTTATGTTTGTAATAAGTTAGTGTTTTTATTTTGAAAGACAACTCATAAAATATAATATGATGCAAATTTTTGTTTATGTTTTTGTATACCATTTTCCTTATATCATTATCTAGCAAATCGACATTATGAAAATCAATATCTGTTGTGTAATCTGCTTGCAACAATAACATGTAAGTTATTATCTTTTCAAATGAATCAACTCTATCTTCTAACAAACTTAACATAACATTACCAAATTCTGATGATTTATAGTAAAGTCCGTAATATAAACAAGGATAATGTAGTTTTGAGAATAATACATCCTGTAACAAAGTCAGACTGGAATACATGACAAAAAATTTAGTGTATTTGTAAAAAAAATTATTTGCCTGTGTATGCGAATGCAAATACTCTATTATTCATATTCTTAACATCTTGCTTAACTTTGTTTATATCCATAGAAGTAGATACGATGCGTCTTTTACGTAGCGTTTGTAGTATCTTTGCTCCAACCAATATTACACCTACACCAATCAATCCTGCGACACCAACTTTGGCAAAAGTAGGTATATCGGAATATACTTGCTGCAATTTCTCTACTAGAGATTTACCAGTAGTTTGAACTTTTTCTGCTACATCACCAACAGTTTGTTTAACTTCACCACCAATCTTTTCAACAACTTCACCAGATTTTTGTTCTACATTAGCAGCAGTATCTTGAACTTGTTTAGCAGCTTCCACTATTTTATCTGTATTCAACGCTGTAAGCAAGCCAATTATAAAACCAAATATACCAGCACCAACAACTGGAGTAACAGCTTTCAATATACCAACTAGAGCTGGAATTATACCTGGATTTGCTTTTCTCTGACTAACTTTTACGTAAGCTTCTTTGCTTACAAATTTACTTGCTAGCTTTTTGTAATTGTTTATTCCTTTCTTACCAGCTTGTTCGAAAATCGATACAGCTTCTTTTGCTACTTGTTTGACATCCAAAGTAGGATTTGTTACAATAAGAACACTAGCTATATCATCTAGCACAGCATATGTAAGTTTGTCATTAGGTATGCTTGCAAATTCTCTAGCTGCTACTCTTACAGCTCTCTTCTTCATAATAAGCGTTATTATTCCGACAATGCTTGCTGTTGCAACTGCTGTTACGATGGTTGGATAATGTGATACAAAATCTTTTATAAGCTTAACTATAGATTCAACCTGTGGTTCTATTTTTGAAAGTATTTGTGATAACTCGGCTTTTAGTTTGCCGAAGAATGTAATTACCTCTTGGATGAATCTTTCAATAATATCACGAACCTTCATATAAACCTTCACAAATGGATCTTGTAGAACTTGTTTTTCCTCGGGAGTTAATACCATATCTTTTACTTTTTCTTTAGCTTCAACCTGAAGTTTTTCCCAACCTTGCTTAAAGTCCTCTGCTACTCTACCAGCAATGCCTTTAGTCTTTTCCCAACCTTCTACAATTTTCTCTCCAGTTTTCTCAGCTATCTCTTTGGTTTTTTCCGAAATGTCTTGTGAACCTTGTTCCATTTTTACACCATAAACTTTGGATATATAGGAAGATGCAATAGCTGCAAAGTATGATTCAACATTAATCATAGACTCAACATTTGCTTCCTCACCCTGTTCAACGTTAATTACCTCTATAGTAAATGCAGCATCTTGCTCACCATATTTTGATCTAACATGAGATTGATCAATCATTATATGCAAACTTTCACCTGGATTTGTAACTATGCTATTAGCCACTACTGCAGCACTATGTATAAATTCTTTAGGATTTTTTATGAATGGTATTGATGGATTTGCTACGTTAACATAAACATCTACTTCTGATACTGGCAGATCTACTTCACCTACAACCACATTATTAATTTTTACTGTTGCTGATTGTTTTGAAGCTTCAAATACTATTGTCTCATCTAAATCATTAAATACATCAAAATCTTCTACTGCTGATTCTTTGGTTGTTTTACTATTGCTGACAATGGTTCTAATTACTCCTAAATATTGTCCTGTCAAAAGACTATAAGGTGAAAGATATTCAG
>Ga0308396_1001185_pt1 | contig 14042 bp, 12 predicted proteins | sample Hotspr2SamplePe2_FD_202359 | JGI IMG/M metagenome (GOLD analysis project Ga0308396, IMG submission 202359) | Hot spring phototrophic mat microbial communities from Mushroom Spring, Yellowstone National Park, Wyoming, United States - 20050930_Pe2 ... | reverse complement strand
CCTGCGCTGGTTTTCCTGTACCCCAAAAGGTATCCTGAAGTGAAAGTTGTACTGTCTGGGAGTTAAAGTATATCTACTAAATGTAGGAGGTTTCAATAATATAGCTTCCTTCTTATTCTCTACAAAACAATACGAATCTATGAGATAGATAGGATAAAACTCTTGATACATTGGCATAAGACCAGTTGGGATTATTGTAGTCCTATGGTAGAGGAAATCTTTGCCACTTATGTTGAGTTTATTTTCCATGTATGTCTTACGTTCACTTTCGGTAAACAACTCAAAATCTTTGGAAGCATAAAAGTGCATCATCGCCGCAGAAGCATAACCAGAAACAATATAATCGGAAGTATAATAAGGAGTGAAATAAGTCCCGTAACGATACTTAGAGTCAGGCCGATACTTCAATGACATGGCGTAACTAAAAGAACCGCCAAAACCAGCGTGCTTATAGGTCAATGTCGTGGCGTCTCGCGGTGCTGATATGGAAAATGTGTATCCAAATAGATCGTAATCGGGAATTAAGTTAGGGGGTATAATAACCCAGTTGGAGCCACTATAATACATAGGATAAAAATAACCGTATGTCTTCATATTATGAAAAACATTGTGAGCTACTAACCGTTCAAGATATCCAGTAGCATTATAGTTGAAACTAAAAGCGCTGTTGTGATGATCTAGATTAAAGGATTCATAGTAGAATACAATAGGGACATAAAAATACGGGTACATGTATCTTTTGTAGGTGCCGCCTGACATGTCTTCCTTTTTAGTAGGCATGCTGCTATATAGTAAATCCATAAAAACTCTACGATAATTATCCTGATTGACATCTCCAAATGCTATATGCTCAGCCGCTCTTAATATTTTAATAATCCTGACATTATAGTCGTAAAATCTTATGTTGTCTATGGCGCCCTCTTTGATGAGCTTATGATACGCAAAAGCCCTTTTGTTAGGGTCTGGGATAAAAGGCAGGTTAGCTGTCTCAGATTTGACATGTTTAGTTCTTTCGTTAGCCAAGTAACTATTTATACATAGGTTATCCGTAAACCAATAACTATTAGGACTTAGTCCGTAGGTATTAAGCTCATTCGTGTTAAAGTAGTGGTCTGGTTCGCTGGACGAGTAATCAAAGGCATAGTACTCGTACTGGTTCGTTAGATCATAACTATGCAGAAAAGCATCAAGAGCACTAGGATTACTAGGGCCAACATTGTAAGTATCAACTACCAGCTTCTGACGCCATATAGAAAATTCATAGGTTTTAGAGTCATTAGTCAACTGACTGTAACTATAACTCCTCCTGAATCTATTAGAATACTTCCCTTTTATTACCAAAAATGCATTATTTAGTTGTTCTGTAACAAGTTTGCCAGAATTGATATACCTACTCAAGTCAATACACAGATACTTTCCGTCAGACAGTGACCTAAGCTGGCTTATAGTTGGGTTATTAAGGGCTGCAAAATGACTACGTTTTAGAACCCCGTCTCTCTTTCTATTAATGTAATCATTGACGAGAGCCTTCACTTTACCAACTAACTCTACGATGTTAGCATCAAACTGATCTGAAAACTCGTTGCTTGCGTTTACACCAGTACCATCATACTTGCGATTTTTCAATATGTTCCATAACAGCAATATCTGTCTTGTAGGTACAAATGAGATAGGTGCTAAAAGGAATACATCATGTGGCTCGATAAATAACAATAAGAACGATAGTAATATGAATAGTACTACTAATTCAAGTGCTTTTCTCATAGGTTGTTTTTAATATAACTTCTAATACCCCTCAACATAGCAATTATAAGAAAGATTACAACAAATACTATGAATGCTATTGTAATAAAGTCATCATAAAATTTATTTTTATCAAAAGATTTCTTGGGTTCTGCGTATCTTGTTACGTAAACTACTTTTTCTCTTATTATTGTATCCGTAACGCAGTCGCCCTTGACGTATACTGTATCGTTCTGCCTAATGATTCTAATCTGCATTCTATCGTTTTTGATTTGTATTGTATCTGATTTTTTCAAGGTGTCTATACGAATTATGGTATCTAATTTTATGCTATCACGGATTATTGTTAGTGTTTCAGAGCTATCGTAGGGTATTTCGGGGAGCTTATATGTATTTACTAAATAACTGTACACGAATTCTGGGCTGGTCAGTTCAACAGCTTTGCTGATTTTTTTGACTGCTCGTTTTTCTCCACTGCAGGAAAGTAATAAGGTTGTCAATAATACGATGAGTGCGGTTTTGATTCGAGATAGCCACATAGTTAGTGTAAATATACGAAAATAAGGAGTTTCGATGCGTGGCTGATCATGGCATTCACAGTAAGAGCAGGCGACATCAAGCGTATCGTAAAAGCTATTGCACAAAGCGGCGGAGACCGCAGAGCACTAATGCCCGATATTCTACAAAACTACATGAGCATAAAGCAAGATAGCGAGACGGGCATTTTGGAAGCAAGAACTGGAAACGTATATATCACAAGTCGTCTATCGGTACTACCGATACCCAACGGAGGCGAACTACAAGTCTTAGCACCTAAAAAAGCCCTCAAAGACCTTATCAGTACATATAACGACGATAGTATTCTAACTTTCAGACACGTTAAAAACAATGATACGAACGAAAGTCATGCACAAGCAGAACAATATAACGGTCAGCTTTTGATACAATCTAACGATACATCCAAGTATAGTATAAAATGCGGCTTCCCAGAGGAGTGGAGCGGGCTAGACACAAAAGCAGATGGTGAGAATCTGGAATTCTTTATACCATCTCCTTTACTTATTTCAGGCATACAAAAGGTTGCTTTCGCTGCCGCAAAAGAGGACCCCAGGGAGAGTCTAAACGGAATCAACTTTAATATCAGCGGTAACAAAATACGACTTATTGGAACCGACGCCGTAACATTGGCCATGTGCGTCATAGACTATACAGATACAGCTATACCTAATTCTGTGTCTTTTACATTGCCTAATGACACCGTAGAGACTATAAAAAACTTCTTTAGCGCTAAGGAGCAAAATCCAATCAAGATAATATTAATCTACGACAAAGACGAACAACTTAGAATAGTGGGTTTCTCGGACGACAAAAATTCTGTTTATAGCTATGTTATAAACTATCCATTCCCTTCTGTGGATGGCATAATAAAGCCAGAAAGTGAATATAATATACTGGTTGTAAATAAAATGAAAATAATAGAAGTAATCAAAAGGTTTCAGAAGATATCTGATAGTAAAGAACAAGCTTTTAGGATAAATATTAGGGATAATACGATGACATTGATACAAAATTCTTATAGTTTTGGTGAAGGTAGGGAGGTTATCGAGATAGAAGGGTGGTCAGGTGGTGAAATGGACTTAGCATTGTCCGTTAATAGGATTTCTGAGATACTTAGCAATATTACGAGTGCTGAGGACATTAGGATTGGAATACAATCTCCTAATCGTCCTATAGCCTTTTTCTACGAGGATGAGGATAACCGCTCGCATGTACAAATACTTGTAATGCCGGTAGTCCAATGAGTGTAATGATACTGAAAGGCACAGTAACCTCTATAGTAGATGCTGATAAAAGGATCATAACGGCTACATCCGACTATGGGCACGGTACATTCACGGGTACCCTTCTATTCACACCACATAACATAGAAGTAGAAGATAAGGTAATAATACTAATACCAGCTAATATCGCAATAACAAACGCCTACTTCATCCCACTATCCGATAAGACAGAACACGGACTAAGTAAAATAAAACTACACTTCACACCAGAAAGCACAATCGATATCACAGAAAATGATATAACTATAAAACATAAGGATGCCCTAATAAACATGACAGAAGAGGGGATAGAGATGTCTTACAAACAAAATACCTTTATCAAATTCACAGAAGATAAGGCGGATTACGAGAGTAAGGAGATTAACATAGTAGCTGGACAGAAAATATATGTGCCTGGACTTCCAGATACCAGTAATGCGGAACCTAAGGGTGGCTTTTCCAGAATCCCTTACTGCCCTTTCACGGGAGTCGTGCATACGACTGATACGATGACTAATACTTAGTAGATGACAAATTATCTGAATACCCTTATTACAGGCGACTGTTTTGAAGTCTTACGAGAACTACCCGACGAAAGCGTAGATGTAGTAATAACCTCTCCACCCTATAATAAGCACTACGCTGGTGGTAAATTGGTTAGTTGTATAGATTACGAAGTTTACGAGGACAACATGCCAGAAGAAGAATACGAAAAATGGCAGCTTCAGGTTTTGAATGAATTATATCGTGTAGTTAAGAATGATGGGCAAGTGTTTTATAATCACAAAGTAAGATACTATAAAAAACAGATGTATCATCCGGTATCGTTTTTAACTAAATCTCCTTTTATTATTTGGCAAGAGATTGTTTGGGATAGAATGATAGCTGGCAACATTCGTGGATGGCGGCTGTACGAGACTGACGAACGAATATACTGGCTTGTCAAACAGCATCCACAAGAGCTGCCACTTTATATAGCTAGCTGGAAGGGGGTCTGGGCGATAAGACCCGATGAAAACAAAACCGAACATCCAGCTCCATTTACATTAGAAATCGTCAAAAGACTCCTCACCATATCGGAAGCGCTAATACCCAGAAGACCTCTAACCATACTAGACCCATTCGCTGGGATATGTACTGTTGGAATTGTGGCGAAAGAAAATAACCATAACTATATATGTATAGACATAAATCCAAAATATACAGAAATAGGCAAAAGGAATATAGAGCGCACCATCACACAACTAAAGTTGTTTTAGTTATGATGGATTATCATATTGATGAAATCATAGACAAAATATATAATCAAGTTGAGATTAATAATCCACAACGTATTAGACGTTACCTGTCTCGTTTCACAGACTTGATAGATTTACTACCAATAGCGGTAAACATAGCTAAAAAACATTTTCCACAATCAAGTATCGTCATGGATGTGTATGTAGACCCTGAAATAGATGATAGCTATATCGTTTTATACATTAGACTTAGTGAGTATGATAACTCATTTATTGAACGGTTAGCAGCAGCAGAAAGTGAAATCCTTCCTCTACTTGTCAATAAAAAAGGTTGGATACAATTGACTTCTGACTTTTTGCATGTAAAATAAAAATATTTTTACATAAAATTGTATATATTTTTATATTTGTAGTATTAACAGAGGTATAAGTGTCATATATGCAAAGCGGACTGCTCAACCGTAAAAGGTTGAACAGTCCGCTACTTTCGGGGCAGTATTTTGCCTTGCGCTTTCGTCGTAATGCTTGGTATGACGACGCACAACGAAAACCTGACGAGAGTTCAAGAAGAACTCTGGTACCTCATCAACGATGAGGATGTGAATCAAGTCTTAGAAGCTATGATTGACAAGATGAAGGAAGTAGGGGACAGCTCCGAGCGCCTCAAACAATGGCGCCAGGAAGCCAAAGCTTACATCCCCGACGAACCAGAGTACGACGAAAACTACTGGGTCGCAGCCTACATCCTCTACACTAACATGGAAAACTTCAAAGACCTGTTCGCCAGGTTGGATAACATCAGCTCGGAGCTTAGCGAGTTAGAAAACGAGTTAGAGGATTTAGAACGTGAGCAAGAAGAGCTGGAAGACAGGATAGAAAGCTTACGCGACGAGCTTGAATCACTAAGCGACGACGATGAAGAAGAAGGCGAGGAAGAAGAAAACGAAGAGTGGGAAGAAGATGAAGAAGAAGACGAAGAAATAGAAGACTTAAAGTGCGAACTTGGGTATCTTGAAGAGGAGTTAGAGGGTGTAAAGGCAACATACGAGGAAACATCAGACAGGTTCTACGAGTTAGAAGACGACAAGAAGTATCTTCTGTGGGAGATAATGGAGCGTGCTGAGCAGCTGATAGCATCTTAACCTAACCTTTACGCGCAGGGTATTATTCATAGGCGGGGCGCATGCCCCGCTTTTTTGTTTGCCCTCATCCACTGAAATGCAAAAACGGTAACTAACTTTCCTTGCGCTTTCATCGTAATGATTGATATGATGACGGAAGCGAAAGTCAGCGGAACCGAACTCAAAGTTCGGATTGAGAAGGCTCTCACAGAAAAGAGCCTGAAGAAGCTTATCACGAATCTGGAGAAGGAGCTGAATGGGGAGCACAGCTTCCTCCCTCACGAGGTGGAAGCGCAAATCAAAGCAGAGATTGCGAGCGCTGGTGTAGCGGTCTCACAACATGGAGGCTGGTACCGTTGCATCGCTACGTACCTGCTGCTCCCTAGGCTTGAGGAGCTTTTGCAGGTCAAAAGCATGGGCGGTGAGCAAAACATAGCTCCCATCGTGCAAAAGCTCCGTAACGAGGCCCTTCGGGAATCTCTCAGTACTTTCGGGATTGATGTACCTGCGCGGTACGCTCGGACATCCAGCGGTACGGGGCGGACACGGGTACGCATCCCACGCGAGCAAAAGCAGCAGCTTGTGGAAAACTTTTTAGACGCGTTGCCCACTTTTGAGGGACTCCAAGAAGTGCTGGACACGCTCCCTAAGAACACCAACCTGATGGTCAAGCAGATTCGAACCTTGGTCAAGCGGTACCTCTCCATCGCTAACCGTCTCCAAAGTGTAGCAGCACACGAGTAACTGCTCACCCGCCAGACAGTAGGAAGCCCTGCCCACAACGGGCAGGGCAGTTTCTTTTCATCCAAACAGCGCAAGGGAATCCCAAAATCTTCATTCATGCGCTACCATCCGTCTTTCGTTTTTCCCTTGCGTTTTCGACGACATGAGCGCTATGGAAACGCATGACAAAAACATGACAGGAGTCCAAGAGGAACTCCTCAACATCATCCAATCGGATGAAGCACGCGAACTGGTTGAAAGTATGGCTAACAGAATGGCAGTGATTGAAGAGGCTTACTATCGCATCCGCGAGCTACGAGAGGCAGTGCAGCCTTACATACCTGACAACTCTGAGCACGACGAAGAGTACTGGATAGCTGCCTATCTTGTGAGACCTCACGCTTCCAAGGTGATAGAAAAGTTTAGGCAACTTAGGGAAATTCAACATAAGTTGGCTAAGATTGAAGGACAATTACAGGAGATGAACAGGAAAGAATCGTATTTGGAAAATAAGTTGGGAGATTTAGACTCAGTACAAGAGAATATAGGTGATAATATTTACAAACTAATTAGTGAATACGCAAGCGGGGCATTGCCCCGCTTTTTTGTTTTCCCCTCATCCGCTGAAATGCAAAATGGCAACTAACTTTCCTTGCGTGTTTGTCGTAATGATTGGTATGACGACGCAAGCACAAGTCAGCGGAACCGAACTCAAAGTTCGGATTGAGAAGGCTCTCACAGAAAAGAGCCTGAAGAAGCTTATCACGAATCTGGAAAAGGAGCTGAATGGGGAGCACAGTTTTCTCCCTCACGATGTGGAAGCACAGATTCGTAGGGAGATTACGAGCGCTGGTGTAGCGGTGTCACAGCACGGAGGCTGGTACCGTTGCATTGCAGCGTACCTGCTGCTCCCTAGGCTTGAGGAGCTTTTGCAGGTCAAAAGCATGGGCGGTGAGCAAAACATAGCTCCCATCGTGCAGAAGCTCCGTAACGAGGCCCTTCGGGAATCCCTCAGCACTTTTGGGCTGGAAGTACCTGCACGGTACGCTCGGACATCCAGCGGTACGGGTCAGACACGGGTGCGCATCCCACGCGAGCAAAAGCAGCAGCTTGTGGAAAACTTTCTAGACGCGCTGCCTACCTTTGAGGTACTCCAAGATGTGCTGGACACACTCCCTAAGAACACTAACCTGATGGTCAAGCAGATTCGCAGCTTGGTCAAGCGATACCTCGCCATCGCTAACCGCCTCCAAAGCGTGGCAGCTCACGAGTAACCGCTCACCAGCCCAACAGTAGCAAGCCCTGCCCACAACGGGCAGGGCACTTTCTTTTGTACCGAAATCACGCAAGGTAATCCCCCAAGCTCTGTTTTACCTTGCGTTTTCGACGACATGAGCGCTATGGAAACGCATGACAAAAACACGAAAGGAGTCCAAGAGGAACTCCTCCGTATCATCCAATCGGATGAAGTAAGCGATTTACTGGACGAAGTCGTTGACAGGATAGATGAGATTGAAGAAGCCTATCAGCAAATTCGCCAACTTCGCGAGACAGTGGAGCCACTCGTGCCCGGTAATTCAGAGTACAATGAAAGGTACTGGATGGCTGCCTACATCCTGTATCCTAAAAGCTCGGAACTATTGAAGAAACTGAAAAAGTTCAAGGAAACCTACTTGGAAATGGAAAAACTTGAACAAGTTGTTGAATCGCACAAAGAAGAAAAGGGAAAGCTCAAATCTCAAATCAGACTTTTAGAAAGAAACCGAAAATACATTGAGCGGAACATTGAAGAAACACTTGGCGAGAACTTGAATTACTACCTGAGTTTTGAAGGTTCTGAATTAGAAGATATTATTTGGCGCATTATGACCGATTATTACGAAGGGTACTACGAGAAAGCTGAAAAGTAAAAACCATCTGCCCATAATAGTACTTGCAGGCGGGGCGCATGCCTCGCCTTTTTTCTATTTCGACCATACTGCGCAAGGCAAGTCGTTCGCTTTAGGGTGGTGCTTTGTGCCAGACACGCTTCTGGAAGCCTCGTAAACGCCGCTTAGAGGGGCGATCTCTTTCTTGGTAGTCATCCGATACCAGAAGCCACCCTAAGGTGCCTCAAAGCGGCTAAAAACGGGCAAAAGCGATTTGCCCCTCTAACGACACTGCCAGAAGTGTCTTCGCGTCGCACACACATCAAGACATTGAAATCTTGTTACAAGTCCTTCGTGAGACGACATTTCGTAAGCATTAAAAAACACCGCTCAAAAAGACGATTGTGTTTATAAAAAATACCTGATACCAGAGACTACCATAAGACACTTCGTAAAAGACTTGCAGCTCTGTCACTGCAAGCTAATGATAAGTTTGTGCCTTCATGTTATGACATTTGATTTGTTGTACTTCAATGAAAACATTTGGTAAAAATAGATGTTTATACTATGCGTCAAACGGAGTATCAAATAGATACAATGAAATAATATTATGAAAAATAAAATACATATTTTGGGATGCAAAACAATCTATATAAATTTTAAATATTCAAAATAGTCAAAGAGGTCTAGTAAATATAAAACACAAAATTTAAATGAAAGTCTATTTGTCAAAACTAATTTTTTTGGGTATATTTAGTTATGCGAACTCTTACCTTTATTTTATTATCTACACTAGCGCTATGCCAAGAAATCAGGGTTCTAATAGTCAAGGGGAGCTAGCAACAGTTGCTGATTTCTGTACAAATTTGTATATTTATAACATCGTATGGCTATGAAGCTTCTAAGTGTAAAAGAGTGTAAAAGATTTTCGATAGTTTTAGGATGGAGATAGTTGTAGTCAATAAGTGTAGGCAGAATTTATGAGCAAAGAGGTTCTAAAAATTCTGACAGAAAAGAAAAGTGAAAGCAACTTCGTAACAGTAGAGTGTTTATTGGCATTTGATAAAGATGAGGATAAAGGACGGGTATTAACCCTCATGCGTAAGTTCTCATCAATGGTCAGGTCTGCCTACAAAAGACTGATGGAGGGAGCGGAAAGAAAAGAGCTGCAAAAACTACTATCCCGAAAGTATGGAATCAACGCCCGGTATTCGGACGGTGCTATACTTCTGGCACAACAAGCTCTGGAATCTTGTGTAGAAAGAGGGCAGAATCCTAAAAAGCTTGTTTTTGGTTCAAGAGAATTGTTTGAAAAGCTGAAGAAAAAACACTTAACAGGTAAGAGAGGAGACGAACTAAGACAAAAATGGGAGGAAAGAAGATATGGCGTTTTGTATTCAAGAGGGGACAAATCAAAGGATGGCAATCTCAACCTCAGGCTTGTCAATCTGAACAATCAATGGCATCTGCGGATCAACTTGGGGGATGGGGAGTATGTATGGACTAAGGTGACTCGGTCAGTCAAAAGAAAAACCGACAAGTGGTTAGACTTCATAAGCAGTATAGAACACGCTGAGAAGACAGAGGACTGGTTCCCATACACAGTACGACTCAAGCTAAGAAACGGAAAAATCTACGCGCAGTTCAGCAGAGAGGAGAAACTCCCAGAAGTGACTATTACAAAAGACAATGGTGTCATAGGGATTGACATCAACGCTTACCCTTTTCACTTGGCGATAGTTCATATGACAAAGGATGGGAACTTAGAGAAGTATGAGCGGATCAGTTTAGACAAGCTATTAGAGGGCAGTTCAGAAAAAAGAGAATACTTAAGCTGGCAAGTTGCTCATCAGGTAGTAGAGATCGCGAAAAGAGAAAGAAAAGCGATCGTTGTGGAGAATTTGGAGAAGCTACCAAAAGGCAGACGAGGTGATGGATTACCCAAACTGAGACAAAAACTACAAAAGTGGGTGTACAAAGCGTTGATGCAGAAGATTGAGATTGTAGCGAGGCGGAATGGCATTCAAGTCATCAAAGTCAAGCCAGCCTACACGTCAATCATTGGTAAGTTGAAGTATGCACCACTATACAACATAGACAAGGATACTGCGGGTGCTTATGTAATAGCCCGCAGAGGTCTTGGCTTCAAAGAACGCCTGCCCAAAAACTACAGAGGGCTCCTGAAAGATGCAGATTTTCTGTCTTACACAATAGCAAAGATTGAAGGCAAGATTGCCAGACTCAAACAGGAAATACGCGAAGAGAAAAACGAATACAAGCGGAATAGGCTAAAAAGTATTCTTTGGAAAACACGGAAAGAATTAGACACGTTACTCAGATACTTTCGGGAAAGCGGGGAGAGTGAGTCAGCTGCCCAACAAGCGGTCAATCGTGAGCTGAAACCGATGAGGGGTGGGGCGCAAGCCCTACAAAAAAGCTGGCAAGTTCTCTCCGTAGCCCTCGCCCTCTCCTGCCTCGAGAGTCTTAGGGACTTCTCTCCCTTGAAACGGATTCTGATTTCAAGGGATTGGGCAGGAGTGGCGAAACGGGCTAGTCCCTCCTTACCTGGTCAAGGGACGACTGTGCTAAATTTGTACAGTTTTGTATAGTTTGGGCCAGGCCAGGAGACAAGATATATGATTCGCGATTAATCAGTAGCTGTAACTGTTATCTGTATTGAATAAGTTGTTAAACCTATTGTAATATAGTAAAACATTGTGATTTGATTAGATACTGATTGATCCTTTGGTATAATAACAAAAGATTGTAAATCCACTTCTTCCTTTAGTTCTTCGTTAACTAATTTTTCTATTATAGTCAGGTCTAATTCTTCGGCTCTCAGTCCAATATATTTTGACATTATAGTTTCCACTTTTTTCTTGCCGTACAGTGCAGCCCGAACGGCATTCTCGTAGCGCATAATATTACGTTCCCTAAGAAGGGTATAATCTGTCAAAAAAATAGGAATACTACTTCTAACACTATATAAAGAGTTAGCGGTACTTATCCTGCCCTCTAACAAGTCTAAATTATCAAAAACCTCAGTTCGTATTCTATTAGGATTTTCATAATCTAATAAACGTACATTTTTGAAAAGCAAAGACCTTTGATTTACAATAGACTCAAAACGGTTATTACGGTTATAATTGTTAACGAGTAAAACTAAGTAGTACAGTGAAGGTGGTAATATGTGTTCATTACGTCTATACCATCCTGATAGAAGTATCTTGTTGTAATCTTTAGCGCTTGGAGTATTGTAATATGGGTACTGATTCAAGAACTCACGATAAGCTCTTTGTCCTTTTGCAGTTACCCGACTGTCAAAGACGTACACGATATCGTACTCATAATTCCTAAATAGATGATAAAGGCTTACTATTTGGCTACGGAAGGCTGGATTGTGAGTAAAGCGACTGCTATCTATACCGGCGGATATAAATAACTCTACATTTTTGGGGTAAGTGGTCAAGTCTAAGATTTCAGTGAATACATTTATCAAAGTGTTACTAGTATGAGACTGGTGTATGTTGTAGAACACTACATGGGCTTTTGCTCCGCCTATAGAAAGTGCGTGGTACAAAAACTTAATAGGTACTATGTCATCATCGTAACTTGATTCAGGAGTACTAGATACTGATAGTCTGTAATCTCTTATGGCCATATTAAGTCTTGTAAAAACATCTACATCAACAGCATAAGGTTCAACGTAGAAAAATCTGAGTAGTTCTTCTAAGTTGCTAAATGTTCTTATTCCGTACCCTTCGTTAACAATACTTAACCACTCATTAGTTAGCTTCCAAGCAGTTGGTGTATGTGGATTGTCATTTGTGGCAAGAGTATCACTAAAATCACGAACAAATGGGAGTATAATGAGGTAGTCGAGTTGTGTGTCTCGATAACGGGGAGATAGATTATTATACTTGACTTCTATTTCTATGTCTATTCTTGGGTCGCCTGCCAAAAGAGTCACAAAGAAATATACTAAAAAGTAAAATTGACTATTACGACAGTATTTTTAGTGGGATAGAACCAGGCCTCTAGGGTTAGGAAATCATGAAGCGGCAGGCTCTGGTGAAGGACTGTAGCTCCGACGGGTTACATAAGGAGCTATCCTGCGTGGAAACAGGAAGCTTAATCTTTTACGTTTGAACAGTCCGAGAGATTCACAGAAAATATACTAAAAGATTTCTGTGAGTTTGAAGTTACTATTTAGTATGTAAGGTTTGGTGGGTGCTTTATGTTCTGGGATATCTTTGATATAGAAAGTTGTAATATAGTAGTGAGGCACTTTCTCTGGGCTTAGTATAGACACGAATCCGTTATGAGAGGGGAGAAAGTGCCAGTGATAAATCTTAAAAGTAGCATCGTAATAGCTTTGACTGCATTGTATGACAGCTATAGTCTCTACTCGCTCTATTTTTACTTGTGGTGGAGCACTTTGCGGGATGATGAAGTGTGCAGTCCTAACAAGATGTTGATTGTTGTAATTAGGCGGCAATAATAGAACACCCGTCAGATAAAAATCATAAACTTCGTTGCTAAATTGTAACTTAACTTCTGTTATTAGGACTTCTTGGATGATAAAGTGCATGTATACTTTATACTCGAAAAGGTCAGTTCAAATAGTTACCTTCTCAGGATGATAACTACCCTCTGTTAGTATAAGGAATGCCATAGCTACCGAGTATCCATTACACACATCCTGAATACGCATCTTCTTCCAAGTCCTCCGCAAAACATGGTAGAAAGCCGCGTAAGCATGCTCAACGCTCGGAAAAAGCGAAAAGTAATCACTAATACTAAGCACTCCTTTACCAAAAGGGCCATACAATTTACGCAGCTCCCGATCGCCATATTTCTCGCTAGTAAGAGATGTCGTGTCCATAAAGAATATTTCTCTTCTAGGAATCTCAAAATAACTGCTATTGAAAACAGATATAACATGGCGTAGGCTGTTTATTAGATATATTTTATCTTGTGGCGAAAGGCGTTTATAGTTATTGAGTATTTCTGCTTCGCTCCATCGTAGAGGTAGAGGACTATACATTTCTATGAATGCATAGAACGCGTTTTTTACTTTCTGCCATAGAGTTAGATTAGGCATTCTGACTTTCCATGGCTTTTTCCCCTCAACTGGCCAGAATGGTGCCAGAGCTGCTTTACAAAGTATTTTCCTCTTCTCTTTATTCACGCGACCTTCGAGCAGGTCATCGAGAGTTAACAAGTTATTAAAACACCTCAGATACGCAAACTCAATAGCACTATGTAAAAAGTAAGCCCTAAGATAAAATGGAGCTTTCGTAAGTGGGCTGTCATTGTATGTTTTACTGAACATGGAAGGACCTCCTAAGAATAGGAGCACCCAATATGCTAATGGTATAACGGATAATACTATGACAACGGTGGTATCGTACTCAGGATTTGTACGAAACAGGAAATAGATCATTAGTAACAAACCGATAATTATGGAAAGCTTAGGATATTCTATTAGGATAGCATGCCACCATCTCTTGCTTGCATAGTGCTCTC
>Ga0308396_1001178_pt1 | contig 14122 bp, 16 predicted proteins | sample Hotspr2SamplePe2_FD_202359 | JGI IMG/M metagenome (GOLD analysis project Ga0308396, IMG submission 202359) | Hot spring phototrophic mat microbial communities from Mushroom Spring, Yellowstone National Park, Wyoming, United States - 20050930_Pe2 ... | reverse complement strand
GGATGTACCTTGCTCGGTGGACTGAGCATGTCGTGGGATATGTCGGTCGGTTTGTAGGGTGCTATCACGGGTGCGAAGAGTGCCATGATCAACATTGTAAGGAACATGATTAGTCCAGCCAGTCCATACCTACTTGAGAGATATCTCTTGGCAAAGTCTGTTCTGAATCTCAAAGGCACCACCTCTCAGAGCAATCTGACCCTTGGGTCCAAGACGGCTATCACTATATCGGTCACGATCATGGCCACACTGATGAACACGGCCATCAAAAAGTAGATGCTCAACAAGAGCTGGTAATCCCTTCTGAACACCGCATCCAGCAATAGCCTTCCCATGCCGGGCCAAGCGAAGACGATCTCGATCAGGGCAGCTCCGGTGATCGAGAAGCCCAGCGTGATACCGAATATCGTGACCGCTGGAATGATCGAGTTCTTCATCACGTACTTTTTGAAAAGCTTGTCGTTCGGCAGACCCACAGCCGATAGAACTGTGACATAGTCTTCACGCAAGTTTTGAACTATGCTGGCCCTCGTGACCCTGTAGAAGACGGGAAGCTGTATCAACAACAGTGTGAAGACTGGCAGGAAAAGATGGTGAAGATAGTCCAGAACCTTTCTGAAACCTTCGTAGGATGCCCTCATGTCGAACATGCCGGAGGTTGGAAACCACCTGAGTTTCGATGCAAATACCAAGATCAGAATGAGACCTAACCAAAAAGATGGCATCGCGTAGAGTACGTAAGAGATCAACGAGAAGATGAGATCGCCGAACTTTTTTCTCAACCTGCTCGCGAGCACGGCGAGATATGTTCCCAGGGAGAATGCGAGCACGCTCGCGGTGACGGTTATCGACAGAGTGGGAAAAACCCTCGGTCCTATCAACTTCCACGAAGGTTGATCGTAAACATAGGAGAATCCCAGATCACCCTTCAAAAGGTTCGTCATGTACTTGAAGTACTGCACCAAGAGCGGTTTATCCAAACCGTATTTCCTCTTTAAAGCTTCGATGATCTGCGGTGAAGGATTCTCGAGCCCCGTCATGATCGTTGCTGGATCACCCGGCGCAAGATGGATTATGAAGAAATTAATAGTTATGACCAGAACGATCAAAAGAACGGCGGAAAGGATCCTTCTGAACAGATATTTGGCGAACAGAACGTCCATCAACTTCACCTCTTACAGGAATGGGCCACCCCACAAAAGCAGGGTGGCCCGGGAGGATTGTCACTTGTCAAGCCAGGTTTTGGCGAAGTTGTTTATGCTAACTTTTCCAGCCAGTTGGTAAGGCATGTTCTTCACATATTTCTTGTGGACAAAGTCCACAGCGACTTCTCCGATTGGATAGAACGGCAGGTCCTGCGCAAGTATTTCTTGGACCTCGAAGTAGTACTTCTGTCTTTCTTTGACGTCCGAAATAGTTGCGCCCTTGCTCAAAAGTTCGTCTACCTTCGGATTCGAATAACCCATCACGTTGATGTCTCCGCCCGTTCCAACCCTCAGTTTCAAGTTGTCTGGGTCCGGCCCATGAAAGCCGTTCAGAACCGTCAGATCGAAATCTCCAGCTTTCAGAACCTTTTCGATGTACGCGGCAATCTCATACTCTTCAAGCTTGACCTTTATACCGACCTTGTCCAGCTGTTCCTTTATCACGGCAGCCATGTCGGCCCAGACCTGACCCTGGAAGTAGACGAGAACCGCCTCGAATCTGTAGCCATCCTTTCGTCTCGGATAACCTGCCTCATCCAGAAGCTTCTCTGCCAGCTTCGGATCGTACCCAGGTGCCTTGGTGTTGGGATTGTAAGCCCAGGGGATCGCCGGGGTGTAGAAACCATCGCTCACAGAACCGTACTTTATCGCCTTGTCGAATATCTCTTGTCTGTTCAATGCATAAGATGCTGCAAACCTCACCTTGACGTTGTTGAAGGGCGAAGGTCTCCTCGCCACGTTGAAGCCCATGTAGTAGCGGCTCGGAGCGGGCCTTTGCAAAGCAACAGTATCGGGTGATTTTTGGTACAGGGGGATGTGGGCGTTGCTCACATTACCGTTCACATCGACTTCTCCAGCCATGAACGCCTGGAACGCCGTGTTTTGATCGGGTATGATCTTGAACACGATCTTGTCGAGGTACGGTTCGCCCATGTAGTAATCTGGGTTCTTCACGAGTGTGACATGATCTCCCTTCACCCATTCAACAAATTTGAAAGGTCCGGTACCGATCGGTTTCTGGTTGGCGGGATTGTCCAACCAGTCGACGGGTTGTCCGTCCTTGGTTAAGTCGTAGATGTGCTTCGGCATGATGAAGGTGCCATACCAAGCCAAGAATCCAATGAAAGGTGCCTGTGGCTCAGACATCTTGATTATTACGGTATGATCGTCTCGTGCTTCGATCGCTGTGACCTTCTCGAAATGCTTGGACGCAGGTGCTTCTGGGTGGTTCTTGATTTGCGTGAAGGTCCACACGACGTCGGCGGCTGTGAAAGGTTGTTCATCGTGCCACTTGACACCTTTTCTCAAGTGGAACGTGTAGGTCAATCCGTCCGGCGAAACTTCCCAGCTCTCTGCAAGATCTGGAATAACGTTGTAATCGTTATCGAGAGCAACGAGTTTGCTGAATATCGACGGATAGATCCCGTTACCCGCGTCGTCGATCTTGGCGCAGGGGTTGAAAGAGATCGGATCAGACCAATGTGCAATGATTAATGTTCCGCCCTTCTTGGGCGTTTGCGCAAAGAACAAGACGGCGGTCATTAGCAAGAATGCCACGACCAGGAACTTCCTCATACCAACACCTCCCTCTCAAAAGTTCTTCAACACCACTCTTCCATTGACGACCACACAGATTGGATGGGAACTCGGTCTCAGCGGATGATCGTTCCAAACAACCAAGTCCGCATCCTTCCCAACCTCGATCGTTCCCACAGCATCATCCATGTGCAGAATCTTGGCAGGGTTTACCGTGATCATCTTGAGAGCTTCGTCGTAGGATGCACCATTTCTCACCGCAACGGTGGCGAGTAGTCTGAGATGCTTTTGAGGTATCACTGGGTGGTCCGTCATGAGGGCTACCAAGACACCGTGCTTCGAGAGTTCTACTGGGATTCTGTCATTAACGTATTTGAAACCCGAATAGAGTCTGCTGAGCATCATAGGTCCATAGACGACTGGTATGCCAGCTTTTTTGATTTCCTCGGCGAGAAGGTCTCCTCCAAAAACGTGGTCTATGCTGGCGTCCAGGTTGTATTCCTTGATCAAACGGATCGCTGCCGTTATCTCGTCTGGAGATGTAGATAAATGAATCTTCACGGAAAGTTCGCGCCGGATCGCCCGTGCTACGATCGCGTAGATGTGCTTTTTGCTCTGGTCCACCTTGGTCGGATCTTCCATCCAAAGTTTGGCTTCTTCCAAGACCTGCCTGAACAAAGCCACGGTCCCAATGCGGGTACTCGGATAGGGCTCTTTCGATCTGTACTCTCTCGATCTCTTTGGGCCGAGAGCCGCTTTCAGTGCCGCCTCCTCTTTCAAAATACGACCTGTGGTTTTCAGTACCAGACCAATCCCACCGATCACGTTCGCACTGCCTGGACCGGTGTAAACTGTAGTGACACCGCCGTTCAAAGCATCCGAAAAGGCTGCATCTCTGAGATCTATCGCGTCGATGGCGCGCATCTGAGGTGTGATCGGTCCATAAAAATCGTTCACATCGCTGTATTCCCAATCCAAACCCTCTGGGATCAATCCGATGTGGCTGTGCGCATCTATCAAGCCGGGTGTCACGAACTTTCCATGCGCATCGATAACCTCACAACCGTATGGGATGCTGACCTTTTGCCCCACGGCGATGATCTTCTTCTCTTCTATGAGAACAACACCATTTTCAATTGTGTCGATACCAGTCCAAACGGTTCCACCCTTGATCGCTATCATTCATGTTCACCCGCCTTGAACACGATCTCACCATCGATGATCGTCATCAAGACCTTCGTTTCAGGTGCCAATGGTGTTCCCGACAGGAGGACGAGGTCCGCATCCTTGCCCACTTCAACTAAGCCTATTCTTCCTTCCAAACCCAACACTCGTGCGGCATTGATGGTGACAAGTTGGAGTGCCTCTTTCAAGTTGTAGCCGTGTGCCAAAGCGAGCGAGCAGAGCAAATCGAGGTATTGAATCGGTATCGTTGGATGATCCGTTGTGAGGGAAAACTGAAGTCCTTTCATCTTGGAAAGATTTGCACTATCGAGATTCTTCAGTTCCACACCCCTTCTGGCGAAGACAGTGGGTCCATAAACTATGGGCACATCCTGTAGTGAATCGGACAACATGTAAGCTTCCGTAGCGTGATCGAGAACAACACGGATGCCAAACTCGTTGGTGAGTCTTAGGACGGTTTGGATGTCTCTTTCGACATGAACGTGCACACGAAGAGGAATCTGTCCCTTTAGGAGTGGTATCAAAGCTTCCAGCTTGGGATCTTTCTTGTCTTTCTTCTCTGATTCAGCGTACTCTCTCGCCTTCGTTAGGATTGCTCTCAGCTCAGCCACGATCCCCATCCTCGTTGTGGGAACGGCCTTCTGTTCGGAAAGGAATCTCTTTGGATGTTCACCCACGGCAGCTTTAATGCAAGCAGTTCTTTCGACCAAGCTTCCGTTGGTCTTGTACACGCTACCCTGGCCAGGCATGATCGTGATCCTCTCGACGGAGGATCCGAACGACATGTACGAACCGGGCAAGATCCCCACGCAAGTGATCCCAGCCAAGAGTGCGTCTTTGAACGCAGGATCGAACAGATCCACTGCATCTGAGACATTCAAATGTGGTGTGACAGGATCACTGACTTCAAAGCCATGATCACCTGCCTCGCCTTCGAGTCTGCAGAGTCCAATGTGGGTGTGCGGATCGATCAAACCTGGTATCACGTATTCTGCTTCGATGACATCGTCATCGTTTTTCGTCCTGGATGGACGCACCTCTTTGATCTTTTCCCCCTTGATCAGCACATCAACGTTTCTCAATTCTTCGAAGGGAGTGAACAACACCCCACAGCGAACGATCATTGAAACCCATCCTCTCATGACATGATTTAGCTTCGATAACTATTTGATAGTGATTCTACAGCCAGAATGCGTGACAAACCGTGAACTTAAAGTTAAGCAAGGGTGAAGCGAGGCTGAAATCACTTAGCCGTTTTGAAGTTCTTCAAAAGCAGCGGTAGGGAATATCTCAACGTCACAGACAAGAGCACGATGGTACCACCGAGTAGGGCCCATCTGCCCGGTCTTTCACCGTAGGCCAGAAAGACCCAGATGGGGTTCAAGATGGGTTCGATCACTGGTATCAAGATCGCCTCGAGTGCCTCAACGTATTTGATGGCGATCGAATAGAGGATATAAGAAAAGCCGAGTTGCACGGTGCCAAGCAACACTATGCCGAGGACGTTTCGAAGTTCAAAGCTCTGATTGAAGATGAACACGAATCCCACCAACGCCGTCAAGATGTTTCCAAGTAAGGTTGATTCTATTGGGGAAGCATCTTTCTGTTTCCTCATGAAGATGATGTACAGTGCGAAAGAGACTCCACTCGCGATGGCGACGAGTATGCCAACGACGCTCTCGATCTTCAGTTCGTCGAAGAAAAACAACACCATCCCAAAGAGTGCGAACGATATGGCGATCCAGTCCACGGCTTTGGTCTTCTCTTTCAAAATCATGGGTGCGAAGATCGCGACGTAGATGGGCGCACCGTACTGCAAAAGTATCGCGTTCGCTGCCGTCGTCAACTTGTTCGCCGTCACAAAGAGCGTGACGGTGCCAAAGTAGAAGAAAGCGGCAAGAAGTTGATCCTTACACCAAGTGAACTTGGGTTTCTTCACGTACGCGAGGATCACAAGTGCAGAGATGGCGCTTCGACCTGCGGCGATCGCCATGGGGTTCCAATCGACGAGTTTGATCAGCAATCCTCCAAGGCTCCAAAGAACCGAAGTTACGACCAGGTAGATCACCGCTTTGGTCCGACTCAATCGTTCCACCTCAGGCTGATTTTAACGCAACTGATTTAAAATGAATAAAAGGGGTGATGACATTGAAGCTTGCCAAGAGAAAAAGGATCGCACTGATCGCGCACGATCGAATGAAGAAAGATCTCATCGAATGGGCCGAGTTCAACAAGGGGACCCTTTCGAGGCACGAGCTTTACGCTACAGGTACGACTGGGACGCTGATCGAGGAAAGAACGAATCTGAAGGTTCAAAAGTTCAAGAGTGGTCCTCTCGGAGGCGATCAGCAGATTGGCGCGAAGATCGCTGAAGGTGAGATAGACATACTCATATTCTTCTGGGATCCTCTCGAACCGCTCGCACACGATGTAGACATCAAAGCTTTGATAAGGCTTGCGACGGTCTACAACATACCCGTGGCGATCAACCGTTCCACCGCAGATTTTTTGATCTCTTCTCCCCTGTTCGAACAAGAGTACGAGAAAATTCAGCCTGACTACGAAACTCAACTGCGTGAACGCATCATGAAGGTGGTTGGAGAAGTCAAGCATAGCGATTGAAATTGAATGTTGTCTAAGTTTCACGAAGTTTTGTGAATTTGAGATGACTACCAAGGCTTAAACTACGATAAAATGTGTTACAATGAAAATGGTGAGATCATGAGGAAAGGTTCTGTCCTCACCTTGAGCCTCTTTGTAGTTATATTCCTTGCGTTGACAGTTCTGCTGGTGTTGGCCATCTACGCTCAAGTGACCAACAATTATGTGTTGCAGCAGAAGAAATTACTCGTCTCGAACGTGGCGAAGAGCGCTGCTTACGCGATGGCTGAGACCGTTGCGAAGTGGTTCACTGAAGGCAAGGGGGATCTTGTACAAAACTTGGCGGCCACCCCGACTTCTCTGTCTGTGCCTGAGTTTCGTGGGACGATCAAATGCAGCGTGACTTCCATTTCGAATGAATACAAAATAACATGTACTGCACGACTCGATGGAGTTGAGGACAGCTACAGCTTGACTTTGATTTTGATGGGTGGTTTGACCTACAGATATACAATCGATACCGTGACGATGGAAGTCAACAACAACAATCTGAAGATCGTGGGGGATGTACTCGTCAGAGATAGATCGCTCGATATCGGCAACAACTCAGCCATTACGGGTAACATCTACCTAATGAATGGATCGCTGAATGTCGGTAACAACTCGGTTGTTACTGGTGACATATATCTAAGAAATGGAAACTTGACTCTGGGTAACAACAGCGTTGTCGAGAATGACGTTTTGGCCGTTGGGAGCGTAAGAGGTAGTGGTACAATAAGGCGCAACGTTATTGTTACTGGAACAGTGGAAAGAAATGTTACAGTGCTGGGGGATAAAACAGAAAATGCATCGAGCGCTTACGTTCTCGATGAAATCTCGAGGCGCGTGAACGCAAGTTCACCAACGAGTCCACCTTTGCCCGCGACACCGTCCTTTTTCCCGAATCCTGCGGTCAAGCTCAACGGCACGGTGATATCTGAAAGCGATAAAACGTACTATACAGATAGTCTACAGGACGGTTTGCAGGTGTCGAGAAACCTCACTCTCAAAATACCATCGACAGGGTTGCTTTCGATCGCTGTCACCAGTCTCACTCTTAGGAACAACGCGACAATCGAAGTTGATGGTAGCGGTATCGTGATGATATACGTTGAAGGTGATATCACTGCTGGCAATAATATCGAGATAAAACCTAAAGGACCCCAAAGTCAGTTTCGGTTGCTCATTTACTCGAACAAATCAGGCACTTTCAACTTTGGGAACAGACTTTCCGTTGCCAAAGGCGGTGGACTGTACATATATGCGCCAGAAAAGTCGGTGAAGATAGGAAACAGTCCGAATCAACAAAGAGAAGATGTCTTTGGAGCTATAGTAGCTAAAAAAATTGAGGTACAGAACAATCTTTATCTTGCGCTTCCAGATAATCCGTCGGGAGCGCAGATACCTTGGTTCCCAATAGGGTTCGATCCGTCAGCCACCAGCGCGGGTCATTATGGTTTGTACGTGAAGTACAGGGGTTGGGGTCAATGAAACTAGGCTACACGCTCGCCAAAGTCATAGCTGCTTTGCTGATCATAGCCATAGGTGCGCTCGCATTCTTTGGAGTGATCAGCAACGCTTTGACTGGTATAGGAAGGGTTTATCGCGAATCGAGAAAAACATTTGAAGCGAACATGGAACTGGAAGAGTATTTCTCCACAGGTTCCACAGCCGGAGTTGAATTTCAGTTTTCGACGTTGACCATAACTTCAACTTCCTTGGCCACGTCGATTGAAGTGAAGATCGTGAAACCCAAATCCGATCAATTTGGAAACACCGCTCTGTTCATCTTCGAGCCAGCAGTTCAATAAAACCGTGGAGGCATTTGAATGTCAAAACTCATCTTCTCTCGTAAGGACGGTTTCACCTTGATAGAACTCCTGATCGTGTTGATAATCCTCGGTGTCGTGTTTGCGATAATTTCGATGCTCTTCTATCTTCCCATCAGGAATGCACAGTTCACACAGCAAGAGTACACAACCTTCGAAGAAATGCGAAAGGTGCTCGAGGTACTCAGAAAAGAACTGACGCTTGCAAGGGACGCAGTGGCCACCACTACGTCGATACAAGAGATAACACTCACCGCGACTGAACTTGCCTTTGGTTATAATAACGGAGCGTTCTACGTCAAGACTTCGACGAATCTAATGCCCATAGCCAGAATGAATCTCTCTTCAACTTCGATCGTGTTCACAGTCCAAACTGTCAGCCCTCCGCCTCCAATCCCAAAACCCAGAAAGTACGTGAAGGTGACCTTGATCCACGAGAATCCCTCTGTGAAGTTGGAAACCACGATAGGCCTTCTGAATTCGTTTCAGTTGAATAATCCGAGCACCACTGCAACGAGTGGAAATACGCTCATCGTGACGAAGAACGAGTGAGTTTCACACCGTGTTCATGGCCGTTCTGGATTCGAAATGGAAAGCTTGCCTGAACCACTCGAGTGCGTCTTTCAACGAATCTTCTATAGGCCTCGGTGCGTATCCGAGCTCTTTTGATGCCTTTGTGTGTGAATAAACATAGTTCCTGCTGAGCGTGTAGACTGCGTAGGGTGTGAAGATGCTCTTTCTGCCGAACAGTTGTGCGAGTGAAGTGAAACTCGAAACGATGTATGCGAGCCAGATGGGAAGGAACATCTTAGCAGAACGCTTGGGCTCTATTTTGTCCAAAGTTTGAATGAGTGCTTTCACGGTGATGTGTGTACCGCTTACGATGTAAATTTCTCCGCTCTTTGCAATTTTGGATGCCGATACTAATGCATCCGCAACGTCTCTCACATCGACGAAATCGAAGCTTCCTTCGACCGCGACCTTGAGATTGCCTCTCAGATGGAGCAAGAGTAAGTTTCCCATCTCTGAGATTCGCCAATCTTAAGGACCTATCATGCCGGTGGGACAGATCACGACGGCGTTGAGCCCACGTTTGGTTGCCTCTAGAACCAGGTTGGTAGCGATCGCTTTCGACTTGGCGTAGCACCCTGTGACCTTAGCTGGATCTATGGGCACGGTCTCGTCTATGAGCGAACCTTTGGAAAGCTCAGCGAAGGCGTGGACCGAACTCACATAGACGAGTTTTGAGTTGTTTTTGAGGCAGGCTTCAACGATGTTCCTCATCCCGTTCACGTTCACATCGTGAACGAGTTTTCTTCTTCCAAAGATCGAGATGACAGCCGCAAGATGAAACACCGTTCATGCGCCTTCACAGAACCTCTCGATGGTTTGCCGATCCCTTATGTCGCCTTTGAAAATCTCGACGTTCAAACCTTCCAATGGTTTGGTGTCCTCGAACGGTGCCACGAGTGCACGGACTTCTTCGCCCATGCTGATCAATTTTCTCACGAGCACGTTTCCCAAATGTCCAGTAGCCCCAGTGACTGCGATCATACTTTTGCCCCCTTGGAATCGATGAAAATCGCAAGGAACTTTTCGAAACCTTTGGATATGAGCATCCAATCGTCTGGATTGAGTTTGGACGCGACTTTCTCGACGAGCTTGCTCAGCTCCTCGATCAGCTCGTCGTAAACTCTTTCACCATGCTGTGTGACGCAAAGTTGTATCACCCTGCGGTCAGATTCGTCGGGCGTTCTTTTCACGAAACCTTTCTTCTCCAGAGTGTCGATCAGGTGGGTCACGTTCGCTTTGGTCATCGAGAGTGCGTCCGCGAGCTCTTTCATCTTGCAGGGTCCATACTTGATCAGGTAGAAGAGCGCGTAAAGTTCCACCGCTCGCAGTTTCTCCAGTTCCGGATGAAACCTAATCGCTTTTGAGAATCTCAACGTCAGTTCCACAATGGATTCGATGATTTTCCTGCCATCCACGTCGATCATCTTGGAGATTATATGGTTAAAAGATTTGATTGTCAAGTACTTGAACTTTATGAACCTACAGTCACAGAATGTCTTGATCCATGCTCGACACGCCTTGTCCATCTCGAATTTGGCACATCCAACATGAAAGTTCATTTTCTTGAATGAACACTTTCATCGTTATGAAATCTATACGTCCGTATATAAATTTATGGGGAGCGCTCCTTGAGAAACCGAACCGCTCAGACGGTGGGATCGTACATTGGCCTTGGTCTAAAATGACGTTTTCTTCGTTGAAAAGTTAGGAGAGAATCGCGCTCCCCAGCATGAAAGATCAAAAAAGGTGATCTCTCGACTGAAACGCGAAGAGTTGAAAATCAGAAAGAGAACCATCAACAGTATGCAACGTTTGGTCGAACGAGACGAGCAACATGAACAGATGAATATTGAAATTCCAGCCCCAAAGATGGGGCTTTTTTGTTTTTTCATCGATCTTGCTCAAAAGCACGTTGTATACTTGCCTCGGTGATCGCACTGCTGAAGGATCTGAAAGAGAGTTTCAAATGCACCTGTGGAAAAGTCCACAGTGTGCCACACATCGAGATCGTTTTTGAAGAGAACGCATTCAAACACATCGACGATTTCTTCGAGAACGCCACTTACCTGGTGGATGGAAACACCGCGAAGTTGGTGAGAACTTGCCCTGCGAGGACCATTCAACTTGAAGGTTCTGGCAGAGTTCTGGCCAAGATGGAGAACGTCGAGAAAGCTATGTCACAAATCAAAAGTGATCTGTTCGTCTCAGTCGGTTCCGGTAGCTTGACGGACATCGCCAAGTACGCCGCACATCTGTCTGGTAAAAGTTTTTCATGCTTTCCCACCGCTCCCTCCGTGGACGGATACACCTCCAAATAAGGAACAGGACGACATCATCTTCCTTGAGACTGTTCGTCAACTCGAGTACTCTTTTGGTTGCAATGAGTGTGTTTTCATCTGGAACAGGATGTCCCGCTTCGTAAATTTCGAAATTCTCAATATCCCCTTCGGAGTGGTTGTACTTTGTTACAACCACTCCATGAATAACTCTATCGCTAATCATGAGTCTAAGCACATCATCTGCAGCCTTTGCCATACGCCATGCAGCTTTACCGATGGCGACAACGTACAAGTTACCTTTTAAATCCTAAAATTTGGAAATGTTTTTCTCCAGCCATATCTTGACTGTGTTGTCTGGGAGAATTTCTTGTTTAACTTTCTCAATTATTGTCTTTATATCTTCTCGCAAGTTTTGGTTTTCCAATCCAGACACTCCCTTAATTTTTAAATTACGAAAAGGCTTATAATCCACACGGTGACAGCTGCTGTAAGACCCTCGAGTAAGGTCCCAAACGTCTGCAGTTTGTATCCGGTCTTAACATCCATCTTGGAAAATTGTGTCACTACCCAGAAATAACTATCGTTAGCATGGGATACAACCATAGAACCAGCACCTATCGCTACCACCGTTAGCGCCTTTGCCAAAGGTGAGACAAATCCGAGAGAATCCATAAGTGGAGCAAGGAGCGACGCAGTAGTAATTATTGCGACTGTTGATGAACCCTGTGCCGTCTTAATGGCAGCAGCAATTATGAACGGCAACCACATTCCCAAGTTTGCTGCTGCCAAAGATTGACCTATCACATTTGCTATGCCAGAGTTTTGTAAAACTTTACCGAAAGCTCCACCGGCTGCTGTGATAAGGATTATCACGCCAGACTGCGTTACAGCTTCTCCTATCCATCCACTCATTGAAAGCATATCTTTAACCAATTTCTTAGGCAACGTGAACGCTATTAAAACGCCCATAATTAGAGCCGTTACCGGGTGACCAATAAACCCTATGAATTCTTTTAAAGCCCCTTCACCGAAAGGTTTTGTAGGAAAATCTGATACGGATTTCAAAAGTATAAGGATTATTGGAAGAACAATAGGTAAAAATGCCTTAAAGGAGCTTGGTGCTTCTCTCATCTTTTGATCAATCTCTTTTTCAGTGAGTTCAGGCTCAGGGTCTATTTGAACCTTAGCGGCAAATTTTATTGCAAACAACCAACCAACGATTATAGCTGGAACCGAGACAATTAGCCCCATGAGAATCGTTAATCCGAGGTCTGCCCCCAATGCACCCGCTGCTGCAACAGGTCCTGGTGTGGGCGGAACCATGGTATGTGTTGCATACAATCCCAAACTAAGGGCAATTGCCGTTGCAGCTAAGCTAAGGTTTGCTCTCTTTGTCAATGCTTTGTTGAACGGGTTGATTATAACGAACCCAGAATCACAGAAAACAGGTATTGAAACGATATACCCAATGATACTCATAGCAAGCGGCACGTTCTTTTTACCTGTTACTTTTAAGACGGACTCGGCCATAGTGAAAGCTCCGCCCGACTTTTCAAGAAATACACCGATGATTGTCCCAGCTACGATAACAATACCTATGGAACTAACAGTTCCACCAAAACCTTCAGTTATTGACTTTACAACATTAGTAAGCTTCATCCTGGAAAGTAGCCCGTACAAGAACGCTGCAAATATAAGCGCTAAGAATGGATGGAGTTTCCACCTAACAGTGGAGTAAACGATGAAAACTATCGAAAGTAACAACAGAAACGCTAGCCAAACTCCCATAATACTCCCTCCCGGTAAGAGCTTAGCTTTTATTATAGCACGCCTCTTCGAAAAAAGTCAATACCTGGAAATAGATTTTGCTCATCAACTGTGATAAAAATAATGTGTAAGACAACATAAAAAGCTATGAAAGACAAGGAGGAATGACGTTGAAGGTTTTCTCAATCGATACATCCTCACCACGGGTTGTTGCCTTGTTATTTTGATGAAGAAAAAAAGATAATGGTTGAGCTCGATACAAAAGCCAAGCATGGTATACAAGTGTCTCAAGTAGTTGAAAAGATGAAAGAAGTGGATTTTGGCAATTTAGATTTTATCGGAATAGGAATTGGACCTGGAGGATTAAAAGGGCTTCGGGTTGGTATATCTTTTTCTCTTGGCTTGGGAATTGAAAAAAAGTTCGTTCAAATAAGTTCACTGAAGCTTATCGCAACGAATGCACTAACGTTCAACGGATACATAGGAGTTGTTAGAAAAGCAAGGGAAGGTTACCTCTACGCCGAGTTATATCATTCCGAAAATGGCAAACTCAGAACTATTGCTGAACCATTTATAGAATCTATTGATGTGATAAGAGAAAAGTTCAAAGGAGTTGTATCAAACAAACCAGCACTGATACTTGGAGGCTGGGCTGAGAATTTTAAGGATATCGGTATCGTTCTTGAAGAACCAAAGTAATCAGAGTACAATTTACCAAGTGCAAGAAACCTCTATCTCTTAACTCTTGAAGAAATAAGCTCAAATAATTTTGTCGATGCTCTGCACATAGAACCGCTTTATTTGCAAAAAAGTATCGCCGAGTTGAATTTCGAGAAAAAGCAAAAGCAAATACATCAACTGCGGGAAAGATAGTGTTAACTTGTAGTGATGAAAGAGTGTAAGTGTGAAAGAATGCGATTGATATTACCGTTGTGCGTTTTCCAAAGATTCTTCACTACACAAAAGCCTTGAATATATTTCGCTAAATTCTTTGTATTCTTCAGTTCTCGCTTGAGTCGGAAGAAGTCTTTCAACAATGAAAACTTAGATTCACACATGTTTTTACCAAGCGATACCACTGCGTGATTGATATTTATCTTTACTGCAC
>Ga0308396_1001168_pt1 | contig 14225 bp, 11 predicted proteins | sample Hotspr2SamplePe2_FD_202359 | JGI IMG/M metagenome (GOLD analysis project Ga0308396, IMG submission 202359) | Hot spring phototrophic mat microbial communities from Mushroom Spring, Yellowstone National Park, Wyoming, United States - 20050930_Pe2 ... | reverse complement strand
ATCTTTTTACTATGCATTTTCTAAAAGAAATAATTTCTATTCAGAAATGTATCCAATACAAAGAAACTTTATGATGGAGGAGTTTGGTATAGAAATAGAATTTGAAAGATTGAAATTAGAATAAACTGCAATAACAGAATAAAATGCACTACCGGCGGTTCGAGAAAGTTTTACTTGACTTTTCTTTTGACTTGTTTTATAAGTATATATGGTAAAAGGAGGAAAATTTTTCGTCCCAATGAGTTTTAGCATCCAATTGTGGGATTTAAAGTGATTTAGAACGTGTTTTTGCGCTCGGGGCCGTGCAGTTTTAGCATCCAATTGTGGGATTTAAAGCTTTGTCTTTAATGCTCTTCGTTGTGCAGTAACAAGGTTTTAGCATCCAATTGTGGGATTTAAAGATTTACGTCAAACATCCTCGCTATAGCCGACACGGGGTTTTAGCATCCAATTGTGGGATTTAAAGTGTATGTTTTAAGCCCAAGCTCTCTCGCTATCGCTGGTTTTAGCATCCAATTGTGGGATTTAAAGACTATCTTCTGCATATTTTTTCGCACCGTACGCCAGGTTTTAGCATCCAATTGTGGGATTTAAAGTAAGGTTCATATATCGATGTAAATAAACATATAGAAGTTTTAGCATCCAATTGTGGGATTTAAAGTGTACCCGTCTACGTTTTCCTCGTAGCGCTTCAAAAGTTTTAGCATCCAATTGTGGGATTTAAAGACATGATCGGACACGTATGACCTTCTGTCCACATAAGTTTTAGCATCCAATTGTGGGATTTAAAGGTGGGAGGACTTTCGGAGGCGCTACAGGATAGCGCTGTTTTAGCATCCAATTGTGGGATTTAAAGGTTCTACAATTTTTACTAAACGCTATTTTAAAAATTGTTTTAGCATCCAATTGTGGGATTTAAAGGCCCTCACGGAGATTTTAGAAAGCGAGGCTAAATTAGTTTTAGCATCCAATTGTGGGATTTAAAGCTGCAGTAGAAATCATATTCATTACAACATCAAAAGAGTTTTAGCATCCAATTGTGGGATTTAAAGCTTTTTACTACAATATTTTTTGAATATGGTTCTGTAGGTTTTAGCATCCAATTGTGGGATTTAAAGTTTGGTGTATTAAAAACTTCGCACTCCCCCCATATAGGTTTTAGCATCCAATTGTGGGATTTAAAGCGTTTGCGCTTGCTCGTCTGTTTAACGTTTCGCATGGTTTTAGCATCCAATTGTGGGATTTAAAGGAAGGATTAAAAGTATTATTAATTTCTAAAAATCCTGTTTTAGCATCCAATTGTGGGATTTAAAGAAATCGTATAAATTGCATGTTGAGAAGTATATAAATGTTTTAGCATCCAATTGTGGGATTTAAAGAGCGCAAAAACACGTTCTAAATCACGGCAAGGCCGAGTTTTAGCATCCAATTGTGGGATTTAAAGCGCAATGTACAATCGCCCCGCGCTCGCAAGTTCTCGGTTTTAGCATCCAATTGTGGGATTTAAAGTACGATTTTTTTAATTATTCGAGAAGCAATTTCTGCGTTTTAGCATCCAATTGTGGGATTTAAAGACAAAAAATGAAGATAAATTATGTATTAAAACATTAGTTTTAGCATCCAATTGTGGGATTTAAAGCTAAAAACAGTATAAACATAAGTTCTAAAATCTATAGTTTTAGCATCCAATTGTGGGATTTAAAGGAAGTTACACTACCAGTTAAAAAATCAGAAGCACGTGTTTTAGCATCCAATTGTGGGATTTAAAGGAAGAATTAAAAATATTAAGTATTTTTAGTAATAAGGTTTTAGCATCCAATTGTGGGATTTAAAGGAACTTACGGAAATATTAGAAAATGCTTTTAAATCTGTTTTAGCATCCAATTGTGGGATTTAAAGACATTTAGTGAAATTAGTAAATATAGAAGACTTATTGGTTTTAGCATCCAATTGTGGGATTTAAAGGGTTTGCGCACTTTGACATTACTGCTGAGGTTTTGGGTTTTAGCATCCAATTGTGGGATTTAAAGTTTCGTTTTTATATTTCAAAATCGCAGCTTAACTTAGTTTTAGCATCCAATTGTGGGATTTAAAGTTTTTCGCCTGTATTTGTCAAAGCGATTTTTCAAAAGTTTTAGCATCCAATTGTGGGATTTAAAGACTATGATTAGAAAATTCTCAACAATATTCAAAAACGTTTTAGCATCCAATTGTGGGATTTAAAGGGGCGAGGCGAGCGTGGCGGAAGGCGAGAGCGGGGTAGTTTTAGCATCCAATTGTGGGATTTAAAGCATCGACGCGATGCGATACGCTATTTACACACACTAGTTTTAGCATCCAATTGTGGGATTTAAAGGAACTTACGGAAATATTAGAAAATGCTTTTAAATCTGTTTTAGCATCCAATTGTGGGATTTAAAGAGCGCTTTTAAGTACACTTTTTTATATTTCTATACGGTTTTAGCATCCAATTGTGGGATTTAAAGCTTTTTGCTTGCTGCCCTGCATGTTTTGCAAATCTTGGTTTTAGCATCCAATTGTGGGATTTAAAGTAATCTGATTTGCAACAAGATTTCTTTCAACTGTTTGTTTTAGCATCCAATTGTGGGATTTAAAGCATCGACGCGATGCGATACGCTATTTACACACACTAGTTTTAGCATCCAATTGTGGGATTTAAAGTTTTTGGGGGCATGTGCGGCAAATAGCGATGAGCACGTTTTAGCATCCAATTGTGGGATTTAAAGTTTACCATATCGGGGACAGCATCGATTAGGTTATCGGGTTTTAGCATCCAATTGTGGGATTTAAAGGTAACTCAAACTATCTTGAACGTGTTAAATCAAGAAGTTTTAGCATCCAATTGTGGGATTTAAAGGTTTTTGTATACTCAGAGCTCTATAGAAGCTCAGCTTGTTTTAGCATCCAATTGTGGGATTTAAAGGGCGGGTAAAAGGCGACGTGGGTGAGCGTGAAATACGTTTTAGCATCCAATTGTGGGATTTAAAGTTGTTTTTATCTGTTTTTTCTCAACTTCAAAAATCTGTTTTAGCATCCAATTGTGGGATTTAAAGTGAACTACAAGAAATCATAACAGTTACAGAAGACGAGTTTTAGCATCCAATTGTGGGATTTAAAGGATATGAAAGAAGATGATTATGAGATATTTTTAATTTGTTTTAGCATCCAATTGTGGGATTTAAAGTTAAGAGCAAAATCTAAAACAGAAGATTTATTTTTGGTTTTAGCATCCAATTGTGGGATTTAAAGTCAACGCCATATTCATTAAATGCGTCTTCCACATAAGTTTTAGCATCCAATTGTGGGATTTAAAGGCTACAGCATAAATTTTGCGCTCGCTAACAAGTGCTCGTTTTAGCATCCAATTGTGGGATTTAAAGGAAAAAAATAATAAAATTAAATATTTGCAATTTTCAGTTTTAGCATCCAATTGTGGGATTTAAAGATATACAAATTTGAAGAAAAATCATGATTTCCTTTCGTTTTAGCATCCAATTGTGGGATTTAAAGTCTGGTAAATTTTCTATTTTTTGTATCTTATTATTAGTTTTAGCATCCAATTGTGGGATTTAAAGAAAAATAAAAATATAACATTTGTATTAAACATATACGTTTTAGCATCCAATTGTGGGATTTAAAGTTCAAAATTTTCAAAACAGAAAAATCAACATTATAAGTTTTAGCATCCAATTGTGGGATTTAAAGAAGCTTTGCTCTCGATTTTCTCAGCTTCCATCTTCAGTTTTAGCATCCAATTGTGGGATTTAAAGAGCTCCGAGCGGTGCTCTAATAGCTCTCTCACGATAGTTTTAGCATCCAATTGTGGGATTTAAAGCCCTCCTCGTAATCGTCCGCGCGAAGGCAAAAAACAGTTTTAGCATCCAATTGTGGGATTTAAAGGATGTTTATGATGTCCTTGAAAAATTATCTACATATGTTTTAGCATCCAATTGTGGGATTTAAAGATTTTTTGTATATTATTAAAAGAAATTTTTAATTCTGTTTTAGCATCCAATTGTGGGATTTAAAGAAAGAAAAGAGCAAGCTCGACGGGAAAGAAGAGGAAGTTTTAGCATCCAATTGTGGGATTTAAAGAACTTCTTACCGCTCAAGCGTTTAGCTTGCATCGCTGTTTTAGCATCCAATTGTGGGATTTAAAGCACCTGGACGCTAAAAATTATTTTTCTAAAAGCTTGGTTTTAGCATCCAATTGTGGGATTTAAAGTGTTTTAGCGAATTTGTGGGAGGACTTCAGGAAACGGTTTTAGCATCCAATTGTGGGATTTAAAGAAAAGCGGCGATGCTACAATTGTAGTTATGAACAAGGTTTTAGCATCCAATTGTGGGATTTAAAGTGAGTATGTCGAAATCTCTTTCTCGAAATTACCTCCTGGTTTTAGCATCCAATTGTGGGATTTAAAGTATTTTTCCTCCTTTCTCGTTTTTATATTTCAAAATGTTTTAGCATCCAATTGTGGGATTTAAAGTGTGCCAAATCCAAATCACAGCGGAAAAAACATAATAGGTTTTAGCATCCAATTGTGGGATTTAAAGTTCTATGCACCGCAATCGAATTTGCTAAGTTCCCCGGTTTTAGCATCCAATTGTGGGATTTAAAGTAATAAATAAAGCCCCCTACATAATATAGGGGGCAAGTTTTAGCATCCAATTGTGGGATTTAAAGGCTTTTGGCTATAGTCCAAGAAAGCCTGATTATCCAGTTTTAGCATCCAATTGTGGGATTTAAAGCAAGAACACCCCCGGCGCGGGGGGTGTCTTGAAGGCGTTTTAGCATCCAATTGTGGGATTTAAAGATCGTGGCAAACGGGGGGAGATTTTAGCCGCCAATTGGTTTTAGCATCCAATTGTGGGATTTAAAGAATCTTACGGACGCAAAGCGCACACTTACAGCTGAGTTTTAGCATCCAATTGTGGGATTTAAAGGCGAATTAATAAAAAAAAACAATAATAAAAAACTTGGTTTTAGCATCCAATTGTGGGATTTAAAGGTTTTCACTTGCCGCCTCGGGGTCGGGGAGGAGTTTGTTTTAGCATCCAATTGTGGGATTTAAAGGTTTGGGAAATTAATTTTGATTCTGAAATCGTAACAGTTTTAGCATCCAATTGTGGGATTTAAAGTTGTCACAATTGCGTTTAGCTCGCTTTTAATCGTAAGTTTTAGCATCCAATTGTGGGATTTAAAGGCGATTCGATGGTTGTTTTTATATCTTTTTCGATTGTTTTAGCATCCAATTGTGGTTTGAAAAAGGCAAGCCTTGTGGGCTTGCCTTTTCTCTTGAGACGATTTCTTTTCATTACGGGGAAAGGTTTTTCTTTTTTTGTTTTCTCACTCTTGGGGTGAAGATTCTAAGAGCTCTTTTGGCGAGGAAAAGATGCTTCCGAAGACAGCCTTCCACTGGAAGCGTTTTTCTACATTTGAAATAGCCCGTTCTCGGAGGGATAACCAGTGTGAGGAATTGCGGAGGGAGAGGAGTTTTTCTATCGTGGTAACCCACTCGTGAGTGCAGCTAATAGGCAGAATATATCCTGTCTCCTCTTGGATGACAATATCTTTTGGGCCTCCTTCATCGGTAACGATGGCTGGTACACCACAAGCTTGGGCTTCTAATACCACCATACCAAATGTGTCTGTTGTGCTAGGGAAGAGAAATACATCGGCGGCTGAATAGATATGGGGGAGTGCCTCTCTATTTACCTTTCCTATGAAGAACACTCGAGGAAGGTGGCGTGCTTTTTGTTTGAATTCTTTGAGGTAGGGTCCATCTCCTACAAAAATGAGGTTGATGTTTTCATACTTCTCACTGAGTTCTTTGTGGAGTTCAAGGAGGAAATCGACATTTTTGTCTTTTGAAATACGTCCTGCATAGAGGAGATTAATCCCATGCGGAATGTTGAACGAGGAGTGAAATATCTCCCGTACATTGGGTATATATCGAAAAATATTTGTGTCAATACCCTTGGGGAGGAAGCGAAGCTTCTCTGGGGCTACACCCCTCTCAATGAGGATACGCTTGTATTCCTCGCTTTGAAATCGAACCGTGTCAGCACTATTGTAGAACCACGTTTCATATTGAGCGAGAAGGGAGAGGATGCCTTCGTCGTCTGTGATTTTGCTTGCTTCTTGGAGGAAGTCTGTGTGGTAGATCGAGGTCACAGGGATGTTCATAAGCTTGCCAACCAAAAGCCCCAGAAGTCCCAACGGTCCCGGCGTGGAAATGTAGATTTCATCAGGGTTTTCTACGGTGAGTCTTTCCATGGCGTGGAGAAGGGATGGGAGTTTGATGGTATAGTGGTCATAGAATGGCAAGGGGAAACTGTGGAAGAAGTCCAAAAGAATAGTGTTGGGAGGTATGGATTCGTCGTATTCTTGTGGCAAGAGTGAGGTAACAAACTTGATAGGCAACTCGCGGCGGAAGGCAATCCAGCCGAGTTCCTTGAGGGTTGCCGATACTCCGTTGAGATCGTTGATGGTATCCGTAAACCAGAGAATTTTTTTGGGTTTTTCTGGGAGATAGATTCCAAGTTTTTCGGTGAGTTTATCAAGGAGTCGGCGATTGCTGTAGAGGTGTTTTACACTGGAGAGGAAGGGAGCTGTGAGAAACAGTCCTGTGATGGAGGAGGAAACCGTTTTTACAAAGCCGGTAATATCGCCCCGGCGAATATTTTTTTCAAACGAGAGAGCCAGCCGCTTGAAAAACTCGTCAACGAGTGCGGTAATCTTATAGTAGAGGAAGTCCAATTTTTCTTCGGTGTCTTTATTGCCCATTTCTTGGATGCCTTTCATGGTGGAGCGAAGAATATCTCTGATGGTATCCTCTCGATTTTTCTTTTTGAGGAAAAAGAACATTTGTTCTTTTAAGGTTTTCTTGCGTGGCTTGAAAATCTGTTCAGAAAGGGAGAAAAAGAGATTTTTTGAGTTGGAAAGTTTCATGGCATTGACATAGTCAAAGGCAATCTTGTAAATGGAATATACAAGCCCCTTGTAATCGCTTTGTCTCCCATGAACTGTGGTTGTTTTGTTCTGAAGAGCTCTTAAAAACTCAGATACAGAATTAGCCTCTGCTTCGGTATAGGTTTTTCCCAGGAAGAGTCCACCATGATCATCAGATCCTGCGGTGAGTCCTTTAATCCACGGCTCATTTCCAACGGCTTTGATGCCATGTTTTTTTTCCAAGAACTCAATATTTTCGGGCGTGAGACGACGGAGGATCTCCATCCATCGGTGGTTGAATGTCTTGAGCCGAGCTCCATTTATACCCTCGAAGGTATTGAAGAGGAGAATAAATTTCTCGAGGTGTTCTTCGGTGAGTTTTCCATTGACGGCATAGGTGGCGTGGGCAAGGGAATGAGGGATATTTTCGCTTACGAGGTAATCTCGCAGTTCATAGATATTGGTTCGTAGCTTCTGAATACGGCTGAATTGTTCTGGTGTGATACCATAGATAAGCACATGGGCTTTGCAGCCATCTTCGGGAAAGTAGGCTGTTGATTCTACACTGATGAAGCAGTCTTGGGGGTAACGCTCCATGAGGAGTTGTGCCCCATCGATGCGGTTGTGGTCGGTGATGGTGACAAAATCCATTCCCCTTTCTTTCATGAGACGATAGAGAAAGAATGGATCGGTGTATGATTCCTTTGCTCCGATTTTATTGAGAAACCACTGAGATGGATGTTCCGAGTAGAGAGAGTGGACATGCAAATCTACTTTTGCCATAGATTTTCCTCCTTATTTGGGTTGTAATAAGTGTAGAATGCCTGTGTTAAAAGACGATGAAAAAATTGTGAATAATTCGTTAATTCGTTTAAATCTTGGAGTGGCGGGTTGGAAGGCTTGGTGTATAATACATTTGTTTTTTTATAAGAGAATATAAAAATAGAGGAGGGTATAAAGTTATGAAAAACAAAAGCAGGGTGTTGATTTTATTGGCAACAATTTTGTTTGGATGTCAATTATCGCCAAGAGGTGGTGGGGAAGGAGGTGAAGGAAGTTCTTCTCCACCGGTGACTCAGATACCACACCGCCGGTTGTAACTATTGTTTCACCAACAAACTATCAGGAAGTTGGAACAAGCTATTCTATTATTATGGTAAAGTAACGGATGATAATTCAGGTTTTAAAGCCGTTTATGTAAGTCTTGATGATGGAGTTTTTTCAGCAGTAACCCTTGCAGGGAGTAGCTGGTCTACTAATATTTCCGTTTCTACTTATGGTGAACATACGAACTATGTTTATGCTGTGGATAATTCCAATAACATTTCTGTTACCAATTATGGTAATCGTAGTTCGTGCTGCTGTGCCGGCTGTTACAATCACAAATCTGGCTAATGGTACAATAACCAACATTGCGTCTATTACTGTGGCTGGACAGGCAAGTATTGACCCGCCATACACAATTCTGTCTGTTGAACTGAGTCTCAATGGTTCTGCCTTTTCTCCTGTTACCTACGCGGGAGGGAACTGGAGTGAAGATATTACTTTAGCGAGCGGGAGTAACTTTATTAGTGTTATTGCGGTGAATTGGAACAAGACCAATGAAATTAAAGATTGGTAACTGCTCAAAATAATCCATCTATGCTATAATAACATAGTATAGGAGGCAAGACATGAATTTAGGAGAATTACTACCTTGTATTTGGAATTCTTGAAAGAGATGGAAAAGTTAAGGTTGAGATAGTCAAGGGTGTACCTGCGGAAAAATTATTAAGGGAAACGATAAAAAAAGTAAAGAAGAGGAAGCCTAATATAAGAGGCTCATTAAATTGCATGCGTGAGTAAGGAAAATTTTGTTTATTATCTAAAAGAGCTTGAATTTAGATAGAATTATCGGCATAATATTGATGATAATTTGTATGTTTGTTTAGGTGGAATTAAATGAGTAATTACCTTAAAATATTCGGCTTAACTTCTTCTTTACATTATCGACTGAAGACTAGACGGAGGAGACAGGAGGGGAGATGAACTCTTGTTATCGCCCTTTTGAACGGGTGGGCTTGGCAAGATGTTTCCGTCCCGGGAAAAAAAGCGGGGAGACATTGCCCGTGTGGGAGAAGGCTTTTTTACTTGATTTTTTTTTCAAAAATGTTTACATTATTTATGGTGAAAGGAGGATGGTGGTGAAAAAAGTCAGCATGCTGATTCCTTTTGTGTTTGAGAAGATTCTTTTTGATCCTTCTATGCAGCGATACAGCTTCAAGCTTGTAGAGGAGAAAAATACTCGGAATAAGTCAAAAGAAGACAAGCAACGGGCTATCCATATTCCTATTTACTCATCGGGGGAGGAGATGGTGGCGTTGCCATTTCTTCTCACTGATCCCTTGGTGAGAAACATTCTCAGGGCGCTTCATGTTCGGGTGACTCGACTGGTGCTTGAGAAGAGAGCAGGCCAGTGGGAGGGAAAGGTATACCTGCGGTGGGGAATTTTCTCAAAGAGGGTGAATCTTCGAGTTGTCGAGGTGATACGTTTGGCTATTGAATTTCACAAGCCGATTGAAATTGCAAAGGAGTTTGTCCAGTCGGTTGTTGTTGCAGAAGACCAAGAAGCACAGAAGATGGCTGCGTATCGTGCCTTGTTTATGCCTCGTCACCTTTCTTCGGGGATATTTCCTCGTGAGGAGATTATGTGAAGCGCTGGATAGGATTTCTTTATCTTTTGATGGGATTTGTTTGGGCTGAGACTCCCATTGATGCTCTCGTGGGAAGTGGAGAGTTGGTGATCTATGTTCCCTCTCATGGCTATCTTGTGGAGGGGCTGCGTTTTATGTATTCTCACTTTTATGGGGCGAATTTTCAACAGAAGTGGGCAGAACTCTCCGCTCAGAGTGTTGCGGGCTATGGAGTGGATTTTCTTGAGGCGAAGAGTTTGGCATCGGTAGGGATAGCCACCAATCTTCCCATTGTGTTTGTCCATGTAAAGGATGATAAAGGGTATCTAGCTCTTCCTCTTGCTCAGCGCAAAACATTTGAGGCTTATGTGAAGAAGAATTTTTCTTCGGTAGCCCTTCGTTTTGTTTCTAATTATGTGCTTTTGTCACAGAACTCGAATGCGTTTGAGGCTCTTGCTACACCTCTTGTGAAGGAAAAGGGCTTCTTGCTTGCCACTTCTCGTTTGCCCGATGTGTGGAGAAATGGGTGGGTATGGTTTGAGAGTCGCTATCTGAGTTCCATGACACGAGGAACAGGTGTTTCGGACAAGGTGAATCTTCCTTCTGGTTTTGGATTGGTGAGTGTGATCTTTCAGCCACAGAATCTGATAGTGAAATCTTATACGGCTTCGTTTGATAAGGAACAGGAGTCATTCCTCTACCAGCTACAGAATTTTGAAAATACGCCCCGTTTTGCAGTTTTGGACTATGTGCGTGGGAATCCCATGCTGATTGGTCGTGTGAATCTGAATCTCTCGCTTCTCTATCGCTACTACCGATTGGTTGACAAGCTCGATATGATGGGGATTGCTTCCCTTGTGGCAGACCTGAAGCAGAAATATAATGTTGATCTCGAGAGGGATTTGATCCAAAACAGTGAGGGAAGGCTTAATCTGGTTATCGATCGTTTTTCGCAGGGACAGTTTCTCTACTATGGCTCTCTTGGGATCAAGAACAAGTTGGTTGTTCAGAATTTTATGGAATCATTGAAGAATATGGTGCTTCAAAAGCAGGAAGAGCTCTATGCCTTTGAGATTTTTACGGTGCCTTTCTATCGCTACAAGATGACCAATGGATCGTTTTATTTTGGTGTATTGGAAAATGAGTTTTTCTTTGCATCTGATAAGGATCTTTTGGTTCAGTGTATCAAGGATATCTATGAGAAGAAGTCGGGTAATTCGTTGCCTATGTTTTTCTCCTCTCCTCGTCAGCGTGCAGGGCTTCAGGCTTTTGTTGATGTTCAGAGCATGCTCTCGAGTTTGGGACAGGATACGGGGCTTCGTTTGGCAAAGGATTTTTTTGTTGGGGTGAAGAACATCGAGATAGAGAGTTATCCAGACACGACGGCTCCAGCCTATGGTTGGACGACCGAGGTGAGGCTAAATTTTTATCGCTAATACGGTCAAAAAAGTTGACAAAAGAGACGCTTTGGCTTTATAATATATACCCTCACTGGGGCGTTGTCTAATGGCAGGACGACAGACTCTGGATCTGTTTGTGAGGGTTCGAATCCTTCCGCCCCAGAAAGATGGCCCTATCGTCTAGCCTGGTCTAGGACACCGCCCTCTCACGGCGGCGACTCGGGTTCAAATCCCGATAGGGCTAAGAAGGCTACCCATAAAGGGTAGCCTTTTTTGTTGCAAAAGGGGTAATTTTTCTTTTTTTTGTTCGTTTTATTTGAGAGATTTTTATTTTCATAGTATACTTGTGCAGAAAACATTTCATATACTGGGGTTTTGGATCGTATTACTTAAGAGAAAGTGTGCAAAAAAAAAAAAAAAACAAGGAGGGGTGCGATGAAAATAAGGGTGTTTCTTGTGCTTGTCGTGGGATTACTTTTCTCGTGTGGTTTTGTTTACCACGGTGAGAAAGCCTCGAATGTGGATTATGAACGTCTTGCATCTTTGTACAGTGTGGCAAAGTTTAAAAGCTCCTCGTATGGTGTGAGTGGTAGTGGAGATGATCGCTACCCACAGCTCTTTCGCGCCTCATCAGGGAAAAGGGTCTTGCTTTTTCTTTCTGGTTCGTATATGTTTGATGCTCGCTTGGCTGAGATGGATGAGCATGGGGGGTTTCTCTCGTCTGCTCCTATTGAAACAATAAGTTCGGTTTATACCCCGTTTTATGTCTGGGAACAAAGCGTGGGAGGCTATCATCTTCTTTTGGGGGTGAGAGAGAGCTCACTGGTGGTTCTCGATCAAGCCTTTCGGGTTACCAATACTACAGGTGTATCACTTCCTCTTGCTACACCACCCTTTCCTGTATGGGATAGGGAGAAGGGTCAGTGGGAGTTTTGGCTCCTTGCTTTGGAAAGTGGAAAAAATCTTTCGAGGTATAAAGTCTCATCACTATCATCAGCGTCATTGGAGGGGATTTGCAGTGTTGAGTTGTCTACTTTTCATGGATTGGGGGTGATTGAGGCTGGGGAGACCAATTTTGCCTTTCTCAATGTGAAACCTCTTGGTGCAGCGCAGGGGGCTTTCACGGTTTGTGAGCTTGTTATGGTGCAGCTCAAGGGGGGAGAAAAGACCGTCCTTACTACCAATGTCTACTCCATGCTTACCAATGTGGGAGAGGTTTTTGTGGATGTTCTCGATGGCTACAAGGTGTATTTTTCGATGAAGACTGCCCAAACGGGGGAATATGATTTGTACCGTTTGTGTTTTTTGACATTTGATAGGATGCTGTCTGATAGTATGCGAAAAAAATTGCCATAGAATGGCATGGAGGTGCCTATGAAGTATGGAATAACCATAGTTTTGGTTGTGTTTTTGGTGGGATGTGGTTTTGTGGTGGAGGATAAGCGGAGTGAAGGAATAGACTATGAGAGGGTAGTAGAGAGTTTTCAGACAATAAGCCCTCTTATCAATGTCAAGGCAGGGGGAAAACTGAGTACTCCTCAAACCAATGAGAGCTGTCCGCGAATCTATCGTTTTCCCTCAGGGAAGACCTATCTCTTTTTTGTGGGAGGCTCTATTGATGGAGAGTATGTGAAGGCAGCAGAGAAGCTTGATAATGATTTTGGCTCCGTGAAGCAGCTTCAGCAGACATTCTACTATTCGTTTATGATAGTGGAAGGGAAGAGCAACGGTGTGCAGGTTCCTCTGCTGATAGTGGACTACGGTCTCTCGGAGCTTCGTGAGGATTTGTCTGTGGTTTCTTTGGGACTCTTTGGCTTTCCTAGCATGATGCCCGTTATGGTGTGGAATGGGACGGCATGGGAGCGCTGGATGGTTGATAATTATTTTGGAGAACTAAGGCGTATCGAATTGGTATGGCAGAGTGGTAATTATCAGGTTGTAACAAATTCGTTGTGTTTTCACTCAGCACTTTCTAGTCTCGATCCTAATATGGCTTCTGGTATAGGGGTGATTGAATCAAAGGAGACCAATTTTGCCTTTCTGATGGCTTTTTATACACCTCTCGTGGGTGTGGGAGAGGTGTCGGTGTTTCAGGTGATGACGGTGACACTTCGTGAAGGAACTGTGACTCTATCAAGCAACCGAGTCTACACTAATCTCATTGGTGTAGGGGCTTCTTATATTGATGTTTATGATGGCTATAAGGTGTATTTTTCGATGAAAGAGAGTATTACAAATTGGGAACAAGATCTCTACCGATTTAACTACCTTACTTTTGACAGGCTCTTGTCTCCCACGCTTCGGAAAAAACTGCCATAAATGGAGGATGGTATGAAAGGGTATATGATAGGGCTTCTGATAGGAATACCGCTTGTGATGTGGACGATCACAGGGGAGGAGATAGCCACCCTGATTGAACAGGAAACGGTAACGGTGGAGAATGCTGTGTACCTTGTGGAATCGCTTGAGCGTCCTCAGATTTCTCGAGGAGATATTAAGTGGGGAAAGTATTCGCCATTGAAGAGGGATGCACGGCTTACCGCGGGGAAACTTGCAAAGATTTTGATTCAAGCGGGGTATGGAGAGGGTGGATGGATGTACTTTCTTACGGGGTGGGAACGCTACGCCTTTCTCTCGCTACGGGAGGCGGGTTTATTTGACGGGAGTTATGTTGCTGATCAGCCACTCTCAGGTGCAGAAATGGTGGGTGTTTGTTCAAAGCTTCAGAAGTAAAAGGAGGAGCGTATGAAACGATGGATAATAGTTTTGGTTATTCCTTGTTTGATGTACGGGGGAGAAGTGGTATCGGTGGTGGGGGATGTGAAGGCTTTTGTTGGTCAGAAGTGGGTGGCTCTCAATAAGGGTTCTACTCTTGCTTCGGGAACGAAGGTGATGTCAGGGGTGAAGTCAGAGGATCAGATTAAATCCCCCAATGGTATTATTACGATCAAGCCGATGACGCTCGTAACCTATGAGGAGAAGACAACAACGGAGGGGACAGAGACGACGGTAGGTCTCAAGAACAGCATAGTTGAGGTGAAGTATACCAAACCACCCAAGGGAAAGGCAGAGTTTCGTGTGCAGACACCCAAGGGAACAGCTTCGGTTCGTGGAACGGAGGAGCGTGTTTCCTACAGTGTAGTCGAAGGAATGAGACTCACGGTGATTTCTGGGCATGTG
>Ga0308396_1001166_pt1 | contig 14272 bp, 12 predicted proteins | sample Hotspr2SamplePe2_FD_202359 | JGI IMG/M metagenome (GOLD analysis project Ga0308396, IMG submission 202359) | Hot spring phototrophic mat microbial communities from Mushroom Spring, Yellowstone National Park, Wyoming, United States - 20050930_Pe2 ... | reverse complement strand
ACACTCGTCACGTGTCCCTTGTGCTCGGTGAACAACAAGAGTGGTTTGTAGGTTTCCAAATCCCACACCCTCACGGTGTTGTCCATCGAGCCGGTGAGGAAGTACTTCCCATCGCGCGTGATAGCTATGGAAAGAACCGCCAAGCCATGCCCAAGAAGCGTCTTTAGACACTTTCCGCTCTCGACGTCCCACACCCTCACCGATGCGTCCAATGATCCACTGAGCAACCTTTTACCGTCAGGTGTGAAGGTGACGGTGTGAACCCAGCCTTTGTGACCGACCAAGGTTCGCACTAATTCGCCCGTTCCCAGCTCCCAGATCGAGACTGTCGAGTCGTAAGATCCGGTAGCTATGTACTTTCCATCCGGACTGATCGCCACAGAACGAACGGTGAGGTTGTGCGCCGACCAGCTTCGAATCCTCTGTCTCGTCTCGAAATCCCAGACGACGATCGAGCCGTCTCCCAAACCCGTCACGAAGTACTTTCCGCTCGCTTCTATGGCAAGATTGTAGACACTCGCACCACAGCGTATCGTGTTACCCACCTGTTGAATTGTCTGCACATCGAAGATCTTCACGTCTCCATCTTGAGTGCCGGCGAGGATGTACTTAGAATCAGGCGTGATCGCGAGCGACACGACGGGTCCCACCACGATGGAAAGGATAGGCCTTGCGACGCCCCGAACGAGTCTTCATCCCCCCTTGGATGAGCTTCGAACGTAGTCTAACACGATCCATGATCAGCGGTTTGCCTTGCCTTGTACATGTTCGATCTTTATTCTTATTACAGCGACAGCTTTGAAAGAATCTTGAATGATTCTCTCTGCTTCATTTGTGTAGTCTGGACTGTACTTCTGTACCAACTTTCTGAGAGCCGGTATGACTTGTTCGTCTTGCAGGATCTCTGCCCTGCCAAAGATGATGACACTTTCGTACTTGGTTGAGAACCCATTCTCCATCACTTGAGAACTCCCAACGACGGTGAAACAAACTCTGTCGAAGGATCTTATACTCTCGATCTTGTGACCTTCTTTTGCAGAATGAATGTAGATGAGACCATCTTCGTAGACGTAGTTCACAGGTATGCCGTATGGATAGTTGCCATCGAAGACGCAGAGGACACCGCAGTTAGACTTTGCCAAGATCTCAAGTGCCTCATCTTCTTTCAAAGCCCGGTCCTCTCTGCGCAGATGATTTTTTCATGAGTATACCAAAAAGAACCGCTGCGGAGTCTTCACGCAGCGGTCCTGACAACTCGGCTCAAATGCCATCTTCCCACCTAAGATACGGATAACCATCGTTTTTCGCCGAGTTTATCGCCCAAACATTTGTGAAATCCCAATTTGAATAACTGCTCTGCGTCTTCATCTGGCTGGTGCTCTTGCCCTCGGCCGTTGAGTGATCTTGGTCCGTGCTGGTCAGTTGGTTGTCCCAGTAGCAGTATGGAGTTTGAAGCAAAGAAGATGCGAAGTTGTACAGAAAGGCGTGATCAATGTTCGAAACGGCGACTTAGCTTTCCGATACATCTGGAACAAGATCGATGGTGTTCATGTTCAAAAAACCAGCAGCTTGCGCCTGAGTACCGATCGTACCTTTCGCGTAGCAGTTCTTGATCAAGATGTTGTTTCCATCCGTAATGTTCAAAAACCCAGCGACACTGGCGTTCGAACCTGCATTGATTTGAAACCTAGCGTAGCATTCTTGAATGTTCACTTCACCGGTTTCTGGATTGTAAGCAAAACGACCGATGTAGGAGAATTCTTCAGAATTGGCTGTGATCGAACCTTGAAAACCACACTGGTTGAACGTGTTTAAATCATAGGTCTCTACGAAGAAGCCACCCGCTGTGAACCCGTAGTGTGGAACTTCTATGTTTGCTTGAACAACGCAGTTTTTGAAAGAAAGATTCTTCTTAGCATTGCTGAACCCGAGAAAGCCAGCAATCTTGAGCATGGCCATCGTCGAAGTATCCCTCTGCGCGATCAAAGAAGCCGATACGGAACAAGCTTCAAAGGCGTCCGCGCTGAGGTCTTCATCTTGTTCAGCATAGCCGACGAACCCTGTCACGTAGAAGGATGGGTTAGCCTGCGGCGAGTTGAGTATGACTTGGATTGAACAGTTCTTGAAGGTGGAAGCGTTCGCAAAACCGACGAGCCCACCCATGTAGGAAGCCTGAGAGACTCTCGAATTGAGCACGATCACACCATCGATCGTGCTGTTGTCGATTCGTCCAGCCAGAACACCCGCGTTCGAGGCATCTTCGTAGTCAAATTGTGCGTTCTTGAAGACCACGTTGATGATCGTTGCCTCAAAGAGAGATCCAAAGAAACCAGAAGATCTATCGCTCGAGTTGTTGCCCGTCAACACCACCATGTTCTTTATGGAGAATCTCATTCCATTGTAACTTCCGTTAAAGGGCTTGTCTGGACCCATCGAGTCGACGGGCGTCCAGTTCGCCTCGGTGGGAGTGACCCTCACGCTGAGATCGTTCAGGTCCAAGTCTCTCATTTGCTTGTAGTGTCTCGGTGTGGATGGATCGATGTAGTGTCTCATGTTGTCCAACTGCCGCACGTTCACGATGATCCAGGGATCTTCTTGCGTTCCATTTCCACCTCCGAACTCTTCGTTTTCAGAATAGGCAGTGAAGTTGATCGTTGAAGCGTTCGAAACGTTTTTGGTGGTTTGTACAGTGCCTGCGATGACGATGTAATAATCATTTTTCTGCGCACTCTCCGTAACTGGTCCACTCAAATCTGTGATCGTCCAAGTTCCCTTCGTGTCGGTCGTTGTCGTCTTAGTGCCCGCGCTGATCGTGACGCCCTGCAGTGGTGTGTCGTCCCAAAGTTTCACAACACCTTCGATCGTGTAAGTTGAAGGTTCCTCTGGTACAAATGGTGCAGTGCAGCTGCACAGAAAAAACAGAAGCAGCGTTGAAGCCAAAAGAATCTGCCATTTTCTCATGAACTTTCCTCCTCTCAGGGTGTGCAACTTCTCTGTGATGAACCAAGATCATTAAAAAACGGTTAGAGATTTAGATCGAACAGAAGTTCACCTGAGAGGAGGAAAGCAAACCTCACTATCAGGAACTGTTCGGTCTGTGAGAGATCGTTCAACCCAGTTCAGCTGTGGATTGACGATCCCCCTCGTTCAGAACAGGCTATGGTTGTTGCTCCCACTCAGCATCGTTCTGCTCAAATACAACATAATCGTTATGTTGTGCAATCAAGGGAACTCTCTGTGTGTATGCTGGCGGCGAGGGACTCAAACTGATTCGGACGTAATTGTTTTTCACGTTTAGCTTGATTTCTTCATTAGATCCCTTTCCCTCCGCAATCGGTCCACTTACGTAGTGTGGGCGCGTTGGATTGGACGTCGTGGCTGTCAGGTCGCAGTCCTCAAATGAAGAGCTATTCGATCCGCCCACGAAACCACCCAAACCCGTTCTATCGCTACCTGTCACGGTCAGTTGGGTCTCACCGCTGCAGTTTGTGAACGTACAGCTTTGTGTGAATCCAAGAATCTTTCCATTTGTCGTACTTTTCGTAGTAAGAAAAGCCCTTGTGGTGTCTGATCCTCTCGCCGATCTGGTAGTAATCGAAGATGGCGCGGTTGTCTCGTACGCTGTGCGTGAAGATCTTGCCATCGTCCCGCTTGACCTTGAGCACGTACGGCGTGTAAGGAATAGTTTTCACCTTGTTTCCATATCGAACGCGCTCGATCTTCTGCAGAATTTGCTTGTCGACGACCACACCGTCCCAGGTGGTGTCGGTCTTTCTCTTCACCTCTTGCAAGAGTGCGATGACTATGAACAGAGCGCCGATGCCAAGACCGTAGAAGAGCAAATGAGGCATCTCGATCTGTCCAGACATCTCTCCGTACACCACGAAGCCAACGATCGTGACAACGGCGAGTATGGTAGCGAAGAGAAAGGACCATTTTCGTGTTTTCTTTCTGTAGTTTTCGTACATCGGATCGTTGATTTTGTCAGAGAAGCCAACCATGCGCCCACCTCCTCAAAGAAAGAAAACGGTGAATTTCTCGTTGAACACGGTCTTCAAAACGAAGGCAGCTTGATCCGCAATTTCGCTCGATTCGAAGTCTGCGAGGATTGAACCATCATGCGTCTGTATCTAGAGCTCCGCGTGTGACGTTCTGTAGAGTAAGATCTTCTTAACTTGGTCAATTCGAACGGAGAAACTTTGCGCAACCTGTCCGATGGGTTCGAAAAGTATCTCTGAGTCGAAGATCGACATCTTGTAAGGCAGTTTCTTGAAGAAATCTACCCTGAGCAGAACACGAAAACAAGACACGCTCGCACCTTCTTGAGCAAACTTTAGTCGATCTTGGTGCGAAGTTATCGGTAGAAGAACTTTTGTCATTGACAAAACGTGTCACGACGGCGTGACAGAGGGATGGGTCCTCAAATGGATGAGTTCATGCCACATTCGAAAAACGAGCGAAACACTCTCGTTCAGCTGAACAACTTCGTTGTCACATCTTGGTGCTATTTGACATCAGTGGTGTTCATGTGTGAGCCAGAAATTGGAATTTCTCTCGCGTCAGGTATCGAACATCTATGAAGAACTCGATTCAATACATGATGCGCTCGGCGTCAGTTGCAACGGCTGTAGGCAATGTTGCAACACGGCAGCGTACAACATTGAAGCGACGCTGTTGGAATTCCTCCCTTTGGCACTCCATCTGGCTGAATCTGGGCAGTTCGACTCTTGGTTCGCGAAAGCGCAGATGGCGATGCCGAACGACAGTTGTGTGCTCTTTGTGGATGAATCGATCAAGATAGAGGGTGGATGTTCCTTCCATCGATACAGACCACTCGTGTGCCGATTGTTTTCAGCAAGTTACGTGAGAAGAAAAAACAATGTAGAAACTCTATCTTGCCGATTCTTGAAGGCAGAACTTTCAAAGAGGATAGATCGTTTGATAGATGCTCAGACGTTTTTCGAAAGACTGTACGATATCGATCCTTACCTTGCGGTTCGGAGGAGAGATATCAACACAGCTTTCAGAGAGGCTTTAGAGTACGTGGGAATGAAACTTTTGTTGAACACGCCTCCTTCTCTGCCCTTGGCGAGCTGATTATATATATAATAGTCTTCGGACTGCAAGGAGCTTTGCACATGCCGAAAGATTTGACCGAGGGAAACCTCAGCAGGAATCTTTTGTACATGGCCCTGCCCACGATGGGTGGCTTTGCCGTTCAGATACTCTACGATATCGTAGACATGTTTTGGATCGGCAAGATCTCTTCACGCGCGATAGCTGGGGTGGCGGTGTTCTCGGCCATCTTTTGGCTCATCTCCGTTCTGAACGAGATCATCGGTACTGGGTCAGTATCCATGATTTCTCAAGCGTACGGAGCCAAAGACTATGAGCGTGTGAATCGTACGATCGAACAAACGATAGTGTTCAAGATCTTCGTCGCCTTGATCGCGGTTGTTCTGTTGATCATCTTTCTCAAACCTCTGATGGTGTTCTTCAGCAAAGATGAGGAAGTGATCATTGCGGGGCTCGACTACGGTTATTGGCGCATCTTCTTCTTACCTATCTTCTTCGCCACCTATTCCACCTATACAGCCCTTCGAACCACGGGTGAATCGAAACTACCGAACATCATGATGGCGGTTGGCGCTATCATGAACATGGTCTTGGATCCTATCTTCATGTTTGAACGTGTAGCTGGTCTCAACATCAGGGGCTTGGGACTTGGAGTCAAAGGTGCGGCGATCGCAACGGTCGTATCTTCGTCAGCGGTTTTCGTTTGGGGTCTGATCGTTTTATTCAAAGGTCAGGGTGTGATCAGGATAACGCTGAGAGGCTTGTTCAAATTGTACTGGTCCATAGACAAAAAGCTGTTGACGGTGGGTTTACCGAGTGGAGTTGAAATGCTTTTGAGGAATCTTTCTATGATGTTGATGGTGAAACTGTTCGGCATGTACGGTTCTACTGTGCTGGCGGCGATAGGTATCGTCGATCGCATGATGGGACTCGCGTTCGTGCCTTTGATGGGTTTTTCGATCGGAGCGAGCACGATAGTTGGACAATGCCTTGGGGCGAACAAGATCGAAAGGGCGGAAAAGACGGTTTTGCTCGCAGCACTTTACAACGCGCTTTTCCTCTCGGCCTTCGTCGTGCTCGCGAACATATCACCAAGGTTGGTGATCGAGTTCTTCACGAGAGATCCGAACGTGGTCCATGAAGGTGCCTTCGCGATAAGGCTCGGTTCCTGGGTGATGCTCATCGCAGGTTTTTCCTTCTCTCTCATGAGCGCGTTCTTTGGTGCGGGTTACACCAAGGCGACGATGTTCTCGAGCATCGTGGGCAGATGGTTCATCCAAGTTCCCTATTCCGTGTTGGTGGCGATCGTGCTGAAACTACCGATAAAGTATCTGTGGTTTTCTTTTCTGATCGCTGAGATCGGCGAGATATCTTACGCGTCCATCGTCTTTTTCAAAGGCAAGTGGAAAAGTTACCGTGTGATATGATAAAATCCTATTGGCGATGGAGTCCGCCATAATCGCCCAGTGGGCTGATGACTCCTACCGTGAGGGTAGGAGTTTTTTGTTTGGGTGAGACGAATGGGTCTTGTTGAAATCAGCTTGAAGGATGCGATCACTCATGCCAAACTGGAATGTCCAATATGTTCGCTCGTAGATAAGGCTTTAGATTCAACCATCGATAGCCTTCTGTACGAAATGGTGAACGACGTGACTGTTAGGTCCGAGCTCCGATCCAAAGGATTGTGCCGTAGGCACGTCGCGAGAATAGAAGCGTATCTGTCACGACACATGGAACTGGGGTACATGGGCTTGGTAATAATCTATTCGGATCTTCTGGAACATCTTGCTGAACTGTTGGAGAACCATTCCGATTTGGATCGTGGCTCGAGTTGTTTCTTGTGCGAGAAGGAGAGGACCTTCGAGTTGCTGTACGCCAAGGCTTTCTTGAACAGCATCAGCGAACTACTTCACCTGTACAGATCTTCCCAGGCAGTGCTGTGCTTCGATCATTACGCTTTCGTTTTCTCAAGGCTCAAGAACTCTTTCAGAGAGACTTTCAAGGCGATTCAACTCTCGAAGTACAAACATCTGATAGAACTGCTCAACTCTTTCGTCAACAAGCACGATTACAGAAACAAAGAAAGCTTCACTCCTGAAGAGCTTGCGGCGAGAAAATCTGCTGGGAAACTCATTGCGAAGAATCTTCATCATTGGAGGCGTTTGAAATGAAACAGGTCGCAGACTTTGCTGAACGCGTACTGAAGAATGTCTCACGCGTGATCGTGGGCAAGGACGAGGTCATAAAGAAGATGCTGGCGGCTTTTTTGAGTTCAGCGCACGTACTCATCAACGACGTACCCGGAGTGGGAAAGACCATGCTCGCAAGGTCTTTTGCCATCTCACTCGGTTTGAACTTCAACAGGGTGCAGTGCACTCCAGATCTCACACCTTCTGATATCACAGGCTTCAACGTGCTCGATCCAAGAACAGGACAGTTCAGCTTCAAGAAAGGAGTTCTCTTCGCAGACGTTCTGCTGGTGGACGAGATAAACAGGGCTACGCCGAGGACGCAGTCGGCCTTACTTCAGGCAATGGCCGAAAAGCAGGTGAGTATCGATGGGATGACGTACCAGTTGAGCGAGCATTTCTTCGTGATAGCGACTCAGAACCCCGTTGAGTTCGAAGGCACCTTCCCCTTGCCCGAAGCTCAGCTGGATCGATTCGCGATCTGTCTGAGCCTTGGATATCTCGAGAAAGAACAAGAGATTCAACTTTTGAAGAGACTGCAGAAAACTCACCCTATTGAATCGCTCGAACCTGTGTGTGAACCAGACGAACTTTCGAGGATGAAAGAATTCGTAAAAGAAGTCTACGTTGATGATTCTGTTATGGATTACGCCGTCAGGATCGTGGCGAGGACCAGGAGCCATCCGGATGTGGCGCTCGGAGCCAGTCCGAGGGGAACCATCGCGCTCGTGCATCTGTCGAGGGCTTTGGCTGCGATGAGTGAGAGGAATTTCGTCTTGCCAGACGATGTGAAGAGCATAGCACTCGATGTGCTTGCCCACAGATTGATCCTCAAGCCGGAAGCCAGATTGATGAGAAAGAGCAAAAAGGAAATCGTAGAAGAGATACTCAACAGCGAGGAGGCACCGATAAGAGGGTGAAACTAAAGCTCAGATCGATCAGCTGGAACGTTCAACCACTCATCGTTCTGTCAGTGGCCGCGATCGTTTGGTTGATCTTGAGCGCTACAGTGTTCAGTGTGCTCTTCTTTTCGCTGTGTGTCTTTCTGTGGTTGCACTTCTTGGAAACGAGACGAGACATATCAAAATTGAGAATCGAAAGAAGAATCTCAACTGAGAGGGTCTTCACGAACCAAGACGTTTCATTCCACCACAGTGTTGTATCGTCGAAGCGTTTGAAGCTCACGCTTTTGGGACAGATCGAGGTGGGATCTTCGCTGACGTACAATCTGTTCGAGAGAGATATTTTTGTTGGTTCCGAGCCTGTACGAATCGATGTGAAGACCTCTTTTCCAACCAGGGGTCGGAAGGTTTTGAAGGACCTGTGCTGCTATTACGAGCATCCATTGGGTTTGTTCAAGATCTGGGCACGGTTCAACACGCCGCAAGAATTGCTCGTGTTGCCAAGGTTGATGCCTCTGGAATTCTTCCCATCGCGCTTGAGAGAACCGTTGCCGGGCAGAAGATCCGACTTCAAGTTGTTCGAAGATCCTTTGAGAATTAAGGGATTGAGAGAATATTCGAACGATCCAATCAAAAAGGTTCATTGGAAGGCGTCGGCGAAGTTTGGAAAACTGTTGGTGAAGGAATATGAGCACACGGCGATGAGCAGAACCTTTTTGTTCATCGATCTGAACATGGCAAGAGAGATCTTCGCGAGAAACGTTTGGGCACAGATTCGCATCAGTTACGAAGAAGAAGCCGTGCGTGCGGCTACGGCCATTCTGTACTGGCTCTCTCAGGGAAACGACACGATATGCATGAGCATCGTTGGAAAGCAAGTTCTCGAAATGGACTGGGCTTCGCAGGATGGCTGGGTGAGGGCGGTGGAGATGTTGGCGCTCGCCGAGGGCGCAGAGGATGGACCACAACTGAGCGAAGTGCTCTTCTCACAGGTGCCCAAGCTCACCTTCACTTCGACCGTGGTCGTGCTCTCGATGTACTTGACGGATTCGATTCTGCCCGTGTTGCTCGAGGCGAGGGCAAGATGTGCACGCGTCATGGTGTTCTTGATACCGTATGGCTATCGAGATCCAAAATACAGAGCTGGAAGAACCTACGAGATGTATCCTTTGGACATGGTGAAACTCAACGAGAAGGCGAAGTTATTGGAACAAGAGCAGATCATCGTGAGGATCATCAAGCCCAGTCAAACGCTTCAGGAGGTCTTCTATGAAATCGATGAAGCTCGCTGACTTGCTCGTGAGTCTTGCCGCTTGCTTTTTGTCTTTGCTGCTTCTGGGTCAAGACGCACCATGGTGGTTGTACTTGGTCTTGCCCAGCGCCGCCTTCTGTGTGACGTTGTTTTTGAACCGAAGATCGGGCTGTTCGGTGCCGTTTTTTTCTTTGGTGCTTTTCGTTTCAAGCTGGATTTTGCTCTACGCGATTGTGAAGGACGGTTTGCAGTCGTTCCTCACAGCGTTGTGTGTCGTTGCCTTGGTGAACGTGCTCACGTCGAAGGACAACTTTCTGTGGCTTTGGCTCATCGTTCTGGGCGTCGCATTGAATTTTTCTTCGTGGATCGAAAGATGGCAGTCTGTGATCGTGTTCGTGATCGTTCTGCTCGTTGTTGTGTTGTCGAATGTTCGGCTCGAAAAAAGATGGTTTTTCGCGCTCTTGTTTGTTTCGATCCTCTGTATTCTGCTTCTTGTTAACCTCAACTACTCGATTGTGGCGCGAATGCTCAGTTTGATTCCACAAAAAAACGCACAGGAAGAAAAGCAAACGGTTCAAATCACGCCAATGGAGCGCATCGCAGAAGAGAGTTCAAACCAGTCACGGAATCGCTCTCGCATCTTTGACATCGCACTGGAAAGGATATTCTTCCCGATCCTTCTGACCCTCTTTGGCGTGTTTCTGCTAACGCTGAGCTTGAAACTGTTCAAATTGAAAGGAACGCTCCTTTTTTTGCTCCTCGGCACAGTGACCTTTGCCGTGGTGTTGTCCCTGCTTTCTATCGTGTTATCGTTCCTAAAGCCTAAGTTCGAACTGACGCGAGCAGAGTTGCCGCAGAACACATTAGAGGCGGAAACTCCACAAACCAAGATTGAGTTCGTGGAATCGACACCTGTGAGGGTGGCCGAGACGCAGCGTGATACAAGAAGAATCGTGGATTTCCTGAACTGGGCTTCACTGGCTTTGCTGATCTTCGCAGGCGTTTTCATGATTTATCTGACCGTCTACGTTTCGAAGAACGTCGGTGCTCTGATCGAAGAACATAAAACTGCCGGGCCAGTCGCGGAAGAAGACTCACGAAACGAAGAATCCCTGAAATTCTATCTTTCCGAGCGTTTCGTCGTTGAGGGATACTGGTGGTTGAGAAAAAGATTCTTTGCAGGCTTTGATCATCTCACTCCATGTGAGATTCTGAACGTGAAAGATCCATACGAGCCTTTCAGGAAGCTCACAGACATCTACGTTAAGCTTCGTTATGGTAACAAGAGACTGACGAACGAGGAAATCGAAGCGTTCCACGAGCACTTGTTGAAGACCATCGACTGGCTCGAGGAAAATTCGCAAACGCAAGAACCCTCATCCTGACGAGGTTGATGGTGGCGCTTCCACTGGTTCTAAGGTAGAATGTTTCTCAGAAGAGATGAGAGGTGAGCGTTGTGCGTTTCGTTGATTGCAAGACTGCGAATTGCTCGCTGCCAGTTTTTGAAGTCAACGACGAGGTTGGGGTTCTGTTCGTTCACGGTTTCACAGGTTCGCCGCACGACCTCACTTACATGGCGAAGAAGACCTGCGAAGCTGGCTTCACGGTCTCAATTCCACGCTTGCCTGGTCATGGTACGTGCGGTGAGGATTTCTTGACCACCACGGCACACGATTGGCTCCGTCGGGCGTTCGATGCCTACTACGATCTGAAAGCGATTTGCAAGGATGTGCACATAGTCGGTCTGTCCATGGGTGGAGTCATAGCGATCATCATGGCGTCTGTTTTGAAGCCAAAGAAACTCGTGACCTTGGCTGCTGCCACGCACCTGAGCAGTAACAGAATAAAACTCGCTAAGTTCTTCGCTCTCTTCAGGGACAAACTCCCAAAGCAAAAATCGCAGACGTATGAAGATCCTGCCATGGAGACTCTCAACAAAGAGTATTGGTCCTACGAATGGCCCAAGCAGAGTGCAGAACTCTACAAGTTGATCAAGTTGTCGAGGAAGGCTGTGCGGCAAATAGTTTCTGAAACGCTCGTGGTCGCGGCGCGCAACGATGAACTGGTGCCTCTGAAAGCTGCGCAGTTCATCTACGATAACGTTCGCTCTGAGAAGAGAAAACTCTTGATCTTCGAAAAGTCGGGCCACGTACTTTCCAACGACGTGGAGAAAGAAGCGGTCACAGACGCAGTCTTGGATTGGCTGAGATCTTGAAGGAGTGATCGGGTGAGTTGGAAAGTCGTGCTCGCAGGCTTCTGCGTCTCGTTCATTTTCGGTTTTTCCTTCCTTTTCACCAAGAACGCGCTGGATCATTTGAATCCTTTGACATTCCTTTCGTACCGTTTTTTCGTCGCGAGCGTTTTGTTCGTGGTACTCAAGTTTTTCGGTGTGGTCAGGTTCGAGAAAAAGCCATACTGGAAACTCTGGAGATTGATCATTTTTCAGCCCATTCTGTACTTCCTCTTCGAAACGATGGGAGTTGCGAGGATCAACTCTTCTGAAGCCGGCATGATCGTTGCACTGATACCCATCGTTGTGAACGTTCTTGCGATCTTCATGCTTAGAGAACGGGATGATAGTATCCACTACGCTCTGTTGCTCACAGGCTTTCTGGGTAGTGTGTTGATAGTGGGTTTCGATCTGACGGCTCAAAATTTGCTCGGTAAACTGTTGATGTTGCTCGCGGTCTTTTCGGCGGCGTTCTACACGATCAATGCGAGGAAGTTGTCCAAAGAATTCACGCCAGAGGAGATAAGTTTTTTCATGATGATCTCTGGATTCATTTTTTTCACTCTCGCCAGCATGCTTGCTGGTCAGTTCAAACTCCTGCTCAACGTTCACACGGTCTCGGCGGCGATGTATCTTGGAATTCTTTCATCGGCGGTGGCTTTTTATTTGCTCAACTACATGGTGAAACACGCTTCGCCCATTCTGACCAGCTTGTTTTCGAACCTGACCACGGTTGTTGCATGCTTGGCAGGTGTGGTTTTCAGAAGCGAAAGAATAGGCTCCGAACAGATCCTTGGAGTCACGATCGTACTCGCATCACTCTTCGTGATGACGATTAGAAGTCGTCAAACAAAGACGGAATCTTTCGATCATGGCAAAGTTACGCACGATAATGAGAATACGATCATCCACGTGAATCTGTTGGGGAAGAACCTTCTTCTGACTCCGCACGCGTACCAGAGGATGATCGAAAGGGGCGTGAGCTTGGAGGAGTTGAAGAAGGTGCTCGAGTCTGAGGATTCGCGTGCGCTGGTTCAGAGGAACGGGAGGATCAAGGTGAGTGACGGACACATCGAAGCGATCCTGCGGCCTTCAGCTGGAGTGCTGTACCTCGTGACGGTGATGAAGAAAGGAGAGCGAAGGCGGATTTGATCATCCATTGATTGAAAGATTTCTTTGGTCCTATTGCCCGAACTCACCGCGAAAGAGAACTCGTTGTGACGAAGAGAGTTCTACCTACGAAGAAAAGGTGCGGCGTGAGCCGCACCTTTGTTCATTCGAACCATGCGTACTTGAGGATGACGAACTCTGTGGACAGCAACCAAACGTTCTTTAGCTCTTTCTTGTGCGCTACGATGTTAGTCATGTTGTAGAGGAAGATCCACGGTGCGTCTTGAACGATAATCTTTTGTACTTCCGCGTAGTACTGCAGAAGCTTTTCTTTGTCGAGCTCTTGGGCAATCTTGTCTATGAGTTCGTCAACCTTGGGATTGCTGTAGAAGGTGTTGTTGTCTCCTGTACCGTTCGGATTCACGTTGGCAGAGTGGAAGAGCGGATACAACACCCAGTGACCCTCACCGGTCGAAGGAGCCCAACCGAGCAGGAAAAGCTCTTAGTCCCAGTCTGCCGGGTTGCTCGAAAACAGCCTGTTTATGTAACTCGCCCACTCCATGGGTTTCACATCGACCGTCACACCCACTTCTTTCAACATACCCTGCACGGCCACAGCAACTTCGTAATCGTTGAGGTACCTGCCCTTCGGTGTCAACAGCTCGAGCTTGAGATTCTCGGCACCAGCTTCCTTCAACAACTGCTTCGCCTTCGCTGGATCGTACGGATAACCGCCAGTTGAGTAATAGCCAAAGGTGTATTTCGCAAGCGGTGAGTCGGACGGGATCGCAAGATTTCTCATGATCGTAGCGCAGAGTTTCTGCTTGTCGATCGCATAGTTGAGCGCCTGCCTAGCTCTGACATCGTTCAACGGTGGCTTTCTCGTGTTAAAGCCTATGTAGATCACCCTCAAGCTTGGTTCAACCCTCACGACGAGTTTTTCGTCCTTCTGCAGAACGGCCACGAGTGCAGGTGGTGGGTTGAACATCACATCCACATCGCCAGCCCTCAACTGTGTGACCCTCGAAACGTCTTCAGGGACAATGGTGAACACGATGCCATTCAAGTAGGGTTGACCCTGTCTCGAGTAGTTTGGATTCTTCACGAGCTCTATTCTTTCTCCAATCTTCCATTCCTTGAGCATGAACGGGCCGGTCCCAACAGGATTTCTACCGAGTTTGGCTGGATCGCTGCCGTATGCATCGATAGCCTTCGGTGAGACTATCAGGGCGGCTTCGTGAGCGAGCCTGTTCAAGAACGGAGAATATGGCTTTTCAAGAATGAACTTCACCGTGTAGTCATCAACGACAACGATCTCTTTGACGATGCCTTTGAACAGACCGGTTCTTCTGAGAGAGCCGTTCAGAACATAGTCATAGTACTTTTTGACCGCCTGGGCATTGAAGTCGGCTCCATCGTGGAACTTCACACCTTTTCTTAGGTAGAAGGTGTACTCGGTACCATCTCGAGAGATCTCCCACCTTTCCGCGAGAGCAGGCGTGATGTTCAACTT
>Ga0308396_1001161_pt1 | contig 14322 bp, 13 predicted proteins | sample Hotspr2SamplePe2_FD_202359 | JGI IMG/M metagenome (GOLD analysis project Ga0308396, IMG submission 202359) | Hot spring phototrophic mat microbial communities from Mushroom Spring, Yellowstone National Park, Wyoming, United States - 20050930_Pe2 ... | reverse complement strand
CGCTGAAGAGCACTGAAACGGCAACGCCGAGCAATCGGCGCCGGGGGCATCACGGATTGAGGAATTTTCGGCTCGCTGAAGAGCACTGAAACGCGGCGGCAGCGGGTCGGGCAGATCGTCGGGATCGATTGAGGAATTTTCGGCTCGCTGAAGAGCACTGAAACACCGACAGCATAAAGCGCAGCGCCACGACGGTAACGAATTGAGGAATTTTCGGCTCGCTGAAGAGCACTGAAACACAATGCCACCGCCGCGCTTGATGCGCTGGCGGCGTCATTGAGGAATTTTCGGCTCGCTGAAGAGCACTGAAACTCGAGTTCAATGGTCGCGGTGGGAGAACGAGGCGACGGTTGATTGAGGAATTTTCGGCTCGCTGAAGAGCACTGAAACATGTACGCGGCAGTATAAGGTGGAACCTATCCGGCGCATTGAGGAATTTTCGGCTCGCTGAAGAGCACTGAAACATCAACAGCGCTTCGAGATGCGCGTGGATCGCGTCGATTGAGGAATTTTCGGCTCGCTGAAGAGCACTGAAACCGGACGCACCGGGTCGTTGTTGTACGTTTCGTGCACATTGAGGAATTTTCGGCTCGCTGAAGAGCACTGAAACACGCGACGCGTGGAAAAACGCCGACGGTGTGCAGCACAAATTGAGGAATTTTCGGCTCGCTGAAGAGCACTGAAACGGGTGTGTCAACCGCGCGGGCTTGCGCACCCACTTATTGAGGAATTTTCGGCTCGCTGAAGAGCACTGAAACGCTGGACTGGCTGCTCAGCGAGTTGGAGATGTTCAGATTGAGGAATTTTCGGCTCGCTGAAGAGCACTGAAACCGCGCTGCAACTCTTCGATGTTCGGCGCGCCGATGCATTGAGGAATTTTCGGCTCGCTGAAGAGCACTGAAACGCGCAGTCACAAACTGCACTGCTTGCTGCACTGCCATTGAGGAATTTTCGGCTCGCTGAAGAGCACTGAAACTCACCCCGCCGAAATACTTTTTGTCCTTCACGCTCAACGAATTGAGGAATTTTCGGCTCGCTGAAGAGCACTGAAACCTCGACCGACTGATGCTGAAACGTCAGCGTTGTCGGTATTGAGGAATTTTCGGCTCGCTGAAGAGCACTGAAACCAACACCTTCCGCCGCATACGCGCCGACGAAGTTAATTGAGGAATTTTCGGCTCGCTGAAGAGCACTGAAACGCCGACCGGCTCGCCGCGGTATTCGACCGCGTAATATTGAGGAATTTTCGGCTCGCTGAAGAGCACTGAAACACTCGACGATCCGGTAAACGCATCGATGCGCGTATCAATTGAGGAATTTTCGGCTCGCTGAAGAGCACTGAAACTGGTGCGGTCCTGGTCTGGGACGAGGTCCAGGTATCCCATTGAGGAATTTTCGGCTCGCTGAAGAGCACTGAAACGCACGCCGACGACCCAGCCGTAACACGTCGATGCTGTATTGAGGAATTTTCGGCTCGCTGAAGAGCACTGAAACATACGGTTACAAACAATATCCAAAAGCACGAGTATTGAATTGAGGAATTTTCGGCTCGCTGAAGAGCACTGAAACCGAGCGAGAACCAGAGCAACACGTAGAGCGTCGCAATATTGAGGAATTTTCGGCTCGCTGAAGAGCACTGAAACCGTTCCCGGCGCGCGACGTTCCTGCATCGCTGCCGGCATTGAGGAATTTTCGGCTCGCTGAAGAGCACTGAAACTTTCCGAGACGAACAAGCCTATAATTTGTCCGACTAAATTGAGGAATTTTCGGCTCGCTGAAGAGCACTGAAACCGAAGCCGCGACGGTACTCAACAACGAATTGACCGCATTGAGGAATTTTCGGCTCGCTGAAGAGCACTGAAACTCGCTGCGCCGGCGGCGTCGTCTCGGACGTTCGGACGATTGAGGAATTTTCGGCTCGCTGAAGAGCACTGAAACGACGGGGCTTCTGGTCTGCGGTGGGTCGTCTAGATAAATTGAGGAATTTTCGGCTCGCTGAAGAGCACTGAAACCTTTGTTCTTCCCGACGAGTTCATCAAGCACGCGGCATTGAGGAATTTTCGGCTCGCTGAAGAGCACTGAAACCTTCCCACGGTTTGGCTTCTGTGCTATCTACTTTTCGATTGAGGAATTTTCGGCTCGCTGAAGAGCACTGAAACTTTCGTTGTAGAAATCACGTTCTGCACGACCGAAATATTGAGGAATTTTCGGCTCGCTGAAGAGCACTGAAACACGCCGGAACAACCTCGTCGTCGAGCGCCTCAAGCGCAATTGAGGAATTTTCGGCTCGCTGAAGAGCACTGAAACTTATTTCCGTAGAATTCCGTAGTTTCGGTTTCTTGAATTGAGGAATTTTCGGCTCGCTGAAGAGCACTGAAACCGAACAGATCACCGACGAGCGAGCCGTCCCAAGACAATTGAGGAATTTTCGGCTCGCTGAAGAGCACTGAAACCTATAGGCAGCGCGCCCGTCAGGGAGCCGGCGCACCATTGAGGAATTTTCGGCTCGCTGAAGAGCACTGAAACTCCGTCGCGCACCAACCATCCACCGGCGCGCTTATGATTGAGGAATTTTCGGCTCGCTGAAGAGCACTGAAACAGGTATTCGGCGAACTGCTCCGACGCAGCGCGCAACCGATTGAGGAATTTTCGGCTCGCTGAAGAGCACTGAAACGGAATGGATGAGCGGCGGCTCGCAACACTAGTTCGCATTGAGGAATTTTCGGCTCGCTGAAGAGCACTGAAACGCGGCGCGTCGGTGATGAGTTCGGTTGATGCCGCAACGTATTGAGGAATTTTCGGCTCGCTGAAGAGCACTGAAACGTGCCGACGGACGGCGAATAAATGAATACATCAACGATTGAGGAATTTTCGGCTCGCTGAAGAGCACTGAAACCTCCAAAACGTCACGTCGCGATACGTCGCCATACGCATTGAGGAATTTTCGGCTCGCTGAAGAGCACTGAAACCTGCGCGCTCTAGTTGCGCGTCGGTCATCTGTGCGAATTGAGGAATTTTCGGCTCGCTGAAGAGCACTGAAACGCGAGCGAAGAATCGCGTTCCCGGAAGTCGCGGTGAATTGAGGAATTTTCGGCTCGCTGAAGAGCACTGAAACTCAGCCCGTTCGTTGAGATCGCAGCCGGTACGTAATAATTGAGGAATTTTCGGCTCGCTGAAGAGCACTGAAACGCCAGCGGATATTGTGCACGCGACGATCCGGCTGGATTGAGGAATTTTCGGCTCGCTGAAGAGCACTGAAACGCGCGGCTGTCCGACACCGGTGCCGCGCAGCATCACCCGATTGAGGAATTTTCGGCTCGCTGAAGAGCACTGAAACTCCCGCGGCGTGCTGATGCGTCGGGACGGGAACTGCGATTGAGGAATTTTCGGCTCGCTGAAGAGCACTGAAACATCTGTCGTACTCGCATCAGACCCTCCCGAAGCGTGCTAATTGAGGAATTTTCGGCTCGCTGAAGAGCACTGAAACTCGTTGATTTCGGCGACCGTCGGCAGCTGCGACGAGGCATTGAGGAATTTTCGGCTCGCTGAAGAGCACTGAAACCGGCGCCGCAGCGGATCGCGGGGCGGACGACGTCGGCATTGAGGAATTTTCGGCTCGCTGAAGAGCACTGAAACTGGCGTCGCTGGCGCAGGATGTCGACCTCGCCGTCCTATTGAGGAATTTTCGGCTCGCTGAAGAGCACTGAAACTCTTTGCACCCCGGCACATCGCCGGGGCGCTTTTCTATTGAGGAATTTTCGGCTCGCTGAAGAGCACTGAAACACGCTCATCGTGTTTCATATGTACGATCCGCAATACGATTGAGGAATTTTCGGCTCGCTGAAGAGCACTGAAACACGTAGCCGTCGAGATCGTTGACGATCTCGTATTTGGATTGAGGAATTTTCGGCTCGCTGAAGAGCACTGAAACAGACGATAGAATATTACGAAATGCAGTAAGTGAAGATTGAGGAATTTTCGGCTCGCTGAAGAGCACTGAAACCCCGCCGGCGGGAACAACATCTGCGGCAGCCGCGCAATTGAGGAATTTTCGGCTCGCTGAAGAGCACTGAAACTCTATCAGGTGCAAGACAACCCTCCGGTTTGGTTAATTGAGGAATTTTCGGCTCGCTGAAGAGCACTGAAACACATATTATCATAACCAACACTCCTCTCCTCCTTCTCCATTGAGGAATTTTCGGCTCGCTGAAGAGCACTGAAACCGCGCCGGATGTGGAACATCAACGCGGCGGTCACGATTGAGGAATTTTCGGCTCGCTGAAGAGCACTGAAACCAACCAGCATCCGCGCCAGCAGATGCGATTTCCCCCATTGAGGAATTTTCGGCTCGCTGAAGAGCACTGAAACTCGCTGCGCCGGCGGCGTCATCTCGAACATTTGGAATTGAGGAATTTTCGGCTCGCTGAAGAGCACTGAAACGACGATGTACGCGCGATACTGGAGCGCTACCGCGATATTGAGGAATTTTCGGCTCGCTGAAGAGCACTGAAACGACGGACGAATAATCGGTTCTGACGTGCTCGATAAATTGAGGAATTTTCGGCTCGCTGAAGAGCACTGAAACAGCGGAACAAATTGTTCCCGGTACGCCACGGGCCATGATTGAGGAATTTTCGGCTCGCTGAAGAGCACTGAAACCGATCTGGAGGACGCGCTTGCAGCGCTTGACGACGATTGAGGAATTTTCGGCTCGCTGAAGAGCACTGAAACAACCTCGCGCGGCTGCCGCAGATGCTGTTTCCTCCCGCATTGAGGAATTTTCGGCTCGCTGAAGAGCACTGAAACCGGAATTCACGTCGCCGACGGCGTGATGGCGGCGACAATTGAGGAATTTTCGGCTCGCTGAAGAGCACTGAAACCGCGGTACGTGTACGGTATGCCCCAAGCCCGCGTCCATTGAGGAATTTTCGGCTCGCTGAAGAGCACTGAAACGCCGCACCAGACGTGCGATTACTTCAGGCGTCAACTCATTGAGGAATTTTCGGCTCGCTGAAGAGCACTGAAACTCGTTGATTTCGGCGACCGTCGGCGACTGCGGAAGGATTGAGGAATTTTCGGCTCGCTGAAGAGCACTGAAACGGTCAGCGGGTGGATGTGCGCGAGGAACGACCGACCATTGAGGAATTTTCGGCTCGCTGAAGAGCACTGAAACGTACAAGACGCTGGCGGCGCTGTACGGCGTCGTTCAGAATTGAGGAATTTTCGGCTCGCTGAAGAGCACTGAAACCAGTGCGGACTGAACCAGATGCACTCGCGGTCTTTGATTGAGGAATTTTCGGCTCGCTGAAGAGCACTGAAACTCGTTTAGCAGCGCCGCAGATGCCGGTACGTCGCTCAATTGAGGAATTTTCGGCTCGCTGAAGAGCACTGAAACATAGATGTTCCGTAGCATTGTGCGCGGCTCTGCGGGCGATTGAGGAATTTTCGGCTCGCTGAAGAGCACTGAAACTCCGTCGGGATAAGCACCAGCGGCATTATCATCGTCCCATTGAGGAATTTTCGGCTCGCTGAAGAGCACTGAAACGGACTATGATGATAGAGTTCTGGTGCAAGGAATAGATTGAGGAATTTTCGGCTCGCTGAAGAGCACTGAAACGAAGGCAAAACCCCGCGCGTCAACATTTTCCATCCCGATTGAGGAATTTTCGGCTCGCTGAAGAGCACTGAAACACGGACAACACGCGCTTGTAACATTTCGCCGCCTCCATTGAGGAATTTTCGGCTCGCTGAAGAGCACTGAAACTCTTCCGCAGTTTCGCCGTTGTCGATGTGGAAATCTGATTGAGGAATTTTCGGCTCGCTGAAGAGCACTGAAACGAACTACGCTGTTGAAAGATCAATACTGCCCTATTAGCATTGAGGAATTTTCGGCTCGCTGAAGAGCACTGAAACACTTCACGTATTAGATTGAGAGTGTACAATAAAACAGATTGAGGAATTTTCGGCTCGCTGAAGAGCACTGAAACTCCTAGCAACTGAATAACTCTCGGAAATATCAGTTTTCATTGAGGAATTTTCGGCTCGCTGAAGAGCACTGAAACATAGTGCATTGTCGCTGATCCTGGCTCACTATACAATTGAGGAATTTTCGGCTCGCTGAAGAGCACTGAAACATAGTGCATTGTCGCTGATCCTGGCTCACTATACACTATTGAGGAATTTTCGGCTCGCTGAAGAGCACTGAAACATCTCATCATCGATACCCAGCGTAGGCGACGTTTGATTGAGGAATTTTCGGCTCGCTGAAGAGCACTGAAACCTCTACCGGCGGATCGCGTCGATGTCAGGGATGTCAATTGAGGAATTTTCGGCTCGCTGAAGAGCACTGAAACCTATCCAGCGCAACTGAGGACTGGACGGCATCGCCATTGAGGAATTTTCGGCTCGCTGAAGAGCACTGAAACCCGCGGAAAAACGTATGAGGTCCGCCCGGAGTCCAGCGATTGAGGAATTTTCGGCTCGCTGAAGAGCACTGAAACGGCGCGGCCGCGACCGCGCCCACGGACACGACTAGAAATTGAGGAATTTTCGGCTCGCTGAAGAGCACTGAAACGGGATGTACCGCAGCAGCGTCTCGATTGTCTCGCGCATTGAGGAATTTTCGGCTCGCTGAAGAGCACTGAAACCTCTTATGGCATCCATCATTGTCAACGTCGAACGCTGGAATTGAGGAATTTTCGGCTCGCTGAAGAGCACTGAAACTTGATCCGTAACTGCCGTCACAACACCTGCATCTTCATTGAGGAATTTTCGGCTCGCTGAAGAGCACTGAAACTTCTCGTATCGAGACCGGCAGCAACTGCTTCCCGCGATTGAGGAATTTTCGGCTCGCTGAAGAGCACTGAAACACGCAGTGCAACCGGAACTGCTCCAGCGCGCAGCGGAAATTGAGGAATTTTCGGCTCGCTGAAGAGCACTGAAACACGAGCGCCAGGATCTGCGCCACCAACGACTGGAGCGATTGAGGAATTTTCGGCTCGCTGAAGAGCACTGAAACGTTTTCAACGCTCCGTCGATGACCGACATTCTGAACATTGAGGAATTTTCGGCTCGCTGAAGAGCACTGAAACAGTGATACTCCCACTGGCGATTAGCCTGGACGTAGAATTGAGGAATTTTCGGCTCGCTGAAGAGCACTGAAACACTCGCAGGGAGGATGCGCTCTGGTCGGTCGTGCACCATTGAGGAATTTTCGGCTCGCTGAAGAGCACTGAAACCCAGAATAGTGTTACAACAACAAAAAGCGTCAGAAATTGAGGAATTTTCGGCTCGCTGAAGAGCACTGAAACGCCCGATCTGCGCCGCGAGCGCTGCGACGGGATCGATTGAGGAATTTTCGGCTCGCTGAAGAGCACTGAAACACATGGATAAGAACATGCGACGCGAGCGTGTCATCGATTGAGGAATTTTCGGCTCGCTGAAGAGCACTGAAACGAGGAGGATGCAGCGAAGTCGCTGAAGAAAGACGAAGATTGAGGAATTTTCGGCTCGCTGAAGAGCACTGAAACGTGATCAGACTGTATGTCGATGAGGGGGTGCGCTGAATTGAGGAATTTTCGGCTCGCTGAAGAGCACTGAAACGAAAATAAGCGACACAATAGCGTGTCGCTTATTTTTTATTGAGGAATTTTCGGCTCGCTGAAGAGCACTGAAACTTGCGGAACAAACCCGCAACGCGCGGTTCGTACACATTGAGGAATTTTCGGCTCGCTGAAGAGCACTGAAACCCGACGCGCTTCGGTGCGAGGAGCGGCTTGCGGGCAAACATTGAGGAATTTTCGGCTCGCTGAAGAGCACTGAAACGATCCGCTCAGCCAGCCCGCTCTCCAACACAAACCGCAATTGAGGAATTTTCGGCTCGCTGAAGAGCACTGAAACCTGGATCATCGCCAGAACGGTGTCGGTGTCTCGCTCAAATTGAGGAATTTTCGGCTCGCTGAAGAGCACTGAAACATTTCGACACCCTCACCAGCTGACCGTCATCGTCTATTGAGGAATTTTCGGCTCGCTGAAGAGCACTGAAACACGGGCGCGGGTTTCTCGCGTACATCCACCCGCTGACCATTGAGGAATTTTCGGCTCGCTGAAGAGCACTGAAACCGCGGGCGGCGACAACCACAGCGTCACCGCAGCGCTGAATTGAGGAATTTTCGGCTCGCTGAAGAGCACTGAAACGAAACGACAACCCGGCGACTTTTGCGCTGCCGCCGATTGAGGAATTTTCGGCTCGCTGAAGAGCACTGAAACTCAGCGCCCGCAGTGGAAACCGATCCGCCTGATCCATTGAGGAATTTTCGGCTCGCTGAAGAGCACTGAAACGTGAGCGGGTGGATATGCGAAAGAAACGAACGCCCATATTGAGGAATTTTCGGCTCGCTGAAGAGCACTGAAACCGCGGGGCGTCGGCGAGGAGACGTTGCAGGCGCTGCTTATTGAGGAATTTTCGGCTCGCTGAAGAGCACTGAAACCAGTTGCGCGTGCGTACCGCAACGCCGCGCAGGCCGTATTGAGGAATTTTCGGCTCGCTGAAGAGCACTGAAACCTGGAGCAGCGAACGATTACGCTGCCCGCGTTGGAATTGAGGAATTTTCGGCTCGCTGAAGAGCACTGAAACCCTCCGCCGCTTGGCGCTTTGATGTTCCCCGCCAGCATTGAGGAATTTTCGGCTCGCTGAAGAGCACTGAAACCGCGGATCGCGTCGGTTCCGAAGATGGTGTTCAATATTGAGGAATTTTCGGCTCGCTGAAGAGCACTGAAACGCAGCGCATCGGTTTCGACGAACGCCGGACTGCGTGCATTGAGGAATTTTCGGCTCGCTGAAGAGCACTGAAACCAGATTGCGGAAACGATAACGGCAGGTCGCTCGTGGTATTGAGGAATTTTCGGCTCGCTGAAGAGCACTGAAACGAAGAACGCGCGATGTGCGCGGGTCGAGACCGGGGCGATTGAGGAATTTTCGGCTCGCTGAAGAGCACTGAAACCGACGAACTCGTTCGGATGATAGAGCCGGTCGTCGATTGAGGAATTTTCGGCTCGCTGAAGAGCACTGAAACTCTGGTCGAGGCGCTGCGTTACGAGGACGCGCGGCGATTGAGGAATTTTCGGCTCGCTGAAGAGCACTGAAACGCCGCGCGGGACTTCGGCGAGGAGACGCTGAAGACGATTGAGGAATTTTCGGCTCGCTGAAGAGCACTGAAACGCAGAGATTTACGACATCGAAACTATTCGCGTTGACCGATTGAGGAATTTTCGGCTCGCTGAAGAGCACTGAAACTCGGGTAGCGAAAGAGCGGCTGCGTTTCGATATCGAAATTGAGGAATTTTCGGCTCGCTGAAGAGCACTGAAACTCGGTTGATTTCCGGCGCGATTGTGTATTTCCCGCCATTGAGGAATTTTCGGCTCGCTGAAGAGCACTGAAACGCGAACTGGACGCGCGTGCTGTGAGGTGACAGATGTATTGAGGAATTTTCGGCTCGCTGAAGAGCACTGAAACATCTGCTCACGCGCGCAACTGCGGTTATCGAGCAGAATTGAGGAATTTTCGGCTCGCTGAAGAGCACTGAAACTGCCAAACCCGTACCCGCATTTTGAACCTCCTTTAATTGAGGAATTTTCGGCTCGCTGAAGAGCACTGAAACATCGGGTACGGCGCGCTGGAACTGACAGACGAGGGCGTGAATTGAGGAATTTTCGGCTCGCTGAAGAGCACTGAAACAGTCGTCCAATACCGCCAGCAGCATCTCTGTCTCAATTGAGGAATTTTCGGCTCGCTGAAGAGCACTGAAACAGAAAGAAAAGAAGAGCGGGTGTTGTGACGGCAGATTGAGGAATTTTCGGCTCGCTGAAGAGCACTGAAACTCGCCTGCACCGCGTCCCACGCCGTCTGCGTCGACGGTATTGAGGAATTTTCGGCTCGCTGAAGAGCACTGAAACGGCTATTTTCGCAATGCGAAGATCACATCGCGTACCATTGAGGAATTTTCGGCTCGCTGAAGAGCACTGAAACAGCGTGCGGCGCGCTGCCAGATGCCCGCGTCGTCGGTATTGAGGAATTTTCGGCTCGCTGAAGAGCACTGAAACCTCATCCTCGCGGACGGCGCGGGGAACAACACCGTCAGCATTGAGGAATTTTCGGCTCGCTGAAGAGCACTGAAACAGCACGTCTTTGACGTTGACGCCGCCCTTCACCAAATTGAGGAATTTTCGGCTCGCTGAAGAGCACTGAAACGCCGGCGCGCGCGTCGCTGCGGCGCGGCTGTTTCTGATTGAGGAATTTTCGGCTCGCTGAAGAGCACTGAAACATGAGGGGGTGATCATCCGCGGGCTGCTCGACGCGAAGATTGAGGAATTTTCGGCTCGCTGAAGAGCACTGAAACGGCAGGGCAGGGCAGGACCGTCACCCGATACGCCGCACATTGAGGAATTTTCGGCTCGCTGAAGAGCACTGAAACTACGGTGTTTCTCGGTGTGACGACGTTAAATTACAACATTGAGGAATTTTCGGCTCGCTGAAGAGCACTGAAACTCAACCACGCGAACCGCAGTTGCGCAACGTAATCCTCGAATTGAGGAATTTTCGGCTCGCTGAAGAGCACTGAAACGATCGCGGTATCGAAGGACGGGCAATCTACGGCAGAATTGAGGAATTTTCGGCTCGCTGAAGAGCACTGAAACGCTAATGTAGAAATATTACCCGCTCAGATTTGTATGGTCGATTGAGGAATTTTCGGCTCGCTGAAGAGCACTGAAACTCTCGACGAACGCCGGACTGCGCGCGGTGCGCAGCACGATTGAGGAATTTTCGGCTCGCTGAAGAGCACTGAAACTCTTTGTAGCGCCATAAACGCGCAGAGTAGTCATAATTGAGGAATTTTCGGCTCGCTGAAGAGCACTGAAACAAATCGGTATTACGCCTAATGAACAAACACATTTCCAAAATTGAGGAATTTTCGGCTCGCTGAAGAGCACTGAAACGCCGTCTCAAACGATAGTCGATATAGAAAACCCGAATATTGAGGAATTTTCGGCTCGCTGAAGAGCACTGAAACATCACATCTTTGACGTTGACGCCGCCCTTCACCAACTATTGAGGAATTTTCGGCTCGCTGAAGAGCACTGAAACAAACTGCTTTCCTTCGCGAAAAATGCCAGCGCGATGATTGAAAAATTTTCGGCTCGCTGAAGAGCACTGAAACCCAAAACCGGATCGTAGTAGTCCGGATCGCCGCCGAGCATTGAGGAATTTTCGGCTCGCTGAAGAGCACTGAAACGATCGCGGCGCGGGCGTCACAACACCTGCTTCTCTATTGAGGAATTTTCGGCTCGCTGAAGAGCACTGAAACGCGCTGCGATGCTGCGCTGACGCAGCAGCAGTACGGCGCATTGAGGAATTTTCGGCTCGCTGAAGAGCACTGAAACCGGTAGCGCTGCCGGGCAACAAGCGCTGGATCATTTGATTGAGGAATTTTCGGCTCGCTGAAGAGCACTGAAACTTGGGCGTGTGTGGGTTGATTGTTGCGATAAACAAAATTGAGGAATTTTCGGCTCGCTGAAGAGCACTGAAACGACGGGAACGACGGCGTTGTTGTACTGCACCGCCAGCATTGAGGAATTTTCGGCTCGCTGAAGAGCACTGAAACCGTTCGGGCGGGTGAGCGATCCGTCGCTTACCCGCCTATTGAGGAATTTTCGGCTCGCTGAAGAGCACTGAAACTTCTCTGTAGTAAATCGATTACCGTGACTACACTTTATTGAGGAATTTTCGGCTCGCTGAAGAGCACTGAAACGCGGGCGTCGCTGCGATCTGCTTTTTCGTGATGGCGTATGATTGAGGAATTTTCGGCTCGCTGAAGAGCACTGAAACGGCGTGAGCGGCGACATAGCCGTACCCCCTACGCGCCATTGAGGAATTTTCGGCTCGCTGAAGAGCACTGAAACAGCGCGCTGGGCGTCCAGCGCGCGCTTGCCCCGACGATTGAGGAATTTTCGGCTCGCTGAAGAGCACTGAAACGACCAAATACGGATTGTAGCCATCTCTTACCTCCAATTGAGGAATTTTCGGCTCGCTGAAGAGCACTGAAACGTCTGCGCTGCCGGAAGAGGACGCGACCGAGGTGCTCGATTGAGGAATTTTCGGCTCGCTGAAGAGCACTGAAACGTCGACCGCCGGGATTGGCGTTGCTGAAAGGAAGTTAGATTGAGGAATTTTCGGCTCGCTGAAGAGCACTGAAACCCTTCTGGCACGTTTTCTACTCCCGCGCACGTTGAATTGAGGAATTTTCGGCTCGCTGAAGAGCACTGAAACGCGCGCAGGAACCGACACGCCCGTACCAGCACGACGATTGAGGAATTTTCGGCTCGCTGAAGAGCACTGAAACGCGACGCCGCGCGGTCGATCCGCGTCGTCGGGTCGATTGAGGAATTTTCGGCTCGCTGAAGAGCACTGAAACGGCGAGGAAATCATCCGCGCCGATGTAAGCGTTGTACTATTGAGGAATTTTCGGCTCGCTGAAGAGCACTGAAACGTTGTGCGTGTGGATCGCACGCTGGTCTGGATCGCTCATTGAGGAATTTTCGGCTCGCTGAAGAGCACTGAAACGCGTCCTTCATCGCCTGTCCCATCTCGTTGTAGCCATTGAGGAATTTTCGGCTCGCTGAAGAGCACTGAAACACGGCGCGGGCACGAACACCGTCAGCCCGTTCGTGGATTGAGGAATTTTCGGCTCGCTGAAGAGCACTGAAACGTACTGTCGGGCGAGGTTGACGAGAACGCCGATCCCGATTGAGGAATTTTCGGCTCGCTGAAGAGCACTGAAACACGGCGAGTGATCCGAAACACCTACGCGACCTAAAACAGAATTGAGGAATTTTCGGCTCGCTGAAGAGCACTGAAACTGCGTCGTTGCCGGTTGTGCGCGCGGGTCGTGAGTATTGAGGAATTTTCGGCTCGCTGAAGAGCACTGAAACGCGGGTTGGTCATCAGTAGTGTCACAACACTGCATCTTCATTGAGGAATTTTCGGCTCGCTGAAGAGCACTGAAACGCACGCGCAATTGGGGCAATCTGCGGCGCGGCAAGATTGAGGAATTTTCGGCTCGCTGAAGAGCACTGAAACCGCGGGCGCGGTCAACGCTGAAGCGGAGTTCCTCCAATTGAGGAATTTTCGGCTCGCTGAAGAGCACTGAAACGCTTGCCCAATCCGCCGCGCGCTTGAGGTTGTCGCTATTGAGGAATTTTCGGCTCGCTGAAGAGCACTGAAACCGCCGTAGAGACAGAGATCAATCTCAATCCCGCGAATTGAGGAATTTTCGGCTCGCTGAAGAGCACTGAAACCCGAATCGCACGCGCGCTCATGCCGCGTGAGCGACTATTGAGGAATTTTCGGCTCGCTGAAGAGCACTGAAACGTCCAACAACCAATAGCACACACGCTCGACACGGGATTGAGGAATTTTCGGCTCGCTGAAGAGCACTGAAACACCGCGACGCCCGGGCCCTCCGTGGATTGCACCGACTATTGAGGAATTTTCGGCTCGCTGAAGAGCACTGAAACGGCCACCGGCCGCAGGCAGGCATCACGGTTCCTGGCATTGAGGAATTTTCGGCTCGCTGAAGAGCACTGAAACGCAACGTCCACAGCGGCAGCCAAAGCGCAGCGGCCGATTGAGGAATTTTCGGCTCGCTGAAGAGCACTGAAACGGCCACTGGCCGCAGGCAGGCATCACGGTTTCTGGATTGAGGAATTTTCGGCTCGCTGAAGAGCACTGAAACACGCCCCCTCCTCCTGATTCGTGTCCCGCGCCCTGGGCATTGAGGAATTTTCGGCTCGCTGAAGAGCACTGAAACAGCAATCCGCACCGGCCGCACGCAACGTCGCAACGATTGAGGAATTTTCGGCTCGCTGAAGAGCACTGAAACTGTCAAGCCGCTTCATAAGTTCAGAGACATAATCAGATTGAGGAATTTTCGGCTCGCTGAAGAGCACTGAAACTCTTCTAATTGCCATAATGCCGTTTGGAAGTTCAAGAATTGAGGAATTTTCGGCTCGCTGAAGAGCACTGAAACAAGCGAACAGTATCGGCGCGCCGAACATCGAAGAACTATTGAGGAATTTTCGGCTCGCTGAAGAGCACTGAAACGCGTCCGCTGGCTTCGCACGCGGCGCGGGGCGCTGCATTGAGGAATTTTCGGCTCGCTGAAGAGCACTGAAACGGAGGGGCTTTCGGGGCAGCGGGCGTTTAGATGACGCATTGAGGAATTTTCGGCTCGCTGAAGAGCACTGAAACTTCGTTCCGTCACCCA
>Ga0308396_1001141_pt1 | contig 14486 bp, 10 predicted proteins | sample Hotspr2SamplePe2_FD_202359 | JGI IMG/M metagenome (GOLD analysis project Ga0308396, IMG submission 202359) | Hot spring phototrophic mat microbial communities from Mushroom Spring, Yellowstone National Park, Wyoming, United States - 20050930_Pe2 ... | reverse complement strand
GTTTCAAAGTTACGCAGGCCGACGAAGAGACCGCTGCGCGTGAGCAAGTTGTAGTCGCTGAACGCCAGCACCCCATTTTGAATCATTGGGTAGTAGGTGAAGACGACAAACAGCGACAGGTTTGGCCCGACGAAGGCCAGAAAGGTCAGCCAGTCTCGCCAATCGCGGCGTACTAAAGGCAGCCAGTGTGCAAACACCAGGTTTGAAGATAGGCTGTGCTGTTTAAAGTCCGGTTGTCTGGGTGTTAAGAGGTCAGGGGATGTGCGTTAACACAACGCTAACGTTACAGCGTTGTGTCTCTAACGCTGGCTATCTATAGTTCGGCACAACGCAGACATAGTGAGTAGGTTAGAAGTTCAAACGCACGCGGAGGAAGATAGACATGTCGAAGATCGTTGGTATTGACCTGGGCACAACCAATAGCGTGGTGGCAGTGCTAGAGGGAGGCAGCCCCACCGTCATCCCCACGGCGGAGGGCGGCAACTTGGTGCCGTCGGTCGTCGCGTTCAAGAAGGACGGCGAGCGACTGGTGGGCCAGGCAGCCAAACGCCAGGCTGTGGTGAACCCAGAGAACACCATCTTCTCGATCAAGCGCTTCATGGGGCGGCGCTTCGACGAGGTGGCAGACGAGCGCAAGCGCGTGCCCTATCAGGTCGTGCAAGGCCCGAAGGGTGACGCTCAGGTGAAGATCCCGAACACCAACAAGACCTACACACCCCAGGAGATCAGCGCGATGGTGCTGGCCAAGCTCAAGGCCGACGCTGAGGCCTACTTGGGCGAGCCGGTCACCAAGGCGGTGATCACCGTGCCGGCCTACTTCAACGATGCCCAGCGCCAAGCGACCAAAGACGCAGGGCAGATCGCCGGCCTAGAGGTGCTGCGGATCATCAACGAGCCGACGGCTGCTGCGCTTGCCTATGGCTTGGACAAGAAGAAGGACGAGACCATCCTAGTCTTCGACCTGGGCGGTGGGACCTTCGACGTGTCCATCCTGGAGGTGGGCGACGGCGTGGTGGAGGTGAAAGCCACCAGCGGCGACACACACCTGGGCGGCGATGACTGGGACGCGGTGATCATTGATTGGCTGATTAGCGAATTCAAGAAAGAGCAGGGCATTGACCTGCGGGCTGACCGCCAGGCGCTCCAGCGCTTGAAGGAGGCCGCCGAGAAGGCCAAGATCGAGCTTTCTTCGATGATGGAGACCGAGATCAACCTGCCTTACATCACGGCGGACCAGAGCGGGCCGAAGCACCTGCTGATGAAGCTGACGCGCGCCAAGTTCGAGCAGCTCAGCGAGCACCTAGTGAAGCGGCTGCGCGGGCCGGTGGAGCAGGCGCTCAAGGACGCCGGCCTGAAGGTGAGCGACATTGACGAGGTGGTGTTGGTCGGCGGCGCCACCCGCATGCCGATGGTGCAGGCGCTGGTGCGCGAGATGACCGGCGGCAAAGAGCCGAACAAGAGCGTCAACCCCGACGAAGTGGTGGCGGTCGGCGCTGCCGTGCAAGCGGGCGTGCTGACCGGCGACGTGAAGGACGTGCTGCTTCTGGACGTGACGCCGCTCACGCTGGGCGTGGAGACGCTGGGCGGCGTGATGACGCCGCTCATCCCGCGCAACACCACGATACCGGTGCGCAAGAGCGAGATCTTCAGCACGGCGGAGGACAACCAGAGCGCGGTGGACGTCCGCGTGTTCCAGGGCGAGCGGCCGATGGCGGCAGATAACATGCTGTTGGGCCAGTTCCGCTTGGAGGGCATCCCGCCCGCCCCGCGCGGCATCCCGCAGATTGAAGTGACGTTCGACATAGACGCCAACGGCATCCTGAACGTCAGCGCCAAGGACAAGGCCACTGGCCGCGAGCAGCGCATCAGCATCACGGCCAGCACCAACCTGAGCAAGCAGGACATCGAGCGCATGGTTGAGGAAGCACAGCGCAACGCAGCCGCTGACGCTCGGCGCAAGGAGTTGGCCGAGGCGCGCAACGCCGGCGATCAAGCCATCTATCAGGCCGAGAAGGCGCTGCGCGAGCTGGGCGAGAAGGTCAGCAGCAGCGACCGCGCCGAGGCCGAGGCGAAGATCAACGACCTGCGCGACGCGCTCAAGTCAGATGATCTAAACCGCATTCGGCGGGCGACCGACGCGCTGCAGACGGTCACGGCACGCATCGGCCAGAGCGCCTACACGGCCCAAGCCGGCCAGAGCAACTCCGCCGGCACGGATGGCAAGGGCGATACGGGCGTGGTCGAAGGCGAGTATCGCTCGGTGTAGCGACAAGGCAGCCCTCGACTTGGCGCATTGCCCAGTCGAGGGCTGCTCCCTTTGCCGCGCCGAGTGCCATGTCGGGACAATCGCTATGGCCTCGCGCTTGAGCGGGTGACGAGTGGGGCAACAGCGTTTGGCACGAGCGGCGCGATGCTCCTGAACAACTTTAAGCGCACGATATGGACGGCATCAGGTCGAGGTAACAAGGCATACACATACCCATCTGGGCCAACGGCCAGATTGCGCATCACATAATAATACGCTTCAGCGATTGGCACGCGCGCCACGCCCAGTTGCAGGCCATCTGCGCTCATGTAGTGTACAGTTTGATCAACTGTTATTACCGGCTGCTGGGCAACGACGTCTTCACGGACTACGTAGATACTTCCATCTGCAAGCACGCCTAGGAGCTTGAGTCCACCAAAACCAGCAGTGAGTTGAGTCTCAAGTTCCACATCGTCCGCGACCAACTTGCTAGACTCTACCCGATATGCCTTTCCATTGCATAGATAAGGGGTTTCTGTAGAGTCGATCAGACGGTAAAACTCTTGACCCCCTTTAATTTCTAAAAGAATTTGGCCCTCGCAATCAACAGAAATTCCCGTAAGACCGTCCTGAAGGCGATATCCTTTTGGAAGATCATAGGAAGTTAACAGTTTCCCGTTCAACGTAAGACGATTAACCCTATGTCTCTCTGGAGATACATCTAAGCTGATCTCAAGTAGAATTAACTCATCTTTAAAAGCCACAAGATCCCAGATATTGATAATTTCTTTTGTGTAAAGATCAATAATATTGATCAAATTTCCTTTGGGAGCATACCTTAAGAGCCGGTTGCCAACCAAGTCGGCCACCACCATGCTACTATCTGACAAGATGGCCAGCGCGTTTGGTCCTGTTATCTCCATGCCTGGGGTGTCCACGCCTCGATACGCAACCCCAGCCTCGCCCACCGGGATTGTGAGCACTGTCTCATAGTAGGGGATGCCGGCTTGCTCCTCGATCACGAGTGGTGCAGGCGCAGACGAGGCATGATCCAAGGGAGAGCGCTGCGGTGAGGATGACTGGAGGCGCTGGTGTTCCTGAGCTGTGGGCGGAGGAACGGGCAAAACGATTGCCTGATTGTTTGCTGTGCCACAGGCGAAGTTTAATAATGAAAACGCTGTTAGTGTATATAATAGATATAAGTTCGCTCTTTTAGTCTTCATCGCTCTCCATTCCTAGTCAATCGTTTGTGCCTTCCCGCCCTGGTTGCTTCGTCCGCTAGAGTTTTGGAGATTAGCATGACACTCTCCTCGTCCTAGGTGCATCCCTCGCGCGTATGCTGACCATGCTAACATAACGTCAGTTCAGATTTACATGAAGGGTGCACTCAGTGATTCTCACGCGGAGACGCGGAGAACGCAGGAGAAAGCATTTTTGGCTGCCTAGAAGGGGAACTTCTAGGAAATCGCATTTCGCCTACTGGTGAATACATCAACCTGGGTGAGAGAACCATGTACCACATACAAATTGACTCAGTGATTTTATTGCGTTCTCTCGCTGCGAGAACTGCGATATGTATAAATCTCCGCGACTCCGCGTCTCCGCGCGAGGAGCGGAAGGCGAGGTTAATCCGAACTCACGTTAGCATAATGACCAACTCATGGCCAACCTTGAGCGACGGCATTGCCGTTGCCTACCCTCTATTATAGAGTTGCCTTTGCCGGCAGCATAGCCTGTGGAAGATGCCCCTATTGGTGAATGCCCTGCCTCTTGACTCGACAGGCAATCTGCGTATAATGGCGGCCTGACCAACTGTTCAGACTGCTAGCTTGCTAGGCGACCAAGAGGGCTTGGTCGCCCATAGTCGTGTACCTAAATAATTGTCTCCCCATACCCTGGACGAGGAAGGTGAAGTAATGGCGATGTTTTCCAACGGGGCGGTCAGGTCGTATGCCCGCACAACAGATATTCAGTTGATACCCAAGCTGATTGAGGTCCAAATCCAATCGTTCAAACTCTTCCAAGACGAGTTGCTGCGCGAGCTGTTTGAAGAGATCTCGCCGATCGAGAGCTTCAACGGCGAGATGGCCCTGTACTTCCCCGGTAACTACAAACAAGCGCGGGAGTATGGACTGACCTACTGGTTTGAGGAGCCGAAAGTTAGCATCGAGGAATGCGTGGAGCGCGACTTGACCTACGGCGCGCCGTTGTACGCCAAGGTCGCCTTGCACAATCGCAAGACCGATGAGCATAAGGTGGACACGATCTACTTTGGCGAGTTCCCGTTGATGACGGAGAACGGCACGTTCATCATCAACGGCACCGAGCGCGTGGTCGTGTCGCAGCTCATCCGCTCGCCGGGCGTGTACTTCAGCGCGGAGGAAGACCCAAGCAGCGGCCGGCCGCTGGGCCAGGCCAAGCTGATCCCTGACCGCGGCGCCTGGATGGAGTTCGAGACGCGCAAGAGCGACTACATCGTCGTCAAATTCAACCGCAAGCGCACAATACCGGTCACCATCCTGCTGCGCGCGCTGGCTGCCGTAGACGATGGGATCACGTATGACCTGCTCACCACAGGCAGCGATGAGGAGCTGATGGCGCTCTTCGCGGACGTGGACAACAACCCTGATCATCGCTACATCGAGGCAACGCTGAAGCAAGAGCCGGAATGGGCCTACAAGCCATCGCGCCCAATCGCACAAGAGGCGCTGGTGGAGTTCTTCAAGCGCGTGCGCCCTGGCGACCCGCCCACGCTCGACAACGCGCGCGAGTTCATGCAGCAGCAGTTGTTCGACCAGCGTCGCTATGACCTGGAGCGCGTCGGGCGCTATAAGCTGAACCAGCGCCTGAACGGCGAGGGGATCATCCCGCGGACGCATCGCACCATCACCAAGCGCGACATCGTCGAGCTGCTGCGCCACTTGATCCAGATCAATAACAAGGTCCTGCCGCCCGACGACGTGGATCACTTGGGCAACCGGCGGGTGAAGACCAACGGCGAATTGATCCAAAACAAGCTGCGGGTGGGCCTGCGCCGCATGGAGCGCATGGTGAAAGAGCGGATGTCCATGCCGGACAACGATTCGCCCTCGCCAGTGAACTTGATCAACATCCGGCCGGTGGTCGCGGCGATCCGCGAGTTCTTCGGCTCTTCGCAGCTCTCGCAGTTCATGGAACAAACCAACCCGCTGAGCGAGCTGACCAGCAAGCGCACCCTCTCGGCGCTCGGCCCCGGTGGCTTGCGCCGCGAGCGGGCCGGCTTCGACGTGCGCGACGTGCACCACAGCCACTACGGGCGGATCTGCCCGATCGAAACGCCCGAGGGGCCGAACATCGGCCTGATCGGCCGGCTGGCGACCTATGCGCGGGTGAACGCTTACGGTTTCATCGAGACGCCCTACCGCAAGGTCAAGGACACCGTCGCCAACGTCGCCGCCGAGAGCGAAGGCCACACCCTGCGGGAGGACGTGCTCGACAGCAAAGGCGAGCTGATCGCCGAAGCCGGGACGATTATTGACCGCGAGTTGGCGGCGAAGCTACAACGTTACAAGTCCATTGAGGAGCTGCCCGTCAAGCCCTACGTCTCTAACGAGACCGTCTACATGTCTGCCGACGTGGAGGACAAGTTCACAATCGCCCAGGCCAACGCACTGCTGAACGACAAGGGCGAATTCATCGAGAACCGCGTCTCGGCACGGCGCAATCAGCGCTTCCTGTTCGTCAGCCCCAGCCAAGTGGACTACATGGACATCTCGCCGAAGCAAATCGTCGGCATCAGCGCGTCGCTCATCCCGTTCGTCGAGCACGACGAGGCCTCGCGCGCGCTGATGGGCTCTAACATGCAGCGCCAGGCCGTGCCGCTGATCCGGCCAGACGTGCCGCTGGTGGCCACCGGCATGGAAGTCCTGGCCGCCAGGGACAGCGGCCAGTTGGTCGTCGCCGCGGAAGACGGCGAAGTGGTAAGCGTGACCGGCCGCCAGATCGTGGTCCAAAGCAGCAAAGGCCGGCGGACCTACTTCCTGCGCAAATACAACCGCAGCAATCAGAGCACCTGCATTGACCAGCACCCGATCGTGGTGAAGGGCCAACGGGTCAAGAAGGGGCAGGTGCTCGCCGACTCGTCGAGCACGGTTCACGGCGAGCTGGCCCTGGGGCAAAACGTCCTGGTGGCCTTCCTGAGCTGGGAGGGCGGCAACTACGAGGACGCCATTCTGGTCAGCGAGCGGCTAATACGCGAGGACTTCTTCACCTCCATCCACATCGAGAAGTTCGAGACCGAATCGCGCGAGACCAAGCTCGGCCCGGAGGAGATCACCCGCGATATCCCCAACGTCGGTGAAGAAGTGCTCAAGGACCTGGACGAGAACGGCATCGTCCGCGTCGGCGCAGAGGTGAATCAGAACGACATCCTGGTGGGCAAGATCACGCCCAAGGGCGAGAAGGAGCTCTCGCCGGAGGAGAAGCTGCTGCGCGCCATCTTCGGCGAGAAGAGCCGCGAGGTCAAGGACACCAGCCTGCGGCTACCCCACGGCGAACACGGCAAGGTGGTGGACGTCAAGATCTTTAATCGCGACGAGCACCGCGACCTGCCGGCTGGTGTGAATCAAATGGTGCGCGTGCACGTGGCCCAGCGCCGCAAGCTGACCGCAGGCGACAAGATGGCCGGCCGGCACGGCAACAAGGGCGTGGTCTCCAAAATCGTGCCGATCGAGGACATGCCCTTCCTGGAGGACGGCACGCCGGTGGACATCATCCTCAACCCGCTGGGCGTGCCCGGCCGCATGAACATCGGCCAGATCTTGGAGACACACCTCGGCTGGGCCGCGGAGCGGCTCGGCTTCCGCGCTGTCTCCCCTGTCTTCGACGGCGCAACCGAGTCGGAGATCGAAGCAGATTTGTGCCGCGCCTGGATGATAGACCAAGCCTACCGCGAGATCACCAATCGCGCCTGGGCTGCCCTGCGCGAAAGCGGCATAGACACGCGGACGCTGCGCGACGACCATGACGCGCGCATGGCCTACATCTCCGACTGGCTAGCCGGCAAGGACTATGACCTGGAACGCGCAGCGATGGATGAGCGATATGCGCGTCGGATCGTGTTGAATGAATGGCTGAAAGAGAAAGGCTACGACCCCGCAGGGCTCCTGGTGTATGAAGACGACCCGCGCACGCCTGCCGGGCGCGCGGAGGCCGATCGCCAGGCGGTCGAGGCTTGCCTGCGCCTGTGGCTGGAGTCCAAAGGCCACCAGGCGGGCAATCTGAGCGAGGCTGAGCTGCACGAACAGGCGACGAAGGTCAGCATAGAGACCGGCGATCCAATGCCCACGCTGGGCAAGATGAAGCTATTCGATGGCAAGACGGGCGAGCCGTTCGACCGGCCCGTCACCGTCGGCTATCTCTACATGCTCAAGCTGGCCCACCTGGTGGAGGACAAGGTGCACGCCCGCTCCACCGGTCCATACTCGCTGGTCACGCAGCAGCCGCTGGGCGGCAAGGCGCAGTTCGGCGGCCAGCGCTTCGGCGAGATGGAGGTATGGGCGTTGGAGGCCTACGGCGCCTCGTATACGCTCCAGGAGATGCTCACCGTCAAGTCAGACGACGTACAAGGCCGATCCGACACATACGAGGCCATAATCAAAGGGCAGCCGATCCGAGAACCTGGCCTCCCCGCCTCTTTCAAAGTGCTGGTCAAGGAGCTGCAGTCGCTTGGGCTGGCCGTGGAGGCGGTAGATGCAAACGGCGAGGTGATTCACTTCGGCAAGAGCGAGGAGCGGCGCCAGTACCCCAAGCTGGGTGGCTTCGGCCTGCCCGGCCTGGAGATGGCCGATTAAGCACAAAAGCCCCGACCAGAGATGGCCGGGGCTTTTGTCTTATACTCAGGGTCACTCCTCCACAAAATCGTCCGCTATCTCCAGCGCCCGGTCGATGATCTCCAGCCCCTCTTGTAGCTCTTCTTTGGTGATGCACAGCGGCGGGTTGACGAAGAAGTTGTTCCAGCGCACGAAGGTGAACAAGCCGTTGTCGTGGAAGAACTTCTTGATCATGTTCATTACCCGCATCTCATCGCCCTGGGCGTTGTAGGGCGCCATCGGCTCCTTCGTGCGGCGGTTCTTGACCAGCTCGAAGATGCTGAACAGGCCAATGTGACGCACATCGCCAACCGAGGGATGCTTGGCTTTGAGCTTGTCCTCCTCCTCGGCCAGGAACTTGCCCATCTCCGCAGCTCGCTCGATCAAGTTGTCCTCTTTATAGACGTTGATGCAGGCGATCGCTGCCGCGCAACTCAGCGCGTGGCCGCCGTAGGTGAGGCCCGACCAAAGCACATGGTCATCGAAGTACTCAGCGATCTCTTCCGAGACGATGCAGTTGCCTAAAGGCGCGTAACTACTGGTGAGGCCCTTGGCCATGGTCATCATGTCGGGGACGATGTCATAGTGTTGACAGGCGAACCATTTGCCCGTGCGCCCGAAGCCGCACATCACCTCGTCCAAGATCAGGAAGATGCCATACTTATCGCACAACTGGCGCAGCCCTTGATAGTATGACTTGGTGGGGATGATGATGCCGTTGGTGCCGGTGATGGTCTCGACCAGGATGGCTGCGATGGTGTGTGGCCCCTCGAAGCGGATGATGTCCTCGGTCTGGTTCAGGCACTCGGCCATGAACTCCTCTTCTGAGATGTCCAGCCGGCAGCGATAGTAATAGGGATCAGGAATGCGCACCACCCCGGAGATGCCCGGCTCGCTGGCCCAGCGGCGCGGGTCGCCGGTGAGCGTCATCGAGCCATACGTGCCGCCGTGGTAGGAGCGATAGCGGGCCAGGATTTTGTGCTTGCCGCTGACCATGCGCGCGATCTTGATCGCGTTCTCGTTGGCCTCGCTGCCGCCCAGGGTGAAGAACGACTTCTTCAGGTTACCAGGAGTGATCTCCGCCAGCATCTGACCAAGCCGGCCGCGCGCCTCGGTGGCCGCATACGGATTGGCATAGGTGAGCTTGGCCGCCTGCTCGCAGATCGCGCGGATCACGCGCTCGTCGCCGTGGCCGATGTTCACGCTCATCAACTGGGAGTTGAAGTCCAGATAGCGCTTGCCGTCGGTGGTCCAAAAATACACGCCCTTGGCGCGCTCGATCGGCAGCGGGACGAAGTCGCGCTGCTTGTTCCATTCAAAGAGGGTGTATTCCTTGTTGAGGCGGATGACTTCTTCTGCGGTCAGTGACATGACTACTCTCTGCTCCTCGGGTCTCTTGCGAAGCATTGTATCAAGCAGGCTTAAACCAGGCCAGGAACTCCTTGTTGCCGTCGGCGCCGAGGATGGGCGACTCGATCACCGCCTGCGCCGGCCAGCCCAGCCGCGCGCACCACTCCGTCACGCGCGCCAGCACAGCCTGGTGCACGGCCGGGTCGCGCACGATGCCGCCCTTGCCGACGTGCTCGCGGCCGGCCTCGAACTGCGGCTTGATCAGCGCGACCACCCCGCCTGCCTCGGTGGGCTTCACCCAGCAGAAGACGTTGGGCAATATCAGCGTCAGCGAGATAAAGGACACGTCCACAACAGCCAGCGCCACGGCTTCCGGCAGCGCCTCCAGGTAGCGCGCGTTGACGCCTTCCATGACCACCACGCGCGGGTCTTGGCGCAGGCGCCAATGCAACTGGCCGCTGCCAACGTCTATCGCGTAGACGCGCGCCGCCCCGTGCTGCAATAGGCAATCAGTGAAGCCCCCGGTGCTACAGCCCACGTCGGCGCAGACCCAGCCAGCCGGCGCGAGGCCGAAGCGCTGAAGCGCAGCCTCGAGTTTGTAGCCGCCGCGCGAGACATAGCGCGGCAGCTGAACGAGGGTGATGTCCGCCTCCCGTCCGAAGCGCTTCGCGGGCTGGGCGACGAGCTGACCATCCACCCGCACCTGGCCGGCGCGGATCAAGCGCTGCGCCCAGTCGCGGCTCTCGGCCAAGCCACGCTGCACCAGCAGGACATCCAAACGCTCCTTGGGCGTCATCGGCCGTAGCCCAGCCGGGCGATCAGCGGCTCGGGAAAGCCGGCCGCGCGCATCTTCGCCTGCGTCGCGCGCACGGGGTATTCGACGCGGTATTGCGTCCAAGTGTGCTTCTCGGTGTCGAGCAGGGCATAAGCTGCGCGCGGGTCGCCATCGCGCGGTTGCCCTACCCCGCCGGGATTGATGATGTACTCAAAACCTTCGTCGAGCGCGATTGCCACGCCGATCAGCGGCGCAGCCGCGCGCACGTCGCCCGTCGCCCGGTCCCTGACGAAGGCGACCGGCACATGGGTATGCCCGACCAGGGCGCAGCCATTGGGCACGTGCGCGAAATTCTCGGCAGCCACGCCGACGTCGAGGATGTATTCCCAGATCGGCTCGCGCGGGCTGGCGTGGGCGAGCATATACTGCCCCTGAATCTCGCATGCTGAGCGGGCGCGCAGATAGTTGAGGTTCTCAGCGCTCAGGCAGTCGCGCGTCCATTGGACGGCGAACATGGCGTTCTCATGAAAGGTGCTCAGCGCCAACTTGCCCAACACGGCCCAGTCGTGATTGCCGGCCAGGCACACGTGCGGCACGGTGCGCAAAAGCTCGATGCACTCGTTGGGGTCTGGCCCGTAGCCCACCACGTCGCCTAGGCACCAGAGCATGTCGTATGAAAGCCGGCGACGCTGGGCGTCTTTCAGCACTGCCTCGAACGCGGCCAAGTTGGCGTGGATATCTGAGAGGACCAGACAGCGCATCGTTGATTACAACTTTGAGAGCTTCCAGCGCTTGATGCCGCTCTTTAGCACCTTCAGGCCGAGCAAGGCGCACTTCACCCGCGCCGCGCTCAGCGGCACGCCCAGCAGATCCAAAACGTGCTGTGGATCGGTCTGCTCGACCTCGTCAACGGGTCTGCCGACCACATCTTCTAGGAGCATGGAGGCCGCTGCCTGGCTGATGATGCACCCTTCGCCCGTAAATGCCGCGTCCGCGATCAGGTCTCGCCCGTCCTGGTGGCCGATCTTGACGTCAATCCGAATCCGATCGCCGCACAGGGGGTTGCTCTCCTCATGGCTGAAGTCGGGCTGCGCCAGCGCGCCGTGATAGCGCGGGTTCTCGTAGTGATCGAGGATGTGTTCGCGGTATAGGTCCTGCATGGTCGGCGATCAGCGCCGCAGGGCTTGCTTGGCCTTGTAAAGGGCCTCGACGAGGGCGTCCACGTCGGCAGCCTCATTGTAGATGTAAAAGCTGGCGCGGGCTGTCGCGCTCAGGCCCAGGCGAATATGCAATGGCTGGGCGCAGTGATGGCCGGCGCGGATCGCCACCCCTTCGGCATCGAGCAGGGTCGCCAGGTCGTGGGGATGTATGCGGTCCAGGGTGAAGGTCACCACCCCGCCGCGAATGCGCGGATCGGTTGGGCCGATGATCCGCACGCCGGGCACCTCGCTCAGCCGCTCCAGCGCATACGCGGTCAGTGCTTGCTCATGCTGGCGCACGGCCGGCATCCCCAGCGCGCTCAGGTAATCTACGGCTGCGCCCAGGCCGATCGCTTCGACGAAGGCCGGCGTGCCGGCCTCGAACTTCAAGGGGACATCGTTCCAGCGCGGGCCGTCGAAGTCCACCGCGCTGATCATGTCGCCGCCGGTGAGAAAGGGCGGCATGGCCTCCAGCAGGTCATACTTGCCGTAGAGCACGCCGATGCCGGTCGGGCCCAACATCTTGTGGCCGGAGAAGACCAGGAAGTCACAATCCATCTTCGCCACGTTCACCGGCATGTGCGGCACCGACTGCGAAGCGTCCACGATCACTTTCGCGCCGGCCTGATGCGCGCGCTGGATGAGGGGAACGGGATCGGTGATCGTGCCAAGCACATTCGAGACGTGGGCGAAGCTCACCAGGCAGGTGCGCTCGGTGAGCAACTCGTCCAGCGCCTCCAAGCGCAACGTCCCGTCCTCCGGCGAGATGGGGATGAACTTGAGGGTGATGCCGCGCTCCCGCGCCAGCACTTGCCAGGGCACAAAATTGGCGTGATGCTCCAGCTCAGTAATGAGGACCTCGTCCCCCGGCTTCAGGAAGTGACGGGCATACGCATAGGCCAGCAGGTTGAGCGCCTCGGTGGCGTTGCGGGTGAAGACGATGCAGGCTGGGTCGGGCGCGCCGATGAAGCGCGCGATCTTGGCGCGCGCCTGGTCGTAGCGCTCGGTGGCCAGTTCGCTCAGGCGGTAAACGCCGCGGTGTACGTTGGCATACGCGCAGCGATACACCTCCTCCATCGCCCGCAACACGTGCAATGGCTTTTGAGCGGAGGCCGCGCTGTCCAGGAAGACCAGCGGTCTGCCGTTCAGCGACTGGCTGAGGATCGGGAAGTCAGCCCGAATCCTGGCGCTATCCAGTTCGTCATGCGTCATTGGACGATCTCAATCGCGTATTCTGCTGCGCCGACGCCGGCGCAGGTGACCAGCACCGTGGCCGGGCCGGCGGGTTCATCTGCCGCTACTGACCAGATCCAGGCGATCACCCCGTCGTCGCCGGCTTGCCGCGTCGCGCCGTCGATCGCGGTCACCCGGCGGCCACCGCTGGCATCCAGGCGGGCGATCTGAACAGTGCAGGTCGCCTGTGGCCGAGTCCGGATGGTCAGCGTGCCAGCAGACCCAGCATACACCCGTTCGCTGAGCGTGATTAATGCAATGCCCCCTGGGCTTGGCGTGCGGGTGGGCGCGCGGGTCACTGCGCCCGCGCCGCTGCCCACTGGCCGGCGGCGCGGGGTGGCCGTCGGCGGGAAGGTGGGCGGGATGGCCTGCGCGGTCAGCGTGGCGATCACCGAGGCCGACGTGGCGAGCATGTCGGGCGTGGGCGTTAGCTCACGCTCGGGCTGGTCCGCGGGAGGCGTCGGGGAAGCTGCAATCGGCGTGGCCGTCGGCGACGGCGGGTTTGTGGGCGTCTCCGCTGGCGCGCGCGTCGGGGTCGGGTCAATCGGCGATTGGAGGGGGAATTGCAGCGGCGTTGGCTCGGGGGTCGGCGCCGGCCCGCAGCCCATTACTAAGCAGAAGATGGTCGCCACCCAAAGCGACCATCTCGCAACTTGCGACCGGCCAGTAGCCATTAGGATGCTTCCTCTTCCTCAGCCGCCTCCTTCTTGCCCTTCTCGATCACCTCCACCTCGCCCGGCTCAACGACGGTTTCCTCCTCCTTGGCCTCCACCACGCGCGTCACGCGCACCACCTCGGCCTCTGGATCATCGAGCACAGTGATGCCAGGTGGGACGATCACGTCCTTGACCCGCACGACGTCGTCTATCTTCATCTTGCTCACGTCAATCGTGACAGATTCGATGAGATCGGCGGGCAGACATTCGATCTCCAAGGTGTCGCGCTCCTGGAGCAGCACGCCGAGGCCGGCGCGCACGTCGTCAGGCTCGCCCACGCACACCACTCGGATGGTCGCCGAGATCTTCTCGGTCATCGAGACGGCGTAGAAGTCTATGTGCTGAATCGTATGGCGGATAGGATGGCGCTGCACGTCGCGCACCAGCACCATCTGCGGCGCATCCTTGCCGGCGATGTTCAGCACGATCAGCGTGTTGCGCCCTGCCTTGCGCAGGACGCCGGACACCTCACGAGCGTCCACCTGTACTGGGAAGCTCTGCACGTGCCGGCCATACACGACCGCCGGCACCTTGCCGGCGCGACGAAGGGCGTTCACGCCGCCGCCCACGGCGGTGCGGATCTCAGCTTTCAGTGCGATCTCGTTTGTCATGACGCTTGGACTCCTTGCTCAGCCGCCCATCGGTCGTTGGACCTACTCACGGATACAGAGGGCCGGCGCGCGCTGCGCCGGCCAGTCCTTGTCCTTCTGGGCAAACAGCCTATGGATTATACCTTCCACACAGCGTGATGGAATGCGCGGGGAGTGTTCCGGTTCGGAGTGAAAGTCCGCCCAAGCTGGCATGCTAAGCGCCCCCTCTTTCCCTGCAAGCGGGGAAAGAGCAAAGAACGCACCGCAGAGGCGCTGAGATCGCGGAGAGGAAAACCTAAAAGACCTCTGCGTCCTCGGCGTCTCGGCGGTTCAGACATCTGATGAGCCAAATCACTCTGAAGTTAAGCACTCCCAATGTGCGGGGAGTGTTCCAGTCCGGAGTGAAAGTCCACCTAGGCTGTCATGCTAAGCGCCCCCTCTTTCCCTGCAAGTGGGGAAAGAGCAAAGAACGCACCGCAGAGGCGCCGAGATCGCAGAGAATAAAAGACCTTTGCGCCCTCAGCGTCTC
>Ga0308396_1001140_pt1 | contig 14499 bp, 9 predicted proteins | sample Hotspr2SamplePe2_FD_202359 | JGI IMG/M metagenome (GOLD analysis project Ga0308396, IMG submission 202359) | Hot spring phototrophic mat microbial communities from Mushroom Spring, Yellowstone National Park, Wyoming, United States - 20050930_Pe2 ... | reverse complement strand
TCCTCCACTTGGAAGCGATAGCGCCCTTTGAGGAAGGCATAGCCCATGACGCCGACGGGGGCGAGGGCCAGCGCTTCTCCTACGCCGACTAAAAACTGCCGTCGGCTCAAGAGCGTTTCTACTGCGGGGACGATCTCAGCCGCAGGGGGCCGTGAAACCCCTCTCAGGCGGCGACGAAGCCGGCTCACGACCCCCACCAGCACCCCCCATCCCCCCACCACGAGCTTGACGAGAATGAGCATCAGCCATAGGGAGAAAAGAAGGCCACCCATTTCAGATAGGAGGAGCTTAGCCGCGACGCCCTTAGCTAAAAAGGCGGTGATGGCCCACAGGAGGAGAAAGAGCCCCAGCGTGAGGGGCGTTATCCAGCCCATCCAGCGGCGCCACAGACTCAGCTGCCGCAGACCCCAGTAGCCTACCCCCTCCGCCAGGAGCCACACCCCTAAAAGAAACAGCCACCGCATGTCCTTCACGACAGATGCCGGAGAAGGTCTTCCTTCAAGGTCTCGTACTCTATGAGGGAAAGTTTGCCCTCCTGGTACTTTTCGTACAAAAGGTCAATGGTGCGCAAGACTTCATCGCGCAGTTCGAGCCATTGGATGCTGGCGGGGTTCAGGCCGGCTCGGAGATACCGGGCGCGCTCCAAAAGGTCGTCCTTCGGAGCGTGAATGATCATTTCAAAGACTTTTTCCATAAGCTCAGCAGAAAGGGGATGACCCAGGTCTAAGGTATGATAAAGCACCTTGCCCACCTGCTGAAGGCCTATGATGAGCCGGGTTTCCTTTCGTTGGACGGCACGTACATCCTCTAAGGGAAAATACGCCTCCTCATCGTAAAAGTGCGTATCTGTAAACATCACTTCGTAGGAGCGAAAGAGCCTATCATAACGGTAGAAGGCCACGACGTCGGCTGGGCTGGTCACATGCAGGAAGCGGCCTAAACTGCGCCCCACCAGAGAACTGGGCAGCTTCGGATGCCGATAAAACCCCAAGGTCGGATTTTCTGGGAAGTGGCGCAATAGAATGGCCCGGTAGCTTCGCACTCCTCAAAGGTAAAAAACAAAATGGGGGTGATGCGCTATGCACCACCCCCGTAGTCTTCGTTTCCAGCTGCGATCACTCTACGACTAACCGCACGAGCGATAGCCTTTCCCCTTGTCGCACTTCTACGAGATAGAGTCCCTTAGAGAGGGTTCGCAGGGAGAGCGTCTGCGTTCCGGAGGCTTCGGGTTTGGAGATGGCGGTTTCGGTGAGGGTTTGGCCCAGGCTATTGTAGAGGCGGATGGTGAGGGGTTCATTGGCATCGGTGCGCCAGCTCACATAAACTTCGTCTTGGGCGGGATTAGGATAGACCGAGATGTCGAGCTGGCTGGCCGTAGAGGCGGGCTTGCGCGCTAACTCTACTACAGAGCTATAGAGCTCCGTGCCATCCTCGCTGTGGATGCGCAGCCGATAGAAACTCCGTCCGAATGGCGGATTAGCGCGGCGATACCTCTTTTCATCGGGTCCCAGGGTAGCCAGCGGAGAAAGGTGGTCCCAAGTAGTACCCGCCTCCAAAACGTAATGGCGCACGCTGGAGCCTGCCGTGGCATTCACTTGCCAGCTCAGTTCATGACTACCGTCGGAAAGCACCCGCCCCCGAAAGTCCACCAACGTAATCGGCAAAGGACTCGTACTCTGTCCCGTCCCGAAGAACGAAAACCCACTCATGCCCGGACGCGACACTACGTCCGCATTGGCATTCGAATGGCAGCCCGGATTTTGAATGAACCAGTTAGCCCCCGTCGTAGCCAAAGCGCTGTTATTCTTGAGCACGCCAAACTGTTCCGCCCCATCGCAAGTCGTATAGTCCGTATTGTACAAAGTGGCGGTGTAGGTACCGCTTGTGCCAGTAATCTGTGTCGTCAGGTCACTCTGGTAGGCATTGACCGTCCAGTAGCCGTTATCGAGCATGGTACAAGTACCGTAATTGGCGCCGCATTCGGTTATGGGTGTGCCCGACGGCGTGGGCGGCGTCCACGCATCAAAGCGAGCCAGCAGATTATGCACCCCAGGATTATTGGCCCCGAAGTTAAAGTTAATAAGGCTATGGCGCTGAGGGGTCTGCAGCCCTACGGGAAAGTCGTAAGAGCCACCTGTGTTATTCAGGTACCGCCGGAGATAGCCCGCCACGAAGCTATTCGCATTGCCAGCATCGACGGCGGTAGGGTCCGTGTTACGAACCCTAACTTCACGAGTAGAGGCGGCCGGCGCCACGATCAAACCATTTTTCAAGGTGAGCGTATTATCAATGATTAGCGTGTTATTGAGGGTGATGGTGCTGACAGCTGATTGATAAACTACCACATCCTGGAAGGGGTCGCTGCCGGGATCGCTATAAGTTTGCGGGCCACTCCCATTGAAGACCAGGGTACTCCCTGCAACCGTCGCGTCTACGGTATTAGCTGTGGTTTGATTATCAAAGTTTCCAGATACGAACAGGGTCTTACCATTGAAGGCCAGCGTGTGGGTGGCGGAGTTTGTGATTTCGACGTTTCCGGTCTGAACATCGGTCATGAGGCGCACGGTGCCGTTGGCAGAGCGGCTCAGTCTGAGATTGGGAATAAATGCGGCGCCCGTAAGGATGCCCCGGATCTCCTGCACCGGATAAGTGTTATCGCCGACAAACTCTATCCATCCCGTTCCATCCAGGATGCCACTGACGGTGAGGTGACCGCATATTCTCAGCGTGCCATTAACTGTCAGGGAGGCGCCCGCCGGAATCGTGATATTGCGTACCATCCGGGTCTCCCCCGCCGCTATCACAGGCTGGTTAGAGGCGCCTCCGTAGATAAAGACATCCTGGGTGCAGGCATCGGGAAAGCCGCAGCCACCCCAGTTCGTGGCATTATTCCAAGCCGTATTGCCCGCCCCGCCCGACCAGATAGAGGGGTTGGGCTGGTAATCGATCGGCGAGGAGCCGAAGTTCACGGAAAAGCCAGGGAAAGTAGTAACGCTAAAGTTCGAGATACCGAGGAGATACACCTCTCCGGCATTGACGCTCACGCAGCTGAGCCAGCCCTGTCCACCAGCGCCCTCACAGGTGCCGGAGGCACAGGCTGGCGTCCCACAGGCGACACCTGTACCATAGGTGCCATCACAGCTCGGGGGGAGATCATAGCTGCAGCGCACGGGATTGAGGGTGCCATTGCGGATACGCTGGCAGGGATTGGCGACATTGTCTATACGGTAGAGAATCCAGTCGTAGTCTACATTTGTGCTGGGGGTGATAGAGAAAGAGAGATTCCCGTTGGCACTGATGGGGATGCGGAACCAGACGATATTGCGCTCGCCGGCGCTCAGGCAGGAGACGGGGCAGCCTCCGACGGGATAGGGCAGATCACAGACGATCCCTGGCCCTACGAAGCCCGGCGCGCCAAAGCTCATGTTTGGGCCACAGGGGATGACAGGGCCTGTGGCGGGATCACCAGCCACCCCATCACAGTCCTGACCATACTGCGAGGGGGGCGGATCACCGGTGGGCCATATCGCTAGCGTAAAATCGCCGCTGCCACGTCCCGCCCCTGCAAAGACCGCCACATAGTACGTCTCTCCCACTGTGAGGCCTGTAAGGCTGACCCGCGCAAAGCGAGGGGAGGACTCACAGTCGGTGCCATTGTAATTGTCATTACAGGCAATCTGCGTGAAGGGTCCTGTGCAGGAAGGTGCCCTATAGACGGCCACCGCGGGGTCTCTAAGCGAACCCGGCGCCACATGAACCGTCATATTCGCGGCGGTGGCTACGAAGCGATACCACCGGCCTATCACACTGCCGCCGCAGGTGCTTCCTGCACAGCTGGGGGTGACGCCTAAGAGGGGCGCCCCATCCGTCGTCCCCGTCGTCAGCACCGGATAAGTCGTGAATAGGGGCGCCGAACAGGGATTGACCGGAGACGAGGATATGAGCGTGATGGATACATTATCATAATTCGCGCAGGAGGGCGCTGGAAAGTGGTCTACTACAAGGTAGTAGGTCTGGTCTGCTGTTACGTTGGCGCAAATGTTATATGGGCCAGATGGGCTCTGGGAGGAAGCCACGCAGGTGCCCCCACTCCTGGGACAGCCTCGATAAAGCATCAGCCCGAAGTAAGGAGAGCTGGTATTACTATGGGTAAGAGAGATATTTACCACGCCATCAGAGGCCGGAGTAAAGATGTATGCATAATCCTCCCCCCCTAAGTAGTTGGTACTCCCACAAGCTGTGCTATTACCGGAAGTCAAATCATTCTGAGCACAGCATGTAGTGCCCGGTCCACTATTGTACGGCGTTCCTATGGATAAGGCGCCTATATCGGTATAGCCTCTGCCCACGCAGGGGTGACCGGAAGGGGGGGCACTGCTCACAATGTGTATTTTGTCCAGAGCGGCCGGCGGCTGAGTACCTACACTTCCATCATTCACCCAAGAGAAGATCACTCTCCGATTCCCCGTAGGCACAGTGGCACATGCCTGGGCAGGAGACCAGCCACTACTAAGACGAGAGAAGCGGGCTATCCTATACGTAGAATTTACTTGGCTACCCGCTGAGGGCGTAACATTAGTCGGGGCTATGAAGATATCCAGGTAATCATAGTTTGCTTCTCCCTCCACCTTCACATCAAAGCTAATCGTCAGGTACGGCTCGCCCGCTGGCACCGTGATATCCCGATAGAAGTGTACGATGGAGGTTGCACCTGATATAGTGTACTCATGCGGAGGAGGGCTGCCGCCGCAGTTCCTAGTGATGTAGATGGCTCTGCTTCCGTGGGTGGCGCCGGCGCCGGTATTGACCGCCCAGCGGTTGGTCTGGTTGCCATTGACGATGGTCCAGCCATCGACGGTATAGTCATTTCCTGCACATCCGGTTCCCCCCTCGAAGGAGCCATCGCCTGTGCCATCCACGAGGATGGTTTGCGCCCAGAGCAGCCCGCTTAGCCATGCCGCAGTTAGGATAAGGTTGCGCATAGGATTTAGTTAGTTTTGGGATTTTTCAGGGGTGGAGAGGAGCTGAATGGATTCGGCTTGGAGGCCGGCGGTTTTGAGGATTTCTTGGATGTCGGTCTCGGGGAGGGGGGATTCGGTGTAGAGGAGGTAGGTCCAGCCTGCTTTTTTAGCCTCGGAGGCTGGGGTGGGAGCCAGCTCTAAAATCCCCATTTTTTGCACAAAGGCGTTTCGGAGCCGATGCGCATCGGGAGCCGCCGGAGGTAGCTTGCTCTCCTCCAGCGGAGAGAGAACGAGCTCGTACCGATACGTTTTAGCCAGTTTTTCCGGTGGGACCTTGGTCGCCACCTGCGCCATAGCAAGCCCAGAGAGAGTCATGATGACTAAGCCTAATGCCCGCATACTTACTTACAAAGGTATAACAATTTTTTCACTCGCTCCAAATCCGAAAGTGGGTATGGCTTTGGCCGGCTAAGGGGAGAGGGGCTTATTGGCCTTTGAGTGTGTGCTGGAGGAGATTTGGGAAGGAGTGGGCGAGTTTCTGGGCATGTAGTGGGGGCTTCGGTGTAGAGGCGGGGATGGATTTGGGGCTGGCGGGGCGAGGGTGGGGGCTTTTTGGGGGGCCTTCTGAGAAGCGACTGGGTTGAGCTATGAGAGGGTTTCCGGCTTGACCCCTGTATTCTATTCCCATGGGATGGGCTGGCAGAGAGCGCCTTGCAGAGGTGACGGAGAGAAGCTAAAAGATGTGCTGGAAGGCGAAGAAGGTCTGTAGGCCTTCGCGGCTGCGGGCGATATCCCATCGCAGGATGGTGCTCTGGTTCCAGCTGAGACGTAGGCCCATGCCTGGGGCGCCGCGCCAGTCGTAGGTGCCCATCTCTCGAAGGGCCTCCCAGACGCGCCCCGCATCATAAAAGGCCACGGCCCCCAAGCCCCAGTCCTGTCCCAGCAGCCGAAACTCATAGAAGCGGGCCCGCAGCTCCGTATTCACGAGGGCTGTTACAGGCGCCACAAAGCGCGCTTCCCGATAGCCCCGAAGCGACCGAGCACCCCCCAGCACCAATATCCCCCCAGCCTCCGCCTGGGAGGATAGATCGTACAGCTCTATGAAGTTTATCCGAGGACCCCAAATGTACCCCCAAGCTATGAGCTGCGCTAACACCAAGCGGCCCATCCCGCCCCACCAAGTCGCCAAAGGATGAAAGTGCGCCGCTTGGAGCATGACTTTATTCATTTCAAAGTCAGACCCTAAGCGCTTCGTTTGTAGTTCGTGGGAGTATTCTAAAAAGACGCCTCGCGACGGGTCCGGCTCAAAGTCCCGCGTATCATACATGAGGGCCCACGCCACGATGCTGCTAAAACTATACCGCCCATCCGGTCGATACCCGGCCAAGCGAAACCGATCCCACGTCCCATCCTGCTGCTGAAGGTCAAATAACGTAGGCCGCTGCTCCGCTTCGACTTCCTCACCCGTGACTGCCTTCGCTTTGAAGACCTGCCCCTTGTAGGAGCGAAACCGGGTAAAGAGCGCCTCATAGCCTATGAAAAACCTTCCACGCCCCCCCAGAAACACCCGCTCTAAGGCAATATTATAGAGCTGTTCGTCATGTACCATCTGGTTGTAGTACTCGTCGGTGTAATAGCGCCCGTCGGGGCCCAGCTCTGCGCGGGCTAAGTTTTCCTCGTATTCGTTTATCTGGAATGTGCGTACACTCCCCGTGCGTTTGTCGCGGGCCCGCAAAGGCCCATAGGTAGCATAGCCGATCCCCCAGTACTGGGCATTAGGGTCAATGAAGTTATCTACATCGGCCCGCAACCGCCATGGCTTATTGAAGAGATAAGGCACATCGATGTTGATCGTATAGGAGAATCGCCCATTTTGGTAGATGAAGAAGCTGGGGGCGATGCGGATACGGTAGGGCGTGTAGGCAAAAAAGGGGTCGTTTCTTCGGCCATTGAAGTAGACATAGCCCTCGGCCCCTACCCCCCAGCCCCGAATCGGGTCATACCCAAAGCGCGGCAAGCCCGTGATGAAACTCCCCTCACGCTTCATTTTGAGCTCGTGGTCACTGAGGCGCTTGGAGGGATGAATGTAGAAGGGCGGCTCCCGAATAAGCAGCCCGGTATCTGGCTCCTGTGCTCGCAAACCTCCATAGATTAGGCTCAGGCAGGTCATGAAAGTTTTAGGGGCATAGATTGCCCAGACAAGCTTCTTCATGGCGCCGCAAAGGTAGGCGTTAGAAGGTACATGGAAGTGTAGGGGCTGATTTTCTTGAGGCGGCGATGGGAAGGTCTCGGGCAGACTTTCAGTCAGAGGCTTTGGCTTCCAAGGGGGTTGGTTGGGCTGGCGCGCTCAGGAGAGGTAGTTTTTGAACTGGGCGGCGAGGTCTTCGGCTTCTTTTTGGGTGGGGGCTTCGGCGTAGATGCGGAGGATGGGTTCGGTGCCGGAGGGGCGGATGTGGACCCATTTTTGGGGCCATTGGAGTTTGAGGCCGTCTATTTCTATGGCTTGGGCGGTGGGGCTAATGGCCTTGAGGCGGTTCCACAGGGCTTTCCAATCGGGTGGAGACTCTGAGAGGGGTACGCTTATCTTCACCTGATAGTAGGAGGGATAGCTTTCTCGCAGCTCATGGGCATTGGAGAAAGCTGTGAGGCGCGCCAGCATTAGGGTAATGCCCACCAGAGCATCTCGTCCGTAATGCACGGCTGGCCAAATGACGCCGCCATTACCCTCCCCGCCAATAACAGCCCCGATAGCTTTCATCTTTTGAACGACATGGTATTCACCCACTGCACTGGCATAGAAAGTCATGCCATACCGCTCAGCGATTTGCTGCACGGCTTGGGTGGTAGAGAGATTAGCAACGACTGGCCCCTTCTGCTGAGATAAGATGTAGTCTACTGCGACTACCAGCGAATATTCCTCTCCGAAAGGCGTTCCATCTGGTAAGAAGAAGGCGACTCGGTCTACATCGGGGTCCACGGCGATGCCCAGGTCGGCATGGGTTTCTTGGACGGCATGGGAGAGGTCGGTAAGGTGGTGGGGAAGGGGTTCGGGCGGATGGGCAAAGCGCCCGTGCGGCTCGCTATGGAGGACCTTTACGACTTGGACGTTGAGGGCTTCTAAGAGGGGGGGCACATATAAGGCTCCTCCGCTATTGATGGCATCCAGCACTACCCGAAACCGCCGCGCTCGGATAGCCTCCAAAGGCAAAATCTCTTGGCGGAGGATGGCTTGGATGTGGAGGGAGAGGAGGTTTTCGGCGGGTTGGACGGGGCCTGGGGATTCTGTTGCGGGGAAGGAGAGGTTTTTGAGGTGTTCTTGGATGGTTTGGAGGGCCTGGGGTGGGAGGAATTCGCCGTGTTCGTTGAGGAGTTTGAGGGCGTTCCAGCCGGCGGGGTTGTGAGAGGCGGTGAGGAGGAGTCCGCCTGCGGCGCCGAGGGCGGGAATAGCTAAGGCGAGGGTGGGGGTGGTGATGAGGCCGGCATCCCAGACTTCATGGCCGAAGGCGCGCAGGATTTGGATGGCGATGGGGCGGAGGATTGTTCCGCTGGGGCGGGCATCTTGTCCGACGAGGATGGGGACGGGTTTGCCGTGGGTTTCTCGGAGCCAGGCGGCCCAGGCGGCTGTCCAGGTGGCTGCATCAAGGGGGGTGAGGTTGTGGTGGGGTTGTCCTTCGGTGGTGCCGCGGATACCGGAGGCGGAGATGAGGAGGGGCATACGGCGAAGGTAGGGGGATTGGTGGGATTTTTGGGTGGAGCGGCGCCCAGACCAATTCCTCCCACATCCCCGCGCTCCATACCTTTGGAAAGTGGGGCGGGATGCCTGGGCCTACCTGCTTTCCTTTGGGGTTAGTCGGGGGCAGCCTTTCTTAGAGGCGCTGGGGCTGTCGCTGCTTCTTTCGGTGGAGGAGTTTGGGGTGTGGAGTTGGGCTATGGGGCTGTGGGCAGGCGTAGTGGCTCTGACGCATTTCGGCGTGCCTGCGGCTACTTTTCGGTATGCGGCTTTACCAGATGTAGATGGCGCCACTCTCCTCTGGCAGGCGCTCCGTGAAGCCCGCTATGGCCTTCTGGTGGGTTCCCTCGCGCTCATGGCCTTAGCTCTGACAGTGCCTGCCTCCGTACGTTATACTGCGTTGTTCTTTATCCCTGCTCTGTGGAGCCAGCTGGTAGGAGAAGTGCTTCGGAGTTATTTCCGGGGCCGTTATCAGAATCTCCCCTTAGCCCGCTGGCAAATGGCGCACACTTTTCTGGGACTAGCGCTGGTGTGGGGAGGAGCCTGGAAGGGCGCTCTATCGGGAGCCGCTTGGGCAAAGGCCCTCCAAGGGCTTGCGACCCTTATCTTAGGTTTTCTCCTTCTCCCTTTGCCCGCTTATCGCAAGTCGCTCGCCTTGCCTGGATTTTGGCGCTTTGCCTGGGAGGCCTATGTGGGGAATCTCGCCTTAGAGACGATTTTCTTCTTGCCGGCCTGGCTCTTAGGGTGGCGTAGCCAAAGCCCGATCCTTTTGGCCTATTGGCGCTGGGCTACCCTCCTGCCCCTCAACCTCCGTCAAGTCGCTGGCCAAATCGTGCTTTACTTGTATCCTCGGTGGGTTCAATCCCCCGCCTCTCCCCATCAGCTGTATCGGGTTTACCGGGGGCGTCTCTGGCTGAGGGTGGGGGTTTTCTACATAGGGGCGGCTCTATGGGCCTTAGTCTGGGACTATTTCCCCGGTCCCGAATACCGTCCTGCCCGCCTGCCTTACCTTTTTGCGCTCTTGGTGAGTCTCCTTTGGAGTGTAGAGGCTAACCTCCTTCCCAATCTACTTTCCGCCAAAGGCCATATTCACCATTACCGCTCTGCTTATGTGGTCGGGGCCTTTACAGCCCTTCTGGTGTACCTTTTTGCAGGTCGTAGTCTCTATGGCTATTTACTGGGGCTGGGTCTGGCGGGCCTTATGAGCAGCCTCTACGCTTACTTCCGAGCGCATCGTCCTTAGCGCCCTACGCCTATCTTTGCACACAATGCCGCGCATCACGCTTATCTGGCAAGGCCAACCCTACGAAGTTGAAGCCTCTCCTGAGACCCCCCTCTACGAAGTGCTGAAAAGCTTAGGCCTTCCCGCTGGCACGACGATCTTAGCGGCGAAGACCCCGGCCGGGATTCACGAACTGGCAGCCCCCGTGAATGGGCATACACAGCTTAGGCTGCTCTCTTGGGACGATCCCGAAGGCAAATATGTCTTCTGGCACTCCAGTGCCCATATTTTGGCCGAAGCGCTGGAATCTTTCTGGCCCCACTGCAAGCTCACTATCGGCCCTCCCATAGAACAGGGCTTTTACTACGATGTAGACTTTGGCGGTAATGGCCCATCCCCAGAGGACTTTGAAAAAATAGAAAAGAAGTTCATGGAGCTCGCTGCGCAGCCAGAGTACTTTCGCCGAAAGGTCGTCCCTCGGGAAGAGGCCCTCGCCTATTATGAGAAACGCCAAAACCCGTACAAGCAGGAAATCATCCGGGAGCTTCCCCCGGAGGAGCCTATAACCTTTTATGAGTCGGGGGGGTTTGTGGACCTTTGTCGGGGTCCGCATTTGTGGGATTCAGGGGTGATTAAGGCGGTGAAGGTGCTTTCGCTGGCGGGGGCCTACTGGCGGGGCGATAGCCGCAATCCCCAGCTGACCCGGGTCTATGCCATTAGCTTCCCTTCGCAGGAGGAGCTCTCGGCCTATCTCCATCAGCTGGAAGAGGCAGCTCGGCGCGACCACCGGCTCTTAGGTAAGCAGTTAGATTTGTTTTCTTTTCACGAGGAGGGGCCCGGATTTCCCTTCTGGCATCCTAAGGGCATGCGTCTGCGCCACGCCCTCCAAGAATGGCTCCGACAAAAACTCTATCGCTACGGCTACGAAGAAATCCAAACCCCCATCATCCTCACCCAAAAACTCTGGGAACAGTCCGGCCACTACGAAAACTACCGCCAAAACATGTACTTTACGCAGATTGATGAGGCGCCCTACGCGGTCAAACCCATGAACTGCCCCGGCAGCACCATCGTTTACCGCACGCATCCCCGCTCTTATCGGGATTTGCCGCTGCGGCTCTTTGAGTATGGGCTGGTCCATCGCCATGAGCTTTCGGGGGTATTGACCGGACTATTTCGGGTGCGGGCTTTCACCCAGGACGATGCCCATATCTACTGCACGCCCGAGCAGATTCAGCCCGAAATTCAAACCCTCCTCCGCTTAGTGGATGAAGTCTACTCAGCCTTTGGCTTCACGGAGCGGGAAATCTACCTTTCCACCCGCCCCGAAAACTACATCGGTTCCTTAGAACTTTGGAACGAAGCCGAGACTGCTCTTGAAAAGGCCCTCCAAGCCGCTGGCCTTCCGTATCAAATCAATCCCGGCGATGGCGCCTTCTACGGCCCTAAAATAGATATTCTCGTTCGGGATAGCCTACGTCGCCGCTGGCAGTTGGGGACTATTCAACTGGACTTCTCTATGCCGCGCCGCTTCGGCCTTACCTACATCGGCCCCGATAATCAACCCCACACGCCCGTTATGATTCATCGGGCCATCCTGGGTTCTTTCGAACGTTTCATCGGCATCCTCCTTGAACATACCGCTGGCGAACTCCCCCTCTGGCTCGCCCCCACCCAAGTCAAAATCCTCCCCATCAGCGATAAATTTCTCTCCTACGCCGAATCCGTCTATGAAAGGGCCTACCAAGCCGGCCTGCGTGTAGAATTAGACCGCTCCAACGAAAAACTCAACAAAAAAATCCTTCTAGCGGAGCAGGCCAAGATACCCCTTCTTTGGATTGTCGGTGCCAAGGAAGCGGAGAATCAAACGGTTGCCATTCGGGATCGGCGGGAGCGCACTCAACGTAGCGATATTCCGGTGAGTCAGGCGATTCAGGAGGCCCTTTCTGCCGCTGCCCCCCCTAACTAACCCTCCCGCCACCCTATGGGCTCCCCCTACGGCACAAAGAGCCGCTTTCTCCACCCCCTTTTAGTCTGGGGGGCTTGGCTATCTCCTCTTTTGCTTGCTCAAGAAATGCCAGACAGCATCTGGGGTCTGGTGGGGAGCGACACGGTTTCGCTAACGGTGCACGAAGGCTTTCCGGGAGGGTGGAGCATCCGACTCTTCTACAAAGTGCCCCCTTGGCAGGAAGTGAGCCGAGAAACGCTCCAGATAGATACCACCCCTCGCCTTCTCCAATGGACCCAGTACTGTCAGCCTCCCTTTGAGAAGCCCTGTCGCCGAGTTACGGGCACTTACTTGGCGGGAAGGTTCTACTACACGGTGTATCAGTATCAGGAGCCGATCTTCACGCCGCTTTTGCGCTTATACGTCTGGGGGGGCTTATCCCCGGCCACGGAGAATCTGCTTTTTAGTGTGGCGGCGCAGGTGATCTGGCCGATAGACCCGGATACCCTCCATCCTGTCTGGCCTTTCCCGCGCTTTTGGAGACGTTCCCACTGGCCCGACAGCACCCTCACGGAAACCTTCGACTCCACCTACCAGGTCTTCATAGAGACCGCTGCCCTCAAACGAGCCCCCGCTACGCCTTCCTGCGATTCTACCCGCCTTTATGAGGGAGCTATCCTCTTTCCTGTGGGAGTAGGAGAAGGAACCCTATGCTTTCCCGATGGGGAAAGGCTCTCCCTTGCCCGCGACTCCCTTTGTGATAATACCTCCTGTTGGATTACTCAACGTACCCTCGCTTATGCCGGCGGCCTGCCTATTGGAGATACCCTTCGTCTCACGCAGCGCACCCGCTTGGGTCAGACTCTGGCCTCTCAGCAGTTCCTCATCCGCTATCAGTACGACTTAAACGGGCGTCTGATAGAGATTATCACCCCCACCCGCCGATACCGTCTCTCCTACAGCGGAAAAATCCTCGCTCTTAGCCATCCTATCTCGGCTCCCCCTTTTGTCCAGTATAGTTCCACAGCTCGGTGGGTCTACCTGCAAAATCTCTCTCACCCCGCCACGTTTTCCCTCTATGATCTTCTGGGCAATCGCCTTTTCACAGCAGAAGCTCCTACGGATGGGTGGTACTTTCTACCTTCGCACTTGACGGGGACATATCTTCTTCAAGTTGTCAGCGGGCCTTCTTTTTCCTGGCAGAAGCTCATTCTTCTGCCGTGATGAGAAGGCGCTTTCCCCCTATGCGCCCAGTCTCGCTCACGACGTGATCGCCCATAGGCTGAATCCCTACGCTCCGCAAGCTAGGGATGCACCTTTGGCTCCCGAAAATGGAGCGGATCACAATCGGTACATAAACTCCCTCTGCACCCCAGCAGCGCCGCCAGACCTAATCCCCTTTCAGGATTTCCACCCGCAGCGTGAGAGAGGCGCCCAGCCCAATCCTATCCCCCGCCTTAAGCTCTACCCGCCCTGCGCGAAGAAGCCGGTCATTGTGGTAAGTCCCATTGGTGCTCCCCATATCTTGCAGGTACCACTTCCCGCCCTCGTAAAAAAACTGCACATGTCTGCGGGAGACGGTGTCCCATTTTTTGAGATGCTGCCGACCCACGGCTTCGCGCCCAATGACCGCCTGAGACGTTACTTCTATTTGAAACGCCTCATGAACCAGAATCAGCCGAGGAAGAGGCGGCCCTGCTTCTTGCTGGATCGCTGAACTACCCTCCTGAGTCCGAGTCGCTGACGAAGCCGCTGGAGCCTCCCTTTTTGGAGAACCTATCTCTACCTTTGAGGAAAGGGGGATTTCCTCTATGGGGGCGTTGTCTAAGGGCTGGTGGCACTTTTGACAGAGGGGGGCGTTTAGGGGGTTGGGCGTTTGGCAGGCCCTACATCGTCGGACTTTCTGAGCTTGGGTCATGGGAGCTAAAAATAGCCAGGCTATCTTATTTAGAGCCTGCCACCTGAGCTGAGAGTGTTTATCCGGGCTTCTGGGTCGTATGTAAGCCGCATGTAATAGGACTTAGTGTGGAACCCTTGTGGAATCAAGACTTCACACGTCTTCCCCTTCCTCTATAACTTTGCTACGTGAGCTTTTGGAATACATGGTCTTTTACTCTCTACGTGCTCTTCTCATTTTAGATTTAGGATGATAAGCGATGAAGGCCAGTACGCCAGTTTTTTTACTCTCATGCATAAATGGATACAGAAAGAAACAGACGAAATACCCCTATAAGATGATCAAGTATCTCGGTTCTAAGCGGGCCCTCATCTCCTGGATTTTGCAAGTAGTGGAGCGGCTCGTACAAGTAGAGCCGCTAAAGGCGGTTTTGGACCCTTTCTCAGGCAGTGCTCGCGTGGCGCATGCCCTCAAAGCCCGAGGTTTTCGGGTTATCGCGGGGGATTATGCCCACTATGCGTATGTCTTAGCTAAGGCCCTTGTAGAAAGTGATGCGAGCGTGTATTCGCCCGCGCGCCTCAAGCCCATCTTGGATTATCTTAATCATCTCCCAAGAGAGGCGGGTTGGTTCACAGAAACCTACGCTCACAAGGCTCGCTTTTTTCAGCCCTTCAATGCCGCCCGTATAGAACGTATCCGAAGGGAGATAGAGGTTATTGCTGAAGGCGATGAACGACTTCG
>Ga0308396_1001138_pt1 | contig 14558 bp, 12 predicted proteins | sample Hotspr2SamplePe2_FD_202359 | JGI IMG/M metagenome (GOLD analysis project Ga0308396, IMG submission 202359) | Hot spring phototrophic mat microbial communities from Mushroom Spring, Yellowstone National Park, Wyoming, United States - 20050930_Pe2 ... | reverse complement strand
TACTCGGAACTATCCAATTTCTTCTACGTGTGGCTATCTCAGCTGGTGGACGATGTACACTTTAAACATGAGCTGGTACCCACCGAGCGGGAAGCAATCGTTAACAAAGGAATGGGCAAGAACCACGAGGACTACTGTAGACTGCTTACCCAAGTGTTCATGGAGTGCCACCGAGTGCTAAAAGATTCAGGAAGGCTCATCTTTACGTTCCACCATAGCAAGCGACAGGCATGGTGGACAGTGTTCGAGGCATTAACTTCGGCAGGTTTTCGTATCGTGGACTACTTCCCTGTGCAAAGCGAGTATCGGGTAAACCCCCACATCCGCAACAAGCAGGCTATCGACATGGACCTTGTGCTCGTCTCTCAGAAACGCTCATTGCCGTATAGCGTACTGTCCCCTTCTCCATCCGATGCCCTAGAGAGGGCAGTTCAGACAGCTGACTCGTATCGAAATGGAAGCAAGACTCTGTTATTCCTGCACTTTGTAGGTGAACTTTTGCGTTCCGCAAGTTGCACCCCCGAGGATATGCCGCCCTCTTATGAGTGGTTTGAAACAGCCTTAGACCTTTTCGAGACTTTAGCAAACAGTGTACCTGCAGAATCTCACAAGTCCAATATTACGTCAGTACAGCTGGCACTCTTTGACGACAAAGCGTCGTACGGTGGCTCATAGCGGTAGACAACAGTGGGAAACTCCTTTTGCCTTCAGCGTTCGCCACAAGAGTTGACGCCTCCTCCGTCCCTGCGTTATACTGAAACCGTTACAGGAGGGAAAGGGAATGCGACGCTTTGTGAACTTGAACGGACAGATGGTTTCACCAGCAGAGGCAAAGATCGACCTGTATGACCATGGCTTTCTATATGGAGATGGTGTCTTCGAGGGCATCCGCGTTTACAACGGACGCATTTTCAAACTGCAGGAACATGTGGACCGCCTGTATCACAGCGCCCGCGCGCTGATGATTGGTATCCCCATCCGCAAAGAGGAGATGACCGAACGCATTAAATCGGTCGTGCGCGAGAACGCAGAGACCAACTGTTACATCAGGGTAACTGTCTCGCGCGGGGTGGGGCTGGGCTTGGACCCCAAGCACATCCGTCTGGAGCCGACCATCGCCATCTCCACCGCCGACCTCGCCCTGTACCCACGCGAGATGTACGAGAACGGCCTGCACGTGGTAACCGTTTCCACCCGCATTCCGCCCGCGCAGTGCCTGGACCCGCGCATCAAGTCGCTGGGGCGATATATCAACAATATCCTCGCGAAGATGGAGGCGAACCGCGTGGGCGCAGGCGAGGGCTTGATGCTCAATATCGAAGGCTATGTGGCAGAGGCCACCGGCGATAACCTTTTCATCGTCAAAAACGGCGTTCTGCACACGCCGCCGCCCTCTGCAGGCATCCTCGCGGGCATCACGCGCGCCACAGTGATGATGCTGGCGGAGCAGATAGGCATCCCTGTGCGCGAGACGATGATGACTCTGTATGATGTTTATACTGCAGATGAGGCGTTCCTCACCGGCACTGCCGCTGAGGTCATCCCGATGGTCACGCTGGACGAACGCCCCATCGGCACGGGCAAGCCGGGCGAAATCACGAATCGCATCATTGCCGCGTTTCGGGAACACACGCAGAGCAGTGGCACGCCTGTCTGAGCAACGGTGCGAGGTTTGTGGGCGTTTTGCCGTGCAGTGGCGGGTGCATGCCGACGGCCCTCCCCGACTGTTGTGTACAGAATGCACTCGCCGATACCTGGCGCGGCTCGCCCCCGAGAAGGCCCCAGCATATTTCGCACTGCTTCAACCAGCCGCCGTTCATCAGCCGCAATCGCCAGTGACCGCCTGTCCGCGCTGTGCTACCGAAACCACCCTGCTTTCTGCACAGGGAGTGGCAGGCTGCGCCGACTGCTACCGTTACCTTTCGCAAGCGGTGGAACAATGGCTCCAGCAATGGTCACTGCCGCTTCGCCACGAAGGCGAGCCTCTGTCGGAAACCCATCGTCACCTCATTGCGTCCTCAGCGTCCATCAAGCCAGATGCTTTCTGGCTGCACTCGCTGCAGCCGCTGCAGGTGATTATCAGCAGCCGAGCTCGATACGCTCGCAACTTCGTGTGGGCGCGCTTTCCCTGGTGCGCCGATAGCGCGGAGCTGGAGCAGGTACGCACTCGTGTGGAGCGAGCGGCACGGCTCAGCTCATGGCGTTTCGCCATATTACCCACACACCGCATGAAGCCTTCCGAAAGGCAGCGGTGGATAGACTTGCGGCTTGCCAGCCCTCCGCTGCGCGACAATACCCTGTATGGCTCGCTAATTGTGGATGAAGCGGGCGCGGTAAGTGTACTGGTCAACGAAGAGGACCACCTGCGGGTGCAGGCGATCCTGCCCGCCTTGCAAATACGTGAGAGCATCGCCCTAGCACGCGCTGCTCTTGAGGCACTGGCACTGCAAGACGAGCTGGCTTTCTCCGACAATTACGGATGGTTGACCACCTCCGCCCTCAACATGGGCTGGGGGCTGCGCGTCTCGGTCATGATGTACACGCCTGCCATCGAGCGACTGGGTCAGTTGCAAACCGTGTGGCAAGCCGCTGCGGAACTGGGCGGCACCATTCGCGGTCTGTATGGTGAAGGAACGCCTGCCAGCGCGCTGTTTCAGGTGTCCAACACACACAGCATGGGCATTGACGAGGCAACCGTTGCCGCGCAGGTGGCAGGCACCGCTCAGTGCATTGCGCAGGCAGAGCAGCGTGCCCGGGAGCAACTGTGTTTATCTCAAGCGCGACAGTTGCACGAAGAGGCAGAACAGGTGTATCATTATCTTGGAAGGGAACGCACCTTGAGAGCCGCAGATGCCTTGCAGATGCTGTCGGTGGTCAGCCTTGCCGCAATGGCAGGGTGGGGACACCTGACCCCTGAAGTCTGGAAAGAGATGTTGATGGCGGTGCGCTGGGAGGCACCATACGACGACGCCGAATGGCGCGCCATCCGGATGCGAACACTGGTGCGGCAAGTGCGCAACGGATAGTTCACCCTTCGCCCGTGCGCTTGCATCTGCAGGGTCAAAACGGGTAACCTAATAGGCGGAAGATTCTTTTGGTGGAGTAAGGTCGGCTTTGCAGGCGATGTCGAAGGGAGATACCATCCGCAAGCACCGCCGCTGCCGATCAAGGAGGTCTTATGTCAGCAATGTGGCAGCGATTCACTGAGCGTGCTCGCCGCGTTATCTTCTACGCCCAGGAAGAGGCGGGACGTCTGGGTGAAAACTATGTCAGCACCGAGCACCTGCTGCTGGGGCTGGTTCGCGAACCCGATAGCGTTGCCGCACGTATCCTGGAGCGTATGGGCGTCAGCCTCAGTCGTGTGCGCAGTGAGATCGAGCGACAGGTCTCGCGGGGAGAGGGAAGGCTCGGGCAGGAAACACAGCTCACTCCCCGCGCCAAGCGCGTGATTGATCTCGCCTATGACGAGGCACGCCAGCTCAACAACAACTATATCGGCACCGAACACCTGCTGCTGGGCTTAATCCGTGAAGGAGAGGGACTGGCAGGCAGGGTGCTGGCACGGCTGGGGGTAGACCTGGACCGCGCCCGTCGTGAGGTGATGGCGCTGCAATCCAGCGATAGCGGTGCACCCGCGCCACGCCAGCGTTCACGCACCCCCACGCTGGACGAGTTCGGTAGAGACCTCACCGAGCTGGCGCGTCAGGACAAGCTGGACCCCGTCATCGGCCGCCATAACGAGATCGAGCGCGTCATCCAGATACTCTCCCGCCGCACGAAGAACAATCCTGTGCTAATTGGTGAACCCGGCGTAGGCAAGACCGCTATTGCCGAGGGTCTGGCACAACGCATCGTCACCGGGGATATTCCGGAGGTATTGAAAGACCGGCGCATCGTGGCACTGGACTTGGCTGGGCTGGTTGCCGGCACCAAGTACCGTGGTGAGTTTGAAGAGCGCATGAAGCGTGTACTGGAAGAGGTGCGCAAGGCACAGGGCGAGGTTATCCTGTTCATCGACGAACTGCACACGGTGGTGGGTGCGGGCGCGGCGGAGGGTGCAATTGACGCCTCCAATATCATGAAGCCTGCGCTGGCACGCGGTGAGCTGCAGTGTATCGGCGCAACCACGCTGGACGAGTACCGCAAGTACATCGAGCGCGACGCCGCGCTGGAACGACGCTTCCAGCCAGTGCAGGTACGCGAGCCGAGCGTGGAAGAGGCTATCGAAATCCTGCGCGGGTTGCGTGAGCGCTACGAAACACACCACCGCGTCAAGATTGAAGATGACGCCATTATCGCAGCGGTGCGCCTCGCAGACCGCTACATCACCGACCGCTACCTCCCCGACAAGGCGATTGACCTGATAGACGAAGCCGCATCGCGAGTGCGCCTGCAGTACTCCCTGCCGCCGCGCGAACTGCGACAGGTCAAGCAACAGCTTGCCCGGATAGAGAAAGAACTGGAGATGGCGCACAAATCTGGTGACTATTCGCGCGTGCAGGATCTGCGCTCGCAGCGCACGGTTCTCCAGAACCGCGCCGCCGACCTGGAGCAGGAATGGAACCTGAAGCGCCAGGAGATGCGCACCGTGGTCACCGAAGACGAAGTGGCGCATATCGTGCAGTCGTGGACGGGCATTCCTGTCTCGCGCTTGATGGAAGCGGAGACGGTGAAGCTGCTGAAGATGGAAGAGGAGCTGCACAAGCGAATCATCGGTCAGCACGAGGCGGTGGTGGCGGTCAGCAAGGCGATACGGCGTGCCCGTTCTGGACTGAAAGACCCCAAGCGACCGATAGGAACCTTCATCTTCCTCGGTCCCACTGGTGTTGGCAAGACCGAGCTGGCGCGTGCGCTGGCGGCTTTCCTGTTTGACAACGAGAACAACCTCATCCGCCTCGACATGTCCGAGTACATGGAGCGGTTTGCGGTATCGCGACTGGTGGGCGCGCCCCCGGGCTACGTGGGTTATGAAGAGGGTGGTCAGCTCACCGAAGCGGTGCGCAGGCAACCCTACTCGGTGGTGCTGCTGGACGAGATAGAAAAAGCCCACCCCGAAGTGTTCAACATCCTGCTACAGATTTTCGAAGACGGTCGCCTCACCGACTCGCAGGGCAGGGTGGTGGACTTTAAGAACACGGTTATCATCATGACCTCCAACCTCGGCGCGCGCTCCATTCAGGGCGAACCCAGCATGGGCTTCCTGAGCGCAAGCAAGCCCAAGGAGGAGACCGAGCGCGAATACGAGAGCATGAAGGGGCGCATCATGGAGGAGCTGAAGCGTACCTTCCGCCCCGAGTTCCTCAACCGCATCGACGAGATTGTGGTGTTCCACGCGCTGACCTTCGCCGAAATCTTGCAGATTGTGGACCTGATGGTGGGGCGCGTGGCACAGCAGGCGCGTGCGCAGGGCATCGAGCTGGAGGTCACTCAGGAAGTACGCGAGATGCTGGCGCGCGAGGGATTCGACCCGCAGTTCGGTGCGCGCCCGTTGCGTCGTGCGGTGCAAAGACTGATTGAGGACCCGCTGGCGGAGGAGATCCTGCTGGGACGGTTCAGCGAAGGCGATACCGTGATTGCCTCGCTGGACGAAGATGGCAGGCTGGTGTTCCTGAAGAAGGAAATCTCCGAGGCGGAGAACCCACCGGAGCCTGCAGGAGTAGGCTAAGCGAAAAGCGGACATCCCGTGGTAACACCGCAGTCTACCCTCGCCCCGCTCCTGCCGGTACGCGCTCTTCCTGCAGGGATTCCTCCAGCGTTTCCTTGCCACGCTGGATAGTTCCTATCGCCTTTGCCAGCACCGCTTCGAGGTTGTTCAGCACATCGCGAGCATATTCATCCGCCCCACGCCGAATCTGGCGTGCGTCCTCCCTTGCGCTGGCAACGATATGTTGAGCCTGCTCCTTTGCCATCAGCACAATCTCGCTCTGGTCTACCATGCGCTGTGCCTGCAGGCGTGCTTCCTCCAAAATGCGTGCCGCCTCCGCTTTACTCTCCTCGATAATGTGGTTTGCCTCCTCACGAGCGGTTTCCAGAATGCGGTCTCGCTCGCGCGTGACATTGCTGGCACGTTTCACATCCTCTGGCAACGAAGCGCGGATGCGGTTGACCAGCACAAAAAACTCATCGTGGTCCAGCCCAACTGTGAGCTTAAGCAGGGCAATGTACTTCGTGTTCTCTACCAGATCCTCCAGCTGTTTCAGAAGTTGCAAGATCTCTATTGGTATCACCCCCCGTGATTGGCTTCCCGATTTGGCAATGTTCTCCCCAGTTTTCGATAAAGATACGGCTCGACCGCTTTGGGAACCAGTCCCTGTACGCTACCTCCCAGCCGGGCAATCTCCTTGACCATGCTGGAAGATAGAAAAACGTACTCGGAATTGGTCATCATGAAAATGGTTTCTATCTGTGGACACAGGCGCCGGTTGGTCAGCGCCATCTGCAGTTCGTAGTCGAAATCGCTTACCGCGCGCAGCCCCTTCACAATCACCTGCGCTCCACGCTTCATGGCGAAATCGACCAGCAACCCGTCGAAGCTCTCCACCTGCACGTTAGGCAAAGAGGCGCAAACTTCCTGCAAGATAGCCATGCGTTCTTCAACGGTAAACAACGGTTGTTTGGAAGGGTTGGGCGCAACCGCAACAATCAACTTCTCGAACAGGCGCGACGCCCGTACGATGATATCGTAGTGCCCGCTGGTGACGGGGTCGAACGAACCAGGGTATACCGCTATTCTCAATGGTGCCATTTCAGCTCACCGTTGCCAGCACCGCCCTCGGCATGTTGCGCTGCATCGCGCTCTGCAGCAGACGGTGCTGGGGTTGTTGGAGTTCCGGGTCGGCGCGCACCGTGTTAAAGGCTTCCTGCCGCGCCAGCTCCAGCAGCTCCGCATCGCGCAGGATGTCCGCCACGCGCAGGGAGGGCACGCCACTCTGCCTGGTGCCGTAAATCTCGCCGGGGCCGCGCAGGCGCAGGTCTTCCTCTGCAATCACGAAACCATCATTGGTGCGCACCAGCACGTCCAGACGCCGATTGGCATCCTCGCCGCTGGAATCGCTGATGAGGATACAGTAGGACTGATGCGCCCCCCGCCCCACGCGCCCACGCAGCTGATGCAATTGCGCCAGACCGAATCGCTCTGCATCCTCAATCACCATCACCGAGGCGTTGGGCACATCCACGCCCACCTCGATGACCGTGGTGGAAACAAGGATGTCTATCTCGCCCGCGCGGAACCGCTCCATGATTTCCTCTTTCTCCATCGGCTTCATCTGTCCATGCAGCAAACCGACGCGCAGTTTGGGGAACACCTCCTCCTGCAAGTGCTTTGCCAGTTCCTCTGCCGCCTTCACCTGCAGCTTCTCGGACTCGGTAATCAGCGGGCAGACGACGTATGCCTGCTGTCCCTGCTGAATCAGCTGGCGCACCGCCTCATACACCTGTGCACGCTGGTGGGCGCGTTTGCGGTGTGTTTTCACCGGCCTGCGCCCGGGCGGCAGTTCGTCGATAATAGAGAGGTCCAGGTCGCCATACAGGGTCATGGTCAGCGTGCGAGGGATGGGCGTGGCGGTCATGACCAGCACGTCAGGGTTCTCACCCTTTTCGCGCAGGGCGGCGCGTTGCAGCACCCCAAAGCGGTGTTGCTCGTCGATAATCACCAGCCCCAGCTTGCGAAACTCCAAGCCCTCCTGAATCAGCGCGTGGGTGCCCACTGCCACCTGCGTGATGCCTGTGGCGATGCGCTCGCGCACCGACTTTTTGCCGCGCTGGGTGAGACTGCCTACCGCCAGGTCTACAATGATGCCCAGTTTGCGGAATAGGCGCGAAAGCACGATGAAGTGCTGTTCTGCGAGGATTTCGGTCGGAACCATCACCGCCGCCTGATAGCCGTTTTCCACGCATGCCAGTATCGCCGCCGCTGCCACAATGGTTTTGCCCGAACCCACGTCCCCCTGTAACAGGCGATTCATGGGATACTCCCGCGCCATGTCGCTCCAGATTTCCTCAATCACGCGCCTCTGGGCGCCGGTAAGGTCAAAGGGTACAATCTCATGCAACTTGCGCCAGAGTACCTCTTTGTCAATGCGGAATCGGATACCGGGTGCGCCAGTGGTCTCCGCCATCTTGCGCTGGGCGATGTGCAACTGCAACAGGTAAAACTCTTCGAAAATCAGCCGTCGGCGCGCGCGCTCCAAATGTTCTAGGCTCTCGGGGAAATGGGCGTTGCGCACCGCCTCCGCGAAGGGCATCAAGTTCAGCCGACGGCGCAGGTTTGGGGGCAAGCAGTCTACCAGCACCGGCTCGTAGGTCTGCAGGGCGTTATACATGATGCGGCGCAGTCGCGACTGCGGCAACCCTTCGGTTAGCGGATACACCGGCACGATGCGGTGTGCGGCGAGTGGGTCACTGTCTGTCAACGGCTCCCACTCCGGCGTCTGCATCTGGTAGTGATAGGGTGCCTGTTGCACCACGCCATACGCCACGATGTCCTGTCCGCGCATCTTCAGGAACCTGTCCTTCAGATAGGGCTGATTGAACCACACCAGCTCCAGAGTGCCTGTGCCGTCATCGATAATGACTTTGGTAATGGTCATTTTTGGGCGCGGGGAGACGTTATCCACGGCAACGATGCTCCCATGCACCGTAACTGCCTCACCCGGAACCACCTGCGAAAGGGTGCGAAAGTGCGTGCGGTCCTCGTAGCGCCGTGGGAGGTGCATCAGCAGGTCGAACACGGTGTAGATGTTCAGTTTGGCAAGCACCTGCGCCACAGCCTCGCCCACCCCTTTGACGAATCGCACTTCGTCATCCAGACTTCTCTGGCGGACAAAGGCTGGAGTTGCCGCCGCTCGCGGAGATGATGTTTTGGAGGATACTGAACCGTCCATCCTTCCCCCATCTCACCGAAGACTGCGCCCTGCAGGGATAGATTGTAAACTTTCGGGAGGCGGTTTGTCAAGCGACTTCCGCGGACAGGTGTATCCGTTTCTGCTGTCGCAGGAAATATCTGCTGCACGCTGTATCGTTTCACAAGAACACTGGAGGGAGAGAAGCGCTATGTCTGTTTTGGAGAACAACCCCTGGCGTACACTCAGCTCCACCCCTGTCTACGACAACCCGTGGATTTCGGTGACAGAACATCGGGTCATCAAGCCTTCGGGTGGAGAGGGAATCTACGGGGTAGTACACTTCAAGAACCGCGCGATTGGCGTGTTGCCACTGGACGGGGAGGGCTATACCTGGCTGGTGGGTCAGTATCGCTACACGCTCAACAGGTATTCCTGGGAAATCCCCGAAGGCGGCGGCAGGCTGGACGAGGAGCCGTTAGCCGCAGCGAAGCGCGAGCTGAAGGAAGAAACGGGTATCGAGGCGGACGAGTGGCACGAAATCCTGCGGATGCACCTGTCGAACTCTGTGACAGACGAACTGGCGATAGTGTATCTGGCGCGTGGGCTGCGTATGGGCACAGCGCAACCAGAGGACACCGAGCAGCTTCAGGTGCGTCGGGTGCCTTTTGAAGAGGCATACCGCATGGTGTGCGCAGGCGAAATCACCGACGCTATCAGTGTGGCGGCAATCCTGCGCGTGAAACTGATGCGACAACAGGGAGACATTTAATCGGCAAAAGGGCATACTCCCGGTCGTCAATCAGCCAGACTCTTCTGCCACAGCTCGCGAAGGTGCGGGAGTAATCTCTGAGCCTGGTTGTCTAAGTCCTCCGCGCGACGCGGTTGTTTGCGCATTCCACAGTGCGCGAAGTCATTGCGAAGGTCAGGGAGGGCAGGCCAGAGTTTGCGAAGGATAGAGGTCACCTCGCAGTTTTTGAGCCATTCGGCAGGCTTTGGCTCCTGCTTGTCGGCAAAGCCACTATTCAATACACGCTCGATTTCGTCCCTCACATCCTTGTCGAGCCAGTCGCCTGACGGTAAATCGACCTTGCCCTTACTGTACCAAATCGCCCAGTTCACTACCCATTCCCGCGCCATCTGCGTCGCCTGTGTGACCAGACCGTAGCGTTGCAGCTGTTCGATGAACTGCAGCTGCTTCTCCAGATGTTGGCTGTCCAGCGTGTCGGTATTCTCGTAAGCCAGTTGCTCTACCTGCGCCTTTATGTCCTCGATGAGCAGGCTGAAGGGCTTTGCCCAAGTATCGATTTCACTGGAAGCCGTTGGCAGTAAGTTGCGCAATTGTCGTGCGGCTTCGGCGGCTTCGATGGGGCGTGCGAGTTGTAACGCCTGCGACAGGGTGATGAGCCTCTCTCCCGCCTTCTTGAGTTCCCTCGGTTCCCCTTTTTGCTCGCGGCGCAGACGGTCTTGCGTGCTGCGCAGCTTTTCGCCTATCCAGCGGGCGTCGCCTGTCTCTTTGAAGCGGCGGGTGGCTTCCATCCAGTCCAGCAGCTCGAGCAACAAGTTCAGGTCAATCACGGGAGACTCTGGCTCGTCCTTCATGTAACATCCGTAGAAGATATGTCTGACCCGTACTGCCTTCACCGTGCGCAGAAACGCCGCTACCGCCACCAGCACCATCGGCAACGAGCGAAAGGCGTGGGTCACATCGATGGCGATTTCGTCCCCGTGCTCGACGCTAGCTATGACGCGGTCGAAAATCTCCCAGACCTCCTCTTCTGTCTTCCCGTCCGGGATAGGAACCTCCTGTACATCCCGTTCCTGCAGCCGCTGACTCAACTGCGTCCAGTTTGTACCTGCCTTCGCTTTCTCCGTGAGAAACACCACGACCTTATCGAACGGCAGCCATGATGCCAGCGCCTCCGCGATGAACTCCGTCTCGTAGCGGTGCACATCCCACACATAGGTCGTTTGGTTATAGGTGTTTGGTCCCACGAAAGTCAGCAGTTTCATGTTACTCCCTCGGGGTTATCTTCACTATGAGCTTGCGGTTGCCGCTCACTTCTGTCTGCACATCGGCGAGCAGGCGGCGCTTGCCCTGCGTGAGTTTTTGCCGGGCAGCTTCGGGCAGTGCGGAAAGCAGCTGTTGGGTACGTTGTGGGTCGGCAAAGGCTCCCTCGCTACGCCCTTCGTTAGTTCGCTGCACCTGCAGCACGCGCTGCCCCGGATTGTAGCTGACGACGACGTTCTGCCAGATGTCCGCAGCCGTATCCACAGGGATAGGCTTCGCCGATGGTGCTGCCTTCGCGGGAGACGTATCGACTTTGCCCTCATCTAGGGTAAAGTAGCCGTATCCCGCGTTGGTTTTCGCGCCCACGCCCAGATTCTGGAGACACCACTGCAGCAGGTTCTGGGCGAACGCGCCCCAGCCATCGTCGGGGGATTGGACGGCAAAAAGAAAGCGCGCGCCGGGGCGCACCACCAGAAACGGCACCGGGTTGGGGTCGTCGAAGTCGGTCGGGTACGCCTGTCCCCGGCTGGTATAGTAGTCGGCATGATGCACGGTAATGGTGTCGCGGTGGAACGGCTTGCCCTGTACCGATTCGGGGTCGTACCAGGCGTCCCAGAAAACGATGTAACCTGCAGAGGCACGCCCACTCTCATCCGAGTAGCCGAACAGCACGCGAAACTGTTCGTCGGCGAGCTTCCCCTCGCCCTTCAGGCGCAGCGCGCCGCGACGGCACAACCCCTTCAGTGCCGAGCCCGGGATGATGGGAACGCCGTAGGTGCGATGGACAGTCAATCCCACCTCCAGCACGCTTTCGTTGCCCAGCCCAACGGCGATGGGGGAAGCCGCGGTGGCGGTGAAGAGCCGAACGCCCTCTAACTGCTGCAGGGACTGGCGCCAGCGGGAGATTGCGGATTTGTAAACAGACGATACTTCAGTCTGCTGCGCCAGTTTGTAAAGCTGCTTCGCACCCGTATGTTCATCGTCGTGCTGCGGGAAAAAGCGATCGAGCATCAGCCCGACGTGAAGTTCGACATGGAGAAGTTCGACACGGACCTGTTCTTCCGATTTCAACGCGTTGATTAGTGGTTCAATCACTTGCTCCCGCAGCGGTTTGCGTGCAGACGGGATGCCCATGCTATTCCTCCTCGACCGACGCCGCGCTCTTCACTTCAAGGATGGACTCGGCGAAGCGCTTGAAATAGACCCACGCGGATAGGACGCGACGGGTGTAAAGCATGTACTGGCTGGCGGAAGCCTCGCGCACCGCGGGCAGGACATCGCCGTTCAGCGCGAGAACCTTCTGCACATGCTGCAACAGCAAGCGGTGTGCTTTCTCTCGAGCGTCTTGACCATCACCTGCCTTTGCCTGCGAGAACGCCAGAGCCTGGCACAAGCCGCAGGTGCGTACCATCACTGGGAAGCTGTGGCACAGACCGCCGTAGATTTGCTGGGTCTCCCTGTCTTGACTACGCACCTCCTGCACCAGCCGCGCCGCCAGCTCCATATCCTGTTGTGCGCGTGTTTTCATGCCATCACCACCCGACACAAGCCTCGCCCTACGGTGGAGTTGCCGCCCACCTGAATCAGGCTGGGCTGGAAGTTGTTCCAGAGTTCCTCGGGGTTTTTGCGGTAGTGGTCGGCTACCAGCACCGCGCCGCTGAAAATGCTCTCAGCAGGAACCGCTTCCTCGTACCACAGTGCGCCCGGAGCGACGGTTTTCGTGTCATCCTGCAACCGCACCCGCGCCACCACCTCCACCGCCGTCTCGCACAGGAAGTTGAACACCTCATCCGAGACCAGCACGAACCGCTGCACCATGCTCTGCGGGTTATCGGTGAAGAGCGTGCCCCCAAGTGCGTTCGCTATCTGCGTTACCGCGTCGTCCTCTCTGGCAACGAGGTCGAGGTCTTCCAGATAGACCCTGCCATTTCGGGCCAGTGCGGAGCCTTTCGCCACCAGCGCGTTCAAGCCGTCGGGTGAGTCGCTGACGGGCGGAACCTTCTGGAAAGGCGCGGGTATCTCCATCGCTTGGGCGTCGCGCAGGAACCGTTCCAGCACCAGCGGGCAGGTGGCGTAGGCGAAGGTGCCGAAGTAGCTGCGCACCGCCAGACACAGGATGCGCTGGTCGGTGAAGCACAGCAGACCCGCCTCGCCCTGTTCCTCGCCACGCACGTCCTTGCCGAAGGCGTGGTTAATCCACTCTTTGTTCTGCCCGTTGCTCAGGGCGTCGCGCAAGACGCCTTTCAGGCTGCTGGCGGGGATGATGGGCCAGCCGGTGGCTTTTTCGCGGGCGATGGGTAAATCCACCACCGCCACCGCCTGCCCGGTGCCGGAATGCACCGGCGTTAGCGCATGTAAGTAGAGCAGTTTGGCGCGTGTGCTGTGATTACTCATGGAAGCGTCCCTCCGTTACCAGATTCCCCACAATGTGAGTCCATAACCGTCGCGGCGGTCGTGTTCATCGTCACTGACGGGGCGCAGCCAGGCTTCTGCCAGCGCAGCGGGGTCGCCATCCAGCACCTCAAAGAAGTAGACGCTTCCCGCAGGCGCGAGCAGGCGCAGGGGCTTGGGTTGCTGGCGGTCTTGGCGATAGCTCCATCCGCTGACCGCCCCGCGCCGTTTCACCGCCGCGGCAACGAGTCGCAATTTCATGTCGCGGGCGCAGGGTGGATACCCTTCCAGCTTGCCGTTGAGCCACCCCGGCTTCCAGCCCCCTTCGAAGATGGCGGGCGTCGCCAGAAACATCCGCACGCGCCCGCTCTGGCTCAAAGCGCGGCGCAGGGTCTCCGAACAGGTGGGCCAGCAGGAATCCTCCGCCGGTTCCAGCAGTGCCAGACGCTTCTCGCCACCCAGAAGCCCCACGCCGCGCGCCAGGGAGAGGTCCTCCTCACTCTCCAGGCGTGCCAGCAGCGCCCACCTCTCGTGCGAGCCGTTATTGCCCCAGCGATACCGCTCGAAGGACAGATACTCCACGCTATACAGCAGGCTTTCCGCGCTGACGCCCTTCTCGTCATCGATGGCGACGTGCGTGCGCTGCTCCACCTCCATCTTGCCGACCGGTTGCGGGGGGGTGAAGCCCGAGCCGTCTGCGCTCTCCAGCCAGCGCATTAGCGACGCGCCGTCCCAGTATTCATAGCCCTTGACCGGCTTCTCGTCGGTGTCTACGCGCAGGGGGACGAGATGCTTTGGCAGGTCGCAACCGGCGTGTTCGGGCAGGTCTTGCCAGGGGCGAAGCGCAAACACCGAGGGTTCCTTGCGCGTGCCGGTTATCAGCGCATCGGCAGGGGCGTGAAAAACCGCCTCGCCGTTGCGCTCCAGAAGCGGACCGTATACCGCTATCGCCAGCACGCGCAGGATGTCCTCCCGGCGGTTCCAGTCTATGGTCATGCGGTTGCCGAGAAACGTGCGCACGAATCCGGTGACCGTCGCGGGATAGGGACACGACAGCGTGCGCGCGGACAGCGAACCAATCTCCGCTCCAAACGGGCGACCATCGCGAAACAGCAGGGAGTCAATTCCCCGGATGCGCACCATCTGGCTGTTCATGACCGCACCTCCACGCCGTTGGGATACTCGGACAGAAAGCGGGCGACGATGAGCTGCTCGGCAAAGGCACGAAGCTCGTCCGTGTTGCCGATGGTGTCTATCCGCTGCTGGTACGCGGGACGGAACTGTTTGACCGCCGCGCTACCCTCCCTGCCCGT
>Ga0308396_1001131_pt1 | contig 14619 bp, 25 predicted proteins | sample Hotspr2SamplePe2_FD_202359 | JGI IMG/M metagenome (GOLD analysis project Ga0308396, IMG submission 202359) | Hot spring phototrophic mat microbial communities from Mushroom Spring, Yellowstone National Park, Wyoming, United States - 20050930_Pe2 ... | reverse complement strand
CTTGCGGGGGCTTTGTATCTTTGCCATAAGAATCAAAATGTGTTTTCTACAGTTAATTTTTTAGGCACTACACCGCCACAGGTGTTGGATCCGTATTCTATATTACAACAAAAAAAGAGTATTGATCTTAGTACACCATCCACACCGAACAACAAGCAGGATACTCTTCCTAATATAGGACTTTAGTTACTAAAAGAAAACGATACATAATAAGATAACAAGTATATGAATTACTTTCAAAGACTGGTTGCCAAGATTTTAAACATTCCGGTCCAAACAGGTAAAGCAAAGAAAGTTCCCAAAAGTCCTTATTCGGTACCCAACATGATTTTACAAGGTTTACAGAGTGAAGGATATGGGACGGTGTACAATTATGATTTAAAAACTTTACATCAAGTCTATGACTTTATGGACCGAGGTTCTTTAGAAATCTCTACATATCTTGATACGATATCAGAAGAGGCCACTTTTGTTGTTGATGATTCTTGTGTAACGGTGGAATGTTCTTATCATGATTTGAAAGTCAAGTTAGAATCTGCTTTAGAAAGATGGGAGATAGATCTTAAACTAAGGGACTACGCTAGATTGTTAGCCAAATACGGTAGATTAGTAGTGAAACCTGTGTACGGTTATTCTAACGGGGTTCCTTACATTGTTCGTTTAGAAGATGGACTCTCCAAGGAAACACCGGATGTATTATCTAAACATATCTTGAAAGATTTAGACGAAGACGGTAACTGGATAGGTTGGAAGAACATAACTACAGGAGAAAAATTCCCGATACATCACTATGTTGAATTTAAGTTAGGATCTACTTTGTGGGGAAGAAGTTTATTATTTGGTCTAGAGGACTACTGGCCGGAACTAAACTTGTTAGAGAAGAATTTAGATTTGTACAGAGCGGGACGGCCACCGTTGTTTCTTATACACAAGTTATCGTTAGCGAATTTAGATCCTTCGGAATACGCAAACTTAGTTAACTGGGCTAAGTACTTCATAGAAATAAGTAGCACTTTAACGGCTTCAAATACTCCTCCAGGAGAAATACAAAGGCCCAACACAGGTTCTGCCGTACAGAGTTTATTTCTTCCAAGAACGACATTTAATGAAAACGATGGTTTAGAGATTTTAGAGAACAATCCAAACATCAAAGATATTAAAGACATTGAATACAAAAGAAGTAAACTACTTGGTAAGTTAGCACTTCCAAAGTCCTACGTGACGGGGGAAGAAATACAATTTGCGACATTATCAGGAACCGATCCTCGTATTTTAAGGAGAGTGCTTTATTTACAGAAGTCGTTATTACAAGGGATAGACATTCTCTTACAATTTGAGTTGGCTTTACTAAACGTTTCCTTGAATAAATGGGACTATGTAATTAAGTTACCTAGGAATCTAGATGTGTTAGAACTTCGTAACTTGGACAAACTGAGAGTAGTACTTGATGTATTTTCTTCGCTACAAGATTTAGGTGGTCCTTTAGAAAAAGACGAGAAAGAATGGACTACTTTTCTGGTGAAGGACTTTTTATCGTATTATCTTGGAGATATTTTAGAAAGATTTGAAAAATCTAAATCTTTAGATCAGATACATGTAAAAAGATTTACGGAGCACAAACGTTCCTTGTTACCATTTGCGAAGATATTCAAAAACGGCACTTTCAGAAACAAACTTATGGAAGAGTTTAATAGCCACAATAATTAAAATCTTCAGACAATGAAAACATTAGGAACATTCAACTTTATTTATCTAACTATAGTTTTGTCTTTGTTCACTTTACAGTGTGATTTGTTGTTTCTACAAATAACATTGATATTTTTTGTTACATTACTTGTAGAAATCGCTATACAACAGTTCTATGCAGACAGATCTAAATCTAAATCAGATACTGGTAGAAATTCTTCACTCCTTGATAAATAGAGTACAAACAAATCTTCCTACAGATCAGGAGTTAAGTGTGTTAGGTGTGCTTACTCTTTCACAGTACAACAACAAGTATTTATCGCCCACCTTTTTTATGTTCTTTAGGATATTGGTTATGGTGTTGTGTTTTAAGTACTCATTGTATTTTGCTTTGATATACATTTTATGTTCTTTAGATCTCTATGTTGTTAAAATCATAAGAGCCCGTATTCATCAAGAGATCTTACCTAATACATTGTATGGTTATTACAACCTAGGACATCCTGTGTTGTACTTTGTAAGTACTTTTATAGATGTCCGTATACAAGGAGTGTCCAAGCGTAGTTTCTTTATTTCAATTTTTATTGGATTATTGTTATGGACATTGTTATTTTTAAGATGACACCTTTTACAATTGAAGTAGACATAACAAGTCACACCGCCTGGTGTTATTTAGATGACTACAATTGGTGCCAATTACGTGTACTTAAGAATAAAGATCACATGTTAGACCCCTACGCAGTTGATATTGTTGTGACACCTTTGTTTTTACATTTCTTAAGAAACGACGAAAATATTCTACAAATGACTACACAGGTGCTACGTACGATATTCATATATTTAGGGGAAGATCAAGATAGAATCCTGTTTAAAATACGTAATTTAAATATTTTCTACGACAAAGAGTTGTTGTGCTGATTTGTATAGGTCTTACAAACATTTTTTTTGTAATCTAACATTTAATACGTATACACTATGGAACATTCCTACAACAAACAAAATCTGGCGAAGTTAATGGAACAAATTCTACAAGAACTCAAACTTCAAACAGAATCGGAAGGTTTGAAGGAAACACCTTTACGATGGGCTAAAATGATGGAAGAACTCATCCAACCGGAAGAATTCGATTTTACTACTTTTACGGCGGAAGGTGGACATAATGATGAGATGATTATTGTAAAAGATATTCCTTTCTATTCGTTGTGTGAACACCATATCATTCCTTTTTTCGGTATCGCACATGTTGCCTACATACCTAACAAACAAATTGTAGGCCTTTCTAAAATACCAAGAACAGTAGACTACTTCAGTAAAGGACTTCAAACACAGGAGCGTATTACTGAATCTATTGCGGACTTTCTTATGGAGAAATTAGATCCTAAAGGAGTAGGTGTTATACTAAAAGCCAGACACTTATGTATGGAGATGAGAGGTGTTAAAAAATACAACAACTACACCGTAACTTCCGCCTTAAGGGGAGTATTTACACATGGTTCCACAAGACAAGAGTTTCTATCATTAGTACAGGACAAACTATGACTACAACTAAAACACAAACATATGAATAACAACGATCATATTCTTAATGCTGTAAATAAAGAAAGTGTAAAGGAGAGGCAAAGCAATGTACATGTTTTGAACTGCTTTAACAATGTAGTTGCTATATGTAGATCTAACGATATTTTTCTTGAGTTTATCTTTTTAGATTTAAACAAATCAGAATCTGAAACTTTGGTTGTTACAAGAAAACTTTTAAAGTATTTAGTAAACGATGAGAGATCCTTACTATTAACTCAAGTAACATACGATTCAAAGACTACTAATCTATTTAAGATAGAAAAACTAATAATGTTTGTGCCACGAAACGGTAAGTTTTATTCGGTTGACATTACAGAAGTAAACTCTTTTCTTGACAAATTAGAAAAAACGTATCCACAACAAGAAGATCAATCTGAGAACGTACCTTTCTAAAACTTATAGAATACTAACAGATATACATAACAAAATGTTAAACAACAAACAATATGGGAAAAATCTATGCTACAAGGGAACATGAGATAGCGTGTGGACACCGTGTATACGGACATGAAAATAAATGTAGTCATCTACACGGTCATAATTACAAGTTCAAGTTCTATGTAACGGCCAAAGATTTAGATACTGTAGGGAGAGTTGTGGATTTTTCAGTAATCAAATCTACTCTTTGTGAATGGTTAGAAAAAAATTACGATCATAAGTTTCTTGTATACGATCAAGATCCTTGGTCTTTAGAACTTTCGAAATTGGATCCGGACGGTGTACGAATTGTTCCGTACAATCCAACGGCTGAAAACATTGCCAAGTTTCTAGTAGAAGTAGTAGGTCCTAAGGAACTTCCGCCACACCTTTTACTTGAAAAAGTAGAGGTATGGGAAACCGGTAAGTGTACCGCGATCTACTCTAAAGAAGAGGACAAATAAAAAACTTAAAACAAACAAGATTATGTCGACTGAACAAGACAAAAAACAACGTACAAGAACAAAGACGGCTGTATATCTTTGGACTAGTATTCTTGTTATGTACTTTTTCTTTTCTATTCTTGAAAAATCGTTAGATATTACTACTTGGGACTCATTATCAAGGATACTTTTTGGTGGTTTAGGAGTTCTTTTTTGGTTAGGGGGTGTCGGGGTGTTGATTGATAACGAAACAAAATGAGATTAAAAGTATGAATACAAAACGAATTGCTATACTTTTTTCGGGAGGTAAGGATTCTACTTTGTCTTTATTATACGTACTTAAAAAGTATAATCAAGACTTAAAAGAAGTAGATTGTTTGTTTTTCAATTACGGACAAAAGAACAAAGATGAGTTGTTCTATGCTATGTCGGTTATTGAGAAGTTGGCTCCAGGTAGTCCGTTAAACGAGGAAGAAGTTAAGATAACTTTACACACGTTTCCTGTACAATGTTTGTTTTCTACCTGTAACAGAACTGGTTTGTTGTCCTCTACGGACAAGTTAGAGGCCGGTACAAAAGTGAATAACTTAGCACAAGCCTTTGTTCCAAACAGAAATTTGTTGTTCTTAACGTTAGGATACAACTTCTGCTATTACAACGACATAGATTTTTTGTTTACAGGATCTGTGCCCGAGGCGGAAGGTAGGGGTTATCCAGACAATACTAGTACGTTTTATACAAAAGTAAAAGACCTACTGTTTGATTCCAGTAGAAAGATGATTTATCTGCTTTCACCTTTTTTTAATATGAGTTTAGAAGATCTTATCTGTTTTCTAGTATATGGGAAAGAACAAGACTACAAACAACATTTGTATAATTTACTTGTAGAGAATACTTACTCTTGCCATAATGGAGTAAGAGATTCATTACCTTACGGCCAAGGATGTGGAGAATGTGGGGCTTGTAAAACAAGGGAAAAGGACATGAATATCATCTATAAAACTTTATTTGGTAACAAGTAATAACGTTCCTTGTTAAAGTGTAGTTTCCTAAGAAAAGAACAAAAAATGGAAACACAAAACAAAACTCAAAAAAAAAAACAAAACTATTACAAGGAGTTGTTAGAAGAACTGTATCTACTACACAACAATGTTAGGCACATACAAAGCAATGTGCAGGAGAATGGTACGGAGGATCTTGAGGCGATTTTTATAGGACTTACAATGATTGACTCCTCCTTGTATCTGATGATACAAAACCTTCAAGAAAAGATATTAAAACAATGCTAATTGCTTTTTCTTCAATGAAGGTCAAAGATGTCCGTTTTGCGTTAGACATCGGCCACAACTGCTTCTTACAATCTTTTGGTGTAAACGCCAAGGACGCCGAAAAGTACATCAAACTATTCAATCAATATACAGACAGGAAAATCTACTTCTTTGTTGATTCTGGGGCATATTCTGTAGCCCACTCTGGTAAAGAAGTAAACATTCACGAGTACGCAGATAAGTTACAACACTTAAAGAATCTTGCTTTACCGCACATTGAAATTTACCCGTTTAATTTAGATGTCATTCCATTAAAGAACGATAAAAGGTCCAAGGAACAGATTTTACAACAATCTATGGACAACTACTTTACATTACTTAAACTAGGACATCCTACCATACAGGTCCTGCACTATTATGATCCATATGAATTTTGGCAAGAGATAACAACTAAGTGTACACATCTTAATTTTTACGCACTCGGTGGCTCTACAAAAATAAATTCTAAAGAGAAAAGAAGATGGATGTTACAGGCGATAGGAGATTTACCAGAAGGTTCCCGTGTACATCTTCTTGGTTGCACGGACAGATACATCTTAGAGGACGTACCGTGTACTTCCACAGATTCTACCTCAATGACAATGTTCAACATCTATGGAATCTATCTTAATCCAGAATCTATAGAAGAACGTTTAGCAGACGATCATGATGTAAGAGACGGTTATCATCCTTTGTTTTCTACTGGTAAAAATTACGAACTTGGTATTAGATTAGGTATACGCCATTTTATTACAGTACAAAGACATATCAACAGTTTATGGGAAAGAAGATTCAAATATCTTAAACACATAGGAAAACTAGAATAAAAAAAACAAAAAAAAGATGAAAGAAGTTGTAAAAACACTAGACAAATACGCTTTACAATCAGTAAAGGTCGGTTCAGAAACATTTACAAAATACATTTCAGAGGACGGATTTGAATTTGATACAGCCGAGGAATGTTTGAAACACGAATACATACTTAAAAATGTACAAATTACAAGAATCGAAAGTTAAAGACATTAAAGAAATTATTTCTAATATAAAAGAAGTTCAATATGTTCATATCGGAGATAAAGAATATAAAAGAGACGAGATTTTAAAAATGTAAATAAACAGAAAAGATATGATAGAGACAAAACTACTTTATGTACCCATAGATTCTATACAACTGAATACGCACAAACAAGAAGATTCGTATTATTTCAGTAAGTTAAAAACGTCCATCAAAAAGTTTGGACAGATACGACCTGTAATCGTTAGCACCACTGATCTAAAAACTTTTCGTACGTTAGAAGGTTCTAAGATAGTTCGCGTATTAAAAGAATTAGGTCAACCTATTGTTTTGGCAGTTGTATTAGTATTAAACAACACTGAGTTTCAATTGTCGGAAGATATGTTGTCTGTTCTTTTAGGTTTAGATCGTTTTACAATTGATTATCCTAAAGTAACTGAAACTGTTCTTGAAAGTAAAATTGAATTAGAAGAGGTTCTTACATATCTACCGATGACTTATGAGGAATTTGCTCATTTGAAATCTAAACTTGAGGATAGTAGGGAGGAACTAATCAGGTCCAGTAAAAAAGTAAGTTCATTTGAACAAACAAAACTATTACTGTAAAATTCTAGTTGTGATTTGCTTTCAAAAAAGGAACTTTGATACATTTACAACAACTTTAAAAAAATAATTCAGATGATAGAACTTAAAAAAGTACGGATTCCGTTATCGGAGTCCTTTTATTCTATACAAGGCGAAGGACTATACACTGGAGTTCCCTCTGTATTTGTCCGTTTAGGTGGTTGTAACATCTTATGTTCTAGTAAAACATGGATATGTGATACGGTCGAAGTTTGGAGAAAATCTAAAGCCATGTCATTTGAAGAGATTTTCAAACCGTACTCTCTTATATTAAAAAGTCATGCGAATGTTTCTATAGTTGTTACAGGTGGGGAACCTCTTATGCACAAGACCAAGATAATAGATTTCATTAGTTACATTCTACAGGAGTTTGGTAGTCGTTTAATTCAGATTGAGACAAATGGAACTATTGTTCCCGATGATTTTCTACTTAAAAATTGTTTCTTCAATGTATCTCCAAAACTGGAATCGTCCGGTGTTAGAAAGGAGGAGCGTTACAACAGAATTGCTCTAAAAGTTTTAAGCGGTGAAAACGTTAACAGTATATTCAAATTTGTTGTTTCTAAAGAGACAATCAAAGAAGATATGGCAGAAATAGAGAAGGACTTTTTCAGTATCTCACCAGAAATTAGAAAAAGAACGTATCTTATGCCAGCCGGAGATACACAGTCCTTACTAAATGAACAAAGGGAGGCCATCATTGAAGTATGTAAACAACATGGACTAATGTTTACAGACCGTTTACATATTACAGTGTACGACAAAAAAACTGGTGTCTAACATTTGAAAATTATCACTAACTCCTAAAACAAAAAATCATGAGTAACGAAACAAACACAACAGGTAGTGCGTACATGCCTGTTAAAACGTTTAAGGAAACATCTTCCTTTGTAGGGATAGAGCAGTCCCTCACTGAAAAAGTAAAACTTGAACTTCAGTATGCGGAAGATTACAATTTCACGGAACAGGAACAACAGGCCGTTCTTAAGATAACAGAAATACTTGATGGCCTTGACACAGATCTTAGGGGAATTTACAAATGCTTTAGTTTTTTACAATCCGTACTTACTATAGGAGTTGTTTCTCCTATAACATTTGGGGAAGATCAATGGGGCACATACAACATAGAGGGAGGTCAAACTATTACTTATCATAAACGCTGTCCTGACATCGTTAAAACTAAAGAAGGTAAAATACTCTGGTTCAATCCAGTTATTTTTGTAGATTACAGGAGAGGGTTACGGTTTACAGGTCCGTTTTCTGATTTTGTAGGATATGTAGAAATCACCGTTGACGCCTTACTACCTATTAAGTTTTTTGTAAGTGTAGAAGTAGAAGACATTGATCATAGAGTAGGTAAGATTTTGTCCCCAGATTTGATACGGTCGTTAGAAGAAATCTGCCAAAATACAAAAGTCTAAAGGTATTCTACTATTATACAACAAACATACAACAAACATACAACAAATATACAACAAATATACAACAAATACATGTAATATGGATAACAATCAAGTGGAACTCATAAGTATAGATCCAGGTAGAGAAGGTTATCTTACTTTTTGGTTCAAAGATCAAGAAACACAATCCTGGAGATTTGAAAGCGTGTCTATGCCTAAAATCAACAAAAAAGAAATTGATTACAAACAGATCTATAACGTATTTAAAAGACACAATCCTAAAGTTGTTGTAATGGAACAAGTAGGGATGGCTTTTAAGGCCAACAAAAAAGGTCTTGTTAACATGGGGCTACATCAAGGAACATTGATCGGGTTATGCATTAGTTTAGGAATACATTACGAGATTGTACATCCTAAAACTTGGCAATCAAAAGTTCTCAAACATGTAAGTCCTTCATTAAGTCCCAAAGAAAGAAGTTTACTAGCAATAAACAGATTCTATCCTGACTTAAGTGTTAAGAATCATAATCAGTCCGATTCTATCCTATTAGGAAGATACTACATAGAATTTCATTTAGGACAATCTTTGTAACATGAAGGAAGATCTGTTTACTTTTTTTTATGATAGGTATCTTTAGTACTCAAGTTTAGAAGTAAAGATATCGGTTCTCAGTGAGTTAGAAAAATCTTAGTTTTGCTTCTTGAGAACTAGAACTCTTATAGATAGATGATTTTAAATCTAGTATTGAAAGTAGCTGCCTATCGACTTACTCGGGTAATGTATACTTAGATAGCATAGATTGAAAGTTTAATCTACAATGAATTTATCCATAACTTCATAAAAAGATTTACTAGTTAAATCTGATGATTGTAGTTTTTTGATTGCCTCCCGAATCTCTTTTTGCTGATCTTTTCTAGCATCCCAAGTATCAAAGATTTTTATTGTCTCAATCATTGAAAGATGGAAGCCTTTTTTAGTGTACTTAGCAGTCCTATAAACTAGACTAAAAGGGCAAACAATATGTTTAATACGCAACCTTCTGTCTTTCAAATCGCGTAGAAATTCCTTACGATTCAAGATATAGAACTTACCGCTGTGTAGTTGATAGGCGACGCGTACGATACTAAAGTCGAAATACTTTAGTAATGTTCTAGGATGTCCATAAGTGACAAGATAGGTTGTTTTCCTAGGTTTAACTAGTTGATACGCAGTCTCCTGATGCAGAAAAGATAATGTATTCGCATCATCTTTAAGAACTGTTATTTCAAGTGTCCTAAGGTAATCTAACACTACCTCTTTATCTGTTTCATTATAGAGAAACAGATCAACATCGTTGGCTTCAAACGGTATCCCAAGTTGATGTCTATCAATATACATCTTTAAGGCATAACTGCCTGCGATCATTACTTTATCGGCAATAGGTTTCAGTACGTTGAAATCCATCTTCATGTACTTAAATTTTTATAGTATTCTTGAGTTAAATCATGTTGTAGAACCTAACAAAGAAAACAAATAGTTCCTAACATCCGTGTCTGTTACATATCTATTGAGTATCTCTTGAAAATCAAACTTAAATCTTTTGTTAAGAACTTCCTTGTTGACATTGATTAAAACACTAATGTCTTTGTTCATTACGTCCGAATCTGTTCGTTTTATTCTATAGGATGTATACGGTTGTTCCTCTGTATTATGTTCCTTTGTAACAAATCTATAAGGTGTTTTGATTGTTTTCATCTTGTAGGTGATGTGGCCTGTTTTGCCTACTTCTATTAAAACATAGCAGTAATCCTTTTTATCGGCATCAGAAAAATTTATACCATAAGGGGTTCCAGGGCAGACAAACTTTCCTTTTATACGATAGAAATGATAATGCCCCCAAATAAAAAGTGAGTTGAGTATAGGGAAGGCATTCAAGCTTTCTATTGATAAGTGACCTATTTTTTCGTAGTCAGATAATGGTAGATGTGAGAAGTACAGATTTACATGATCGCCCGTACTTGGAAGGTCCTCAATTGTTTTGTAAGTGTCTTTCATGTAGTACGGTAAAGGATACAAGTATACTCTTTTATCATAGTCAAGTTCTTGTAAAACAAAAGGTTCGTCTACAAGGATGTTACCAAACAAAGACAGATGTTTTAACAAGGCATTACTATTGTTGTACATATCATGATTACCGGTAACAATTAAAACAACTGTTTGTGGATACTTCCGTTGTAAGTAGTAAGACAAGGCCGTAAAGAAATCAAAAACGCCTACAAACACCTCAGGGTGTATTTTACTCACTCGGTCGTACAAGTCCCCAAGGAACACTACGGCTTTTGGCTGTTGTTCATCAATAATACTTAGTACTTCCGAAAAGAACTCACGATAGTATTCTCTACCAGTTATTTTGTCCGGTGTTAGAATGTTCTTCTTAAAGTGTAAATCACCAAATGCTACGACTTTCATCTTTTGAAATGTTTTTTATTTAATGTACAGTTCAATGTACAGTAGCAAACCCCCCATGATGAATAAAAGAAACAAACATACACGATCAAATTGGTCGTTTTCTGTTAAATCTGTTTCTTTACATCCAAGAATGTTAGGAAGGCCGGCCGCCAGTGTAAAAGTAATAAAAAGTATTGGAACTAGAAAAAATAAAAAAACAGCTTGCTCTTCGCTCATATGTTTTTTTTTATTATTTGAATAGACCGAGTGGATCTTCTATAAGAAGTTGAATAAATTTAATCCAAAAACATATTACAAAAATCCACCACAAATAACTGCAACCGGTATTTATGGCCTTGTCTATTTTGTCGTTTTCTTTTGGTGTGTGTTCCATGTTTTTCATTGTTTTACTTTTTAATACATTAAAAAAAGGACAAAAAAAATGCTTTGTTTGTTTCTTTGGGTCGACTTTCAGTCTTTACAAGATACTTATTTCGTATACCGTGTAATCTTGATAAAAATCCTTTAGCGGGGGACATTTCTGTAGGTAAAGGAAAACGATCTACTTCCTTCCATTTACCGTTTTCAAGTGCATAAAAAACTAAGTAACGACCTTCTAGTTTGTAAATCACAACTGCCTTTTTGTGTGTATCTTGAAATTTTTCTATTTCGTACTGTACGTGACAAAATTCCCCTGTTGTTATGCCACGGTGTATAATATACACTCCTTTGTCGTTCCTCCGGTAAGTAGTAGTATATTCAAAACCTTCCTGATCTTTGTAGTGCTCGTAAATCTCCTCTCCGTATTCCAATTGATCAAAGGAAACATAACCGTACTTTTTCAGTACTTCCCGATACTTTTTGTTAAGTTCCTCTATACTTGACAAAATTTTACGTTCCATTTTTTCTTTTTTATTGATTGTTTCTGATTGTAGAAACTGTATCTACAATATCGGAAGTGCTACAGAATATCAATACTGTTACTTACTATTCTTTGTACTTTCTTTTTTATCTTTTTCACAATACGGATACCTACGGGAAGATTTTTTTGTTCTTCAAACCATTTTGATAGTCGTAAAACAAGGATGTCCCCATGTGTAAAGTAAACATCTTTGAACACTCTAACTACGCTGTCAAGTGTAATCAAATAATCTTCCCCTTTTTTAATTGTCAGTTTGTAAACTTTTTTAGAGGAACCGGACCACCAAGTGTAAAGAGGACATTTATTCTCTTTTTCAAAGTAAAGAAACAGATTATATGTACGTACTCTGTTTCTAACTTCGTTGATATTTTTACGTAAAGATTTTTCTGTAAGATGAAACGTTAACATACACGACTTTTTTATACTATAGTAATGTAACTAACGTAAACAAACCAAAGTTTCTTTGTACAAAACGAAACGTAAAAAGAACAATAAAAAAGAAGTGCAAAGAATCATCAACGAACTTGTATAGAGAAGTTCGGTTACAAAGTAATAGTCAAAACAGAATGGTAAATCTCATCTTATGAACATAAAACACTTAAGTTGTAAGGAGTTCGGGTTGTTTAAAGACCTTGATTTAAACGTGGAAAGCGGTGTACACTTTCTATCAGGAGAAAACAAATACAACGTATCTTCAGACAGTAACGGTTCTGGTAAGAGTATGTTCTTGGATTGTATTCATTACGCTTTAACAGGAAAGTCTTACCGCGGATACTTACCAGATAATATCAAGGAAGTTCGTATAGAACTTGACAACGGACTTGTTATTGTAAGACAACCTAAAGTTTTACGTATCTATCAAAATGGAAAAGAGGTTGACATCAAAAATATTCAAGACAAACAAGAACACTTAAATAGTTTGTTTGGTAACATAACCGTAAACTTCACAAATTGGAAGTACAATGGATTCGTAAACTTATCGGACAGAGACAAAAAAGAGTTGTTAGAAAGTTTAGCGTTTCAAGATTTACCTAACTTTGACGAACTAACTGAAAAAGTTCGTCAGGACATTGTTAAAGTACAACAACAGATAACACAAGTACAGGCCTCCTCTACTTCTAAAGAAGATATGATTAAGTCCTTACAACAGGACATTCTTAATTTAGGAGATTTATCGGGGTATGACGAGAAAGTGCATTCACAATACAAAATGTTAATCAAACAAATTGAACGACAAATCTATCATCAGGAATCCTTACATACAATAGTATGTCCTAAATGTAATCATTCTTTTGTTCCAGGACAGGAGAATGTTAGTATCCTTAGCCAGGACGAACTAAACAAATTAAAGGAGTTCTTACAACAACTAAGAACAATAGACGAACATTTGAATAGTATTCTTACTAAGATAAATTACAAGAAAACTTTAGAAAACAAGATTTTAAAACTACAACAGGAAAATACAACAGATCAATCTATTTTAACAGAATTGAACAAAAAAGCCCGGATTCTAGAAAATGCCAAGGACATCCTAAGTCCATCTGGAATAAGGTCCTATATTACTACTATATTCTTGGATAACTTTAACAAGGTGTTAGAATACGTTTCTTACAAGATTACGTATGGGGACTTACAGGTTACATTGTCTGGTGTATCTAAACTTAAATCAGGGGACGAGCGTAACAAGATACAAGTGCTAGTAAACGAACTTCCGATTGAACGTTGTTCGGATGGGGAGAATCGGGTAGTAGATATCATTATTCAAGAGGCCTTTCGGTTACTCTATCCTAACAATTTAGATTTTTACGTATTTGACGAAACGTTTACATTACTGGACGAAAGCCGTTTTCAGTCCGTAGTATCCTATTACAAAAATGTAGTGCAAGGGGGTGGAACGATTTTCGTTGTATCACAGGATACGGACTTAGGAGTTTACTTTGATACTGTATACAAGGTTATCAGAAAAAGTGCATCAGAATCTATTGTTACAAAAAATGAACGGGATGTGGTACTTACATAGACCATCCTAACGTTTCTATACAAGAAACATTGAAAAACAACAAACGTATGAAAGCAAAAAGAGTACAGTCAATCCTAAACAAATTAAAGATTGAAGACAAAGTAGAAGAAGGCACTAAAGCCAGTATTGAATTCAAAAAGGAAGAATTCAAAAGAGGTTACATCGCCTTAAACAACAAAGGGGACGTTTACGTGGTCCTCGGTAACAGTAAAAAACTAATGAATGCCGAACAGATTCAGGTGGTGGGTGGGGGCCCATTAACAGTATTCTGTGAACAAGGACAGGAGGTTGATTTACCTATCTTAACTCAAAGTGTTAAAAGTATACTTGAGTACTTGGCCCGAAAACATTCTTAAATCTTAAGTAGTATGGATCCAGTATTCATTCCGGTTCAAAGTTCTAATGTATCCGAAATAAGTTACGACCCGGATACACAGGAACTTCTTGTAAGATTTGTAAACGGTTCTTTGTACAAATACTTAGATGTACCAGAGAATGTTTACAAGAGTTTTCTACGCGCTCCAAGTAAAGGGAAGTTTGTCAACAACCGCCTAAAGAATAGATATCCATACTTAAGAGTTGAATAGATCTTGTTAAACAGTTGTGATTTGCTTTCAAAAAAAAAAAAAACAAAAAAATGACAACGGTAACCGACGTACAATACATTTACATGTTCCGAGATCCTTACAATTCTGAAGTAAGGTACACCGTATCTATTGATGAATACTTACAACATCTGATATCACGTAGATACGAACATCTAGTAGACGACTGGGAAT